>Ga0272441_10002671_pt1 | contig 35670 bp, 29 predicted proteins | sample SSMProp6N_FD_193582 | JGI IMG/M metagenome (GOLD analysis project Ga0272441, IMG submission 193582) | Marine sediment archaeal communities from Little Sippewissett salt marsh, Falmouth, MA, United States - SSM-Prop-6N | ecosystem: Environmental > Aquatic > Marine > Wetlands > Sediment ...
CACGGTTAAATTTGTTACAACGACATACCTTAATCATCTTAAACATCCCTGTCCAGGGGAGAATCTATCTACCCGTCAGTCGATACCCGTGGCAAACTCCCAGAAATTGGTTGATATAATATATATAATATATTATATTTATATTAATTATATTTATTATAATAATTATAAGTATATTATATAAATGTTAAAAAATCAAATTTATTTTACTACTAAAAGCAGAATAAAATGTGAAAAAATAGTAAAATTAAAAAAAATTAAGCAAAATTACTGAATTTTTAAAAAAATCAGGACTTATTTGGGTATCATGGTGAGATTCAGTAGCCGGCTACTGAATTTAATAAGATCAGGTCTTATGGGCTTGTGTTTTTACGGACAATATCCTTAAGTCTGTCAATATGTTCTGAAAATTCACGCGCATCAGGATAAAGCATCGCCCCCTTCTGCCACAGTTCCAAAGCCTTGCCATATTTACGGTAATTAGCCAAAAACTTGCCGAATTCCAACAAAACGTTTTTGTTGTTGGGCGCTTTCTCATAAGCCTTTCGATAAAAGGCCAGGGCCATGTCCCAATCGTTATTAACGGCAAACTTTGATCCGACATTAATCAAAAATTGCGCATCGTGGATTGTTTGCAGATATTCTCTGGCGTGGCTGCGGGCCTGCTGTTTATCAACCTTCAAGGACAGCCCGATCAATCTGAGCATGGCCTCATAATTCTTGGGCTCAAGGGACAAGATCTGCTTTTGTAAAACAATGGCGTCCTCAAATCTTTGTTCATCGGCAAAAACGTTCGATAGATTCGCTCTGGCACCAATGCTTTGGGGGGCAATCGTTAAAGCCTTTCTAAAGGCCTGCTCGGCCTCGCGCAGCCTGTTTTGGTGCAGATACGCCACGCCAAGATTGTTATACACTTCATAATTTGGATCAAGCTCTAACGCCTTTGTGAAATTTTCTATCGCAGCATCATGCCGCGCCTCGATCAGATCAACAGAGCCTAACGCCGTTAAGGCCTTAACGTTTTGTTCGATGGCCAGCGACCTGATAAGACATTCCCGCGCAAGATCATAATGTCCCTTTCTAAGGTAGGCGATGCCCAGAGAATTCAAAACGCGATACTTATGCGGCGACTTGCTTAACGCATCCTGCCACAAACCGGTCTCTGTTTGCCACACCTCATTACGCCGGAACGTTAAAAAGGAAAATATCAAGACGATAACGGTCATGCCGATAATATAGGCCTTGGCATTCCGTAAAAGGCGGTAAAGCCAAAGAGTGAGGTACAGGCAAAATCCCGCCATCGGCAGATACACCCTGTGTTCCTGGATCACATCATTGATCGGGATAAAACTGGACTCGACACTGACCGTAATAAAAAACCAAAAGATACCAAAGGATATCAGCCGATCCTTCCTGAACGACACAAGAGCATACCCAAGAATAAGGAGCAGCAACACAAAAGAAAAAAAGGTCGTCGCCTCGAGAAAACCACCTGATAAAGGATAATCATAGTCAACATTTTGTCCCCAGGGTAAAACCAAAAGCCTCAAATATGTCCGCAACACATTTATTTGGGTTAAAAAGTATTGGCCCCTGGGGATCAAACTTGTTTCTTTTGTGATCCCGGCGATCGTGGTCCTCAATTCAAACCCCTGCACCAAAAGCAGGGGAATAATGACAAGGGTGACCGCAAAAGGCAACAGGTTCTTCAGCTGCTTGCCCAGAGCCTCCCGGCCTTCATAAAAAAGGCCTAATTCAATAAAGAGAAACATAAAAGGCAGGGTATAACAATTCTCCTTGGTCACCATGGCCACAAACGTCAAGGCTAATGCCGTCAGATAATAACCGCGGCTGTTTTGTATCCGCGAACGTACATAAAAATATGTGGCCAAAATATAAAACAACGCCGCCAGCGAGGCGATGCGCTGCACGATATAAGCCACGGCCTGGGTTTGCAGGGGGTGGCTCAGAAACACAAGACTGGAAAAAACCGCAATAAGGCGCGCCTGCCTTGCGTCATAGCGATCTTTGAGGCGGGGTGTTGCAAAAAGGATGTCGATAAGAAAAAAGACCGCGATCGAGGTCACTATATGGATCACCACATTAAACAAATGATACCCAAACGGATCCATGCCCCCCAAAAAATAGTTCAGGGCCAATGTGGCATAAGGGATAAACCTTGTTTGGGTCTTTGCCCATAGGGAATTGAGATCAAAAAAATTCTTGATATCGGTGTTGCTGATAATATTGCCCTGATCATCAAAAACAAACTCTGAGTGCAGCGTATTGGCATACAGGACGAACCCCAACAGCACAATCACCAAAAGGATATAGATCCGATAATGGTCCCTGCGTATCATGTATTCTCTTTCAGGGTAATGTTCCGGTCGACTTTCTCAAACTATATTCAATATAGCCGCAAAGGATCTCCTGGACCCGGGCCGGCGGCGGGATAACAAAATAATGGGAAATAATGGCATGCGCGATCTCATGGCTGAGCATACCCAACGTTACATCCGGCACAGAGATGTAGAGCGTGGCTCTTTCATGCAAATAAAAAGCGCATTGGGGGAAATCTTCATGAAAATAACTTTTAAAAACATCATTTAATGCGGCTTGATCGGGATAAAATTTTAAATTACCGTGAAAACTGTAGACATGAATTCCCAGAATGTCAGAGGCTTCCGAATACAGGGCATCGGCGGTGCGAGCCAGGATGCTGCGAAGATCCTGACTCTGCCCATCCAAAAGGGTGTCGAGCTGAAGAAAATAGTTGTAATTCAATTTTGTCAAGAGCCCATTAATATCCATGCCGGGATAGCCGTAAATGGTAAAGTACTGCCCCTCGGCAATGACCTCAAGAGAATCTTCTTCCTGAGTCCAGCCAACACACGAATACATCAACAAAATAATTATGCCTAAAACTGCGAAAATAGTCTTTTTAATCATGCTTTAATAAGGTCCAGGGCTTGATGCAGCTCATCGATCAATTGTTTGATAGCCTCTTTATCATCACCGCCCACAACAAAATCCCGTTCCTCTAAGTATTGAACCAACGCCAGGCAGGCGTTGCGCTGCTCGAGCTGTTTGGCCCGCAGCGAATTGGCCATTAGATTCAAACTATGGGCCAAGGCCTGCAACTGGTCCTTCTCGCGGATATTAAAATTACGCACCAGATCCCCGTCGCTCATCTTGTCGATCTCCCGCCGCAAACGGAATATCGGGCCCGAGATCTTATGTGAAACAAACAGGGTCAACAACAAGACCACCAGGGCCGAGAATAAAGTCACAACCACGACCGTCAAGAACAACCCCGGCCAGATGTAATCTGCCGTCGGCTTGACCAAGACCTTGGTATTCTCGATGGCGACCGTTGTGGAGTTCTGCGTTAAGGCAAAGATAACCGCACCGATCAAGAACGACGAGATCATGACAATCAGACAAAACTTGAATATAAAGTTTATTTGAAACGAGGGGTCGATCATGAATTGCCTGCGTTTGGATTTCATATCCATTGGATTACCTCCCTTATTTTATCCCCAATAAATCATAATTTATCTTGATCTCAGTTTCCTTCTTCAATGAGGCAACCCAATTGGCCACCACCACGCGTTGCTTCTCTTTAAGCAGGATCCATTTGATCTGATCATAGACCTGGGACAGCTCCCTGGTCGGAAAATCCGATGCTTTATGCCGGCGGTAATAGTCATTTATTTCCTGGTCGCTGACCGCCACATCCATGCCCAAATGCTTGCTTTTTTTAGAAAGCATCAATTTCAACAAGGCCTTTTCCCAATATCGTTGAATATCCTCCAAAAGTTTGGGGTCTTTGTCCAATCCCTCATTTTGGGCCTCCTTAAGGATAAGTTTTGTGGAGATATAACTCTCCAGGAAAGCTTTTTTGCCGGCGGCCTTCATGACATCATAGCCAGAAGCCTGATAGGCCTGCTCAAACTCCTGGGGGGAGATTTGGATATCCCCGATCTGGATGGCCGTCGGCCCCTGGTCCCCACAGCCACTGATGGCAACAACAAAAATAAAGACAGGAATCCATAGTAATTTCTTCATAAAAATCCCTCCGGTATATTTTTGTATTAACTTTAAAATCTATATTAATTTCAAAATCATTATACCCAGATTTTATGGTATCTCAAAATAAAAACAGGAAGACTTTTAAAGTCTTCCTGTTTTCAATCGAAACAAACTACGAGGGACTACTCTGACTCGCCTTGATTACTGGGCCGTACCCCCAAAATACGGGCCCAAAGGCTGGTTCAGATTTATGTTATTTTCGATAAACTCATACGCCCCGGCATCCAGCTTAATATCATCAAAGGCCTCGTCATCCGTTTCCGTTATCGGATGATAGGCATACAAGCCGATGTATCTGGCCGGTTCAAAACTCAAGAACTGGCTGGGATCCAGGATCTCGTAATAAACCCTGAGCTCTTTTTCGATAATCTCCCAATATGTTTCTTCCGGCGGAGGCGGTGGCGGCGGGATCTCGGAATCAAAAATAAACGGACCGATGTGGGCCGCGTCAGAGGCCCCGCGTACTATATTCCCGATATTCTCAACAGTCCTCACATGGAACCACCAACTACCATTGGCTAATTCTTCTGAAATAGCCGCAAAGCTCCAGTCTCCCGTACCAGAGACATAGCCAATCGCGTAGGGTTCACCCACCTCTGTATCCGGGGTTGTGCCCGCTGTGTTATCCCAAAGATACGAGAAATCAAAAGGAAATCCTAAGTCGATCTCATCCGGGCTTGGGCCACCTACACTTTCACCAGACGATACATTCAATTTTATATTGCGGGCGATCACATCATAATCAGCCGGAGCCACGCCCCCATCATTATCTAAGATAGAACCCCCTGTCGAGGTTACGTTCACATTGCCGGTCTTGGCGTTAATAAGGGCCAAGGACACATCATCCCCCGCCGTGATCGTGGCATTGCCCCCGTTGGTCTGGATTTCCGACCCTGGGCCCATCTCATATCCGTAGGCAGCCGTTCCGGTAAAATTATACCCTGGCTCGCCTTCGCCTAACTGCCATTCAACATCTACGGTGCGGTCAATGGGTTCCGTATCATAAACAACACCCACGTCATGGGACGGACTGTCTAAATTAATTGGCGGAGGGATAATATAATCCTGATGAATGGTCACATCCCCTGCACCATCATGAATAATCCCGCCATCTGACGCAAAGGTCACCGGCCCATAGCTGTCAACCGGAGCAAAAACATACAGATTAACGGGAGGGGCCACAGAAACAGCATAGGCTCTTTGCCCTTCCATTGAAGGCGATGGACTTGGTTGCGGCACCGGGGCGACAACCTTAATGTTAACTTCGCCACCCGGAGCATAATTATAAACCCCGTCGGATCCGGTCACAAATTCACAAGGTCCAAGTCTATTTAATCCTGTAACACCGCTTAAATCAGCGATGGTCAATGTCCCGGTATTTTCAACCGCAATATTACCGCTAGTAGAGTTTGTAGCAGAAAGTTTGTTTACCTGGGTTGACAGGCCTCCGTTGGAAGCTACATCGCCGAACATACCTTGGGCTGTTGCCAGCATAAGGTTATTCCCTTTAATCTCACCGGATTTTTGTTCTATATATCCGTTTTTGGCGGTCAGGAAGATATCCGGGGCGTCTAAAAGCGCAGGCTGGGCATATGCCGTGCGGTCATGAGCCCTGAAATCAATGACCGCGTCATTGAAATCCTTATCGCCCAGGTTCAGCTGATCTTCCCACCAATACTCTGTATCGTTCTTAATTTTAATATGCTGGTCTTTGTCAGAATTTAGGTAATCATCTTCATAAAACATTAATTCTTTTTTGCCTGTATCAAATTTTGTGTACTGTCCCTGCGGATCACCGTCAAGAAATTTGACGCCGCCGCCGTATGTCGGGGATGTGCTGTCCTTGCCGATATCATCGCCCTGGGCCAAAACGATCAACTGTCCGCCAGCATCATAATAGTACCCGAATTCCTTAAATTTATAAGCCCTGTCCCCGCTTAAATATTTCCAGCTGTAGCCGGTTGCGGTTTGATCTTCAACCGGTTTCCCAAGGATGATATTCCCCTCGGCATAGGCATCAATAGCATCGCTGGCCCTGATCGTGCCGTTTATTTCAATATCTTCATTGGATTTTAACAGCACCTGCCCCTCCCTTTCAGACATGGACATGGCTTCGATAATACCGTCATTATTAACGGCATTCTGAAATACCGAATCCAAAACCTCTGCGGTCAGGACAACTTTACCGCCCGGTGCATATATCTCACCCATGTTGTTGACGGCAGCATACTCACCGTCATCATTGCGGTCCGTACCCTGGGCAATATCAACAGCCGCGCTGATGATCCCCTCGGGATCCAGATTGATCGTCATCTGCTCCCCTGCGGCCAAAAGTACCTTGCCAACATAAGTTTCAATCCCGAGATTGGCGATCTTACCAAAATTTTTCACGCTCGAACCTAATAAAGCAACATATCCTCCGGGCGCATTGACCAAAATATCACCGTAATTGGCAACAGACCCGCCGGGTCCTGAAAATGAAAAGGTGTCGCCTGTTCCGTTGACAAAATCCGTATCGGACATATCTAAAGACAAACTCGAGGCGACCAACCCGGCCACATCAACCCGTGAGGCTGTCCCGAATAGAACGCCATTGGGATTGAGGATCCACACCCGGCCATTGGCATTTAAGGCGCCCAAAATGAGTGAAGGATCCACACCCCCTACTCTATTTAAGGCAATGGCGGCTGAATTGGGCTGGGCAAAATTGACTGTTTCCTGTTGCAGGATGTCAAAACTGTCCCATGTCGCAACCATGCGGTCGCTGGTTTGACTAATGTTTAAGGTATCCCCGGCTGGCGGGGCGATGCTGCCACTCCCAGATGTGATGGTACCTCCCTGAGGAAGCGCATAGGCGCTTTGGGGAAGAAGAATAAAACAGAAAATGACTAATAAACAGATTATTTTTTGGGGTTTTTTGTACATGATAGTCCCTCCTTGTCTATACTTAGGTATAAGCAAGAACCATGCCAATAAAAGGCCTTATCGGCATATTCTAACTTGTTTAAATACAATATTTTATGTAAGCTGTTAACTCAATCAAAATTGCATTATTCGCAATTTCTGAACATATGCTCAATAATAGGAGGGCATCAAAAGATCAAATGTTCTATCTATTTTGTTCCCAGAACGATACAAAATAAATATATTCCCATTATATGTTTATTTAAATAAACATATAATGACATTCTTCCATCTAAAACTTCCAGTTAAACTCGACCCACGTATGGGCATGATCACCGTCTGACGGGGTTGGGTCGTCCAACGGCCAGGCGATCTCAATACGAAAATCAAGATTCTTCTTGAGATTCAACCGGCACCCCACACCGGCGGCCCTTAATGTCTGTGTGTCCTTTTCCCCTGCCTGGGGATTGTTATGATCAACCATACCGATATCCCAAAACATGACCAAACGCAAGGCATCATACAATCTTTCTTCAGGCCTGAAAGGCACTTTGACTTTCTTGGAAAGTCCATACATCGGGAACGACCATTCGATCGCCGAATAAAACCCCTTATCTCCGGCGAATTCAGCCGGAGGATATCCGCGGACACTGGTTGCGCCGCCGATCTGAAACTGCTCGGATGCGGGTAAATTATAGTTGCTGTATTGAAATGAATTCTTTAACAAAAGCGAAGAGGTAAACGGCATGGGCTGCAAACGGAAGAGATTAAAAACTTTTTTATGAAACTTGCCTCCGGCCCCTGTGCGTGAACAATCCGGATCCTTATCATCCAGAGAACCCATAAAATTCGCCAGACCCACATCCCATTCGGCGGTAAGGATCGTTCGGCCCCAGCTATCCTCCAGGTCCATATCAAAGCCTGATTTGACAATGCGCAATTCATCTCTGGATATCTGCGTGCCGGAAAGTTCATTAGAGATATTCTTGGAATCAAAACCAAGATTAAGCCGGACCTCCAAATCATCACCCTCAATGATGGCGTAATTAGTAAAGGCACCGAAAATATCCGCACGGCCCTTAGATTCCAGATCCTGGAATTCCTCACCGAGTTTCAGGCGGCTGAAGAGCATATACGCCCCCAACTCCCAATTGGATGTGAGCGGAAAAACATACCTGGCCTGCTGAAGCACCAGCCGCTCGGCTTCGGCCCACTGGAACTTCGCATCCAGCTTATCATCCTGCCCCAATAAATTATTATGCTCAAAGATCACGCTGTAGCGGTTGCGGTCAATATAACGCGAGCCCCAGTTGTCATAATTGAATCCGATATGGATCGGCAACTGGTCCTCAACCTCAATAACGACATCCGTTGTGCCCGGGGCCTTCCCCGGGACCAATATGGCCCTGGCTTGGCGGTCCGGACTTTCGTTAATATAAACCAGTGAGCGCTGAAGGGCTGAATAATCGAAATATCCGGCTGGCTTGATCCCGATTTTCTTTTTTAACAACGCGGTTTTGAAATGCCTGTTCCCGCTTATATCCAACTGCCCCAGTTTCCCTTCAATGATCCTGATCACCAAGGTATTATTCTGAATGCTTTGGGGCGGGATGTAGGCGCGCGAGGTCACATATCCTTTTTTGCGGTACTCATCCGTAATCAAGTCCGCCACCTTTTGCATGTCCTTAATGGACAGCTTTTTCCCCTCATATTCGCCGGTTATGGCCATGATCTGGCGGCTTGTCAATAAGGTTGCCCCTTCAACCACGATCTTATCGATCTTGACTTGAGGCCCCTTATCAGGGATCACGACATCTTCCTCGGCAACTTCTTTTGCCACAGGACGGTCGGTCTCTATCCGATCTTTAAGTTTTTGTTGTTGAATTCTTTGTTTTTCCTGTTGGACGACACCGCCGGCCGTTTGCGGAGCAGGGGGCGTTTGAGCATATCCAACAGAAACAACAAGGAGTAAAAAGACACTTGTCAACACAAAAAAGCTAAGCTTCTTCATTGGTCAGTCTCCTTTCTGGGAAAAGCCAATTATAGTAACCTATTGTATTAATTCTTCAGCGAAGGATCCAAGGAATCCCACCCGTGGCAAGAATATATATAATACCCAATTTAACAATAATATGTCAAGGAATAAAAATTTGACTACGTTTAAAAAATATTGCTATGCAATATCTTATAAAAAAATAACGCTCCTGGATCATCAAAATGAACGCTTAATTATCATCATACTTGGCTCTTTGATCCATAGAAGTCAATAATTCATTGACCTCTTTCTTTAAAGCGGCAACCGTCCTTTCCCTGCCGATATAGATCTCATTAAGATGCCTTAAGGCAGACAGTTTCTTTTCCAAGACCTCATTCTCGCTCTTTAATTTCTCCTTTTGATTCCAACACCTAAGATTGGTGTCCTTTCTAATGAACCCGCGCTCAACCGCCCTCAGGAGGTCCTGCGGATCAAATGGCTTAAGTAAATATTCCAGCGCGCCCTTTTTGACAGCCTTGACCGCCGTCTCTAAAGACGCATACGCTGTCATTAAAATATAGGCTGCATGCGGCCTGCGTTTTTTCAATCTAGACACAAGGTCCACGCCGCTTATATCCGGCAATTTAATGTCCAAAACAGCTACATCAAAGGCCTTATTCTGGGCCAATTCCAAACCGGCCTCCCCAGAGCTTGCCGTAATGGTCATGATCTTATACTCATTGAACAGATTGGCCAATTCCTCCAGCATTTGTTCATCATCTTCTATTAATAAAACCCGGCGGCGCATGTTACTTTTCTCCTTATGTTTTTTTCTTAACGGGCAGGCGAAGGGTGACCGTTGTCCCCTCCCCCTTGCGGCTTTGAATATTTATCTCTCCGGAATATAAATTCACAAGCTGGTTGCAGACGGATAGCCCCAATCCCGTCCCGCGCGGCTTGGTCGAGAAGAAAGGATCGAAGATATTCGGCAACTGGTCCCTCTCGATCCCGATCCCGTCATCACTAAACGTAAAAATACATTTATCCTCTTTTTGATCACAATCCATCACGACATTAATATGTCCCCTTTTATTTTTCAGAGACTGGAAAGAATTATCGAGAATATTATTAAATAGCTCATTGATATGGACCGGATCCGCCTCAATGCACACATTTTTTCTGCCCTGTTTCTTGGTAACCTTAACATTCACATCATAGTGTGCATATTTCTTGCGGCATTGGTGCAGACATTCATTGAGCACCTTGACAACCGATACTTTTTGATAGTGGGGGACCTTTATCTGGGCATAAGTCAAAAGGTTCTTTATGATATGTTCACTTTCAACGATCTTTTTCTCGATGTTTTTAATATGTTTATCGATCACATCGCTAGTTACTTTATTCTTGATATTAAACAACGCGGTGCGGATAACCCCCAGGGGATTCCTTAACTCATGCGCCACCGTTGCCGCCAAGGTCCCTAATTCCGACAAGCGCTTGGTATCCTCCAATTGCTTCTGGGTGCGGTCCAGGATTTCATGGGCCTGATCGACCTTTTTCTCCAATCCGGTCTTATCCCGCCGCAGATCATCCTCAACGGCCTTAAACTCCGTTATATCACTGAATATCCCTATAATAATTTTGCGTCCGTTCAATTCGCACAAACCACCGGATATCTGGACGGGTATTTTTTGATTATTTTTTTGGTTAACAACAAAACCAACGGCTTTAAAATTGGGATTTTCATCTGTATGCAGATGAAAAATGTCCCTGTAAAATTTACTCTCGCCCTTGGGATGCAGTTCGGAGTGATGCAACCCAACAATTTTATCGATGGGTAACCCGACCATTTCCTCAGCTTTTTTATTGGCATCAATGATATACCCGGTTTCAACATCCGCCAAAAAAATGGCATCCCCGGCCGATTCAACCAAGGTTCGGTATTTTTCTTCTGACTCGCGGATAGCCTGTTCATTTTGCTTGCGCTCTGTAATGTCAGCATACATACCTATCATCCCGATGACATTACCATGCACATCGTGCAAGGGCACTTTATTGGTCTCCACATAGGCCTCACGGCCGTCGGCGCGCATCTGCGATTCATAAATGAGGACCTCTGGCTTGTCATTCTTCATGACACGGTTATCGCATTCGCGATAAAAATCAGCTTCCTCCTGGGTCCAAGGCAATTCATAATCATTCATCCCGACTATATCATCAGGACTTTTCAAGTTGGCATCCTGGGCAAATGTCTTGTTGCATCCGACATAAACACTATGCAGATCTTTCCAAAAGATACGCTGGGGTATATTATCCAGCACAAGCCGAAGCATTTGGCGTGAGGCATAAAGCGATTCTTCCTGGTTCTTCTGCTGGGTGATATCATGGGAAACTGAAATAAAGTAGCTGGCATGATTATTGACCTTTAAAGGGGAAATCTTAAGATCGCATAGAAATTCTGTTCCATCTTTCCTTTTATTACGATGCGACCCAGTCCAGATCTTGCCTGCCATGACTTTGCGCGCGATATCCTTTTCAATTCTCTGGGCCATGGGCTCGGCATTCAAGAACTCGGGGGTCTTGCCCAGCATTTCTGAAGCCGGATACCCATAAAGTCTTTCAGCTGCTTTGTTGACAAATACGATCCTGAATTTCAGATCCGTAACAATGACCGCGCATGATATCTGCTCAGCCACAGCATGCAAAAAAGATATCTGATCTTGCGGCAGCTCGTTGGGCACTTTGGCTGCATACTTAGTCTTCATTGCCCACTTCCAAAATATTATTGATAATTTTCTTTAATTTCATGATATCCAAGGGCTTCGGCAGGTATTGTTTCACACCCGCTTCCTTAATTTTCTCGATATCCTCCTGTGACGTCATGCTCGTAACAGCTACAATCGGAATAGAACAAGTGTCCTGATCCTTGCGCAGCACATCACACACTTGAAATCCATCCATACCAGGCATTTTAAAATCCAAAAGAAGCAGGTCCGGTTTTTTGGAATAGATCTTGCGTCCGGCCTCGAATCCATTTAAAGCGCAATCGATCTCAAAATCTTTATGGTTTAAGGCCTCCCGTAATTCTTCCAAGAATTCAATATCATCATCGACAATAAGAATCCTTTGTGTTCCCTTTTGAATTTCTTGGGGAATGGGGATCTTATACTTCTTCATAAAATCAAGCACGTCATGAATGTAAACCCTGCGATGGCCCCCAGGGGTGGTGTAACCGGTTAACACCCCGTCGTTCATCCATTTGATAACTGTCGTATGATGCACTTTACATATATTGGCAACTTGATAGGTTGATAAAACATCCTGAGCCATAATGATTCCCCCTAAAATATTAAATCCTAATTATTCTAATTATTATAATATTCAATTATATTTTAAAAAAAATACAAAATTCTGTCAAGAAGTTATTTGGGCTGAGAAAACGCTTTAAAGGAGGGTTTTAGAACTCTAATTCGCAGACTTTTTGACGCAAAAACGAGGCCAAAACTGCATACTCTTCATCTGCAGAGGGTTTCTTCTCTAATATAATAGAATTTGATGAAAATGAGGTGCCAAAAGCAACCCTAACAGGATACGGCCGGGGCCATTTTTTAGTCCGGGGCCAGGCAAAATACGAGCCCAAAATATGGACAGGAACGACTTGAATGTCCAATTCCTTAAGCAATATACCTATGCCTTTCTTAAATTCCTTGATCTCGCCATCAACCGACCTCTGGCCTTCCGGGAAGATGCACACGATCTTATTTTGAGATAACAAATACGCAACCGTCTGCATTGTCTCGGCAAAATTAGCATTACTATCAATGGGGACAAGCCTGGCAATCCTCTGCGCCCAACGGACCCAAGGATGTTCCAGAATAGCACTCAGGCCCACAAAATAGGTATTAAGGGCTGAACGTAAAGGCAGTCCACAAAAAACAAAAAAGGCATCCAAATAACTGGCATGATTTGGACAAAGAATATACGGCCCTTGGGCTGATAAAGGTTGCTTCTTGCGGATCCGTAAAAGCCAACATATTGTACAAACTAACCAAAAAAATCCCTTAAAAAAGGCCGTAAAGATCCAATCCCATGGCGTTATGGTAAGTTTTATTTTTGATAGGAGTTCCGAGGAAGGCGGTGTTTTAAGTATCTGGGCCCATGATATGCCTTGAATTCGGGCATCCTCTCCTTCACCGCGCCTTTTGTCTTGAGATAATTGATCTACCTTAAAAATTAAATCCCGAACAGTTGAGATAGAATAAAAATCTTCATCGGGGATCTTGACCTTAAACATCTTTTCTATACCCAAGGCCAATTCCACGCGGGTTAAGGAATCAATGCCCAGATCAATCTCCAAATGCTGCTCCAAGGCAATAGGTAGGTGGATCTGCTCTGTCAGGTAAGCCAAGATCTTTTCAACAACATGGGGATCTAAAGACCCCATCTGCCCTTTAGACAAAGGTTCGGCAACTTCCAGCGTCTGCATTTTATCTTTATTTAAATATTTTGCTTTCACCTCATAGCGTTTTAGCTTTTTTAAAGACGTTTTGGGCAGCTCATCCTTCGTTAAGGTAAAACCCATAATGTGCTGGTACGCCGGCAAGTCTTTGGAAAGATTCTCTACCTCCCAACGGATTTTTCGTTGAATATTCTTCTCGCGTACACGCTGGAAATGATCCAGATCCGGGACCACAACAGCAAACAGCGATTCCACCTCCTGCCCGAAACGCTCATCTTTTTTATCAATGATACAGATTTCCTTGATAAACGGGCTCTTCAAAAATCTGGCCTCTAATTCCTCGGGATAAATGTTTTTGCCGGAACCCAGCACAATCACTTCCTTGGACCTTCCGGTTAGAAAAAGATACCCATCCTCATCAATATACCCCAGATCCCCGGAATGAAACCAGGCATCCTTAATGACCTCCCCGGTTACCTGGGGCTGGTTATAATACCCCTTCATGACATTCGGCCCCTTGATCAGGACCTGCCCGATACCGCTGGGATTCGGCTCGTCAATTCTGATCTGCACACCGGGGATGGCTTTGCCCACAGAGCCATACTTAACTTTCTCTAGCGGATTAAAAGTCGCCACTGGGGATGTTTCTGTTAAGCCATATCCTTCAACGATCTTAAACCCATAAGCCGCAAGTCCCTGGGCCATCTTAGGGTCCAAACGGGCACCACCGCTGACCATCAAGCGCAATCGCCTGCCGAACTGCGAGTGAATTTTATGGCGCATAAACGGACGCAAAAGCACTCGAAGGACTAAAGGTAATGAGGATATCTTTTTATTGATTCCGTGATACATTAAGGCAAAAACCTGGGGTACGCCCACCAGGACCGATACCTTACCCTCGTTAACTAAAGCGGCTAAATTGGATGGATTAAAACCTTGGGGGCAACAGGTAATCCGGGCCCCCAAAAAGAGAGGCAAGATAACCGTTGCCATAAAGGGATATGTATGATGCAGCGGCAAAAATGCAAAAAAATTATCATCAGACGAGCATAAATGCAGCTGGTCAATGCTGATAAAATTCGAGCAGAAATTCTTATGGGTCAATAAAACAGCCTTGGGGACATCCGTTGTCCCGGAGGTATAAATCAAGGAAGCAATCCTGTCTTCATTTTGATCGCCACCATGACTAGCAAAGGACGGGCCTCCTATGTCCGGGAAACCCACCGCCGCTTCATGCGCCAGGTCCTCGGCATCCAGGACAACAAGGCGTTTGAGCCTGGGCCACAAAGAGGCCTCCAGCCTATTTTCATAAATTTCCTTTGAGCAAAAAAGAATAACGGCATGGCAATCCAGGATGCATCTGGCAAGCTCATGGCCTCCCAATTGAGTATCAATGGGAACGCAGGTCATGCCGGCATACATGATCCCCAAATAGATAAAGATCCATTCCGGCCTGGTCTCAAGAGCCAAGGCGACACAATCATGGGAGGGATTTTCCTGTTGTAAAAATGCGGCAACCCTTAGGGCTTCTTCCCTGACCTGAGCATACGTCCAGCGCTGCCATTGCCGGCCCTTTTTGACTTGAATGGCAATGCGCAACGGGTCCTTATTGACGACATCATCAAAACGATTCTTAATGAGAAGGTCTTTTGTCATCATCTTCCCTATGCTGGGGAGGGACCTTGACGAGAAAATAAATCCCCAGGACCATAAACAGACTCAGGCTTAAAAGGGCGATGCGGTATTTCCAAAGGCCCAAAGGTGAGCAGATAAGCAGAATAAGCCCCCAGAAGAGGGCCCCAACAACACTGGCCACATAGCCAACCAAATTAAACAACCCGAACATTTCGCCGACTTTCTCTTGAGGGACCAGACTCACACCCAGCGCGCGGACCACAACCCAGATCGCTCCCAAGGCCAATCCTACCAAAATACCGATGATGTAATAGACAAACATATTCGAAGCCAGGCCGCCTCCGACAAAACATAGGATCCAAAGGCTGTAGATAATGAACAAGGCCCGGCGATGCCCGATCTTATCGCTAAACCATCCTGAGAGAAAGCTGCCGGCGATCGCAAAAATAACCGAGAATCCGATCAGGTTGATGATCTGCATATCATCAAGCTTGAAAACCTGTGTGGCATACACCGACATAAAAAGAACGATCGCATTGACGGCCGCCAGCGAGAAGAATATTGATTTGAGAAATGCAAACATTCCTGTGTGCTGATACGTCCCGAAAAAGGTGTTCTTGGTGGTCCTGAAGGTGTCGATAACATTTCTTTTATTAAAAATCTTGGTCCTATCAAGTTTTTGGGGGTTATGGTCCTTAACAAAAATCATACACGGCAAGGCAAAGACCAAGAACAGGGCCCCGGTCGGGAAAAAAGTTTCGTGATAACCAAAATGGATAACGAAAGGACGGATCAAAAGGAGCGAAACAGCGGCCCCGCTGTAACCGAACATACGGCCCAAGCCCGATGTAAGCCCGATCTTCCCTTGCGGGGCGATATTGACGATCAAGGCATTGTAAAAAACGCTGGCCATCTGGCACCCCCAATTGGCCAGGACAAAAAATACAAGGGCCATAAAGATATTCTCAACAAAACCCAGGGCCATGGTGAAAAAGACGGAAATAAGCGTGAAGGTGGTCAGAAAAAACCGATGGCGCTGGGCCTGATCGGAAACAGCGCCCAAGACAGGCGCCATAACAGCGATCAAAAAGACGGAGACCGCAAAGGCGATACTATAAAATATCTCGGGGATACCCTTAACCAGAACCAGCCAGCGGACAAAATACAAGGAAATAATATTAAGGGCAAAAAATTGGTTGGCCAAGTCATACAGGGCCCACGACAGGATAACAAGGCCTTTTTTCTTGGGCACAAAATTTGTGATGACATCGCTCATGGCATTTGCGTCGGGATCAATATGTTTTATTTTAAAAATACCTGGCCAGGGTTTTATTCTACCCTGCAATGCGGCATGAAGCAAGACAATAAAATTGAAAGAGACAGCGGTTTGCGTTATTAGGCAAAAAAAGGAAAAGGGCTTGTGAAGCATAACGAAGTTGCCTGTACATAAGCCCTTTATCCAAGAAGAAGGAAGTTGTTGCCGTAGCCTCTCACTTGATCATTGATAGATAACCAGAGAGATGGCTTACTGACAAGGATGAGTGTATCAAATGATTGTGAAGGTCTTATGAAAAAAAGATAAAGAAGCTGTGAAATGAGTGTGAACATAAATAGTGTGCGGCATACAATCAAGAGACCGCAACTATAATTGCGCCAGGATCATTTGGGCATCGGCAAGGTGCCTGTCAAAACGGCTGAAATACGTGCTGCTGACATAATGGCGGAAGACCACGCCTTTCTCTGTAGGGTAATAAAAGGCCTGGTATTTATTTTTATCCAAAAAAAGCGCCTGGTATTCTCCCAACTTTTTATGCACCATCAGTGGAAAGATATTTTGCTGGGTCCACAAGTCCCAGTCCCCCAAAGACAATGCCTTGTTGAGGACGTCCTCTATAAGATTCAGATCAAATAAATCTTTATGGAGGCAACCCAAGCTAATGCATATGTGCGGGGGAAAATCACAGCCGAGCGCACCCAAGAATTCTTTTTGCCCCTTGGGATGATCTTCAAAAGCAACTAAATTCTCTCTAAGGGTGCTTTCAATCCAATCAATGATCTTAAAGGGCTTTTGAAAGAACAATGTATCGGAGTCCATAAGGATAATCTTCCTTGATCCTGACAAAAGAAAAAAATCAAATAATTGGATAATATTTACAAATTTATCGCGGTATTCCCGGCAAAGCGGAAATCCATGCAAATAAGAGGCGATCTGTTCATCTGCCTGCCGCTTCTCGATCAAACGCATCCCCGTAACATGCTGGGCCAATAGTTCCTTATCCCGTTTCGTTAAAGATCCGTCATCATGAACAACGACAGCTACTTGACGGCCATCAAAAAACCTTAAAAAGGATTTGATGGCCGTCAAGTACATAAAAACATGACTATGGGACGTTAGTGTATGGATCTCGCAATTAGCTTGCGGACAACACGGCCTGGGCGCGGTATGAACGATCTGCTGAAAGGCCCTGCGATACCTAAAACTTTTATACGGCTGCATTGTTCTTTGTAAAAAAATCTTGTGCGGCTGGATCAAGCGGCTGAGTCTTATCACGGAGCGACAAAAAAAAGATTGGGGGTTCCTTTTATAAGATTCCCTAAAATGATCGCTAAATTTTGTGTATACCGTCATATCCAGCAGCAAACTAAATTATTATTTTGGGCCCTTAAGCTCGCTGATGACCTGATCAGCCTCTAGCTGGTGCCGTTGATAATTCTTTAAAAAGGCACTGATCTGGTAATGCTGGAAAACAGGGCTGTGCTCCCGCCAATACAGGGAACCATAGGCGTCGGCATCAAGAAAAGACACTTTATGATCACCGGATTGGGCATGGCACAAGATCGGAAAAATATTTTGATTCACACACCAGTGCCTCTGCCAGTAAGATCCCCCCTGGCGCAATATTCCCTCTATCAATTCCAAATTAAATATCTCTTTGGAAAAACAACTGAGGGCGACACATATATTGGGCTGAAGCGGGCAATCAAACATGGCCAAAAACTCTTTTTGTTCCATCGGGGCATATTCATAAAGGACTTTGATTGCAGAAGGATCATTATCAGAAATCCATTCCATGATTTCCCCGGGCTCCGTGAAAAACAGACCATCAGAATCCAAATTAATGATCTTATTGGCTTGGGATAAAAGAACAATGTCAAATAGCTGCAACCCCATGACATTGTCCTGACGGCACTTTAAGGAGTTTGGATAATTCCCCAACATGGGGTAAATCTTTTTATCGGCATCCTTTTTGCGGATGACCTTGATCCCGCGGATATGATTTTCCAAAAGTTTAATATCCAGGGGCGACAAACTGCCGTCATCATGCACAACAACGGCCACATTGTGGCAAAAACGCAAAAACGACTTGATGGCAACCAAGTACATAAACACATGGGGATAGGATACCAGGGTATGCACCTCTGTGGCGGCTGCGGGATGGCAGGCCATGGGACCTGTCTGCAATATTTTTTTGAAAGAATGGCGATGCTTATGATCTTTTATCGCTTTTTTAAAAGGGCCGGCGAGAGGACTTATATTGGTGACGGCCTTGCAAAACAAAGAATGCGGGTTCTTTCGATAGGACTCCTTAAAAAGCTGATCAAATCTTTGGTACAGGGATAATTTGGTCATACACCTATATTATTTTCCTTTAACACGAATATATTTTGCAACATCGAATTTGGAACGACAGCCATTATAACTCATGTAACGGATCTTACCAAATATGGGGCGCTCCCCCCAGGCGCGGTCATGCACGCCCCCCATGGACCAGGCGATGCCGGCATAGCCATTAGGATCCCGGCCATCGAGTTCGTATGTATCATTCAAATAAATGGCTATTTTCATGGCCTCGGCCGGCGTCTTGCTCCATTCCAAGATTTTCTTCGCCCAATACATCCGCATGTACCCATGCATTTTTCCTGTCGCCACCATCTCGGTCTGGGCCGCGTTCCAAAGGTCATCGTGCGTCTGAGCCCGCTCACATTGCTTTAGTGTATATGTGTAGGCCCTTTTATCTCGAGCATGAACTTTTAATGTCTTTTGAGCCCAGTCCGGGAAACCTTCTGGATTATCATAATTTTTATTGTACAAACAAAAATTGTCAGACAGCTCGCGCCGGACTATAAGTTCCTCCAAAAAGGCATCCTTGACAGGCTGAGACGCATGCGAGCGAATGACCTCCAAAGCCACCTTCTGGGCCGAAATCTGGCCAAAATGAAGATAAGGTGATATGTGCGACTGCCCATCCAGGGTGGGATCATTGCGTTGAGTGCCATAATCGCATAATTTTCTGGAAATAAAATTTTTTAATACTTTACGCGCCTCGTTTTCACCGGGTTTTAGCCAGGGCACCTCCGTCACATCACGGGCGATCGTCAAACGCTTAGCAATTTTTTGAAAATCATTTCTACAATATTTTTTGATCCCAAATGGATGTCTTTTAAGCCCAGGGATACTTTTTACATATTCAGGGATGAGGCGGTTGATCTTGGGACGGATCGTGTAGGCCCCAAACTCCTGTTTGCCTGAGGCCTCCCAGCAAGGGACAATGTTATGGGCATCGATCTCATAAAACGGGATGTTAATATCCCGGGCAACAGATCGCTTCCAGCGACGCTTGATCCTTAACGGATCAAAATCCGTAACAAGGGCACCCGCCTTGTTCCGTTGTAAAAATTTCGGTATTTCTTTTTCGGGATCGCCTGTAATCAAACAAAAAGGGATTTGTTTTTCCCTTAAATCCTGATCGACTTTTTCAAGACCCTTAAGCATAAAACCATATTGCCGCATGGTGGCGCCCAAAAAATCATCAACCAAACAAAAAACAACCATCAAGGGACACTGTTGTTCCAGGGCCACTTCTTGCGCATACACAAACGCCCAATTATCCCGGGCACGCTGCTCCCGGCTCATCCAATAAACAACCACCCCCTTTTTTAAGGGAGCATCCTTTACCATTCTTATCCGGCGCTTATCCATCCTATTCCTTTAATAAAAAGGCTCGATATTCAGGATGCAGGCGACATCCCAACTTGATGGCATTATACCCGTAACGACGGGCCAGATCATATCGCTTCGTATATAAAAAATGCAACAACCCCATATTATAATGGGCTTCACAAAGGTACGGATTCAGGCTAATAGCCTGCCGGTATTGGACAAAGGCCTGCCTAAAATCCTTATTGCGCTCATAGGCATTGCCCAAATTCGTATGAAAACTCGCCTGCTGCGGCATGACCCTTAAGGCCTGCTGAAATATAAAGATCGCATGGTCATGCGCCCCCTGGATCTTGTAATGATTGGCCAGGTTACTTAAATAAACCGCCAGGACTTGTTTTATGCCAAGATTTTTAAGGGACGTCTGATCATGATATCCATTAAGATGTGTCTGGCGATAATAGGCATCGCTTAAATCTTTTCCCAAGTCCGTCGTTTCAATATTACGCCTCTGGCCGTCTTTATCCCAGCGCACAAAAAAATGCCCGGGGGCCATGACCCCATACATCGGCAAATCAAGCCTTTCAGCCAAGCTCAGGTAAACAAGCGATAAGGAAAGACACTGCCCTTTTGTATTATCCAGAACCTGATTCATCAGCAAATTCTCCAGGGTTGTGTCAAACAATCGCGAACGGTCGGTTGTAAAACCGAATTGATCAAAAAGATATTGATTCACAAGATCAATCACCTTATCCGAATCAATCTCATCTGTTATGCGTGAAGATAGATCTTGCTGCATCCGGTCAAAACGAGCCTGATATTCTTGCTGGTCAAATTCAAGGGTGCGCAAGTCCTTTTGGACACGAAAGGAGATTTCCAATATGGTGGTGAATAAGTCCAGCTCTTTTTCATCCGCATCCATCAGAGCGCGGATATACCCCCTGGATAAGGCCAGCTCCTTTGAATCTAGATCAGCGGCATGGGAAATGGCATGCGTTGCACTCAAGGCAAAACAAAAAATTAACAAATAAAATTTTAATGACCTGGTCATTTTAAAAAAGCTCCTGTTTGCCCTCAAGAGGCTCTGTAACCTGGGGGACATTATGGGCCGGGGCATTGACTAAAAGTGAAATAGGGTACGCCTTTAACTTTGGGCTTGGATACGGCCTGAGCATGCCCAAGGCCTCCTCGAGTCTGCAATCACTTAACCACAACGCCTCATCCTGCCTGTGCAAGATAACCGGCATGCGCTCATGGATATCCTTCATCAAATCATTGGGCATGGTTGTGATGATCGTGCAGCTGGTGATCTCATGGCCGTCTCTTTCCCAATGATCCCATAATCCAGCAAAGGCAAAAAGCCCCTCATCCTTAAGCATGATACGAAAGGGCTGCTTTTTACCGTCCATTTTCTTCCATTCATAAAACGAATCCGCAATGACCAGGCACCGCTTGCGCTTAATAAGACCGCGGTAGGCGGGTTTTTCCGTCAGGCTCTCGGCCCGGGCATTGATCATGGAAAACCTGGTATTGATCTCCTTGGCCCAGATGGGGACCAATCCCCAACGGACCAGGCTCAACTCATCGGGCGTAGCGTTTAAAACAGCCTGCACGTTCTGCTGGGGGGCGATGTTGTATTGTGCCTCTCGTTTTGAGGGAAGTTTCTTAAGCTTAAACCTTTCTGTAAGCTCCTTCTCTTCGATCTTTGTCTGTGAATATCTTCCACACATTTGTCGATAATTTCCAAGCACCAAATTCCAAAATCCAAATAAATCCCAATGTCCAAATAACAATGACCTAACACACTAAGGCATTGTTTCATTCAGCTATAGATATCATCTGGTCATTGATCATTGGTTATTAATTGGAATTTGTTTTTTGGTGCTTGGTTATTGTATATTAAATTTTAATTTTTAAAAGTTCCTCCCACCGTGTGGTGTAGCGCCCGGATGTATACGCCTGGCGCATGGACCACGGCTTGCCCAACCCCTCGGCCGCCCAAAAAAGTTTACCACTGTTGGTCCTGGCATTATAACGATCCATGACATCCATAAGCCGCCGACGCGCACTGTGTTGATAGATCCTCTCGAATAGATCCCCCTGCTCACAATCTTGTGGGCTTAAGTCCATAAGCATAATGCCGGCCCGCTTGTAAATAAGCCCTCTGCGGAAGATCCCTTGAAACAGACACAAGGCCGACTTGATCAATCGCGCCGTATCCGCCGACGGGGGATCAAGGCACATCCCGGATGTATTTTGATAATAAGGCCGCTCTTCCTTAAAGACGTCGGTCGCAATAAAAACCTGAATGTAGCCGGCCAACAATGCCTGCGCCCGCAATTTTACCGCAGCCCTAGCGGTGTAGGCCGCCAGCGCCTCCTGCATCTCAGAAAACTTCGTGACATCCCGGCCGAACGAACGCGAGGTGCCGATGCCTTTCTTATGCGCGGATACTTCCTCCAAGGGGATGCAGGATATGCCGCGCAGCTCCCAGACCGTACGCAGGGTCATCACGGTTAAATATTTTTTGATCCAGCGGTCCGGCGCCCGGGTTAATTGTAGCACATCTTGTATATTATTTCTTTGAAGAAATGCGGCCTTGCGCCTCGCAATGCCCCAGACTTTCTCAAGCGGCAATCGGCACAAATAATGCTCGATATCCTCCTTCCTGGTCAGGCACAAGACGCCGCCCTTGTCCTTCTGGTGCTTGGCAAAATAATTGGCGACCTTGGCCAAGGTCTTTGTGGCTGCGATACCGACGGAGACCGGGATCCCGGTGGCTCGCTTGATACGTTGCTGGATCTGGCGGCCGTAATCGGCCAACGCCCCTGCCGCCATGCCATCGCAAGACAGGAAGGCCTCATCGATCGAATACACCTCGATATGCGGCGTCATCCTAGACAGCAGGCTCATCACCCTGTTGGAGATATCCCCATACAGCACATAGTTCGAAGAAAAGACGCGGACATCATGTTGTTTCACGAAATCCCAGCACTTAAAGATCGGCGTCGCCATTGCCATACCAAGATCCTTGGCCTCCTGGGACCTGGCCACGATGCATCCGTCATTATTGGACAGCACCACAACAGGTCGGTTCTTAAGGGCCGGGTTAAACACCCGCTCGCACGAGGCATAAAAATTGTTGCAGTCGACCAAGGCAAACATTTTATCAGACGGCATGAATGACATACACCACCACCCCCCAAATATCAAAATCCATCTGTGGCGTCACCTCCGTGGGTTGGTAGGCCTCATTGGCGGGATGAAGAAACAGGCTCGGGCCTTGCCGGCGCAGACGCTTGACCGTGAATTCGCCGTTAACAACCGCCACCACGACATTATTGTTCCTGGCCTCCAAGGAACGGTCAACGATCAGGATATCCCCGGAATGGATCCCGGCACGAATCATTGAATCGCCCTCCACCCGGACAAAGAACGTCGCGGCCGGATGCCTGATCAAAAATTCATTTAAGTCTAGACCCTTATCCAAATAGTCATCCGCCGGCGACGGGAACCCGGCATAAATACGGGATAAAAAAAATGGTGTTTCTCTTTTTCGGTTCACTCTGCCAGGGTGAATACGGATGATGTTCATGGGGGATACTTTCAGCTTAAGGTTCCAGGGACCCGATCGGCTGCAATATACCACACAAGTGTGTGGATTTCAAGGATAAATAAATCCCGCCCTTTTCAAAAAGAGCCATTTCCCCCTTGTGAAGAATCCCTCTTGTTTTATAATAACGTTATGCATGTACATGCCCGTCACCAAAGGCATAATCGTAAGGCCGCCCTTTACGGCCTCCTTGTCTTTTCTGCCTTGTGGCTTGCCTCCTGCACCCCGATGAAAAAACAGATGCCGGCCATCTCCCGCCCCCGCAGCATGCCAACAACACCGCAGGCCCGGCACACCACAACGCATATCGTTGCGCCGGGCGAGACCTTATGGCGTATCAGCAAAATGTACAATGTCCCCATCGCAACGATCATGCACACCAATCGCCTTGTGGACCGCAACACCCTTAACATGGGCCAAAAGCTGATTATCCCCCAGGCCAGTGCCGCCCAGCCCGTCATCACCCTTTACCCGAGCACTAAATGGAAATACATTATCGTCCATCACAGCGCCACGGATGAAGGCTCTTCCCTGGACTTCCATAAATATCACCTGAGCAAAGGATGGGATCAGGGGGTCGGGTATCATTTTGTTATTGATAACGGGAAAAAAGACAAGCCCGACGGATTGATCGAGACCACACCCCGATGGCTTAAGCAACTGGATGGGGCCCATTGCAAGGCGTCGGACATGAACACAAAAGCGATCGGGATTTGCCTGGTGGGAAACTTCAATAAGGAAGACGCATCAAGTGCCCAACTAAAATCTCTTATCTATCTCGTTAATAAACTAAGGAAATATTACAACATACCGAGCCGATGTATCCTGGGGCACCGGCACGTTGCCGGCAGCAAGACCGACTGCCCTGGGAAAAATTTCCCCTGGCACGCCTTTAAATCTCGCCTTTAAAACTTCTATGTTTTACTTTAGGACCTTGATGGAAGCGGCGACCTTAGAGCCACGGCGGTATGTAAGTTCGATCCGCTGATACCGCCGTAGAGAATCCAATGTCCTGGAATCCACAACCATGAATTCCTTACGGCTGTAATCCTCATTGTCCCGAACCGTGATCTGATTGTTCTGCTTGTCGATTTGAAGGACCGTTCCCGTAAGCTTTAAATAACCGGTGGTCCGGGTGGGGGCCACCTGTGTCGTCGGAGGGGACGCCGGCGCTGTCTTATCCCTTCTGTTCCAATTGATCAGCTGGGCCTGAACCGGAGAAACGAACGCCATCATAAGACACAACACCAACAAAAACGGCAGAATTCTTCGCATAGGGCACCTCCTTTAATAATTCCAGGGATTCTTTTTATCTTTCTTTTAGCTACTTAATTATATTACATTTTTTCTGCGATGAAAAGTTTTTTAATCAACGCCAACCCCTTCTCACACGCCCTCGGCCCCCACCAGGCCTGTGTCAAATCATAACTGTCGCAAATTCGTGATAAAAAATCCCAAAACGAATTAAAATGATTTTTTATACTTCAATAAAATCTGATCGTCAGCCTTTTCTTTGCTGGGCGTTGTTGCCTCCTCCCCTTGAGGCTGTGCTGGCCGTCCCAAGAGTTCCTTTTGGGCAGAAACGGATAAACTGTCCGTAACCTTAACCTCACCGCCGATCTTTTGCCTGGTTGTCACCGGCGCCTGCGCTTGCCCTCGGCTCTGCTCAATACCGTAACTGGCATCTAGCTTTTCAGAAATCTTTTTGGTGACCGAAACACCCTTTGTTTGCTCATCATATTTTACTGAAAAATCAGTGATCCCGTACCGCTGGGCTATTTTACTGCCTGTTCCGGCCAACAAAAAATAATCGATGAGGTCCTTGGCCAGATCAGCCGAGATTTTTTTGTTCTGGAACGTTGCCTCGGCCCCCTTCCAACCCTTGTTCGTCGCCAACATCACCAATAACTCTGCCTGCGTGCGCACAGGTTCAGACGTTATCTTAAGATCTGGCTCCTCGAGGGTCCCCTTAAGGGTGATCTTCATGTTAATACCCTCAACCGAGCTGGTGCCTGTTAAATTAATTTTAGGCTTAAGCGGATCTCCTTGAAAATACAAATGACTTTCCTTTAATGTCACCAAAGCCGTTTTAGGCCCATGGAGAAGGCCGTGACTGACAGTGACCTTTCCGCTGACCTTGATTTCCTTATCTAAATCGCTCAGGACCAAATCCGCGGCAACCGGGGCCTCCGTGAATGCAAGGCCATCTTGTTTAAGACTTTCAATGGTCAACCCTCCTTTAACATGCGGCTGATTGATCGATCCGTCGATAAAAAGGTCAACACCTGCCAATGAAATCCGCGCTCCCTTAAAGATTTTTTCACGGACAATTTGCTCCAATGTGGCGCTATCAAAACTCAAGGCATACACATTACCATCCACCATGCCTTTTGTAAATTTCCCGTTGGCAACAATCGCCTCAGCTTGCGGCAAAAACAACCTTGCATTCTCAACTTCAACCACAAATCCATCCAAGGCCAGGCCGTCAATATCAACAAAGAGAGACTGGATCTTCAATGTATTAGGCTTGGCGAACCAAACCAGATCATGGATCTCGATATTCTTGACCGACACGCCTGAGGCAAAACTCCCTTGTGTTTTATACCGGAAGCCTTGCTCATCCTGGGACAAAGCGGAAAATAATTTGTGTGTTACCAGCGAACTTCCTGAAGGTATGCAAAGCAGATAAAATAGAAAGGCGCCCCCTAAGAGGAGTAGGCAAAATAAACTAAGGAACAGGCCCCAGGCAAAAGTTTTCAATGTAATTCTCATGATCTAGGAATAAAACCCTCTGTCTGATGACCTAAACACCAAAACATGTGCCCACGGATTTCGCCGCACTGATAAGCGGATGATCGATAGGGACCAACCTGGCGCCCTTGGCAACTTCCGTTAAGGGGACATCCACCAGCCCCGAACATTGCAAGCCCACCATGTAGCCCATTTTATCAGCGGCGATCAAGTCAACGGCCTTGGTCCCGAATTGAGTGGCCAACACCCTGTCATAAGCGCTGGGGGACCCTCCTCGCTGCAGATGCCCCAGAACAACGGCCCGGCATTCAAGCCCGGTCATCTTTTCGATCTCATCGACCAGGACAAAACTGATACCCCCCAAACGGCGCGGTTCATTGGCATCCTTCACGATCCGGCGCACAACGACCTTCCCGCCTTTAGGTTTGGCCCCCTCGGCCACAACGATGATGCTGAAGCGTTTCCCCTTTTTGCTGCGATCCTTAACGCGCTGATCGATCACATTAATATCATATGGGATTTCCGGCAACAAGATAATATCCCCACCCCCGGCAATACCGGCATGCAAGGCTATCCACCCTGCCGTGCGTCCCATGACCTCCAGGATCATCACCCTGTGATGCGACTGGGCGGTTGTATGCAAGCGATCGATCCCCTCGGTGGCGATCTCAACCGCTGTATCAAACCCAAAGGTCACCTCGGTCCCCCGGATATCATTATCGATCGTCTTGGGCACCCCTACAATCGGGATCCCGTCTTGATGCAATCGATGCGCAATGGTCAAAGTTCCATCCCCGCCGATACAGACCAGACAGTCAATGCCAAGCTGCTTGATCTTGCGGATCACCATCTTAGAAACGTCTTTGGGCGTGGCTGTTGTATCTTGAGGGTCAATATATTTATAAGGATTGGCCTTATTCGAAGTCCCTAAAATGGTCCCGCCTACCGTTAAAATCCCGGACACACTCATGTAATTCAAAGGACGAAATTTATTATTGATCAATCCTTCATATCCATCCTCAATGCCAAGCACCTCCCTGACATGATCGAGGATCGCCTTCTTGGTGACCGCACGGATGACCCCGTTCAAACCCGGGCAATCCCCCCCACCCGTTAAGATCGCTATCTTTTTTTTCTTCTTTCTCATAACACTCCTTTCCGGCAACAGCTATAAAATAACCTAAAACCAATAACTCAAATATCGATTTAATCACATATTTTACAAACCAGCTCCGCCACCCGCTGCCCCAAAGCCTTGCATTGACGCTCGACGCGCGCATCAGGCTTACCGATGGAGACAGGGCCGTAATGATCGCCCTTATGTGTTCCCTGGATGATCATCCCGTGGATCAACATCCCGTTAAGAATATCCAAGATCACGGTCTCATTGCCGCCCCCGATATTGGCGGCTGAAGAAAAAGCCCCGCCCACTTTACCGTACAAGTCACCATGGAACGCCACGCTCTCATCCAATAATCTCTTGATCTCCCAGGCCATAGACCCGTAATACGTCGGGGACCCGATGATAATCCCGTCGTACGAAAGCAGCTCCTGGCTGGTCATTTCCTGGACCGGCTTGACGACCACCTCAACCTTTTGCCCTTGGGCCCCTTGCGCGACCAACTCAGCCATCTTTTTGGTATTTCCTGTCTTGGAAAAATAAACCACAATTATTTTAGGCATAATGTTCCTCTTTTTGTTGTTGATGGGCTATTTGTGTTTGGCAAAGATCTCATTCAATTTCGTCGCATAAAATTTCACGAATTTCTTCTCATCGAACTTGATGGGCCCCACGATCTCAACGCTCACCTTGCACGATCCTGAGCCCAGGTCTTCGATCCTTACTATTTTGGCGTGCACCTCCACATCCTTGGCATTGGGCAGGTTCAAATACATCAATAATTCCTGGCGCACTTTCAAGACCTTATCGGTGACAAACGAAATGCCCAGGCCGCTGATGTCCAGCGTGGAAGTGACCGCTATCTTATTCTCCGGAGGCAAACGGAAAGTCATTGGAACGACGATCTTCATCCTATGATATCTTCTTTTCTCGACCATAGATTCATCCCCCTCATATATTTTAAACAATGTCTTCAATGTCCCTCTTTTTGTTGCCGGGCCAACGTAAAGTCGACAACCTCTTTAAGCTTTTGTTTAACATCCTCCTGCATATCCATAAATTCAAGCCCCACGCCGACATAATCCATCATGCCCTCCCGGCGCGGCTCAATGCGCCGGACCAGGCCCGTACAGCGCAGGGGTTCCCGAAGAACCGGCAATTGGATCTCAATCTCCAGGCACTGGCCTTCTTGATAATTGACCGTGCTATGGAAATAACATCCCCCCACACTTATATTACGCATCATGGGTAATTCCCACAGGGGGTCCTGCGCATCCCTTTCCTTCACCCGCATCGTATAACTGCGGCTGACCCTTGGATGCCGTCGGCGTTCCGCCCCAGAATTCATCTTCATAACACACCTCTAGAAAGGATATGCCCTAACGCAATCCGACCTGCAGACGGTATCGGACCTTGACCTCCTCATCCTTGGCGACCTTTACATTAAACTTCAGCGTAAAGGCATCCTCTTTAATGTAATCATGGCTATTATACGTCACGCGCCAGTTGCCGTACACCGGCTCGATTAATGTGACAACAATATCTTCTTCCTTGTGATTCTTGAGGGTGACTTCCCATTCGGTTTCATGCAGGCGGGTCGTCAGCTGCCTGTAATCGATCTGTTTGCGTTCAGCCACAACATCAAACGCCTCGCCGACCTTCAAGGTAACATCCTCATCCTTGGGGGTATGCTCAATATTATCCTCGCCGATAAACTGCAACTTGGATGCATCATCCCGTTTATAAAGACGGATGATGCCTTTAGGCAGCGGCATGCCGAGATTATTTTCCTCGGCATTCTTGAATTTGATATGCACATTCACCGGTTGTTTGGGGTTGTTTTCACGATACTGACGGGTATAATAGCTGCGCTCCCCGTAAACCCGGTATTCCTTTTGAATGGAAAAGTCATTCGCCTCGAGCAGGCTGATCTGTTTGATCTGTTTATCCTTAAGCGTTGTGGTGCGCTGCAGATCATAAATATGATATTCAAAAAATCCTTTCTCGACAAATCCATCGGCCGCGTCTTGCTCCATAAACGCGCCTTTTGCCATCATCATCCGGGGCTCATGACGCCGGGCTCGATTGACCTCACCGGCCACCAATTTCAGGGCCGCATCCTTGTATATCGTACCGCTTCGGTTATTGATCGTGACCCACCCGGACAGGTCCCCCTTGGTGTCGTCCTTGTTCAACACCAGGATATAGTCGGCCTTCCAGCTCATGCGCGAGGTTAAATAGGAGACCTCCAGCTCCAATTTATCTTTGGCGCCATATTTGTACATCCACATCAACGTCGGCTTTGAAATAAGGTTTTCGGGGATCTCCGGAAGAATATGGATCCCCTCATGCCCCAAATAAATCTCCTTGCCGATCTGGTACACCGGCTGGTTATTGTTGTTGCTTAATAACGTCGCATCGACGACCTCGGTGCGGTCCTGGTACGCATTATACCGTTCAAGCTTAAGCTTCTTGCCGACATATTTATTAAGGAGTTTATTATAATCCATCAAGTCATATTCATAATTCTGCTCGAGGACCATAAACTCCATGGGGTGATTAATGCTCTTGGTATAGACCGTCTCGGGCTGGATGTACGCGGCCACATCCATAAAACGCAGCTCGCCGGCTCCCTGCGGCAGGGGCATCACCCGCCGATCCTTGATCAGGGCCACATCGCTGTTGTATACCGTCACCTCAACGGCCAACTGGTCCTCACATGTGCTGGTGACAGCCGCCATGGCAATGGCCGTGGATGTTATTGTCGTCACAACCGCGACCACCAACAGGCCTTTTAATAAATTTTTGTCATGCATGGACACCCTCCCTTTATAAAAATCCTCTATTAATTCTCTTCCTGGATCTCTTCGATGATCTGCTCTTTCTTGATTTCAGTCTCATGCTCCTTATCCCCGCGGTAACCGCGCTCACGCCGGGCCAAGTTCCGCAAGGCATCGCTGCGGCCATAACAATACAAAATATCATCGACATCGATGATGGTGTCTTTGGCCGGCATCCCGATAAACTTATCCTCACGGTCGATGATGCGATGCACGGATAAGACCAAAATGCCTTCCTGATTCAGCTGCAGCTGCTCTAGGGACTTGCCGACCATCCAGCTGTCATGATCCACAAAGACACGGGATACTGAATAACCTTCCTTAAGCCCCAGGACTTCCTGATAATCGCAAACCTTAAGGCTCGTATATTTTTCCAAAGCCGCGGTGATGACCTTGCGCAAGGCCTTCCATACGATCTTCGAACGAGAAAAAATAAAAATGAACACGATACCCAGCACCAGGATGATGCCCCGCAAGAACGCATCTTTCCCCGTTTGGCCGACAAAGGTCAAAATAAATGTGGCCACCGTTGAGGTGAACCCCGCACTTCCCAGAAGGATCAAGACCCTGATGATCCGCCTCCTGACAGGATGCGTCACGATCGTCTCCGATTCCGATGTCGTAAAGCCCACCCCCGAGAAAGCCGACTGGGATTGGAAAGACGCGATCTCCTCCGAGAGGCCGGTAAGCTCCAGGGCCAAAGCCCCGATCCGCACGATCGTGATCGAAAGGATGATAATCGTTAATAAACCAAACAAGGCTACCATAAAGAAACCCTTTCCTTAGATAATAAACGTTGACAATAATTTTTTGTTACAATTTTACATATCGACCCATAAAGATTTTAACATACGAATTACCGAATCATTAAGTTTTTAAGGATTTTTCTTTCCCCCGGCTCAGCCTTTTGGGCAGGATACCCTAAGCAGATCACCGCCCATAACTCCAGGTTCTCTGTCAATCCCAAGGTGCTATGCACCTCGGCCTTACGATTCAATATCTCCCCGAGCCAACAGGTCCCCAGATCAAGCGATTTGGCTGCAAGCAACATATTTTGGATGCACGCGCCCAAGGCCATCAGGTCCTTTTCGTAATTATAAGAAGCCTTCTTATCCATGCACACAACCAGGGCCACGGGCGCCTGAAGGATAATATCATTCGATGTTGTGAACTGCGCCAAATCATCTTTCACTTCATCTTTTAAAATCAGGAATCTCCAAGGTTGATTGTTTAATCCCGACGGGCTCCACCGAGCCGCCTCCAAAATATTGTGGATATCCTCATCTGTAACAGGGTCCGATCTGTAGGCGCGGATCGACCGGCGATCTTTGATTATGTCTAAAATATCCATTCTGGATCTCCACTATCTGATATTAAAATTTTTATCATGTTATCAATTTATGCCCCATTTGTCCACATCCAATAACACGAGCTGGCTCGACATAATTTTTTCTGTTTTAAAAGTAAAGGCCCTATGCTGAGCGTAAGCTTGCATAGGGCCTGTAGAAAAAACATATCCTTAAATATTATTTATTCTTCCCTTTCCCTTTGCCTTTTCCTTTAGCCTTACCCTTTTTTCCAGCGGATCCTTCGTCCTCGGCGTCATCATCATCCATCTCGTCACCTTGCTCATCTTCCTTATCCTTCTTAAGAACGGCATCTTTTTCCCCCTGCCACTCCTCGCGCATCTGGTTGCGCATCTGCTTCATTTCCCGCTTCTTTTCCCTCTTCATTTCCCGCCAGGCATCAGGATCTTCCTTTTTTAATCCCTTCATCTCATCCATCATGCCCTTCATTTCTTCGCGGTTCGCATCACGGGTTTTCTTCCATCCTGCATCAGATTGACCTTTTGCTTTACCCCCTTTATTCCCCCTCTGAGCCATAAGGATTCTTTCTTGTCCTGTCATTTCCCCAACAAAGGCAAAGGCCGATGTGGCGATAAAACTAGCAGCAATTAAAAACACAACAATTCTCACCTTTTTCATCTTACACTCTCCTTGTTACATTAATATTTCTACTAATGTAACAAAATATTCATAAAATTCAAGTGAATTCAGTAGCCGGCTACTGAATTAATGCGCAAAAATCCTAAATTTTGACCGTTTCAGACTCAATTTGGCCGTTTTTCTGGGCCTTGTGCAAAATCTCATGATATTCCTGCAGGGCCTTGGGTACCTGCTTCTCGTTCTTGACGGCCTCGATCCCCATGACGCTGGCTTCGGCAGCCGCCATGGATGTCACGTAAGGAATTTTACGCTGGATCGCCATCATCCGGATATAACTGTCATCATACTTGCTTTCCTTGCCGATCGGTGTATTTATGATCAATTGAATCTCACCGTTTTTGATCAAGTCCGTAATATTAGGACGACCCTCATGAAGCTTCTTAACAAAAATGTTCTTGACCCCGTGCTCATTCAAGAACTGGCTTGTCCCTTCTGTCGCATAAATATTAAATCCCATGGCCTCAATGCGTTTGGCAATATCAGGCAACCATTGCCGGTCCTTTTGGGCCACGGTCAAAAGAACATTCCCTTGCGTCGGCAGGCGATACCCGGCGGATTCCTGAGCCTTGTAGAAGGCCAGGCCAAAACCGTCGGCGAGCCCCATGACCTCACCGGTCGCCCGCATCTCTGGACCTAAGACCGGGTCCACCTCAGGGAACATATTAAAGGGGAAGACCGCCTCTTTGACGCCAAAATAAGGTATCCTTTGTTTCTTCAGCTCGGGGAAGTCCGCCAGCTTCTTGCCCAGCATAAGCATGGTCGCGATCCTGGCCAAATTAATCCCCGCGACCTTGGATACGATCGGCACCGTGCGCGAAGCGCGCGGGTTGGCCTCCAGGATATAGACCTTATTATCACAAATGGCGAATTGAATATTGATCAGGCCGACAACCTTTAACTCCTTGGCGATCGCCTTGGTGTAACGCTCGATATCATCCAATCTTTCTTGGGTGATCGTCCTGGGCGGGATCGAGCAGGCGGAATCACCGGAATGGACACCGGCCAACTCAATATGCTCCATCACCGAGGCCACGAAAGTATTATCCCCGTCAGAAACGGCATCAACCTCCGTCTCAACGGCCTTTTCCAAAAAACGATCGATGAGCATAGGATGTTCCGGACTGACCTGTATGGCCTCAGAGGCGTACTTGCGCAGGGCCTTTTCGTCATAAATGATCTCCATGCCGCGCCCCCCAAGAACATACGACGGCCTCACCATCAAGGGGAACCCGATCCTGTGCGCGATCGCGATCGCTTCATCAAAGGAACGGGCGGTATCGCCCTCAGGCTGGGGGATATCCAACTCCAGCATCTTAGCCCTAAAACGCTCCCGGTCCTCGGCAAAATGGATGCTCTCCGGAGTTGTGCCCAAGATCTTAACCCCATTGTCCTTAAGTTCCTGGGCGATCGTCAGCGGCGTCTGCCCGCCGAACTGGACAATCACACCCTCGGGTTTCTCTTTATCATAAATGTTCAAGACATCCTCAACCGTCAAGGGTTCAAAATAAAGTTTGTTGGACGTATCATAATCCGTGGAGACGGTCTCGGGATTGCAATTGACCATGATCGACTCATACCTTTCATCCCTAAGCGCAAAGGCCGCATGAACGCAGGTATAATCAAATTCGATCCCCTGTCCGATACGATTAGGCCCGCCACCCAGGATCATGATCTTTCTGTTATCAGAAACAGGGACCTTATCCTCAACATCTTCATAAGTAGAATAATAATACGCCGCATCCTCAACACCGCTAACGGGGACCGGTTCATACTTAACCTTAATCCCGCAGGCGATCCGTTTCTCTCTCACTTGTTTTTCCGACACCTTAAACAACTGGGACAAATATTTATCGGCAAAACCCCAGGCCTTGGCCTGCCTGAACTTATCCGCTGGCAGCTGGTCCCATACATACTTTAGGAGGTCCTCTTCAAAGGCCACCATCTCCTGCATTTGCTGGATGAACCACCGGCCGATATGCGTGATCGCATAAAGCTCCTCAACATCCATGCCTTTGCGTAAGGCCTCATACATTAAGAAGACCCGCTGGCTGGAGGGGGACAGCAGTCTCTGCTTCAACTCTTCAAGAGAAAGATGTTTGTAATGGCCGGCATGCCCCAGGCCAAAACGCTTAATCTCAAGGGACCGGATGGATTTTAAAAAGGCCTCCTTGAATGACTTGGCAATGCTCATGACCTCACCGACGGCCCGCATCTGGGTCCCCAGGACATCCCGGGCCTGGGGGAATTTCTCAAACGCCCAGCGTGCGAATTTAATAACCACGTAATTGCCCCAGGGGGTATATTTTTCAAGGGTGCCCTCGCGCCAATAGGGGATCTCGTCCATTGTCAGACCCGCCGCCAATTTCGTCGAGATACGGGCGATCGGGAACCCCGTGGCCTTCGAGGCTAAAGCGGACGAGCGCGACGTGCGCGGATTGATCTCAATCACGACGAGCCGATCATCCTTGAGATTATGGGCAAACTGGATATTGGTCCCGCCGATAACCCCGATGGCCTCAACAATTTTATAGGAAAGATCCTGCATCCTTTTCTGTAAGGGCTCAGGCACCGTCAACATAGGGGCCGCACAAAAACTATCCCCCGTATGCACACCCATCGCATCGATATTTTCAATAAAACAGACGGTGATCAATTGGTTCTTTTCATCGCGCACGACCTCGAGTTCCAGCTCTTCCCATCCCAGGACCGATTCCTCAACCAGAACCTGATGGACCATACTGGCCGCTAACCCCCGGGCCACAATGGTCCTCAATTCCTCAATATTATAAGCCATCCCGCCCCCTGTACCGCCCAAGGTATAGGCCGGCCTGAGGACGACCGGGTAGCCGATCTTTTCCGCAATAGCCTCAGCCTCTTCGATCGAATGGGACGGCTCGCTGCGCGGGATAGGGATCCCCAACTTGTTCATTGTTTCCTTAAACGCGATACGGTCTTCCCCGCGCTCGATCGCATCGGCCTTGACGCCAATGATCTCGACGTTGTATTTTTGCAAAACGCCGGCCTTGGACAGGGACGAACAAAGATTCAGCCCGGTCTGGCCGCCTAAGTTAGGCAAAATCCCGTCGGGCCTCTCCTTGTCTATAACAGCGGCCACACTGTCAACCGTCAGGGGTTCGATATACGTTTTATCCGCCATGCCGGGATCGGTCATGATCGTCGCCGGATTGGAATTGACCAGAATAACCTCGAACCCTTCCTCTTTTAAGGCCTTGCACGCCTGCGTGCCTGAATAATCAAATTCACAGGCCTGGCCGATAATGATCGGCCCTGACCCGACGATCAAAACCTTTTTAATATCTTTGCGTCTTGGCATAA
>Ga0272441_10002672_pt1 | contig 35664 bp, 21 predicted proteins | sample SSMProp6N_FD_193582 | JGI IMG/M metagenome (GOLD analysis project Ga0272441, IMG submission 193582) | Marine sediment archaeal communities from Little Sippewissett salt marsh, Falmouth, MA, United States - SSM-Prop-6N | ecosystem: Environmental > Aquatic > Marine > Wetlands > Sediment ...
ATAGGGTTATTTGGATAATATGTAAAATTGGCTATTGGATGAAAATAGCCTAATGGATAATGGTCTTGATTACTTCCACCAGTGATATTGTATGGATAATCTCCAATTCCATCGGCATCCTGGTCAGTCCCTGGATAATCATCCCAGTAGTTTCCACCTGAGGGATATCCATTGTCCCATGAGTTTGTGTTGTAGTCTATTGCTTGAGGATTTGATCCAATGAACGTATTATGAAAGATAGAATTATTGTTGCTATTAAGTAGATAAATATTATTTCCAAATGAATTTATTACAGAATTATCCATAATGAAATTATTGATAGATGAATCAAGAGAAATCCCTTGCCACTGGCTATCACTAATCGTATTATTGTTAATACTAATGTTTTCAGAAAAATCAATATCAATACCATACATACATTCTGATATTATGTTATCTTTTATTGTGGTATTATTTTGTCCGTAAAGATATACCGCTACATGGCTTAAAATTATAGAATTATTTAGGATTGTATTATTCCAACCTATATTAGATTCAATGGAGATTCCAATTTCAGTATTATTATGAAGGTTATTATCAGAAATGGTGTTATTAAGAGATGATAAAAGACCAATACCCGCTATATTATTTGAAATAGAATTATTGAAAATAACATTATTCTCAGAAAAAAATAGATACAAACCGCTATATTGGTTTTCCATTAAAGAATTATTATAAACTTGATTATAATATGACTCAGATAAAGTCAATCCATTACCACTATTGCTTATTTGATTATCAGAAATGATAAGAGATGAACTATCATCAAAAATATGTAATCCATCACTATTGTTTTTTATATAATTATGTTCTATGAATGAATCATTAATATTTTGCAAATGAATTGCAGAATTACTGATATTTTGAATCCTATTATCAATGATCTTGCAATTATATGCAAAAGCAGCATTAATACCAAATCCGCTGTTGTACAGTTCATTATGTTCGATTGTGATATTATTACCGATTATGTAATGAATGCAAAAATGACTATTGTTATTGATACAATTGTTTTGAATGGATACAGCTTGTAAGTTGGGATCTATATTATTATTGGTATGATGAAAGAAGATTCCGTCGGTGTTATTTGTAATAATGGTATTGTTTATAAATAAATAATCGTGATATTCTGCAAGAATTCCTGCAGAACCTGAGTATACTCCATTACTATAACCTGAGATGTTTCCATAGGCGCCTTTAACCGTGAAATTTTCAATAAAAACGAAATCTGAAGTAATGCGAATGGCATTTCTACTTGCGTTTTCAGCATAAATTACCGTCTGATTTTTATCCTCACCTCTTAAAATAACACTTCTGTTTATAATAACATTTTCGTAATAAATCCCATTGGATACAAGAATAGTATCTCCATGACTTGCATTGTTTATTGCATCTTGAATAGTAGAATAATTCCCCTCGCCAGTTCCCCCAACATATAATATACTTCTATTCGATGAATTTGCTGATGGTATACTACTAATAACTGGTATGATACTTGTTAGAATGAAAAGTAGACTCATTATGACGATTTTTATCTTTTTTATATCAATCGCCTCCCTTAAAAGGATACTGTTATAAAATATAATTAATAGTTTATATAACTTTCTCATTGGAATGAAAAAGTTACCCTACAATGACTGTTATATATGAAATATATCCTATAAAATGGGTTTTTAAAATATATTTTAAAAGTATCCATAACATTATTCAACAGGAAATACATACTTTATTTTGATATATTGTCTATGAGAGGATACTATTCATTATGAAACATACAACTTTCTATATGTTGACGACTTTTTTTGTTATATTATTATTGATTGGAAGTGGAGTAATTGGTTCTCATTCGATTGCTGCACATCTTCAGCTAAAAATTCAAGATAATAGGATTATAAACTCTATAATGTTTGAAAAAAATAATCAGGTCGCGTATAAACCTCAGATATATACGGTTCCAACTCCAGATGGATTTGCTATCTCTCTTACTCGTTATGAAAATAAGAAGAAACCACCGATTATCCTTATTCATGGAATGGGTGGGAATCATTTGATGTTTGATTGGGATGAAGAGCATTCGTTAGCACAATATCTTTATGGCGAAGGGTGGGATGTTTGGTTATTGGATTTACGGACCCATGATGGTGACGGTGATTTTTTATTTGCTTTTGGCAGTGATAGAGAGTATATTGATCGAAATTGGGATTTTGATAATACCTTATTAAAAATCGATGTGGTAACCGCGGTGGCTTTGGTAAAAATGCAGACATCATCCAAAAAAATTGTGCTTGGTGGCCATAGCTATGGTGGGTATTTGGCATATGCCTATGCTATGTTAATCGGTGAAGAAAACCTCTCAGGAATTGTAACAACGGGTGCTGCCCCTTATGAAAACCCGAAAGACTATCAGCATAGCCGACGCAGCATGTATCAATATGGTTATTTTTATGGGAAACATGCCTATGTACGACCATTTGGTAGAAAAGCGGGCTATCCAGGTTCTAAACTTTTGAAAGATTATTGGTTAAAACATTGGGATCAACTCGATTTAACTAGTGTGTTTTATCAAAATACAACTCCTAAAAAAATTAAACAGGGTCTCATCTATCATGGAGATGCTGAGGCAGCAGGCGTCTGTGTGGATATGTTTTTTGGAAAAGATCCCTATAAATATCGTGGTCATTGGGTGGATCCACAAACCCTGTATGATTACTCTGAAAACCTTGATAAAATAACCGTTCCCATCCTCTTTATTGCAGGGGATAAGGATCCGCAAGACCCTAGTGAACTAGTTTATAAGGCATTTAAACAGGTAAGCAGTAAACAAAAACAATTCTATTCCATTCCGGATCATTCTCACCTTGATTTACTATTGGGAAACAATGCAAGAACTCTTGTTTTCCCGAAGATCACTACTTGGTTGGAGGAAATAATTCTAAATACAAATATTAATAATATTGCCCCAATGAAATTTTCATCATAATGAGTAACCTCATAAGATGACACCCTGATTTTTTCGATATATTTAATACATAGAAAATATAATGCTCCTTTGAGGAAGAAAGCTGGGGGAAGTTATATTGTCAATAGAATTTATGTATGGTCTGACTGTGTTTACTGCGATATTTGCCATTGTTGATCCGATAGGAAACATTCCTCTCTTTTACACACTGACTGAAAGATTTTCAAGAGAGGAACGATTACGTATAGCCAAGAAGGCAGTCATATCTGCAACGATAGCTCTAATAGTATTTGGTCTTGTTGGTAACTATATATTCATTGTTTTCAGTATCACCATCCCTGGATTTAGGATTGCTGGTGGTATCTTATTATTCCGTGTTGCTTTCAGCATGCTTTATGGAACAACACCGGGGACGAAAACAACTGAAAAAGAACATGATGAATCATTAGAAAAGGAGATGATTGGTGTAATCCCTATGGGAATTCCATTACTTGCTGGCCCTGGGGCTATCTCAACAGTTATGCTTTATACTTCACAAGGAAATCTTATCAATACGGTCATAGTATTCATATCGATTTTTACAACGTTTGTCATCACTTATTTATTACTACGAAATGTTGATCGTATTTTCTTGAAACTAGGAAAAATAGGTTCATTAGCCATTTCAAGGGTCATGGGATTAATTCTTGCAGCAATAGCAGTCCAATTCATTATTAACGGGGTCCATCAACTTGTTATTGAATGGATTGCAGAACTTGCTTAACAATCATAAGAATGAGAATAAAATAGTGGGACGTTCATTATATGAAAAATGAACTTGTAGCAGTAAGCCTTGAGGAAGTTGAATATCGCCTGATGAAATTACAACAAGCTCTGTTATAATTATTTAGTTTGATAAGGTAGAACTATATCGTTATGAATATTGAATATAAGATAGATGAGATCCAAGGTAAAAAATATATGGAACTCAGCTTATTAATACTGTATCCTAAAAATGTTTCATTTACGTCTTTGAAAGCTCTAAAGAAATTGGTTTATATGAAAAAATAAATCTTAAAGAACTCTTATAAAAACATTTGTTGGTTGATGTTATGGTAGAATTTTCCGATATCAAAGAAGCATATGATGTGTTAAAATATGTAGTCAAACAAACATCATTAAAAAAATCCAAAACATTTTCAGAGATGACCAATTCAAATATCTATCTTAAAATGGAGAATCTGCAGTTAACCGGTTCATTTAAGATACGTGGCGCATATAATAAAATCTATCATTTACCACAAAAAGATAGGGAATGTGGGGTGGTGTGTTCATCTGCAGGGAATCATGCACAAGGTGTTGCATTGGCATCACATATGCTCAATATAAAAAGTACGGTATTTATGCCTGTTTTTGCTCCTCCAACAAAGATTATTGCAACAAAATCTTATGGTGCTAAAGTCTTTTTAGAAGGAGCAACCTATGATGAAGCATATAAAGCGGCAAAAGAATATGAAAAAGAGCATCTAGCAACGTTTGTCCATCCGTTTAATGATGATCATGTCATTGCAGGTCAGGGAACTATAGGAGTTGAGATTTTTGAAACGCTTAACGAGGTAGATGTAGTTCTTGTTCCAATTGGCGGGGGTGGGCTTATTGCAGGCATCGCTGTTGCTATGCAGCATTTAAAGCCTGATGTACAAATAATAGGTGTTGAGGCAGATGGGGCAAGGGCAATGTTAAAATCTATGAAAGCTAAAAAAATAGTACCAATGCGAGGAATGTCAACGATTGCTGATGGTATCGCTGTGAAAACCCCTGGAGAAAAAACTTATAAAATTATTAAAGAAACTGTTAACGAGATTGTAACAGTATCTGATGAAGAGATCGCTCAAACGATGTATCATCTTCTTCAAAGAGCTAAGCTCGTTGTTGAACCAGCAGGGGCAGTAGCACTAGCAGCTATACTAAATAAAAAGGTATCATATCCCGGTAAGAATGTTGTCGCGGTTTTAAGCGGGGGAAATGTGAATCTCTCCTTACTTGACCAGGTGATTGAACAAGGGATGATGCATAATCATCTAATGGCGCGGGTATCGATAATTGCACCTGATAAATCAAAGGCATTAAAAGGAATTCTTAGTGTGTTAAGTAGTATGAATGCGAATGTCCAATCGATTGATCTTGAAAGGTCCACAACATCGGTTCCTGTTGGATCTGTGAAAATTCTTATTACCTTTCTAACTCTTGGAATAGAGCAAATCGAGTTTATACAAAGGGAAATACAAAAGAAAGGATTCTCATGTGAAATGACCTGTTAATCAAGAATATCATTGAATTTTTTATATTTTGGAGGTTGAATAAACCATAGGAGTTATTAATAATTAAACGCTATTATTGTATAAAAATAAGGAGGTGAGGAGTCTTGAGTCTTAAGGAAATTGGTTCGTCATTATATGATATCCTGATACTTATTTTCTCAGCGATTGCGTTGGTCATTTTTGGGCTAATATTTTATCTAGTTGACCTATGGATTATCAAATTTGCATCTGTTGATATACTTGGATTAGAAGTTAGTGGCGACTGGATTGTTATTTCAGCTGCGATTCTAACCGCTGCGGCTATGATTGGATCAATATCAAGAAAATAGATCCTATCGTTTCGATGCAAGATCGATAAGTAGCACTTGGATTGTATTTGTTTCGCTATAAAAGAATTGCTCTAAAGGATTTTATAAAATTAGATTTCTATTGAGCAAATATATCCTTCTTTCTTAGGGTATAATAGAAGTGAAACATGACATAAAAAGGATGGGAAAAAAGATATGTTTATGCCTTTACTCAACGAAATGCTATTACGATGCCAAAAGAAGAGTGTTAGACATAGCAATTGGGCTTTGAAAAAAAAGAATTACTAAGATGTGAGGTGGAAAGTACCCTATCAATGTTTTCTATTGATGTTTAAATGTTATGCAGACATTGAACATTTTTCTTATCTTTGCATTTTCCCCTAAAACAACACCATGGCTAGAGGAACTAATATGAAAGTATGATATAAGTTATTGATTACAATACAAAATATGCATTACTTAATCATGGTTTTCACAATTAAAATACATAGACCACTAAGGGTAATGCCACTGAGGCCATAAGCATGCCATATAGGATAAACCGACATTTTTTTCCGTAATTCTTTAAGAAGTTCCTCTTCAGAGGCTAAGAAAAAAGATCTTTTGTATAATGCCTGTACTTCCTTCATTGAATAATATCTACCAATTATTATGATTGGTACAAGAAATAACAGCCAGTTGTTCACAAGAAGAAACATAAACAGAAGGGCAACAGTTACGATAATTGATCCTATTAAATTTGATAGATAGGAAATATGTAAGGTTTTTTTAATCCCCCATTTCACGGCAGGGGTTAGCAATCCCATTTTTTTATCAGCAGGGGTATCCTCTGCCTGGCTTACAAGAATGAGTGCATAATGGCCGATAGTGATACCAATTGCAGCGATGATGAATAAGATGGTATACAGATTTGTGATGGGGGTGGTGTTAACTAATAAATATGAATAAACACCCGGGATAAAGAAAATGGGAAGGGCGATAAGGGAATGGAATAATCCTCGTTTTTTAAAACGAAAGGGTTCTATTGAATATCCAACTCCTAAAAAGATACCGATCCATACTAAAAAACTGATTTCGATTCTCTGTGTTTGCAAGGTCACATGATATGCAAGAAGAATTGAGGCAAGAATATGAATTATGACAAGGATGCCAAGTTTGTTTCTTCCCATTTCCATAACCGCTTGATATAATTTTGTCTTATACAGTTCATCTACTTTCCAATCAGCCCAACAATTAACCATAAATCCTACATTAAAAAGCAAAATGAAAATTACAATCCCTTCAATAAGAATGAGAATTATGTTGTAAGATAGTAAATAATTAATAGAATCTGCACCAATAAATATCCCGATAAGAATGCCTATTAACACCGCGGGTAAAAATTCCCATCGACTAACCGTGATATATAGCTTAATTGCATCCCTTATTAACATAGGTGATGTATGATACTATTTTATTTAATTTTTCCTATTATTTCTGCCTCAACAAGTGAGAATTACCTTTAGAAGTTGGAGCTAAGATTATTTTCATTTCTTTTGGATTTATCATAAAAATAGGAAAAGGACTAGATACCTATTTGTTAATCGGGGAGAAGTTGCCCTATTTCTGATAATTCCCGTTGTATTGATTTTCATTTCAAAAATTATTTAATAAGAAGGGTGTTATGATACTGATGTGGTGAATATGGTAAAGAAAGTATCTATTGGAGTGGTAATAGTAGTATTGTCGTCTTTTTTCTTGTCTGGTTGCATCCAAGAGAACATTGATAATACGGATGATACCTCAAATACTCCAGAATTTGCTCTTTCTCCAACCATTGAACTAGAAGCAACGGTTATTTCTCTTGTAAATGGGACAACTAATAAAACGAGTGATCAAACATATCCCTGCGATTATGGTATCATCAAGATTGATACAATTCTCTCTATCAATAATCCCGATAATCAAGAAATGGATCATATTGAAGAAGGAATGGAAATTGATGTTGAATATATCTATACGTCACAAAAAGCTGAAATTATCGAATTTCCGGTTTTAAATGCGCATGATGTATTAAATAATACCACGGTTTATTCTGCACCAAACTTGATTGTGACTAAAGAGGATGGTTTGTTTGTTTTTATGATAGAAAATAGTCTTCTAGATGACGAAACTGTTACTATTCTGCCCGGATTGAAAAATGGTACGCGCATTTATGCAAATGTAACCTACGGAGTTCCCTCAAAAATACGGCAAAATGGAACCCATATGATTCTTACATCAGCTATCGGAAAATATGAGGTTATTTAAACTTGATGATGTAGGAGGCTTCATTAATCTCTATAATGGTTTGCTTTAAGTGATGAAAAGAGAGGTATCTATTTGCATTAGGGTACGGTTCGGTAGATAGACTAATTGAAGCGTAGAAAGAGGAATCGATAGATTAATATCATAAACTATTTCAAACTGATGGTTTTCTCCAGGATCAATATCTATCATTTGATTGGAAACAAATCCACAATAAGATGCTTCAGATGCATTATAGATGACTTCTTTATTCATTTCATTAGCTGTATTTTGTATTAATGCCCATGATGATGGTTCGGTTTGAATTGGGAATGATGCGGTATTAGTAACCCTGATTTTTACTATGGTAAATTGCATGTATTGGGAATCTGTTCCACAAATAATTGATATATTCTGAGATCGATCGAAAACATAATTATAGAAACAGCGTGTCTCTTCTTGTTTTTCATAACATCCTTCTAAGGTGAGGAGAAAGAAAAATATGATGCAGAGCAGTACTAGTATTTTGTATTTCATAATCTCAGATGTTGATTGGTATAATATTACATTAATGTATGGTTGATGATGCAATTTGATAGGATTTAGGTGAATTATCTTTTTATCCTACTATGTCTGATTTAAAAGGAGAAGTCTTATTGAAATATCATCGTATTTAATATTTTTCCATTATTATTAAAATAAAAATTATTAATTTTTATCTTATTTAAAAAACGAACTTATTTAACACTTGTATAATAATATTTGAATATTGAAAAATTTTTAGATATTAAGAATGAAAAAATTACAAAAAATTTAAATTATAATATTGCATTACTAGTAATTCTAAAAAGCCATATATGGATTGAGGAAAAGAAGGACCATTTAGAGTAATAATATGTATTTTACTTAGGTGATAATATTGCTGTAAATGGAGAGGAAAGAACCAAAACATGACTATAACAATTAGTGATGAAAATAGAAAAAAATCTTAACGATCATAAATTTATTAGAATGGTGGAAGGTGAGATAGATTATGAAATTAAATAAGAAAACAAGTACAATATGGGGGTCATCCTGGCATAGCCTCCGGATGATTATTGTTTTTGGTATTGCATTAAGCATGATTACAATATCAATGGCGCAATTAAATATTGTAAAAGCAAATGAAAAAGATGTGGCCGTAGGAATTATCAATCCGGACTATTTGATATCAGATAGTCCCTACTTGACTCTTCCTGATGATATGGATGAAACATACCCGCCCATGATGCCGCCCCCGCAGCAAGAAATAAAAATAATGAAAGATCCTTATGCATTGGAAGTATACTCAATTGCAACACAGGACTCAATCATAATTCCTTATACTGCAACTGATGAAAATACGGTTGATGATGTACAAATAACGGACCCCTATGAAGGATTGCTTGATTCAGGATATGTCCCTGAAAGTGTGATCACTCCTGAGGGTCGTTCACAAATATATAGTACTGCTTCGTATCCTTGGAGAACGATTTGTAAATTATATATGACCTTTCCCGATGGTGCTCAAGGAGGATGTTCTGGATCAATAATTGGTTGTTCTGACGGGCATGGCTATCATGTGCTAACCGCTGGTCACTGTGTTTATTCCCATGATCATGGCGGATGGGCAACATCTGTAAAAGTGGTCCCAGGTTTAGATGAAACATACATGCCCTTTAACTATGCATTGGTTACCTCAATGAGAAGCTATACAGGTTGGACGGTCTATGCAGATCATCAACATGATTGGGCAGTCCTAACTCTTGATAGAAACATCGGTGATTATACTGGTTGGATGGGACGGATGACTGCAAGTACGAGTGATCCGGTATATACTGGTGTGTTGAATCTTGGTGGCTATCCTAGCGATAAACCCTCAGGAACGATGTGGTGGGATGCAGATTATGGCCGTGTAGCTAATACATATAATCATTGGTATTACATGGATACCTATAATGGTCAGAGCGGCTCACCGGTATGGGTGTATTATCCCAGCACGGAAAATCGATATATTCTTACCACACATGCATATGGTGTTGATGGATCTGGAAGCAATCATGGAACAAGATTAGATAGTACGAAATTTAATTATATCACCACATGGTGTAATGCAGATTCACCTCCTCTTGATAAAGCTGATTTAATCGATGATGGCGATATGTATAACTGGTTTATGCCCTCTCAAGTTCGACCAGGCCATACCGGTTTTTATGCCTATTCTGATGTGCGTAATATTGGTACAGCATCATCAGGTGGTTTTTATGTCTGTTATTATGCGTCAACAAATGATATCATTTCAGAATATGATTATTTAATTGGTATGGATTATATGTCATCAATATCGCCTTTCTCAAAAGCAGATTCATCCATTGCTATTACCTTTCCAACCTCGGTTCCCGATGGTGAATACTATGTTGGCTGGATTATTGACAAATATGGTACGGTTAATGAATACGATGAGACAAATAATATTGCCTATGAGGATTCCTATAAAGTAACAGTTGATGGAACCGGACCGATGGTAACGGTGATCCAACCAAATGGTGGTGAAGAGTGGGAGGTCGGAACCACCCAATCGATAACATGGATGGCATCAGATGGATCTGGTGTTGGTGTCTATGATATTGATATTTATTACTCCATTAATGGTGGGATTACATATACGGCTATTGCGTATGGAGAAGCAAATGATGGTTCATACAACTGGCTTATTCCTGATGCCCCATCAGCAAATTGTTTGGTGAAAATTGTTGCAACTGATTTGGTAGGAAACGAAGGCAGCGATGAAAGTGATGCCTCCTTTAAAATATTTAAGAAAGATATACCCACTGCTGATGCAAATGGACCATATCTTGGAACAATTGGGATACCGGTAACCTTTGATTGTTCCGCATCTCATGATAATGATGATGCAAAAGCGTTGTGTTGTATTGATTATCATCGATGGGATTTTGATAATGATGGGGTGTATGATACGGGTTGGCTTGCTTTTGCAAACCCTACGATTACTCATACCTATATGACCGAGTACCATGGATTGGTTCGTGTGGAGGTCATGGATGATGAGGATCAAACCGATGATGATACCGCCTCTGTTGATATTTATCCACCGGAGCTTGAATATGGTGATGCTCCAGAAAATGGCATTGCCTATCCTTCAACTTCTACTACTGGTGCGTTTCCGACCTGTCGAAGTTGCGGGCCGGCTGGTTGGATAGAACATACAAACTTTGGTGCTTATTTTGGTCCAGACTTTGATTACGAACTTGATGGCAATGCAGGCCTTTGTCCGAATTGTTTCCCTCCTTATAATCAGGATGAATGTTTCAATGATGGCGATGCAGGTCTAATGGTACCTGAGCCCTTTACCCTTGATGATTTCAATAATGTTATCCCCTGTCCATCTGGACTTGGTACCGCGCTTGGTTCAGCAGGGCAAACCATTGTATGGGGCCCTGATATTGATATTGAAGTGCATAAGCATACACCAATGATGGTAGTAGAAGATGATATCACCTCGCATCTTGATGATACTGCTGGTGCTCTTGAAAAGAGCGTGGGTACGGTCAGATCTGAATCGGAAATCGCTGAGGCGATTGTCCCTATGATCGCCGAGATAGGTACCATCAGTTTATCGATTGATGGTCTTGGTGTCCATCCTGAGAACCATGGCTTGATACAAGTAGAAAAACCAGTTGGAGCAACAGTAAGAAAGGCCTATATGGCAGCTGCCGATGTGTGGGGTTCAAATGGTGGACCATTACCGGATGGGGCAGTGCAGATTAATGGGCAAAATGTCAGCTGGTTGGCTCATAATCCAACCAATGCAAATAGTGCATGGTCAGATGTGACATCAATTGTAAAACCACTTGTTGATGCATCTCCAGCAGGCATTGTTCATCTTCCTATTAATGAAACCATGTTGCTTGATGGTTCTATTCTTGCAGTGATTTTTGATGATCCAAATCAACTGACCGATAACACCATTGTCCTTATGTTTGGTGCACAAAGTGTTTTGGGAGATACGTTTGCTATTGGCTTGTCCGATCCGATTAATACCAGTGATCCAAACCTTGTGCTTGATATGTCCCTTGGCATTTCATTTGGTGCTCAAGGATGTAATGATGGTCAATTTAGTGAAATTAATGTTAATGGCATACGGATAAGTTCCTGTGCGGGTGGTGAAGATGATGGTGTCTGTAACAATAGTGCTCTTCTTACGGTTGGTGGTATCAATGATAGTAATGCAAATCCAGCAGATCCTTATGCAAATGATAATGGTGATCCTCGTCAAGATGATGAATTATATAATCTGATACCATTTGTTGATGATGGTGACACCTTCATTAATCTGACCACATTGAATCCGTCAGGTGATGACAATATTTTCTTTGCAGCATTATACCTTGCTTCAACAACCGCGGTGGTTGGAGAGGGCATTCTTTTAACCCCGTTACATGACATCAATCCTTTAGGAACCATCCATGAATTGTTTGCCAAAGTGCAAAATGAACTAGGGGTCCCTATTCAAGATAGAACGGTTAATTTTGAAGTCATAGCAGGACCACATATGGGTGCTGTTGGAACTGATACTACCAATGAAACGGGAATAGCAAGTTTTTCATACATGGGAACCTTGATTGGAACTGATGTTATTGAAGCAACAATGATGGACAGCCAAGGAGCCATGGTTGCTTCTAATCCTGTGGAAAAAGAATGGATTGATGACTCCCCTGAAACTGGTACATATGTCAATGTACTGATGGATTGGAATCAAAATGGACAATGGGGTGATCCGGGTGAACATGTCCTTGTTGATTTTATGGTGCCAGATCCGTATGATGGGCCCTTATCCATGCTTGGACCCCCATCATTTACTGCTGGTTCAAACCCGGGCTATGTCTGGGCTCGATTTTCTATTATGGAACGACCTGTTGGTATCGGCTGGAATGGATCCGGCAGTTTTGAGGATGGAGAAACCGAGGATTATCTCTTATTTATTGAGGAAGAACCAGAACCGGTTCCTTGGCTGTCCTGGTATCCTAATGCAGAAATACCTGGAAATCAAGTCACGATGAATGTTACTGATGGTGTGGAAAGTTATTTTGATATAACTCTAAGTAATGTGCCCGCAGGCTATCATGTCACTAATGGCGTGTATCATGGCTGGTGTTTTGAAAAAGAAGTGCAAATGACCCGAGAGATGGAACATCCTGCAAGAATGTGTCATAGCTATGATCCGAATAAACCATCAGCTTTTAATAATGCAAACTGGACGATGATTAACTATGTGATTAATACCAAAGGTACCTACACCCCAGAGGTTATTCAGGAAACGATTTGGTACTATATTGAAGGAGTTGACCCAGAACTTGCAGAAGCATATGCATTAATAGCGGAAACAGATCTCATGGGACCAAGTTACACGCCAGAAATCGGTGATATCATTGCGGTTCTTCTCTATTTAGATCCCAGTGTGTTATTACCACCCGACTATCCACCTGTGCAAAACACGTTCATCGAAGTACCCTTGAATTATACCTCCTGTCCAACCTTATTCTGGCTTGATAATCCTGAAGAATGGCCGGAGTATCTTGATCCAGACCAACTTGCTGGTATGTATTTTGATGTACCACCAATTTATAATTTGCTGGAGACCTACAATTTATCAGAAATCCTTGCTGGCGTGAGCATTCCAGTACCCCTCTCAGATATCTATGCAGACTTGTTAAAAGAAGCAGTCACCGGATTGTTAAATGCGAATCATTCCTGTATTCATTATCCAATAACCTATGATCAAATCATTGTGTCGGTTAATGATGCAATGCAGTCATCTATTGGATCAACCAGTATTTTGGAAATGATTCTACGGGTGTACAACCTGATTGGTTGCGATTGTAGCAATCCCTGTTGCCCGTGTTGTATTGTCTAAATCAAAAACTCTCTAATCTCCTCTCTTTTTTTTATTATATTATTTCTAAAAATTATTGAAAATGAGAATACAGATGCAATTGAAAGAAGCATGGTAGCGGTATCTTCACCGGTAGATTTTATTGAATGTAACCTTACTCTGCTTTTTACCTATGAAATGATGCAATAAACGAAGAGTCCAGTAATAGTGATGTAAATGGTAAGAGGAACCTTATAAAATGCATTATTCCAAGTGATGAAAGAAAAAATGAAGAGTAAAGGTCACTTTATGTGCCTTTTTAGTTCGGAAATAGTCCATTAATAATATGTTAAAACAGTCCTTTACACAAACAGTTTTCTACGAATATTTCCTGTTCCATAGGATTGAGTTATCGATCCAAAATCTGCTCCGGTTAATCGTCCAAGATACCATCTTCCAAGGATAAGATCCAGAATACTAATGCCATTATATGGTTTTACACCAATGATATCTCCAGTTGCATAGCATTGAGAAATGGATTCCCAATTGCATCCAGTAAGTCCTCCTACGCATCTATTTCCCGTTACCTTTCCAGTAGCATACGAATCTTTTATAGATCCTGAGTTGCCTCCAACGAGTCCTCCAATATTGACAATCTCTTTACTAAAGTCATAGCCTTTAACTTCTCCAGTTGCAGAGGAATCTGTAATGTTTCCTTCATTGAACCCAACAAGACCGCCGACATAATAGTTACCAATCACATCAACGGATGCTTGGCAGTTGGCTATGGTTCCATTATTTGTTCCTACTAATCCCCCAACATTGTAACTTTTTCCATTAATAGTTCCTTCTACCTGACAATGGGTTATAATGCTGCTTTTGCTGTGGCTTGCAATACATCCTAATGCCCCACGTCCTTTGATATCCACATTGATTAGGTCAAGGTTGGTAACTTCTGCAGTTTCAATGATGCCAAATAAGGAGCAATGGGTTGTTCTATTCACAAAGAGATTGCTGATGATATGATCCTGGCCATTGAAGGTTCCGGTAAATGCTTCTTCCTTAGAGGTAATTATAGGAAGCCATCCTGACCCTTGTATGTAATCATTTTTATTTTCGGGGTGTTCATATGATGCATCATTCAAAAAATCAAGATCATTCATAAGAATAAAGCTACCATCAAGAGTGTCCCGTATGGCATCTAATTGTTCAATAGTGGTGATTTGATAAGGTTCTTTACATGTTCTGATGCAGCCAGAAAAGGGAATTGTTTCATAATCATTTGCACATACATTTGGATTTGCTGTTATATTTATAGTTATAAACAGAAGGCAACAACCTATAAGAAATGATAATATTTTTTTCATATCTTTTTTTCCTCCATATATTTATTTTATGGTACAAAGATGAGTGGGCCAAGGGTCAATCCATTTCCTGTCCCTGTTGCTGTTACACCTTCATCACAGGTAACTGTCATAGTTGCAGTAAAGGGTCCAAAACCAAGAAATAAAGTATTAGGACAATCAATCAGGGTATGACCTGGTTCGACATCTCGATTCCATGCTGTTTCTCGATTATTGTAAATGACCAGTCCTTTGATGGTAATATCTGTTAAGACGATGTTATGGGCAGTGGATTCAACAACGTTTTTTACTGAGATTTCTAAACTGTGTTCTGATAAACCATTCCCAATACAGGTCCATAATCCAACTTCAAGTTCTGGTTCTGCTGTTTTTTCACATCCTGATGTAGAAAAAGTAAGCAGGGTTACACACAGCAGTACTATTCCAGTAAATAGAAAAACTCCTCTCATAGATTTCCCTCTCATAATATATATAATATTTAATTTAATTTGTTGTATATATACCTTTGTTTGTGATAATGGTGAAAAAATGACGTAAATCTGTTTTTAATAAATACGTTTGTTCTTTATGATACTATTTCATGAGTACTTGGATATGGGATCCATCCTTCTAATAAGATACCGTTTATAGTCTGTGTCTCCCACCAACTGAGAGATTCATGATAGTAGGTTAGTGCAAAGTTGCCATTGATATTAGAAGAGTTCAAGGCATCATAAAAGATCCAGTATTTCTCTGATGTGTCATTTTCTAATTGCTGTTTCATAGTAAGTAAGTGGGGATCTATTGTATCGGTAGTTTCAATTTTTCCATACACTGTTATGTTGCTAACATATTCAATTCTTAACGATGTGCCATGTTCTGTTTCAATAAAAGAGATGGTACCTAATCCACTTTGAATTTTTATGTGATTCTGTAATTCTTTCTGCTCACTCGTTGGAAGATAGAGCACATACGTCCCATTTGAATAAGGGGTTATCTGAACGGTGTACTCAAGGATATTATAATGAAGCTGATATTGATAATCAGCATAAATAAGCATTTCATAACTAAATGTTCCAAGAAGGAGTAATCCGATGATACCAATAATGAGCAGTTGCTTTTTTCCTTTCAGTCTTAGATAGATGAAAAGAGAGATTAAAAACAAGAAGATAAGGAATATGAGTGTTATTCCCCCATACAATAATTGTTGTGGATGTGGTAACACAACTACCATGGTTCAATAACGTTCTTTTTGATATAAATTACTTTGGGATTGACAATGAAGTATGATGGATTAGGGATACCCATATGCTCTAAACGCAAAATCATACATGGTTGGCAAATCCCGCCATAATCCGCTGGAGTCTCTGGTAAACCAGAAACAACTTGGCTTGTATTGATTGCCAAAGGCATAGCCCCATTCGTACCCGAAACTTGTTGATACGGCTGGTGCGGCAACGTATATGGGGTGGAGCGGAAAATCTGCGGATTGGACTAATGTCATTGATTCTCATATAGCTATCTTTTTATTATGTAAAGGTTGGACGGTTGAACAGATATGTAATACTATTGGATATGGTTGGTCGTTGAAACATATCATAATGAAAACAAAATTCTGTTATTAAGGTAATAGCGATTTAAACATAAATAAATAATTAAATCATTATTTCATTATTTTTACTTGGTAAACATGCGGTGTAAAATCTGTGGAGTTAATCATACGGATAATCCAGATGGTATCTGTGATGATTGTAAGGTTGCAATCATTGGTAATGATGATATTTTCCCTCGATGTAAATAGGATTGGTTTTCTTCTCCATAATGTTTATAAAAATAATATTAGCATTACTTGTTTTTGATCAAGAAGTATGCCTTATTTTTGTCGTTTTTTTTGGATAATATACTGATTTTTCAATATGCATTGTCAATTTTATTTATTATAGAAAATTTTTTAACAGAGGTATAGATTCGGTCGAATCATGGTTGAAGAACAAATTGTTGGAATCATTCCAAGTGTTCATGGGGGCATGTTTGGACAAAAAGCATATAATATTATTGTATTGAATAATGGGTTAATTATTGCTCAACTGACCAAGAAAATGATGAATGAAGAAATAAAAAAAGTATCAGAATCATCAAAAGAACAAGGTGATGGCATATTAAAAAGAATGGCTAGTACTATGACCGCAGGCTATAAGATACATGAAAAATATTTTACTATGACTGCCGAACAGATTCGCAATGAAACAGAAGGAAATGTGTTTATTACTAATGAATCAGTTAAAAAAATCCGCATTAGAATGGGGCATATCCATGAAGATGGAAGAAACCAACCTAATGAAATAAAAATTGTATGGGATACCGGTAAGCAAAAATATACGTTTAACCAGATCAATGCTAAACAAGCTAAAGACCTTTTGCAACAAACATTAGGCACAAAAGTCAAATAAATAGATAGGTCCAACTTTCGTTTTCCTATCTTTTTTTATGATAAGAAATTTGGTCTATAGAACAATATTTTCCATACAATAAGGGATAAATATATATTCATGAAGATTTATTATTTATTGAGGGAGAATACGCATGAAAAAACCTGTTTTAATTGCAGTAATCATGCTTTTACTATCAATGCATCCTATTTCTGGTATGATGCAAACGACGCAAAAGACGATTTATGTGGATGATGATAACATCAATGGTCCGTGGGATGGATCAATGGAACATCCCTATCAATATATTCAAGATGGTATTGATGCAGGTATGGATGGTGATATGATCCTTGTCTCAAATGGCATATATAGGGAGATGCTATTGATTTCAAAAAGCATCATCATTCTAGGAATAGATCCACAGACAACAATAATTGATGGCATGAATGAAGGCATTGCGGTATCTATCTTTAGTAATGAGGTGATTATATTTGGTTTTACGATTACAAATACCTCCTATCCACCCTATGCGGTCTATCCTGGAATCATGCTAGAGGATGTTAATAATTGCACTATAGGTCAAACAATCATTAGTGATACAGGGGGGATAACACTGATGAATACATCGGATATTTTTATTGCGAGTAATACGTTACATCATAATCGTGGAGGTATTATTCTATCTGAATCCTCGGTAGGTGTTGGAATCCTAGGTAATATGATTCATAATAACTCCTACGGCATCGATATGATGGATGCATCCAATACAATGATTAAGGAGAACACTATCCAGGATAACGGGGCAGGTATCAGCTGTAGTGGATCATCAGAAAATACTATCAGAAGTAACGATATCAGAGACAATGACATTGGCATTGATTTATATTCAGCAGGTAATAGAATTATGGATAACACCTTTACAAATAATCGTCTTGGAGGGGTTGGGATTTTCACGTCAGATGCCTATCTTTCAGGGAATGTTTTTTCTGCAAATGGGATTGTCCTGTGGGGATCCACTCTGGAAGAATGGAATTCACATACAATTGAACATAATGTGGTTAATGGAAAACCCATTTGCTATTATAAAAATATGAATGGATTTACCGTTCCTTCTAATTCGGGTCAGGTGATTATTGCCCATTGTTCCGATGCTACTATACAAAACTGTATCCTATCTGAGGTGAGTGCGGGTATTCAAATTGGTTTTTCAGAAGAGATGACTATCTCTGAAAATATTCTTAGAGATAACACCTGTGGTGCTATCATGCTCACTGAATCATCTGCTATTAGCATAGCGGACAACAGGATTACCAATAGTTTTTATGGTATTTCCTTATCCGCCGCATCGGATATTCTTATTGGTTGTAACTTCATAACTGATGCAGATGGTCAAGGAATCTCGCTTTATTCTTCATCTATGAACATCATTCATAATAATGCACTTGATAACAATGAGTATGGTATTTTTTTAGCATATTCATCAGAAAATATACTTGATGGTAACACGATAACAAATCATTCTCAGTATGGAATTATCCTAGAAGATGCCCATAAAAATCTCATAGTTGCGAATAATCTAATCAGTAATAGTATCCATGCAACCTTTATTGAGGCACGAAAGAACGAATGGAGAAGCAATTACTGGGATGATTGGCCATTTGTATTACCTCGGCTTATCAAAGGGGAAAAACTTTTATCTTTCCCACCGTATTTTATTCTCTGGTTCAATATTGATTGGCATCCTGCGACACACCCATATGTTACAGAGTTCTATCTTTGAGATATGAACTTCCTTGTTTTAACAGGTTGTTCAGGTCAAAGTAAAAAAGGAAAAGAAAGGTTTGATTACGAATATCCATAGGTTTTAAAAACAAAATCATACCTGGTTGGAAGATCCCGCCAAAGTCCGCCACCGTCACGGGTGAACCAGAAGCTACCGGGTTGATATTGATCACCAAAAGCATAGCCCCATTCGTATCCGAAACTTGTTGATACGCCGCTTGGTGCAGGGGGCAGGACGATAAACAGATTTGTATCCTGTTCAATTTCGATATCATCGAAATCAAGAGTGAGCCATTGCCATGATGACAAGATTTCTTCAGGGGTGAATGAGATTATATCAAGAAGGGTTCCCTCTGGATGGTCTTTTCGAAGCTCAATGGTGAGATTGAATTCAGGTGTTCCGAATTTTCGTATATATATCTGTATATATGTTAAGGTGTTACAATTGGGTGTAAAGTTTTGTGCTGCACCCCAATCGCCATCCCAGGTATGACGAATAGGAAAGCCTCTATTATGAATGCTTTGATTAATATCAAGGCCGGTTGTGACATTTATTATCTGACAGTAAGTGTTATTTTTTCCATCATCATCTATTACTGTTAAACAAACAGTGAAAATGCCTTCATTTACAAACAGATTATAAGGATTCTGTTGTGTACTTGTATCTCCATCACCAAAATTCCAAAACCATGATACAATAGTTCCATCAGGATCAATTGATGTGTCTGTGAAATAGACTAGAGATTGCATAATAGGGTTATTTGGATAATATGTAAAATTGGCTATTGGATGAAAATAGCCTAATGGATAATGGTCTTTATTACTTCCACCAGTGATATTGTATGGATAATCTCCAATTCCATCGGCATCCTGGTCAGTCCCTGGATAATCATCCCAGTAGTTTCCACCTGAGGGATATCCATTGTCCCATTGATTGTTCCCTTCATCAATGGAATGATTATTGTTATTTATGAAATTATTATGATATATGGAATTGTTGATAGATTCTCCAGTACTGATTCCTATATCGTTGTCTTGGAATGTGTTATTGTTAATTTGATTATTTTCTGCTATTGATAGGATGATACCTGCGCCATTATTGGTAAAATAATTATATGAAAAATTATTAAAAAATGAATCCTCACAAGCGATAGATGTCCAATTATTCATGCTGAATGTGTTTGATGAAATCATAGAATTATTGCCATGTAAAAGAAAATATATTCCAATAAGATTATTGATGAAGTTTGCATCTTGTATTTTGATAAGGTCAGATTTTATATTTAAAACACCAATATAATTAGTATCAAATTGGCTGTTAGAAACTGATATATTTGAACAAAAAGCAAGTTCTATGCCACATGATGAATTCGTTAAGCTCATCTGGTTAACAACACTATTACTGCAATTGACAAGAATAATCTGTCCTGCATCTGTATCATTATACTGTATATCTGACTGGTTAATATGGTAGTATACTGGTTTATTGTCAACGTAGTTGTTGGTAATGGTCTGATAATAATCAGATATATAATTACCTATAGGTAATATACCACTATGAAGAAAAATGTTATTGTTTATTATATTATAAGGTGCCTGTGCAATTGTTACGCCTAATGTATTATTTTTGAATCTACACTGTTCAATGGTGTTATGATGACCATTGCTTATGTATATTTCATAGGTATTTTCAAACCTACAATGATGAATATAATTGTTATCGGAGTAAATGAGAAGAATACCAGAAATGTTAAAAATAGTTAGATTTGAAATATCATTGTTTGACCCATGCACGCTAATAAATTCGAAAGGACCTATCCTTTCACTGCTATTGTCTATATGCTGATTCAAACTAGTAGTATGCTGATCTCTATTTGAACGAGTTTGTTCTAATATAGTAAAATTTGATATGGTGCAATTAGAAGAACTAATATAAAGACCACCGTATTGTGATGGAGAAGAATTAACTTTTAGAATGGTAGTATTTTTATCTTGACCGATAAGACAAAGAGATTTATTTATTTTCAAATTTTCGTTATACGTTCCATTGTGTACAGAAACCGTTCCTTGTTCAGAAACAGCATTTATTCCATCTTGAATGGCATCAAATCTAGTAATATTCCAACCAGGAACTGTGGCATTATAGTTATCATCTATCCAGACAAATGAGGGTGGTGAAACCAAAGGGTTCATTAATGGATAGTTATCCTGATTAATACCTCCATATAAAATATATGGTGCATCGCCGATTCCATCTTCATTGATATCTGTTCCATTGTAATCACTCCAGTAGTTTCCACCTGAAGGATAGCCATTGTCCCAGATGTTGTTTCCATAATCTATTGCGTTTATATTATTGTTAATAAAATTATTGTGATATATTGTGTTGTTATTTCCTGCAAGTTGAAGTGATATTCCTCTTTGATTGTTTTTTAATGAGTTGTTTTGGATTGTATTATTATCAGATCGTAATATAAGTATTCCACTTTGATTATTATGATGAATCTTATTAAGAGAAATAGTAGTATTTGTTGATTGCTCTAGTATTATTGCTGTTAGATTGTTATAAGCTATAGTATTTGATTGAATGTGACCTGTGCAATAATGTATTGATACTCCATCTTCATTTTCTGCAATAGTATTATTTTCAATGTAAATATTTGATAATAAATTTTGAGATGCATATAAACAATCTGAAAAATTATTATTTGTTGCTGTAATATTTTCACTTAAATCAATTTTACTACCTAATAAGTTTTCTTCAAAGAGACAGTTGTTGAAGATGATGTTTGAGCAGCTAGCAATTTCAAGACCCGTGAAACTATGATTAAATATCATATTTGATATACTAATATCACTGCAGTTTACAAGGATTAATTGACCAATATCAATATTATTTATATTAAGATTTGAAGAATCTTTTATATATTGAATTGGTTTGTTATTAATGATATTGTCTTGGATAGTATGAATAAAATTAGCATCCTGTGATCCAATTAATAATAATCCACCTGAGTCGAATGTGTTGTTTTGAATGATATTGTTTTTAGTCATTTCAAAATATATAAAGCTCATGTTTGAAAACAAGTTTTCTTTAATTGTATTGTTTCCAAAAGTATTATCTGATAAAAGAATTGGATTATTATCAAAATCACAGTCGATAATTGAATTGTTATTTCCATATATCCATAAACCTGCTCCATGATCAAATGTGTAATTCTTGATATGACACTGAGATATAAGGGTATTACTAGCAGTGTTTTCAATTGTTATTCCCTCGTAATGTCCATATTTTCCAGATGGTATTTCAAAATTTTTATTTTTATAAATAGGGGGGATATCATGTGTAAGGGTTAACTGTGAAATTGTAATTTCTTCATTAATTATTTGAAATGTGGTATCAGATAGTGTTGTATCTCCATTAATAATAGTTGAATTTTTGTTTTCACCGATTAAAGATATTGATTTATTTATAATAATATTTTCATCATAGGTTCCATTATATACATAAACCATATCACTGGGATTTGATGCATTTATCGCACTTTGAATCGTGCTATAATTTCCAGGTCCACTCCCTCCGACATATAACGTAATTCCTCGTTGCGTATCCGTTGGTTCGTTGCTATGAATGCTAGGGATCACCAACGAAATAAGTAATATCGCACTTGTCAATATTAAAAATGATTTTGCATATTGCTTTCTTTTCATATGAAACCCTCCAAATCTATGATTCCATGTATGTAATGAAATTATTTTGTATATAAAACTTATTATAATAATAATATTTAAGAATTTTTATTTTCTAATCTATTATAATAAATGCTCTACGTTATTATATAATGAGTGTTGGGTAAATATCTATGAAGGTTCTTGTTATTAGAAGAAGTATATCTGGTGATTTATAGATAGCTGGTGGATTATATGCACACGCGTTTATCATAAAAATTATCACTAATTATTTATATTTTTTATTTCTCTTTTATAAAATAGGGAGCAAAAATATTTAAAAATCTATTATATATAATTATTTTATGAAAAGGGGAGGTAAAAAGAAAGGAGGAATAATTGCCGCTATTATCATTATTATTCTTTTTATTTGTATGCTCTACTTCACCCAAGTTATCAAAGATGATTTAGCAACACCACAATTTAAAGTAATGAAGAATTTTAAATTTCAAGATTGGACAACAGATACATATACGTATGTTACAGCTGAACTTAATGTTACAAATGCAGAATCCGAATGGATTAGGTTTCAAATTATATATAACAATTCACGTTGTGATGTTTTTTATTTAAGTGAAAAAGTAGGATCCATTTATCTTGATACATCTCCATGGAATCTTTCTGAAAGTGATGCTTCTTATAATAACGATCACTCAGAGGGCTCCAAAAAACTGTTTAATACTAAAAAAATACCTGAAATCTCAACAAGTATTGACTATCAGGAGATAAAAACGATTTATGTGTTATTTGAGTTATCAAATGAAAATCTTTCTAACATATTTTATAATCACGTAATAAACAATCATGAGCAAGGGAAAATTAATTTTCATTTTAATTTTTCGATTCAGATATTTCATCCTTTTGATATCATAATACCCATTGATTTCAACGCCATTATTGATTATGAAGTAGATATCATGACGGATTTTCTCAATGAGATAAAATGGAATAAATATCATATTAGTTTTCAAAAATATCTGGATTTCATTCCTGGCCGATTTATAAATCGCAATATCTCCATTTACAAATCAACAGAAAGTAATATGATTTATTGTGATATAAATAAAAATAGAATTCATGCGGTAAAAAAACTTGTTGATATCTATATTGGGGAGGATTGTTTTTGGGTTAAAGATCCAGATGAATCAAATATTGGCTTAGTTCAAGAAGTAACTCTTTATGCAAAACCTTGGAAACTTTTTTTGATGCAACTTTTATTTCCGATGCATTGTAAATTAACTATTAGTGACAATGAAGTCATTGGTTCTTGTACTGTTGATTTAATTGATAGGGATTATACCCAGTCATCTTCAAAAATCATTCAGATATCATCAACGTTATATGGAGACATGTTTGGAACGATTATAAACAAGCATATTGAAAACAAAAATGTTACTCAGATCAATATTACTGATGTTACCATTCAAAATGAAAAATTCGATACCCTAGGAAAGCTTTTTCATCGTTTGTTAAATATCGGTAATTCCCTTGAAGATATTGATTTTGAGATATTTCGCACTTATTTCAATATATCTGATACGATATCTGAGGTTAATCTAGAAGATTGTACATATGATATGAGCAAGGCATATTTCTTCATTTTCTTTGTTCAGATGCTTCTGATGGTAATTATCATCAATACAATTATTGTAGTCATTATTCTCTATTTTGCCTTTTGGAGGAAACATTCATTTTTGATTTTTGATAGTGAGAAATATAATGTTCATACCCTTTTTAGGAGGCGACGTAAATGAGTTTCATTCTTCCACCATGGGGTGGGGCGATGGTTCATAGTGATCCGCAGATGTCTGATTGTATTGCGATGAAGATACCGGAAAAAGATGTAAAGATTGTGTGGGAACGAAATACATTGGTGGGTGAAAAAGCAGGGTCAAAAGGAAACGGCATGGTTGGTAATGGAACCATTGCTGCCTGTACGTTTAGTGGTGTGTATGATAACTTAGTGGTGTATAATTATGCGGGAAAACGGTTGTGGAGTTCAAAGGGGATGCTGAATGCGGTTGCCACTGCGTCTTCTCCGATGGTAAGTATTGATAACAAGATCATTGCATGTGATAATAAAACGATTTTTATGCTCAATGTTTCTGATGATGCTTGTTTCGTGGAATGGATTCAGCATATTCCACAGGTGAGTAATGGATTATTGATTCCCTTTAGTCCTACGATTGTTCGGGAAAAAATCATTCTTTTACCCACAAGAGGTGGACCAGTGTATGCATTTGATACCGATACGGGTGAGCTTCTTTCCATGAAATGGCTTGGGAAACAGAAATCAGATGATCCGTATTATTCAACGGTGAATTCTGCCTGTGTTTCTAATAAACGCTTGTATATCGCGGGTGAATCCAATAAAAAAACAGAGATTCCGAAAAGCAGGTTGTTTGCCATTGATGTGCGGATTGATGGATCGTTTGATGATTTGTTTGAAGATGCATGGTTTTGTCCCTATAACGGTGTTAGTCAAGCAAGTCCCTTGTTTGTGGGTGATACGGTGTATGTTGATGGGTATACGAAGGGCTGGCAGTTTTTAAAAAATGCAAAAGTCTATGCGCTTACTGAAAAACAGGATGGATATACGCTTCATGCCACAGGTTATCCGAATCGAACGATGTTTTCCTTTACTAAAGATCCACGGGGTGGATTTTGGTATGAAGATACTAAGGATTGTATGCTGGTTCATTTTCAGATAATAGATGATGAAATATGTATTGTTGAAAAAATTGCGGTTAATGATTTTATTCCAAATCTGTTTGGGACGTTTCGGCCATTATCCTGCATGACGATTTGTGGGACCACTGATCCGATTATGCTTATTTCTGCGATTACCTTGTTTTTTAACAAATATGTGGTTGCGATTCGATTAGGTGAGCTGGGCTGTGAAGACTCATATGAGGTTTGCTGGCGGGTGAAAACCAATGTTGCTGGGATGAATTATTCTGGAGGGCAATATACCATTCTAAAAAAAGATGATGATCCCTATCACCATAGGATATTATATGGGGGGTACTGGGGCGGGGTGATTGCCCTTGGTACGGAAAAATGAACCTGCCAGTAAAACAGCCAACCAAATCTTGTCAAAGGCTATATAATTGGAGGTTTTTTGATGATTATAGAAGGAGGCTAATTGCCAAAACCAAACAGTTATAATTCTTTTTTTTGAAAAAATGTTTCGGGATTTTTAATAAAATCAGTCATATATTGATTAAACTGTTTCAAAGGGATGCGGATGTATTTGGTGATTTTTGGATCTGGTTGAAACCCTCCTTCTTTGGTTATATAAAAACCTAGACCGATGTAATCTTTTACAATGGCACAGCGTATTTCATGATACCCAAGTTCTTTATATGCCCAATAGCGATGATGTCCATCAAGGACTGCATAAAATTCTTTTTTTGGATGTTTGACAACAAGTAGAGATTTTATTGATGCACCAGATTGTATGAGGGTTTTATAGCGCTTGATTCCTTCTTTATCAATTTTTCCATCAGCAATGATAGTTCTAATGGGGAGTTGAACGGCATATTTATCCGGATTCATATACATTGTTAAGAACGTAGGCATACGACATTGATATAACGGTCCCCTGCTCAATAAAGATTGTTATCAGCACCCTTGCACTAATTGGTCTGATTTCTATGAATTAATCACTTTTTTTTATTGATAATGATGATGAGTAATACTAATATGAGCAGTGATATAATTGCTATGATTATAAGATAATTTTCAAAATAAGAAGTTGGTGTATGTTGATGTGGGTAATCTTCAGCGCCAAAAAGGGTATGTCCTTCTACCATTAGATCTGTTTGTCCATCCCATTGTAATGGTCGTACCTCTATTGAAGTCCAGAAATTATTGCTGCTGTAATCATTTTCTGGTACAAAGACCCGTTGATTTGGATGACCGAATAAACAGATATTTTCATGGGCATCCCACCACCATTGACCTATTGAATACAGTGGTCCAGCTGCTTGAACGCCTTGTTCATATGCTTCACCAACTGTGTCTCCTAATGCAAATCGCTTCATGACAATTTGTTGCCATACGCCTGCCCAATCAGTTGTTGTCCAGGGATCCATTATTTGATAGAGTGCTCCATGTCGCATCCATGTTAAATGCATATAGGTATTGGTTGGCATGCAGGATATTGCATTGATTCCAACGCTGTGAATGTTTTCAAGTGTATCATCTAGTGTGATTCCATCTTCCCATTTCATTGAAGGAAAATGTCCTGTTGCATAATGAGAGGTGACTTTTCCATCTCCTTGATACCAGTTGATTAAAGGAAGATTTTTTTGCAGTCTTTCTAATACATTTCGGTAAATAATTATTCCACGGGCATTCCATGCATCTGGTGCAAATACCATGGTTCTGATGGATTGGGTTAATCCACTCCATCGTTCCAGTTGGTAATTAATAGCTGAAGTATCAGGATGCTCTGTGCTTGCTACTTCTGGAAATAATTGGAGTGGGAAACTAAAGGTGATGATATTATTGATTTTTTCTATTGTATTTGCAAGGGATTCATATTGATATGCGGCATCACCAGATGCGAACTGTAATTCATAGATATTTAGGAGATACGATCGTAGATATTTTCCTAGATTGCCGGGTTTAAGGGCAACTGGTTCATATGCTCGCCAGGGATTTTCCTCAAAAATATATGGTGATTCAGGATTCCAATAACTCAGCATGCCGCCATTTTTATGCCAACCATGAGCGTTGACTACCCAGATAAGAACGCCCCCGTTAAGATTTTCAGTAACATAATCAAAGTTGGTTGCAAAGACATTGTCATATCCTGCTTTTTCTGCATAAAAGGGAACGACCTCGGATTCACTGATATCTGGATAATATTTTCCTGATTTGGTCATCGCCGCCCCATCATCAATATCATCAGGTGATGGGGTGATATAGGGAGTTACTCCATCAGCACGAGTATATAGAAAATCCCAATGGTTACTGGCTAGCTCATTGAATCGATATAGATAGGTGTTATACATGTGTAATATAGGGTAATTGAACTGTTCTTCCTTCATTTCTTCGGTTAAAAAAAGATTTACTCCAAATGGCTTTTTTAATCTTCCGATTAGTGGTTGAGAGGTACTTGATGAACTTGCTTGGGTTAAGGTCACCTGTTCCATTGCAGGGTTTTCAAAGACAAGACTCGGATAAAAAATACTGCGACTAATAGCATATGCAGTATCTACTGGTGAGCCCCAGAATCTTCCGGGTAATGCAGCTCCTAAAAAGGATCTATCCCATGGAATACCGATTTGATATTGATCTGCAACGGTGATGATAATTTCTTGATCTTGTGCTGATGAATCACCCGGTTCAATTGATCCAAAATTATTTTGTTCAAGAAACTCATAGGTTTGCTGAGCAGTAAGGACCATATTTGCTGCTGGTGGGCTTAGCGTTCGATCTATGGCATTTTTTATCCACCAATCAATAGACCATGTTGCAGCTTGTGATAGTTTAGGATGATAATCAACCAGTAACAAAGGACTGCCTTGATGGGCAGCAAGATAGGCTGCTGGGGCAAAATGAAAGGATTCTGATTTGACTCCTGCAGGTTTTCTAATAATCGAGTTTTCATTCATGTTGTCAACAGCAAGCCAATAATGCCATGGTTCAATGGTTGAAAAAATAATATCATTTTGATTTGAAATCTTTCGGATTTCATCATAGATTTTTGTTGCATTCATAAAATGATGTTGTTTGGTTGTTACTTCTTTTAGTTCATTGAGGACTTGTGAGGAAAGATGATTTCCCAAGTTTGCTATATAGACCTCTTTTACGCCTAAAGTAGTGAGAACGTTTTTTGTATCTTTTACCATGGTCTTAGATGATGTGTAAAGTAATGGTGCATTGAGCATACTTGCAAGGATTGCCCCATTAGTTGCTGAAGCAATTCCATCACCATATGCTTTTGAATAATTTTGCTTCCATTGGTAATCTATGGTGAAATCAATAGGGTTATTCACAGAGTTTAATGAAAAAACACAGATTGAATAATACTGATCTTTGAAACATTCACCCAGCCGATTTATAGTTATGCTTGTTTCTTTCTTGCTATTTTCTTGTTCACCGGTGAATAATTCATTAGTTGATACGGATGATGCAATTTCATTTCCAGCTGGATCAATAATGGTAAACCCAAGGTGTTGATTTGGGCTGTTCCATGTTAAGGTAAATTCAACTTCTCTACAAGCAAAGGGTGGTTGTTCTTCGAGGATGATATCGATTCCTGGATAAAGCGTGATATCAATTTCCATTTGATTTGGTTTCAAACGAGATAATATACCAGTTGATTGTAGTGGTTCAAATAATGAGACTACATCTACGGTATCAAGGATGGTCTTCATTGGCACTGCGGTAATGTCTGTCCGCCAGGTTCCATAATTATGGATGTAGGATGTTCCACCGATGACTAATTGTTGTACTGGACCGACGCCAGCACGGCTTCCCATGTCAACCGCAACCATTCCTAATTGTTCATCAATAAGCTGGATATCATAATAGATGTCACCAGACCATCTGAGTTTTGCTGCGATATATTTATAGGTTTCATCAATAATATCAAATTCTTGATAAGTTGATCCAATCCCAACCGTTGGGGGTTCTATTTGATATGTTTCCTCATCGATAGATGCCGAATGTAGTGTTCCTGTAACGGTACCCTCGGTGATTGTCTTTGGTTGTTCATACTCTTCTTCGATAACAGCGATAACGGCATCATCGCTATAACTCCAATCCTGAAGTGCAATTGTATTTGCCATTGCATATGGATCATTTTCTTGTATGGTAACGTACTCTTTTGCAGCCCATTGAATTGCTTTTCCCTTTGGTACATTTAAAAGAGTGATTTGATCAAGATTATTATTACTAACACCTAGCCAATCCTCTATAAAATAATTTAATCCTTGTCGAGGATTAAGGGTTCGTTCAATGTCTTCATCATAAGTATATTCATCCTGATAGAACAGTAAAGGGTGGGAAAATAATCGTTTTTGATTCGTATCCGTTTGATTATAAAAAACAGTGGTTGGTATGGCTGCAAGATAGGTATAATCATCAAGAAGACTTTCTTCGTCCATATTGACAAAGGTTGCTTTTTTTATTGGAATAACATTGGTAAACGATGGGCCTTTATCACAACCTGATATCATGGTGATTTGTTTACTTGAAACATCTTGAAAAGATGAAAATATCAATAAAATGATGATAATAAAGAGGTATTTTTTAACCATATTTTTTATTGTATTAGTCATACCTTAATTCTTCCTCCATTCAAAATTAAAATATTATATAATAAACATATATTATGTGATAATAAAAATATTTTGGTAAATATTTAAGAAATAATGAAAGGGATTCTCATTATATCCATAGGTTTTAAAGACGAACTCATACATCGTTGGTCAATCACGCCAGAGGTTTCCTTTATCTCTGGTAAACCAAAATGCTCCAGTATCATACTGGTTAACAAATACATAACCCCATTTATATCCATAACTAGTAGTTACGCCGGGAGGAGCAGAAGGAACTACGAATCTATCTACTATTTTAGAGGTTATCCTTTTGATGTAACGGGATTTTAAAATAAAACGTACTTCCCTTTCCCAGACCTGGGCTCTCTACCCAGATTCGCCCCCTATGCATCTCAACAATCCGTTTACAAATAGTCGTACCAAGACCACTACTATCAAAATCATGACGAGAAGAATCAGCCTTATAAAATTCATCAAAAATGTGATGTAACTGTTCCTCATTCATTCCTATCCCCATATCCTTAACCGAAATAATGATATCATCATTAATTTGTTCAGCATCAATAGTAATCTTTCTCCCATTGGGACCATATTTCACCGCATTATCAAGAATATTATCAAACAATTCTGTAATCTGTAATTTATCAGCTTGGATAGTAATTGATTCGTTAATATTATTATCAACCTCGATGTTATTATCACTGAATAAGAACTTATTTTTTTCCAGAACCTCATGAATTTCATCTACAAGATTTAGTTCTTCATATTGTAATTGCGTACTCGGTGAATTTAATTGAGAAAGCTGAATGGTTTTCGTCACCAGATTCTTCATATGCCTAACATTTCTATTTAATACTTCAAATGATTCATTTAATTGAGGATCCTTGTTTTTTTTCTCAAGAATAGGAAGAATATTCAAGAGGGGACCTAGCGGGTTTTTCAAATCATGACCAAGTTGATTAATAAACATATCTTTTTGTTTCAATAATTTGGATACTTCTTGAGTTCGTTCTTCTACTTTTTTTTCAAGTTTAGTATTCATTATTTCAAGAAGTTTTTTAGCTTGTTTCAATTCGTTTTCCGATTGTTTTTGTTTGGTTATATCTAACGAGACATTAGCTAGATAAAGTGGTTTCATTGTTTGCGGATCATTAATTGCAAATGTTATCGCATGAACATCAACTATTTGCCCATTTTTCAGATTTCTATATTGCAAATCATCCTCCCGCATACCTCCCTCTGATATAGTAGGTAATAAGTCATTTTGTACCAAATCAACTAGATGATTTGGAATGACTTGCATGATATTAAACTGCTCAACATTATCATAGTCTATTCCAAGCATCTTACATCCTGCTTCATTTAGAAAAACCATTCTCCCATCAAGAGTAGCTAAATTCACCAACTCACTACTATGTTTAACAATAGATGCAAGTTTTATCAAATCCTCTTCTGACTTTTTTCTTTCAGTTATATCCCTACAAATAATGACATATCCTTTAAGATTTTCATTTTTATCTTTGATGACCGAGCAAGATGTCGAAACAGGAATGATCGTTCCATACTTAGTTTTTAGAGATAAATCAACATCCTTAGAATTATTTATAAGAATGTTAATCTGGTCATCAGTATTAAATAATAGAATATTTATTGATTGTCCAACCAATTCTTTTTCTTTATACTCTGTTAATTTTTCAGTGGTATTATTAACCTTTATAATTGTTCTATCTTTATCTATAAGAAATAGAGCATCAGACATTGTTGAAACAATATTTTCAGCTGCTGTATCAATATCTATTGAAAATACATCATACTGCCAAATAGCATATGAAAAAAATATTATAGTTCCTATAATGAAATGAATTGTACTCACAGGAATTTCTAGTGAAAAGAATATTGTTAGTAGAGCATCCGTAGCTATTCCACCAATCACAGGTATTGCTAAACCTACAATAATAAAGAGAGATTTTTCTCTTATTAATTCATCATTATTTTTAAAGTAAAATCTGATACAAAGGATCATTCCAATAAAGGCAAAAAAGGAAAAAATTAATAAAAATAGGTCATTTAATAATTCAGAAATTCCAGAATAATCCGAATACCAAATACCATGTATTAGAACAGCGTTCGTTTCAATAACAAAGAAATAATGTATTAACATGGAAAAAATCGCTATGCCATAAATAAACAATAGAGGATATCTATTTTTTAATAAAAAAGATGAATTGGTAAAAGCTAGTGAAAAATGAAATAATACCATTATTGTTAACATCCACACAAAATCAAAATTATCCCAAAATAAAAATGAATTAATATTGGATGATAATAGTGATTGAAATTCAATAAAACTCCAGATGGCAACAGTAATCATCAAAAAATAAAAAATCTTATTAATAGAATTTCTAGGATTCTTGATAAATACAAAAGTACCTATCAAAATAGAACTGAGGATAATAATACCATCTATTAGTACAATTATAAACAATTTAATCTATCCCATCCTTTTTATCAAAATCATATTTAATCCATAACATATTAAAAGATATTATTTAACAATTCGCAAATATTGCATTTTTTCAAATAATATGGATGTTGAATGGATGTATATTGATAATAAAAATATAGATCCTCGATAATAATGATCCAAATTATTATCCATGTCATAAGTAATTTTCGCCGTCTACTTAAAAATTTGCTCAATATAACCCTGTTATACGCTATTGATATCCTTCAATAAACCTTCAGAACCATTTCAGACTAATAGAACTGCTTTCTTATAGTCATCAAAGTTAACCTATATTTACTAGTTTAAGCGGTACGTCCACGGCCGTTTGAGTAAACGTTTTCTATAAGGAAATCGACCTAGGTTAAATTATTTACTAAGGGAGGGAAAAAGGGAATAGAATCATTAAAAAAATAGTATCTACTCCCTTTCAATTAATTATAATAATAACAATTGTTATATTAATATTTTGGGTAAAAATTGGTAAAGAATAAGTACAATATTGTAACATGCTCCCACCCCGACCTCATAGTTTTCTAATAGATTATATGTTGGCGAAAAAACACATAATATCTATTCCATAGTAACTAAGACACTCAAAACAACCTAATACTGTTTTTTACCAAACAAAAATAAAATAAAGAAAATGATAAAGATTATAAAAAAAATACCTTTTTTATGATGATGCTTTTCGAATTAAATAGTGTTTATTTCTATGAGTCTTTCTAAAAGATGCACAATCCATACAGTTAATATGATACCTTTCATTGATAGCACCACAATGACTACATTTCCATTGGTTATTTTGTAAAATAGTATTACCTTCTTTTTTAAGATGACTACCATAATGGTTGATTTGTCAATATTTAAATTTTTCTTTAAATCAATATGAAATAGAAAGTTTTTTGTCTTCCCCTCTTTAAACTAAGCCCCCCTCTTTAATCTGTTCCTTTCCAAATAATAAAAAAGAAAAGATGAAAGATTATGAATATCCATATGTTCTAAACACAAACTCATACATCGTTGGTAGGTCTCTCCAAAGATTACCACCATCCCTTGTGAACCAGAAACTTCCAGTATTGTATTAGGTATAATAAACCAAATATGGTCAGGTATCGAATCGTATGGCTCCTTGATTTTTAGTGTTAACCGCTTATCAATATTGAATAATGTACTTTTTCCCTTGTAAATTGTTTGGAGCATAATCAGCCAAGGGATTTAATGGAAATGATCCAAGCAGTCCACCAAATGGTGAAAAAATAGCATATACAAATGGCCTGGACAACACATCTCCTGCATTTACGGCTCCAATTTTATTTTTTGGTATTTTCATAGCAATAATGTCATTTAATAAGTCACAAGAACCCGCGATATGACTAAGAGCGCCTCCAAGAACACCAGAAAAATAAATACTATTTTCTCCGCGACTCCAGGTAATTAATAATGAAGAATACTGTGTTCCATTACTAGTCCATATGAAGTTATATCCTGTAATTATTTGCTTGTATTGTAAATTTCTAACTTTTATCGCCACATATAGATAATCGGGATCTTCAGAATCTTCAAAGAACCATGCTGAGATAATATCAATAAACCTAAAAGGAACATCACCTGATTCATCTTCAATTTCAGGATTATCTTCATCACCTGCTAAAACGATGTGTGTCCAAGGAAGTATCATTGTGGTAAAAAGAATACATACAACAATTGTATAAATTTTTTTTATCATAATATCTCATTCTCCTTTAATTTGGGATACCCACCTATTTTAAGAGACGGATCACCAAATAGTACCCATTCCTGCACAGTTTTACAATCGTATATGGTCATTTGAGTTTCTCTGTCTCCTAACTTCGTGTTCCAATCTATGGGAAATTGATTTAAATAGTCTGTAAGTGCTTGCCCATGGGTCTGACCAAGAATATCTATTCCATCATGATTATATATTTTGAAGAAATGAGGTTCTAACCATCCATCGAAATATTGAATGCAATCTGGAATGCCATCAGGGATGTTGTTTTCAAAGAGATGACCATCACCAGCGCCATAATAACTTGTTCCTGTATGGCCAATAGATGCAATAGATCCTCCTTTTGGTAGGCAAGTAAATTGCCAACCCCAACATTTTTGGACATATAAATATTCAGCAAACGCTTGTATGCCATCGGTAATGAATCTTAATAGGCTCGTATCAAATTGACAGTTATGACATCCTGATACAATCATGAGGGGAAGTTTATCATCATTGATTAGATTTTTAATATTCTTTTGAGAAAAGGTTATCCATTCATCCTCTTTTCCATGGGGATGGGTCAGCCAAGCAAAAGGATCTCCATGTCCTGCAAAATAAACAAAGCCTTCCCCTTCAGATAATATATCCTCAGCGTTCGTTGCAGTTAATTCAACATCTCCTCCGTCTGGCCAGAGCCGTATATGCCTATATCCATCCATAAAACTAAGCGCGGAACTAGTCATCATCTCCCCTTCATAATAATCAGTAGCGTTGGAGACCCATAATGATTCATTTGCGGTATCTCCCCCTAATACCACCATTTTTTTAAACCACTCTTTTCCATAGGATGATACTTCATAATTGATTATTTTATCAACCATATTTTTTACTTCACGGCTATTACGACAGGGTAATCTACCGATATAGACATCAGGATACATGTCAAGGATATCGACAATCGTTCTCGTATATGGTTTTTTAGATGAAATAAATGCATACCATTCAGCAAAAATGTTATTCTCATTTGAATCCCAATCATCAAAAGTAAAACCAGTGGTATTGTCATATT
>Ga0272441_10002673_pt1 | contig 35660 bp, 16 predicted proteins | sample SSMProp6N_FD_193582 | JGI IMG/M metagenome (GOLD analysis project Ga0272441, IMG submission 193582) | Marine sediment archaeal communities from Little Sippewissett salt marsh, Falmouth, MA, United States - SSM-Prop-6N | ecosystem: Environmental > Aquatic > Marine > Wetlands > Sediment ...
ATATCAGACTTGCTATTTATTTGATATTAATAGCAATAGTATCATCACACGCTGTAGAATTGGGCACTATCTACTGTCACCTCGATCTCGATATGCCATCGATCGGAGTGGGAACAACCGCAGAACTGACGGCTATCGTGGATTCTATACGCACCGTGGCCGGCGGGACTCTATACAGCGCGGGGCCTTGCCTGCAGGAATACCAATTTTTCCGCTTGCATTCGACGGCGGGACGCCCGCTCGCGGACATCGAAGCGGAGCCGGGCGATCATTGCACCGGATCGCCATGCTACCGCGATTACTACACCCATTCCTCGCCTTCCGATCTTGACCGCGAGCTGGTTTCCGCCGCGTGCTATTTCTTCGTATCGGATAGCCTCGACAGCGCTAACGCATTTCTGCGTTCGGATTACGCGTTCATTGTAAACGCCTATCGCCCGGGAAATCTCGAAATATCTATGACGGAACGCTATACGACCTTGGGCTACAACGAATTTGCGGTTGTCAGCGATACGACGACTCTGACGATTACCGGCCCCGCGATGGACTGCCCTCCACTTAAAGAACCACGCTGTGGAGAGGTTTACGGCATTACGCCTCTGGAAGCAAAAGGCGTTTGGCATCACGTTGTTATGCACGACGGCTACCAATATCGCGTCACAACATCGCCAACCCCGCCGGGAACGGGAATCGATATCGACACGAATTACATCGAGTTGACCGGGCTTATCCCGGAAACAGGTTACTATCTGCACGTCCGCGCATGGTGTAACTGCGAAAGCTCGGGGCGAAGCTACTCGCCATGGACAAGCATACCGTTCAATACGATGCCGCAACCGATAACAACAATCCAGACTTCGCCACACGACCTCATGTTTATCGCCGAAATGGATACTTACTACACATCGACGGAATTCGATTGGCCCTATGAGGGAGAAGGCGGCCCGTGCCATTGGATAGAAGCTATCAGCCCTCAGGTTTCTCCACCCGGACCGATATATTTTTATAAGGAATGGAGTGATGGCGGGGCTTTCAGCCATTGCCACAACGTTAGCGCAACTAATGTCACAATTACATGCTATTACGATTCACTCGACGCGAATTTTGTCTCCCAAGTATCACCGCCACCAACGGTTTGCGCAGGCTCGCGGATTCCAGTGTCGATAACGATGCTAAACAGCGGTTCTCTCGACTGGACTGAATGGGATAATATCAACCTCTGGAGCCAGAATCCGCCTCTGAACGATACATGGGGGATTTCGGATATAGAATTTGAGGGCAGTGTCGTCTCTCCCGGAGGGATGTTTGTTTTCGAATTCACGGTCACAGCACCGGACTCAGTTGGAGACTACATTTTCGAGTGGGAAATGGGCAAGTCGGGCGTAAGTTTTTTCGGGGAACATAGCGACTCTATTACTGTAACGGTTGTCGGAAAGCCCGTAGCTACGGCTTCGAACGACGGCCCATATTGCCAGAACGAAACGGCGCGGCTTTTCGGCGGCCCGGATGGCATGTCGAGTTATCATTGGACCGGCCCGAGTAGTTTTAGTTCATGGGTTCAATCGCCCGTCATCGGCCCGGGGACGCCCTCGATGAGCGGAACTTACACGCTTATTATCACCAACACAAACGGTTGCGTCGATACGGCCACGACCTCGCTAACAGTCAACCCGAAGCCTTCAGCGTCGGCATCGAATACGGGACCATACTGCGGGGGCGAGACTATCGAGCTGACTTCGAGTCCCGCGAGTATGGCAACTTACGAATGGAGCGGGCCTCTCGGTTTCACAAGCGACGAGCAGAATCCGATAAGGGTTTCAGCGGATACGTCTTTTTCCGGCACATATACGGTGATTGTCACAAGTCTTGCGGGATGCGTAGATACGGCCATTACCGATGTCGTAGTTAATCCGAAACCGGAGATTTTGGCATTCAGCAACGGGCCAATCTGCGTGGGAAGCCTGCTCGAACTTCGCGCCGAACCGGACGGTTTGGATTCTTATTTTTGGTTCGTTCCGGGGGGTAGTATTATTCCCGGGCGTGTAATATACCGAAATCCTGTTACACCGGATATGGCGGGATTGTATCACGTAATTGCAACCAACACATTCGGTTGCGCGGATACGGCATGGGTAACGGCAATTGTAGATACGGTCATGCGGACGCTGACAATCGATTCGGTCACGGCGGATAGCTCTTTCATTTACGGCGGCAGCATAACAGAACTCCACTGCAATATATCGGGCGCGGATGGCGATGTCACCTATCATTGGGAGCCGATAGGCGCAATCCTCGACCCCGATACTTCCGACCCTCTAGTAGCGCCGCCACTCACGACAACATATATCGTTACCGTTCGCGACAGCCAGGACTGCGGTATTTACTACACGAGCGATTCGATTCTTATCGAGGTCTATAACGAGTTTATTTGCAGGATTTTCGTCGATAGCTTAACACACGACACGCATATCTGTTCGGGAGATAGCGTTCCGCTTTACTGTGATGCGGATCTCGAGGTAGGGGCTGTCGAATATCGATGGTCGCCGGATTATCGAATCACATCGACTATTTCGCAAACTCCAACCGTATTTCCCGAAACTACAACAATTTACACGGTTATCGCCGAGGACGACTCGGGATGTGTCGATACGGGATACGTGGAAATCGAGGTTTCGAATATTCAGGTGGATATCGACGCAGAGGCGGACATTATCTGCCTCGGCGATTATATTCTATTGAACGCGGAAATTTCCGGTGGTATCGAGCCATATGAAGTTATATGGACACCTGTTGCTTTCGTCGTAACTCCCGATAGTTCTTCAACTTACGCTTCACCTGAGACTTCTACTACTTTTACACTTTGGGCTATAGATTCCATGGGTTGTGTCGGCTCGGGAAATGTCTTTGTCGAGGTAGATACTCCGATAACGACATTGCGAGTCGAGGTTTCTGCGGACGATTCGAGCCTCTTTTTAGGAGCATCCACACGAATGCACGCGGATGCCTTCGACGCCGTCGGTTCTGTCAGCTATTCATGGGAACCGTCGTCATGGTTCGATTCCCCCTCCTCGCCGACGCCGTGGGCCACTCCCCTGCTCTCGGGATGGCTCTACGTCGAGGTTACGGATCATCAAGAACATTGCGAATATTCAATTCTCGACAGCATTTTCATCGAGGTCGAAGATACATCGAGCTGCCCTCTCGATATTATATCTATTACCGCCGACACCCATATCTGCCTTGGCGACGATGTCGATTTGTCGGTCGATGTCACGGGAGCGACCGGACCGATCGAATACGCCTGGACACCTGCGTCGAGCCTATCCGATCCGACATCGCCGAATCCAGTCGCATCACCGGCTCATTCAACTTTCTACTGGATTCGTGTTAGCGACGATAGCTGTATGGACAGTGCAAGAGTCATCATTTACGTGGATACCGTGCGAACAGGGATGCGCATACTATCCGTGGCAACGACCTTCGATACTATAGCGATAGGCGACTCGACGCTGCTTTTTTCGAGCGTCACAGGGGAAAGCGGCGACCTTTATGTCCACTGGTATCCGGATATCGACCTCGACTCGCCGGATTCCATCGAAACATGGGCGCATCCCCTCGTTCCAACGACTTATCTTTTCGTGGCCATCGACAGTCAGGAATGTGGGCACTACATGGTTTTCGATAGCGTTCACGTTCACGTAATCACCTGGTTTGGGTGTTCGCTTTCTGTGGATGCAAACGGTGCTGATAGCATCTGTATGGGCGGTTCTGCGGGGCTTACAGCTATTCCGGACGGCGCGGTAGGCACGGTATCTTATGAATGGACTCCACATTCCGGACTGTCGGATCCATATACATCGAATCCGATTGCATCTCCAAGTGTTACAACGACATACACAGTTACGGCCGTGGACGATTCGGGTTGCATCGATACTGACGCCGTGACTGTTTGGGTAAAGGCTATCGACGAGTCGGGACTTCCGCCGTTGGATATTTGCCTCGGCGACACGATAGGGCTAATGCTTTCAATGCACGCCGGAGTCGCACCGATTACCTGGAGTTGGTCTCCGACGGATTTTCTGTCCGATCCCGGTGTGGCTTCTCCGCTGTGTTGGGCGGAATCGAGCATAACATACGAGGTTGTAGCAATCGATGCCGAGGGTTGCGCGGATACGGTCGATGTCGATGTTATCGTAGATTCGGTGCGCACCGGTATGACGGTGGCCATTTCGCCAGATACGGCTATCGCTTCGGGCGGAACGGCGCACCTCCGCGCGGAAATTCTCGGGCCGAGCGGGCATTCGTCATTTGTGTGGTCTCCGCCCTCGTGGCTTGACGATCCTGGCAGCCTTACTCCCAACGCTACTCCGCCCGCAGCGACGATGTATCATTTCATCGCGAGCGACAGTCAATCTTGCGGTATCTATCAGGTTAATGAATCTGTTTTCGTTGACATTCTGCCTGATTTCGAGTGCAGTCTGCGCGTTGAGTCAGCTTTCGCCGAGACATCTGTTTGCCTCGGCGGTTCGGTGGAGCTAAATACTGCGGTCTTCGGCGCCCTGGGGGATGTTTTCTATGAGTGGACACCAGCGACTTACCTCGATTTTTCCGATTCCGCAAATCCAATAGCCTCGGGTTTGGATTCGACGATAACATATACTGTGATAGCATCTGACGATAGTTGCAGCGATACGGCAAGTGTTAGAATTTTTGTAACTCGCGCCGCAATTATTGGCGATAGCCTTTTCTATATTTGTCGTGGGGATACTGTCGAATTAAGCGGGGAGCTATATAATCCGCGAGGTTCTGTTATTTATAGTTGGTTGCCTGCCATTGGATTAAGCAGTCCTGACTCTAATTATACTTTAGCTTTTCCAGATACTTCCATTACTTACAGGTTGTTCGCTGTTGACGAATATGATTGCGACGATTCTATTTCGATACGAGTCGAAGTTGACAGCGTTATCGTGACAATGGTTGCGAGCGCAATCGTTTCATCCGATTTTATCGAGCCGGGAGACAGCACGCTTCTCACCGTTGTCGTCGATGACGAAGCCGGGGAGCTAAGCTACCATTGGGAGGGGCCTTCGGGGAGTATAGCATCGCCGGAGTATCCTATTAGCTGGGCGTTTCCCGATGACTCGGCATGGTTTTTCGTTACGGTTCGGGATAGCCAGGAATGCGGAGTTTTCATATCCACAGATAGCGTTTACGTGCGCGTTGGAATCGATCCTTGCAGCCTCGAAATTTCTATCGAAGGCGTGGATTCTGTTTGTCGGGGTGATACGACTTTCTTAATCGCACATTCGTCCGGGGCCAACGGCCCCGTGGAATGGCGTTGGCGGCCGTCCGGATTTATCGACGATTCGACTGCGGATTCCATAAGTGCCTATCCGGAAATGACGTCGTTCTGTTGGGCGGTAGCGCGAGATACCCTCGGATGCACCGATTCGTTGGGCTTTCTTATCGTTGTGCGCGAAACTCCGTCCGTCTTAGCATTTGCAATCGACGATTCGCTGACTCCGGGCGAAACGCTCGAACTACGAGGTTTTCCGACGGATACCCAGTTTTCATACAATTGGAGCGGTCCCGACGGTTTTTCTTCGGACTCGCAAAACGTTGAAATAGCTGATATAGGCGCGTCTGCGGCTGGGTGGTATATTCTTACGGTAACCAACGAACTTGGCTGTTCAGGCTTGGATTCAATATTGATAGCGGTTTTATTACAACCTAAAATCGATGCCATTCCGGCATTTATCGCATTCGATCTATTCGAGGAAGATACAATTTCGAGCGAATCCCTTATTATTTATAATATTGGAGATAGCATATTAAGTATATTATTAATTGAACTCGCTAATGCTCTTCCACAATTCGAGTTCGAAGCTATAGCCCCTGTAGCAATCGAGCCAAGTGAAGCGGAAACACTCAGCGTGACGTTCACGGCGCATTTTATCGATGAATATTACGATACGCTTGAAATCACGTCTAACGATCCGGATATGCCGATTCTGCCTGTGCCTTTAATAGGGCGGGTTCACGGGCCGAGCGATCCGGATATAATCGCTCTTCCGCCGGAAATCGATTTCGGTATAGTGCAAATCGATTCGTGCGAAGTAGATTCAACATATATTAGCAATGCCGGTGGCGGGATACTCGTTATTTATATGGCGACACCACAGGATCCGAGTGTTCGGTTTCTCCGGCCACCGCTACCGGATTCGCTCTCATCGCATTCCGGGCGCTACTATGTTTTCGAGTTCTGTCCTACTTCCGCAGGTTCGCTGCACACATGGATCGATGCACAGAGCAACGATCCGAACGATGCGATATATAACCTCCTCGCCCTCGGCCTCGGTGTGCACAGCGTGGGATATTCGGTTAATACGGAGATTCTCACGCCCAATGGAGACGGCAGAAACGATATCCTGATATTTGCCATACCGGATGATGTAACCGATTGGCGGGTAGCGATTTACAATTCGCGTGGAAGAGAAATTGCCGGTGGCAAACTTTCAGAGTGGGATGCCCGCGAAGATGGCAGAGCTGTTCCCGTCGGGACATATTATTACAGGATTACAACTGACGGCGAAAACCGCCTTAGCGGAGCGTTTTCTGTAATTTATTAATTTGCCCGGTCTTAACGGAAGAGGTCCCGGGCGTCTCGAATACTTTCTTCAAGGCTTATTTCGCGTTTAGTCGATAGAACATAATAGGCATTGCCGAATTTGATTATCGGCACGAGTTCGGAGGAGAGTTCCGCCATGGTTGGAGATATTGCAGAGCTTGTCCAGCCGCGCTTTTGGCTGGTGTCGAACTCGATTCTTGCACCCTCCACGATTTCGATTTCCGGAAAATAATCGATGATGTAATCAATTCTTTCTTCGCGGATGTAATCCGCTATACTGCCGGATTTTACGAAATTCTCGAAAAATGCGCGGCTGTTGCATATGCCGTCGAGGTTGATTACGGTTTTTCCGGAGACATATGAAAAAGTTCCCGCCCAAAAAGCGCCTATTTTAGCATCGGCCGGAGTATTTTCACGCGCCCAAAGCGCAGCCCTGTAACGAGATCGGGAAAAATCGTCGCCAGACCATGAATCAATAATGCTGCTGCGGCTGGATTGCAATATCGCCGCAGTAAGTATGAGTAATGAAAAAGCGAGCGGTAAAATATTGTTATTTCGGATTCTTTCAACCCAAATCGCAAACGCTGTTACGATTGCGATAGACAGAAAAGCGGCCTCGACCGCGAAATAGTAGCTCGTATATATGCGGTTTTCGCGATATATGAAAACCATAAAAAATAAGTGTAATACATTGTATATAGCAATGATACGCAATATATATGACTTTTTCCGTGAGAAATATATAGCTAATGCTATGCTTAATAAACACATAAATATCAATACAATCGCGTGGAACCAGCTTTTCTCGATAGGAATGCCGGAGGTTAGGAATCTCATATAATGGAACGATGGTCCGATCCACTCATCCGAAGCGAAGTATGAGGTTGTCGTTACAAAATAACTGCTCAGATACCACTGCTTTACCGCGCCGGATATGGGCATCAGGCCGCCATGGACGATGATATTGCGGATGAGAAATGGCATAACCAACGTTAGTTGCGTTATCGCCGCCGCAATGAGAAATTTTAGGCGTTCCGACAACGAGTGGTTACGCAGCCCGAAGAGCACGATAAAACCTATCGCAAAGCTAAAAATGAAAGAATCGAGGCGGGCGTAAAACGTTATCGCCAATAGGATTCCGGCGACGATACCGAGGGTAGGCCGGATTTTTTCGCGTGCAAGGTTTTTTCCAATGAATATCGATGCGATTGTAAAAACGAAAAGAAAAAGCGGTGTTTCGAGGCCGTTGATAATACCGAGTTTAAAATAGGGAAACAGCGCCGGCACAATCGCCACGGCGGTAAAAGTAAGCCACTCCAGTTTTTTTTTCAGAACGTAAAGCCACAACGCAAGTGTCGCGTGGAAGAGGATTATGCTTATCGCTAAAACGGCCAAAGCCGCATTGACCGGGTCTTTAAATAGCATAAACGTGGGCACATTGATCCAAACCCACAACGGCTGGTAACCATTAGTCGGATGGACGCCATCGAAGGTCTCCCCGATTCCGGCGGAAATATTCTGCGCGATTTTTAAGGATATAAATGCATCCTCCATAAACCTGCGGCTCACAACCAGTTGCTCGAAATCGAAAGGATATAGAATTAGGGTTTGTGCCAGACTCAGAACTATTAATGTTATGCCTATTAACAACTTGGCACGGGAATGGTATTTATTTGTCGCTAAATCCACGGCATAAGGATAAGTTAGAGTTCTACTTGCCGCAAGCAATTTCGTTCATATATTGTGTTCTGAGAAATATGGAAACTAATAGGAAAAAAATCCCGTTCTGGATGGTAAAAAGCCTCGCGGCTATCACGGTCTATCTTGTGATTACGATCGGTTACGTATCTATAAATCGATTAAATGTAGGTCGGGAAGCTGCTTTTCTTCCGACCTTTCTGGATACCTTCTTTCCGTTCAATCGACACTGGGTTTGGCCATATTATTTTTACTTCGTTCTTCTTTTTATACCGTTCTTCTTCATAAAAACCTGGCGAGGACTCAAAGCCGCGCTTTTAGCATATGGAATAACTACGGCTATATCACTCGGTTTTTATGCCTTTTGGCCGACCGGAATCGACCGCCCATTGATTATAGCGAACGACCTTTCGGCAAAACTCCTGAAATTCATATATAAAGGGGATAAGCCATATAATTGCTTCCCGAGCCAGCATGTGGGATTTAGCTGGACGGCGGCAGTTGTTATTTTTCAGGAAAAACGAACGTTGGGTATAATAGCGGTTATCGCGGCGATTTTGATTTCGCTTTCAACGGTTTTTATCAAGCAACACTGGTTTGTGGATATGCCGGGGGGAATAGCCGTAGCGATAATCGCGTGGCTCGTTTCCTACAAAATAGTATTTAAGGAATCTGCTAGAATTGCCACAAAATAACCTCATAATACTATTGGTTTTGCTTTTTGCGTTTTTAGTTTTCGCGGATGAACCGGCTCACTTGAAACCGGATGATATACCGGGCTGGAGTATTGTCTATGGCAATTTTGACATCCCGGACGGCGCGAGGTTTGGCGAGGCGGTCTCGCTTATTCCGGGCAGTAAACCGGCAACGCTTGTCAGGTCGGAAACGCCATATGATCAGATGATAAAAGGCGTCATCGTAGTCGATTCGCTGGATTCGTTACGAATCGCACTTGGCGGCGAAGTCTTTGTTTTGGTCGATCCAAGCGGAGACTCTATCCGTGCGGGAGACTGGCTCGTGACATCGGGTGCGACCGGCAGGATAATGCGTGCGGACGAAAGTTACCCGCTAATGCCCGTGGTTATAGGTGTTGCTCTTGATAGCTGGGCGCCGGGCAGTGCCGATTTCACAATCAAAGTTCTTCTGACGCCCGGTGAGCGGATTACGTTGCCGGACGTAAAAAGCGGGGACAGATAATTGTCCCGCCCTGTTCGTTTTTGGTTTTGGACTGCGATTTCAGTCGTCATATTTGTTATCGGCGCGTGGCGATTGAACGGCAAACTCGGATTTGCGCCGGGTGAATCGTTGCTTTATGCAGGGGCTCTTGGCATAGCAGCATGGGTAATAGGGCTTCGCGCGGTTGTCGGTGGACGGGGGCCGTTGTCCGGCAGGAAGCTAAAGAATCCATATCTTGCAACACCGGAAGAATTCGAGCGGCTATGCGCGGAGATTTTCCGGCGCCGCGGTTACAAAGTCGAATTGACCGCCAGCGGAGGAGATTATGGCGCGGATGTGATAGCGCAAAAGAAAGGTTTGATAATGATAATCGGAGCCAAGCGCTATGCCGAAGAAAACAAAGTCGGAAATCGTTGGGTGCAACAACTTCTCGGAGCGATGCCCCATTTCGACGCCGGGCAGGCAGTGCTGATAACGACATCTACATTCACAAAACAGGCAATCGAGCAGGCCGAAGGTTGCCCGATCGAGCTTATCGACGGCGAAGAACTGAAGATAATTATCCGCAAGTATTGGCTATGAAACGTTTTGCACTTTCAGCGCTTATCTTTATAATAATTACCGCGCCCGCAATCGACTGGCGACGCGAGGCAATTGAATGGGGAATCACTGGCGTTGCCGGAACTGGGGCTTACATCCTCTATGAAACAGGCCCTTTTTTCGATGAACCGCTTATTGGCGGGGATACAGACGCGCCGCTAATCGAAGAAACGGTGCCCACGAAATGGTTGGTTGCTGGATGCGCTGTCGCGGGAGCGTCGATACTCGCAATTCCGCCGTCGAACAACGGATTAGAGACACGATATTACTACGCAAAAGGTTTCGCGCAGGCTGTCACGCTAAATGCATTCGCAACGAGTTTAGGCAAAGATATAGTCGGGAGATACCGCCCGAACGCCGATGCACGCGACGGAGCCAGTTACGACGATTCGAGTCTTCGCGATAGTTTTCCGAGCGGGCATTCAAGCATGAGTTTCACTGCTGCATCCTATCTTTCGCTGTATTTATGGGAAGCGACTGGCGACAATCGGAGTGCGTCGGAAATTATCGGAAAAAGCTTATTAACTGCGGCTTTAGCCGGATCGGCAACATGGGTGTCGCGCACCCGGATCGAGGATAACGCGCATCGGACCGACGATGTAATCGCGGGAGCGGCATTGGGTTGCGCAATGGGCGCTGGAACATTTTACTATCAGCATCTGCGCGTAAATAAGATCGCAAACGCCGATATTGCTCTATCCCCAACCGGAATAACATTGATATGGAGATTCTAACATGAAAAAACTAATTGCGATTATAACCTGTGCCGCGCTTGTAGCGCTTCTGGCCGGTTGTGCGGGCCAGATGAAAAATGTCGAGCGCCACAGGAACCTCGCGGAATCGGCCTTCTATTCCAGTAATTTTATCGGAGCAAAAACTCATGTGGACTCGGCGGCAACTGCCTGTCCGAATCCACAATGCCAGCGCGACGCCTATCGTTGGCTGCTCTCGGTGGCTATCGCAAGCGGAAACGACGTTCTGCGAGCAGACGCCTACGAGAGAATAATTCTGTCACATATGGATTCTATGACCAAAACCGATAATTCTGAACGCGATAGCGCTTTCATAGTATCACGAAAATACATAGCGTGGGCGGATACGCTTCATTCTCTTCGGGGTGACCCTTTCCCGCTCGCGGATGCGCTCGTTCTCGGCGCGGAAATCGCACTGCCAGACAGCCCCGGAATCGCGGTAGAATACCTAATTCGAGTAGCGGCTCGACCCGAAGGAACAGAAATTCCTTCCCCTCTTATCCCCTATATTAATCGCGCCGAACGAAAACTCGACGAGATTGGCGAAGAGATGGCGTTGCGGTATAATGAAGGTCTCAAGCAACTCCAAAATCCCGAGTCGGAATCCGCATTGCCCGACCTGAAATTCGCATACGGCGCGGCTACTGGATTTCGTAATGCCGAACTCGCGACGGAAACAGCTAAACTCATAGCCGAATACTACAGGGATGCCGACAATAATGAAATGGCAGGTATCTGGGCCGGAAACACTCTACTATGGGAATCTAAGAAGAAACCGGAAAGCACTACCGGGGATAATCCCGAAAGCAATTGACTCATTGGTGTTAAGAATATCGACGACGTCGGAAGCTCTTTATTTTAAGGCCGCTGGCGCGATGGTTGCTCTTCGGATAGGCCAAAAAATATTAGAAATTTCTGCAACCAGCGTGACAGCGGCCATTTGCGGGGCAGGTTGGCGCAAGACTTGCATTTCCAGAAATTACATAAGTTTTAAATAGATATTAGCAAGGCTTGTGACAACCTGTTTTACGTTGCAAGTATTATAAAGTTCCGTGGTCGCGGATCTTTCCGGCAAGGTCTTTCGGGCGCCGCCACGAGCTGCCAAGCGCCAATTCCGCGAACATTAGCAAAAATGCTATAACCAACATCCCATGGTGCAATTCCCTACCATAGCGCGCAGAGAGAATTTCCTCCTCGATTTTACTATCGGGATTTAACCAGACTACGGGAACCGCACGTTCCACAGCATCGCGATCGATTTTTTCCGACGCGCTTTCGTCGATTTTTGAATTCACCGCAAAAAGGTCCACAAGAACCGTATCGAGCGATACCCGATAAATTCCGGCCTGATCGAGAACGCCGGTAGAAATGAATGTTTTACCCGCCCCGAAACGCGGTGTTACGAAACGGGAGGAACCGTCCGGAGAAATGAGCCGCGCTGCGCCGGCATTGGCAGGATATTCGTCGAGCGTTCTGATAACCTCGTCTCCGACGATATAGCCGGGATCGAATGCGGCGACATCCTCGGCAATATACTGGGTCACCCTGTGAAGGACCGGTAGTAAGAATCCGGTCGTGGCGATATTGCCATAAAGAAGATTTGCAGAGAATGCGCAAACAGCGATTCTACCATCTCCGATTGTGCCCTCGGCGATTGCGGGGAGACCATTCGATAACGTCAATATCGAAAGCGGAGCTTTTTCTATTGCCGCGATTCGCTGAAAAACCACGGTCGGAAGACCTTCATCGCGATAGGGCATGAAAACCGGGTGGTCGAAATCGGCATCCCGGAGTTCGAAACGACCGCTTCCCCCCTCTTCACCAATAGCCGCCAGGACCTCGAACTGATTACCATTACCATAAATCGACTCGAAAGATTTTGCAGGATCCTCGGAGCCGCCTAAAAAAACGACTATCCCTCCCCCCCGTTCCGCAAAACCACGCAACGAGTTCCCCATAGCTGAATTGAGAACAGGCGGATCGGAAAGGATAACGACATCGTAACCGGAGAGTAATTGGCCCGGAAGTTGAGAGTAATTTACCCTCGTTACACGGAAAAAATCCTCGTTCTCCGGTGCAAGAGCTTTCGCAATAAAAATGGATTCTGCTCCGCCTGCCACGAGAACATCGAGGCGTTCCGGTATTCGCATGGAAAAATAGCGGGAATTATCTGCGGGAAGAGCGTCACCCTCCAATTCCACGCGGCCCCAATGATAACCGCCGTCCGAAACCTGTGCGCTAAGTCTAATTTGTGCGCTGCCATTCGCGAGAAGGTCTGTCGAAGCCTGTGCCATGCGCATATTATCGATGTATAGATCGCCGACATGATCGGAAACCGCATTCGGGGCAAAACTCTTGACAGTCGCGGTTATCTCGAAAGGAACCAGTTTCTGCAAAAGCGTTCTCGGAAACTCCAATCCGGCAATCCCGATATTCCGTTGGTCGTCCGGCTCGAGTGGTATAATGTAAACTCGTGTGCGCTCGGGAACCTCTAATTTGCCCCCGCGATGCCAACCTACCGCACGATCATCAGTGAGTACATAAATTTCCTTATGCAGCAATCGGTCTTCATCCAACACTTCGACAGCCCTCGCCAACGCGGCTAGAACATCGGTACCGGAATCCGACATAAGAAGACTGTCGATATTCTCGTGTGCCCCAGAAAGAAAACGGGTGGGGATCGCTGAAAGCGGCTTCGGATAGTCGTCGAAGGGCACTACAAGGAGTTCGTCGCCATCCTCCAGCAACATTATTATATCGCTCGCGATATGTTTCGCCCGGGTAAAAAGGTCCACGCCCGCAGCTTCCTGACCCATCGAATATGAGCGGTCTATTAAAAGCGCCACCGCCGTATTTTCGTGTGCGGCCATTCCCGTCGCAAAAACGCCTCGAATCGCGGGTCTCGCGAAAGCGCCGATAACGAGAAGCAAAATCAACACCCTCAATATCAGAAGCAATATCTGCCTGAGTTTCAGCCGCTTCATCTGCTTTTTCTGGATTTCTATCAGAAAACGTAGCGAAGGCCATTTTACGCGAATCAATCTGCGCCTCGTCAGGAGGTGGATCAATATTGGTAAAACCGCTGTGGCAAGCGCCGGCAGAAAAATATTATTTAAAAATGTCAGCATATTGGATACAACTTGTCCATTCGCAAATCAAGGTCTATTATAAGAACGAGGGAGGCCGAGGTCAAGACATTATAGAATTACTACGAATACTTATTGACACTCGACCTATCGATATTTAAATTGCACTTGGTTGAATAAAAAATAGCGAAAGGGGAAAAAATGCGCGGGACAACCTACATGCTTTTAATCGCGATTATCGCGACAGCCGCCCTCGGGCAGGGCTTTGACAAGATGAAACTCCTCACACCCGAAATCGGCGGGGAATATGGCATCGGCGACGAGGGCCATATGGATTTACGCCTCGGGCTGAGATTCAACATACCGGGTGCGGAGAACTTTATTCTCGGATTTGGGTTTCAAACCGGAATGTTGTATCACGAAACGGATAATCTCTTTTATGTCGACGGCATAGGCTACATCTACGATATCGTCGACGATTGGACGGACATGAATTACGACCTCCTCCTCGGCTGGGAATTCAAACCTTACGAAAGAGTGAATCCGTATTTCATGACCGGCCTGGGCTTTGTAAGTTATGGTTTTACAGCCACCGACTCATACACAGGTCTCAATGTCGATGTCTCGAGCGACGGCAACGCAATGAAGATCCCGCTGATTCTCGGCTGCGATTTCAAGGTGGCCAAGAATGTGGCAATTTCGCCCTACGTAAAAGTAACGGCGTATATGGATGAAATGAATATCGAGATTGCCGATTACGAGGGTTCGGTTTATACCGGTAGCCACCTCGAGGACCTCAACGAGTGGCGCGGCACGTTTCATCTAGGTGTGAATCTCGCTTTCCCGATATTCGTAGATAGGCCGAAAGATACCGACGGCGACGGTGTCTGGGATGATTTCGATATGTGCCCCGGCACTCCACCCGGAACGATAGTCAACGAACGCGGTTGCCCCCGTCGGGAACGCAAGCCGATGCCGGAAATAGACGTCGAGCGCGATTTCGCCGATAAAGGCGTTTTCATTACAAATGAGATATTCTTCGAGTTCAACTCCGACGAGATAACGCCGGACTCATACAGTTTAATCGATAAAATCGGAAAGGTTCTCGAAAAGCACCCGGCATGGGTTATCGAGGTCGCCGGGCACACGGATTCTATCGGCACGGAATCATACAACAAAAAACTATCGGAACGCAGAGCGAAGGCGGTCAAGAATTACCTCGTGGCCAATTTCACTATCGTCCCGGAAAACCTTTCCGCGCAGGGTTACGGCGAGTCTATGCCGATCGCCGATAATGGCACCTCCGAGGGGCGCGCTCAAAACCGCCGTGTCGAGTTTAAGAAAATAAACTGATTATACGCAAGATATCTAATTCTAAGGCGAGGATAGGATAATCCTCGCCTTTTGCAAACCGGGCGAAAGTTATCCTGGAACTTATCACGTTTTACTATGAGGATAATTTTTCACAGGGCGTCAAATGCGGATAATGAGAATGGGATGCTCGGAGTAAGGGTGCGGATATCGCCGCCCATTAAATATCCGATCGTGCTTTGCGGAATACTAATTTTTTCGTCTTTTGTCTATTCTAAATTATTCATAAGTATTCTTCGATGATACGCTATCGATAACATTTTCCGGAGTATCGCGGAAATCCATAAGGTGATCCTGGAAAATCACTTTAACTAATTTCAACCATAAAACGGACGCTACAATAAAAGCCAGCGTATCCATAGACCACTCGTTCAGGATAAGAGCGAGTGCCATCCCCGCAGCCGGAGCGTGTTCTGTATTTGTAATCGCCATCAGGAACATGGCCAATCCCACGGCCAGACCACCGAAGAGAATAACTGGAACATATGGTTGCGAAAATAGGTTAGCGATTGTTGCGTGTTCTGAAAGCAAATCGCAGAGCAAACCCGAGATTACACCGATAATATAACCGCCGATAAGAGGTCTGGCTTTCGAATGATACGCTTGCGGCATCGTGAACACAATGAACGTGCTTGCTCCAAGCGAGGCGATTATTGCCCCGTGCCGAACGATATTAAGAAATAAGAGCATAGCTACAATCGTTAAAGTAGCCATTGCGCATTGGAAAATATACCTGAAAACGTTGTGTTTTAGTTTACGGTCGATGAGATACATAGTTTACCTTAAGGATTATTAATTTCGTCGATTGCAGTTCGGGCGCTTTCATATAATCGTTTCTTTATAGAAAATACGACAGAACCTGCGGTGTGGGCAAGCGAAATCTATTAGCTAAGTCGCCAAACACGATTACTCAAAAAAAAATCGATTTCATTTTAAATAAACGAGTCTTTTCGTAACCGATTCACCTCCCCCGTTACCGAGGCCGTTAAAGCGTGCCCGGACAAGATATACGCCGGAAGGAAGAGAATTCGTCGGCGTCCATGTGATTCCTCCATTGGCGAGCGGGAGTCTAACGAGTTCATCTCCCCCATTTGTATAAGGGGGATTAAGGGGGACTGTCTTGACTAATCTGCCGGTGATGCTGTAAATTTCGAGTCGAGCGGCGCCCATGGGCAACGCTGCTAATACGTGTGGCGATTCGCACCCATAAACAAGATTAATTGTCACAGATGAGTTAAATGGGTTCGGGTAGGCGAATAATTCTATCTCGGAGGGTAATACTTGCGGGATTTCGTTTGGATGGCCGGGTGTAGGAGAATTTGTCACTGTAATATTTTCGGACATTTCAGGAAAGCGTTGCGCCGAAAAACCCACTGGGAGGTCACGGGCTATCGTGAAAGCGTCGATACACAAATCCTCACTCGAAAACAAATAGAGATTTGGCGAATCTATTCTATATGGAGAATGATACAAACCTTGAGACAATTCGCCATCCATCCAGAGGATAATACGACCGGAATCTTGTAGAGCAATATTCGGCAATTCCCATTTTCCGGGGAAATGAGGATCGTCGGTTATTGAAAAATCACCGAGATTAACTGCGTTACCGGTCATATTAAGGATTTCGCACCAGGGGGCCATCTCGCCTGTCGAATCGACGATAGCTCCACCGGAAGGACACACTTCGACAATCTGCAGGTCGGCGATAGGCTCCCATTCCGCAGCGATTTCCGAGCGAATATAAGCGGCTCGTGGCGCTATGTAATCTATCATATCGCCTTTACCGGAAAGGAAAACTTCGTTTCTGGCCCGGTATCTTTTATCGCAGTCGATTAGCGCTTCGGGTTCTATCAATGTAAAAAGGGACTCGATTATCGCACTTGCTCTGCCGCTTTCCAATTCGGATTCGACACCCTCGCCAAGCGTAAATAGGAATCTCCGCCTGAGTTCCGGTTGCTCTAACCATCGGCGCATAAGGATATTGTGACGGTAGAGCAATTCGCCGGATTCGTCGAAAACGCCGAGCGTAATCTTGCGGTCGGTTATTACGAAGCCCTGATCGTTATCCCAGGGCAAGAAATGCCATTTACCGTTTTCCGACGAGCGTCGGATATAATAATTCCCCCCGAAAAAATCGCCGTTGGAATATAGGATTTCGGCCACCCACCATCGAAGGAAAGAGCCGCAATCTACTACTGAATCCACAGCGAAATAAAAAAGCGAATCGGGGGGTTCGTTTATCGCGTCGATAAGATCGAGAATGGGCGTCCAATCGGACTGGTCGCCGGTCTCGCGTTCCCAATAGTCTTCGATATAACCTTCTACAGGCCATTGCTCGAAAAGCGCGCAGGTTAGAGCCTTATATATAACCTCGTCCTCACCGAAATTATGTGCTTCGAGATAGCGCTCGTCGAGCTGTTCCATATCGAGAAAAACGCCCATATTCACGCCGTTCAACTCCATAATAACAAACTTGTGCGCGGGCACCTCGACATCAAGATCGTTCGCCAGACAATATGACGCACAATCGTGTAGCATGGTGGCATCGCCCCATTCCGCTACAAGATTAAACTTCTTTCTGCCGTTCCAATCCGATCCGAGAAGCTTAATCTTATAGGATTTCTTTTGCCGCGAGCGGTTGCTTGCACCCCGAAATCTGACACCGACATCGAGAGAATAAGCGTTGTTGTTGAAACGCAGCGAACCCTGTCTGTATTCCTCCGAATAGATATCGCTGAACAGGCTTTCGACCTGCGCCTGAGGCATCGAAAGGTGATAAACCGGAAGCGTGGACTCCCAACCTATCGCCGTGGCCTCGAAAGCGGGTGTTGGGGTGGAGACATTGCCGTTAACATCGATAGAGCGAACCCGAAAGGACGCTGTCACGCCCGGCAGAGTAGGTATCCGCGCGAAAGTGACAACATAAGTATCCGGCAGCGCTGTCCATGAGCCGCCGTCGAACGACCTCTCTACGATAAAACCGCTTATCCCGCTGTGGATATACCAATGCCAATACAGGATTATCTCGTGATGTCCGCCCTCCGCAGAAAAAAAATTGCGGGGTAATATATAATTATCGGAAGTATTTGTCGGAAGGACGCCGATACCGGCGAGTTTTGGCGTAAAATATTCCGAATCGACGCCTGTAAGAAGTGCACCGCCGTCATGATGAACGAGATAACGAAAGACCATCGCGTATTCGCGCCCTGCCTGTATCAAGGGATCGAAAAATGGGCAGAGCGGCTCGCCGTCGCATGTGAAACGGATTCGGTTTTGCCCGAACCAGTGGGCCTGCATCTCGGAATAGTAGAATTCGAGGAAATAATAGCCGGGTGGTAGGTCGAACCGATAGTCGGGCGAATTCATCCTGACCGTTCGGTAGATATCTGTGAGGAGAGAATTCTGCGTTGCCACCCATATCCAAGCTCTGTCTTCGCCGCCGAGATAACCGCTTCCAGACTCTATGGAATACGGGCGGTCACCATCGAAAAACCAGCCATAGGTTTGATTCGAGTAAGCCGGGCCGCCGCAGTTAATTCGTATTCCCTGCGCAAAACCGCTAAATGAAACGCAAATGCTTAACATAAATAATAGCGTTATGTATGATAAGCACTTGCGCATCATCCGTTATAACTATAGCATTCTTCTATTTCAATAGAATGATATGCTTCGTAACGGATTCGCCGCCCATAGTCGCGCGAACGAGATATACGCCGGAACCGAGAGATTCATTCGGCATCCACCGGCACGCGCCGTTGGCGGTAAGCTCCGCTACGGATCTGCCGTTGACATCGAATATTTCTAACGTGCTCAACCGCTCTGCGGATTCGCTTCGGCTATCGATAACTATCCGCACCGATGCATTAAACGGATTCGGATAGGCTTCGAGCGAGAAGTCGCCCGGTAGCGGGGTTTGTTCATCGACACCCGTGAAATCGTAATCCAGAAGGACGTTACGGGTTTTGGAGGAGTCCGAGATACCGCCCGACATGTAGTCTATTTCGTAAGTCATTCCTCTTTCCTGAACCGTCCCGACATTTATAGCGGCCCACATCGTGTCGCGTTCCTGCACACCGGAACCGGATGCTATTGGAACACCGCCCATCGAAGCGACATAAGAGAAATTGGAGACGACATTTAATTTCATGCAATTCGAGAAAAATCCGGCCGGAACAGTAACATCGTCCCTGCCGAGAGCTTCCATATCAACGTCGATTTCGAGCGCAATATCGATGCCGGATTGTGAGATTGAAGTATCGAAATCGAGCGCAACCCAACTATCGCCGACATTTACTACAGCAGGCGCCATTTTCATCGGGTGTAGTTCCGTGCCAAGAGAATCGAGAAGAGAAACGAGCACATATATCCCATCGGTGCGGAATTGCGTGTAGGACGAGTCCGTTCCACCTGCATCGGTATCCTCGAGTATCCACGTTTCATAACCGAGAATCGTAGCCGTGCCGACAACGACGCTCACGGTTGTATCGACGCCATCGATAGTGGAGTCCTCATATACCCATTCATTCCCAATCGCTCTGGGGAAATAGTCTGCGCTTTCGTCCGCTAAAGCAACGAATGCAACTGTCAGCATAACAAGAACTGCGATCCACTTCATTTCGACCTCCTTTTCAAATTGTACTATTATAATAATATAAATGGCAAGTGAGAATTAGTCAACATTATTATCGACCTTCTTAAAGTTTCGGCGTCTAATTAACCCTTAGAGTTTTAACTTATACAATTACCTCCTTTCATTTTATTAATTAGCGAATATCAAAAAAGAGCGGCTAACGCCGCCCTTATTAAATGTGCAAATTTGATATCGGCTATTTATTCTCTAGGGCCTCGATCCGCGCGCGGAGGGAACTTCTTTGAGTTTTCAATTACTCAAACAAAAAGAGCATTATTGTTAAACCTATAAGAGCTATATTATTCGCCTAACAAACTTGGAATGGGAATACAGGTTTACTTTTCATTTGGTATTGCTAATATTGGTCTATCGTGCCATCTCTGCTCTTGATAGTTATCGGACGGTTGATAACCAGGGAATCATCCTCGAAATAAGCCGTCTCACCAGCTTTTATGATTAGGGTTTGGTTGTCAGCCATGATAGCGAGCGCGCCGTCCATATCGAGAAACGGACTGTCAGGCGAACCATCTCCACCACTGGCATTGCCCAGAAATTTCACATTATTAGGGGCTATATGCCACGTGGTATTATTTGTTGCGAAAACAAATCCCCATGTAGACACAGTGTCGTTAACAAACCATCCGTCTCCTCTACCTCCCCATCCAAGATTCATCTTGAACATCGGGTCTGCACCGGTCTGGTCGTACCCTATTACTATCCATGAATGCGTACCCCGTCCTGCGGTATCGGTGCCGCCGATAGCGAATGGTCGCAAATACTGTATCTCCTCTACCATTCGATTAACCGTCGGTGCTGCTGATGAAAAAGTTGCATCGTTATCATAGAAGAAATGGTCCTCGAGAGCTGAAACAACCAGACCATGATTTGTGGTCGATACAAAAACATGGAAATTGGTGATACATGAAACAGCGGCATGATAGCATAGTGTAGCAACGGCTGTCGTTCCTGCGGAAGTGAACTCGGCTGGAGTGTCCTTCATTAAATCCCATTGATAAGTCGAAGCTCCGTAGTCGACACTAAACCAAACCGTATCCTCCCCCATTCGATTGAACAACGAGTCCAGAGCTGCTCTATAGCCGGTGCTATCGCTCATCCTGATTGCAGATAAATACATACTGTAATCCCAGTATCCATTCATCCGCAACCGGCTGGTTAAAGTATCGTATTCGATACGATTGGCGCACCAGCCGCCGGGAGTTGTAAAGCCTGGATTGGTAGCCAACGGTTCCTCATCCCATACAGTTCGGAAATAGTATTCGTAATAACCTGTATCGACTCCAGTTCCAATTGTGGGCCAATCCCAGTATTTCATAATCTGAGACTGAGATATGGCATTACAACCGACGATAGTCCTATATGTCGTTGTGGGAAGCAAAGGGCAAAAATTATTATAAGGCGCAGGTTGGTCCCATAAAGTCGTTTGGTGAAGGCTCATCGAGTCCGGCGCGGCCATGGGTGCACGCAATCTCGATGAATGTCTTCTTGTGGGAAACCTATCGTCGATAAGGTCTTCCCAGTATTCCGCTCTATCCTCAAAAACAGGTAATAAGTCCGTGTATCTTTGGGTGTTCTCCGCGGCTTCGTTATTGAGTTCCAATGTAAATTCCGCAATAGACTCGATAAAGTATTGTAAATCGGGATTATTCGCATCGAATGAACCGTTAGGAAAATAAGCATAAACGGGTAGAAGCATATCATCCGCTCCACAGAGACAATATCCGCTGTCCTGTAGATGAGCGATATAAGCCAATGTCCTGCCCTCTATCCGATATGGCTCCATCCACTCTATAACCGCCTCGGGACGCGAATTCGATGTGAAATTTTGCACCCATGTTTGCACTGCAGATGCTACGAGGCGCCCCGGTATCTCGTCCCCGTAAATACAGGAGGAAATTAATAGCGAAGTGAATAAAATTAAGGCGAGTATTCGTCCTCGCGAAGAACCGGGCGCTGTTGATTTGTATCGTATCGATTTCATTATATATCTCCAACCCAAACTTAGTGCAATGTTACGAGAACAAGAACCAATCCACAGCCTTCATCAAGCGATGTCATCGCTTTGCCAATAATTGCACCATGTGCCCTCTGGTGGTCGGCAACTTTCATCGCGTGCCCCGGTTTATCTGAAGTTGTCAGCAAATCACCCGGCTTGATGCTTCCATGCGAGGCGTCCGCGAGGCAATAAACACGCCCGGAAAGTGCGACAGGATATTCCCCGTTTGCGATAGTTTCGTCCTGTCCCATAAGCATACCGGGATTTACACCTCCAGCACCGCTGATAATTCCTGCAACTTTCTGATCATAAGCGTTTTGGCTAATTGCTAACTTTCCCGGATTTTCTGCATCTATGATGACAACCATTCCGGGAACCACATCTTCCAATCCTCCACAACTGGTCACATCAAATTGCTCAGAAAGGTCTGAGCCACCCATTACCTTCAGTATATCGACTTTCGCGGTTCCATTGACTTCGAGTTTTTCGGTTGGATTAGTTGTGCCAATACCGACATTGCCACTCGTTTTAAGCGTAAGGATATCCGTCCAGGTAATTGGATTTGCGCCAGAACCGACGACTTTAAAATACGCGCCTCCCCCGGGAACGATTTCCTGAAGAAAAGCACCTCCACTCGTGTTGAACCTATACCAGTTACCGCCGGTGTAGTAGGCATTTTTTACGAGGCTGGCAAACTCCGATGTCGCTGTATGCAGACCTATTTCGGAACCGGCTACGCCTTCTGCATCGACGAGAATGCCGAATCTATCCGTAGCAGACCTGATACTTACTCGCGATGTGTCGTTGGGGTATCTCTCGATTCCGATATTGCCCGTTTTTCTGACAAGTAATTGATCGTCGGCACCCGTTCCGAAATCAGGATATAAAAGAGAATCACCCGATTCAAATGTAATACGCCAACAGAAACAACCATTGTCGATAGGTGAAGCATACCAAGTTCCCTCATCATAGAGTAAACCATCGCCATTGCTAGGCGAATCAGCATCGACATTACCCAGGTTTCCCAGATCATCATCAGAAATATTGTCAGCTTCATTATCGATATTAACGAACATTATCTCGCGGGACGTTCCCTCGTTAATAGTAAGTTTGTTCAAACCGTCATCCCATTCGAAAAACGTAATAAGCTCGTTTGTTTCGTCGGCATCGGCATCGTCCACATCGTCGTTACCGTCTTCGAAACCGGCGGGTATGCCTCTTATGTCGCCCCAGTGAGCGATATTAGTGTCTATCGTATTCGGTTCGAAGTGACCGGTGTCGTCGGTAACCCATGTGAAACCGCCGGAACCCTCGTCGTAAGAAAGAATATAGTCGTCGGTCGGCGCATTTGTCGCATCGAGATCGTTTTCGATAATAACGCCCGATGCGATTTGAGTGGCATCGTAAGGGCCTACTACATCGCCGACGAAGTCGTCGTCAAGCTCGATAAAAAGATCGGCGAGATAATCTTCGTCGAGATATAGCGTAACATCGCCAAACTCTCCACCCCCTATTAAGCCATAACCGGCATAAACAGCTGATATATCGCCATCGGAACTACCTACGTTGTCGATTCCGTCAGCAAAACAGGGTGGAACGTTGCGAAGGCTATCCCAATGCGCGACCATCGTGTCCTGAGTCCAGGGCGAGACGCCGCCGGTAAAAGAATCGGCGACCGCAGCGCGGAAGGCGTAGGGCGAGGATGTAAGCGGCATTCGCGGCGCGAGGGTGTTGCCATCTACAACGATTTCGAGCCAGTATTGCCCGTCGAATGGTAGGTCGACAGGAGTTATCGAGCCGAGCTCGACATCGAACAAGCCGTGGACGACCTCGACCTGCGAAGCGCCGTCGTGGGTTTCCGACCAGAGCGCCGCGCCGCCGGTCGCGACATCGTAGATTTTGAACGTCATATCGAGGTCGGCGTTCTCGCCGACACCAGACATATCGGTCAGCTTACCTTGATATTGGATTGTCTGCGGGATGGCTAAAGCGCAGGCCGCAAGAAGAAACAAACAACAGAATAGACTTCTCATATAATCCCTCCATTCATTTGCTCTCAAGATAAATCCACCTTCCTGCACACGCAAGACAAATTCTCGCGGGGCAACATCATTCGCGCAGGTCTACGCGTTGATTTTTCATATCGATTCATCGCCTTTGCGTCCGTCGCGGACGTTTATGCAAGCTCCGGCGACGTATTTGCAAGCTCCAACAACACCTGTGCGGGTTTCTGGATTATTCTCCCGTGAAGTTGGATTAATTTCCCGTGAAGTTAGATTATTTTCCCCTGAAGCTCAATTATTATTGCGTGAAGTAGATACTATTTCCCGTGAAGACAACTTATATTCCCATGAACTTGTATTATTATCGCGTGAAGTATAATTACTATCCCGTGAAGTTAGATTATTTTTGCATCAAGTAGAATAATTCTCCCGTGAAGACAACTTTGTCTCCCGTGAATGTTTTTCGCCTTCCCACGACCTTTTTCGACCTATTTCCCCTCGACATCCACCAGCCGAACTGTCCGATACTGCCGGAACTCGTCTTTCTCCGGCTTTTTAGCCTCCAGCTTCAGCTCGTAACCGCACGCGTTCGCAATCGCAACGACAGTGGATAGCTGCAAACTCGTGTGGCGCGTCCTCTCAATCCGGATTATCGCCGACGGGCTGATCCCGGAGAAGTCCGCAAGCTCGATTTGCCGCAAACCGGCGCTTTTCATAGCCTGTTTCAACGTAAATATCAGATTTTTGGCTTTTGCCTCGGCCTTCTTTCGCGCCCCGGCCCTCACCTGCTTGTGATTTTCCTTTCGCGCCTTCCTCGCGGCGAGTTTTTCGTCGTAACTTTTGTATTTGCCGTAATAAGCCATCGTTCCCTCCGTTGGTTTGTCCTTTTCGACAATCTAATCGCCCACCGCGCATTTATCAAACAAAAAAGGGCGACCGGAGCCGCCCTTTTCGATTGAGTCGATTTATATTCGGTTATTTGTTTTCCAGCGCTTCGATTCGGGCGCGGAGTGAATCGTTTTGCGCTTTCAGTTCTTTTATAGCTTCGACGAGGAGTGCGTTAATCGAGGCGTAGTCCATGCCGTAGTATTCGCCGGCTTTATCGACGACCTCGGGTATGACCGGCAGAGCTTCCTGCGCGATAAATCCCATTTGCCTTCCGAGGATGTGGTTCTCTTTATCGTTCCACTCGAAATACACTCCTCGCAGATTCTCGACTTTGTCGAGCGCGTTGTCTATCGTCACAACATTATTCTTAAGGCGAACGTCGGAGTCATTATACCATCCGGTTGTTCCGCCGGCTGCGCCGTTGACCCAGAGTTTTCGCGTCGGGGTGGTCGTTCCGATTCCTACGTTACCGTTACTTTGGTCGAGGACCAATTGGTTCAAATGCCCATTAGGATACGTTCCCAATATCAGGTCATAGGGCGTCCCACTGAGGGCGTCGGTGTATATTCTGTGTGCTGTTCCTATATAATCGATAACTAGGCCTTTGTTAGTATCATATGTGTTAGTTCGAAGAGAATTCCGTCCCACAACGTCGAAATCCGTATTGAAACCGCTTCCGGGGGTAGCGGTTCCGATTCCGACCCTTCCATCAGCGAGCCTCATCCATTCCGATAAAGAAGTCTCGCCGTCGGGGACGCCATTGAATACGATTCTCGTTCCGTTATCGCTGCTTGTCCAATTCTCATTTGCCTCGAATTCCAATTGGCCGCCCGTTCTGTATGACGTCGAACTATATTGCCCATTAGCGTTGAGAATGAGTAATTCGTCGCCGCTTTGAACCGCGCTGGGAGATGCGGCTGTGCCTCGCGAGCGTGTCGAAGCCCAAATCGGATAAGCTGAGCTTCCGAATGCGTTGATATTGATATGGCACTCGCCGTTTCTTTGTGCGGTGATTGCGTCGGTGCCTGTGGACAGAACATGCAATTGAGCAATCGGGGATGTTTCTCGTATTCCGATCCTGCCGCTCCCATCGATAGTGAAAGCATCGTCGCCCTCGGCGTAACCCTCGCCGGCTGTAGTAATAAACATTTTATCGTCGGAATGGTCATAGTAAATCAAACCGTTATATGCGCCGGTTTCGGAAGTGTCTTTTGCGAATGCGAGAAGGCCCTTATATCCGTCGTCGGAGAAGATTGTGATACCGTGATTTTGCGTGCCCGAACCGACAACGAGGTCGTCGGCTCCCGAATAGAATTCGGACATGAAAGTGTTACCTATTCCGACATTACCTTCGAAATATGCATCGCCGTTGAAATAACCCGCCCAGTTTGTCGTGCCACCGGCAGCGACAGCATAAACACCGTAACAAGTGGTTCCATCATTAGCTTGACCGAATAATCCAATTGCCGAACCGCCACCCGTTCCTGAACCGAAGACACCGGTATTCCAGATATTACCGCCGGACGCTTCAGCATGAATCCCCGCGCGACTGCCATCACCGGATAGATTGGATTGTGCTTCTAATCCGACGCTACCTCCCTCGAAATAAGCGCCGGTTCCATAATCCGGGCTATTCGCGCAAATACCTGAGACTGCATAATTAAATGCGCTTTCACTTGTGTTATTAAAATATCCGACAGTTCCGGAGTTGCCTGCGGCGAAAATTGCGGTATCGCCGCTGGCTTCGATTTGCATTTTATTTGTGGGAGTTATGGTTCCGATTCCGACATTGCCGAGTGAATCGATTGCTAATACTCTCGTGCCGCTAGCGTAACCCTCGCCGCCCGTGGTCAGGAACATTTTATCGACGGCGTGGTCGTAATAGATTAAACCGCTGTATTCGGCGGTTCCAGAGAAGCCGTCGGCGAATGCGATACAGGCTCTGCTAACGCTGTCCGCACAAATCGTTATACCATTGCGTCCTTTTAAACGTCCGACTACGAGATCGTTGAAATCACTACTGAAGCTTTCCGGTTTACTGATTCCGATACCCACTTTTCCTGGTTCGGTAAAAGAACTCTGTCCGATAAATAATGAAGGTTCAACATAGGGGTATATGCAGTTAAGCCCTATCATTATCGAATTGGGGATATCGTTCACCAATCTAGCGACATCATCGTAACCGCTACCAATTACGGTAGAACCGTTGGAATCGGCAGTAACAAAGTGTCCGAAGGAGAAAGAATAATCTCCATTTGCAGTCGAGTATGAACCCATAGAAGTCGAAAAATCGCCGCTTGCTGTCGTATACTCACCCATTGCAGTCGATCTCCAGCCGCTTGCAGTTGTTGCGTGGCCCATTGCAGTAGAAATAGATCCGCTTGCAGTTGATCCACAACCCATTGCTGTCGCGGCAAAGCCGTCAGCAGTTGTTCCCCATCCCAAGGCAACCGAAGCGTCATTGCTTGCTTTGTTATTTGCACCGACTGCAAATGAGTAGTTACTGATATTGTAATCATTCCACTGGTCGCCATCGACATATCCGGCTCTGAATGCGGCTTTGCGAGGATTCCAGATTAAACGGGTTCCCGCTCCCGAAATCGGGACAGTATCGCCGCTGCCAAAAGTCCCTATTGCGATTATTCCGCCGTCGTTATCGAGGGAGAGCCTGCATTCGGGCGAGGTCGTTCCGATTCCAACATTGCCGGAGACTGCTGAATACATATCCGAACCGGAGATAGTCCAGTCACCGTCTGTACCCGAAGGCCAATCCTTACGCCATTCACCGTCGAAATAGAGGCTGTCGTCGATCATCATTGTGTTCGAGTGGACATCGCCGCTAACAAGTAGCGATCCGGGGAAATCGGGGCTGAAAAACCGCGCGGTATAGTCGGTATTAACGACTGCATGTCTGCCGAACGCGAATGAACAATAACCGGAAACAGTATCGATACGACCGCCGGGAATTGCGGAATATTGCCCCAACGCGGTGTTTAAATGTCCGCCGCCGATTGCACTATAATCTCCGTTTGCCGAGTTGTTGGATCCTCCACCAACCATTGCACGATAACCGATTGCGGAGTTCCCTATCCCCCCGCCGATTGAAGTGTAATCGCCGCCTGCGGTGTTGCCGTTTCCACCGCCGATAGTGGAATTTTCACCATTTGTCATGTTTCCATATCCGCCACCAATAGTGGAATTGGCATTTCTCGCGTAGTTGAACGCTCCGCCACCGACGGTGCAATATTTGTAATTTTGTCCGATCGAACCTGTTTCATTGTTTACGCCGAAATTGACATGTGTGGAGTCGTGATTTCCGTAGCCGATATCGCCGTATCCGAAAACTCCCTTTTGTCCTCTCACCATAGTGAAAGTAGCGCTGTCCGCCCAATTGACGTCTTCGATGGTTAAATCACTTGTGGCGATTTTTTTCACCTGCCCGAGATCGACCGTTAAGATGGAATCGCCTGTAGCATCGTTCGGGAGATTCTCGAGATACGTCGCGCTTTGGATTCTCGCATAAGGTAGGCCGATAACGAAGGTCGAATCCTCGGCGATAGTATCGTTAAGGCCAAACAGGACGGAATAATCCGCAGTTGCGCGGACGAGATTCCTTCTGCCGAACACCAAAGAATAATCGGCGCTATCGCTATTTTCATATCCACCGGGGATAGCGGAGGCGTATCCATCCACGCGATTACCTTTTCCGCCGCCTATCGCCGAATTGTAATCGGTAATGGCGTTATCCTGTCCGCCGCTAATCGTGGACCAATTGCCGGTTACGACATTATCTGTCCCGCCGCCGACTGTGGCGGCGTATTCGCTCGCGCTGTTCATAGCTCCCCCGGCAACCGTAGAATAGAAATCGTTTGCTATGTTATCCGCTCCACCGGCGATTGCCGAGCAATCCCCGCCGGCTTCGTTCGAGTATCCCCCACCGATAGCAGCGCCGGATGCGCTCGCGTTATTTTCCAAACCACCGCCGACCGTAGTATAACCTCGACTAGCCGCGTTACCCTTTCCACCGCCGACCGTGCAGTATTTATAATCCCCGGCGCCCGAGCCGGTTGTGCAGGCCAAACCGAGATTGACATGAGTGGAGTCGGCGTTCCCCAGAAGGACATTGCCCGCGCGGGATATGCCCCACGCTCCGCCGGTTATAAGAGTCGTATCGGCAACGTCGGTGATATTATATACCCAATGTTCATTTGCCGGAATTCCGGTAAGCGCGGAGCCGTCGCCGTAAATCGTGCCATCGACTTCGAGGTCGTCGGCGATAAGCACATCGTTATTGCCGTCGATAAAATCTGCGATTCCGCCGCCGACATCGAGTTTCGCCGCCGGTGCCGTCGTCCCGATCCCGACCTTGCCGCCATGCGTGAGAACCATCTTTGCTGCAGAAATCCCCGCATTGGTATTATTGGTTTGATCGTTCATCAGGAAAAGCAAATCGCCACGTCCGAATGATACCTTTCTTTGAAAGACAATACCCGCTTTATAAAGCTCGTTGTTGTCGTTGGAGTGGTTTTTAAAACGGACGCCGGAGATAGCCAAGGTGTCGTTGCATGTATTTCGCACGCTTATGAATACGCCGTCGTCGGTGCCGTCCGTAGAATCGTATGCCTGAACGTGAAGCGCATCGTAGGGATTCTCGGTTCCGATTCCGATGGAAGAATGGACATATAGACTACTGTCAATTTTCACGTCGTCGCTGAAATAACCCGCATAATTTTGTCCCGCGAGATATGCCCATCTTGTCGGCGCAACGGGATTACTTCCGTAAGTCGCGACAAGACCGTATCCCAAAAAGCCATCGGCACCGCGATAATGCCCCCAGAGACCGACATCGGCAAGTTCGGCAACTCCCGACGGATCGGGGACGCTGTCGTAGAAAGCGATTTTGGCCGAAGCGTAGGTGGTCGTATAGGTCGAGAGGCCCGTATTGTTGCTGACCGCGAAAATCGCGTTGCCATTATTATGATTATAAACCTCGATGTTACCATTCCCCACTCCGGGCTGCGTCGCATTTTGAATATCGAGCTTAGCGGTAGGCGTGGTCGTCCCGATTCCGACATTGCCGGAGACGGCAGAATACATATCGACGCCGTTTATTGTCCAATCACCATCACCAGTGGGAGTAATCATCCCCGGATCGACCCAGCTTGCATTACCGAATACATCGGATTGAAGAATATATCCATCGAAAGCGCCATCGGTCATCTGGAAATCGCTGGTTATCAAGTTGCCGGAGAAGAAGCCGTCGCCGTCGAAATAGCCGGCCCAGTTTGTCGCGCCGCTGGTAGCTGTGCCGTAAACGCCGTAATTTACTCCTAATCCATCGGCGAATCCGTAGATGCCATAGTTTTGGCCAGTTCCGCCGATAGCCTCGCCGTAAACACCACGGTAGTCCTGCCCGCCGGTCGGTTGAACCATCCCGCGCACGCCCATGAATCCGCCCCTGAATGCGCCGCCGACACCATAATAATCGGTATTTGCGCATTCGGCGAAAATACCGGCACCTTCCATATCGGTTACCGTATTCTTGAAATAACCGGGCGCGAATCCGAAATAGTAATTCCGCATTTCCTCGCCTTCGACATGCAAGAAACGCGAGGGCGTAGTTGTGCCGATTCCAACGTAGCCTGTCGCTAATGAATACATATCGCTGCCGGCGATTTGCCAGTCGGCGTCGATTGTGCCTCCGGCAACGCTATCCGCAACTGCGGCGCGGAAGGCATAAGGGGATGAGGTAAGCGGCATTCGCGGTTCGAGAGCGCTTCCTTCGACAACGATCTCAAGCCAATACTGTTCGTCGAATGGCAAGTCGATAGCCGTTATCGAGCCGAGTTCGACATCAAACAGGCCATGAACGATAGGCACATCGTCCGGGTCGTCATGCGACTCTGTCCAAAGCTCGATGCCATCGACTTCGGAATCGAATATTCGGAACGTCATATCGAGGTCGGCATTCTCGCCAACTCCGGATAAATCCGTTAGTTTGCCCTGATATTGAATCGTCTTAGGAATTGCAAAAAGAACTGCCACTGCGATTAAAGTCAATAAGACAAATTTTTTCATTATACCTCCTAAATAGAATTACAATCTAAATTAATAGAAAAATATTGATTAGCAATAAAAAAGGCGACCGAGGCCGCCCTTTATCGGCTCGATTTACGTTCCGATATGTCTCAGTCCGAAATCCATCGGAAATTGGAACCGTTGTAGATTAGGACTATCATGTCATCGTTTCCGATTTGCCCAGCGGTAACGTTGTTATTATTCGCGTGTCTTATCTCTTTAGCCGCCATCCCATTAATCGAGATAGTCGGCGTTGCGGGGCATGAAATATGCGATTGGAAAACTACTACCATACCTCCGGTGTAGGAATCTATCCCATCAATAGTAACCTCATAGGGATCTCCGCTGCCGCTGCTCGCTGAACCATAATTGAAAGAGCCATTAAGAACCATGTTGCCATCAATATCTGTATTACCATTGATATCTGTATCCCCGTTTAGTTCAGTTGTTCCGACAACTTCCAATCGATGCTCCGGTTCTCTTACATCGATCCCGACATTGCCGTTGCCGGTTATAACCATTCTATCGTATGATGGATCGACATTCACGTTATTGCCTCCATTTTGGATTGCAAAGATCAAATCCCCACGGCCATAGGAAGCGGTTCTTTGCCAGAGTATTCCTGCTTTGTAGAGCTGGTCGTCATCGTTACTGTGGTTTTTAAACCGGATACCACAATAGGAGCTTTCGGCATTGCAGGTATTTCGGATACTCATGAACACGCCATCGTCGATTCCGTCGGTAGTGTCATAGGCCTGAATATGAAGGGGGTCGTAAGGAGTGCTGGTTCCGATACCAACGTTACCGGATACTGCCGAATACAAATCCGAACCATTGATTGTCCAATCACCGTCGGAAAGCGATGCGGGATTAACCCAACTGGCTTTACCTGAAGCATTGGATTTAAGGATGTAACCGGCTGAAGCGCCGGAAGTCATCTTGAATTCCGAGGTTTGTATTAAGCCATTAACATCGAGTTCCGCTGACGGGCTAGAGGTTCTAATACCTACATTTCCAGAAACGATAAGATTCCCAAAGTCGAGTTCATTTAATCCTGTTAAATAGACGCGGAATTCAGTTATTGACCCTATGTCGGTCAAACCATCATCGCATACCCTTAAACTCCATGTTCCGTTTGGATCTTCGCCCACAAGGTCAAATAAGCGTGAATATGTGGACTGATAAAACCCGGTAAAAGGAGCTGTTCCATCGTCGATTGAAGTTGATGCATACTCATTGAAAATAGTATTTGTGTAATTATCACCGGTTCCTCCATTATATTCAGAAAGGCATACCTCAGTTCCTTCAGGACTAACCAGCCAAATACACAATTCTCCGACCCGGGGATGTGTTATGCTAATTTCAATCTGAATATCAACTATACTTGGATATCCTGTAACTTCAGCGGTTACTTCGGTGTATCCGTCATCGCCGCATCCTCCGTAGAGGCAACCGTTATCAGGGATTTCGTGGGAGCCAGTCCAACTTGCTGCATTATCGAGCAGAGCTCCAATTACCCCGCTCCCATTGATATGCAGTTTAGCGAGAGGATCTGTAACTCCTATTCCAATATCGCCGTCACTTGCTACTAGTAATCGCGATCTTCCACTAGTATAGAGTGCAATTTCATCGTTTTCAGTCGAATCGAAATTAGTATGGCTATTTCCAATAGCAATACCCGTTCCTTGCGCTCCCCGTTCGTCGCTTGCCTGTATATTGTTGGCATAAACCCACGGAGTTTCGATGTAGCCTGCGTCAGCCCAATCCGAAGCCTCCTGTGCATTGCTTTGCCCGTTGGATCCCGGATTCCCAATCCGCGCCGTTTCAGCTTCCAGATCCCCGGAAAAATGCGCATCACCATTTACATCAAGCAGTTTAGTGGGGCTTTCTGTACCTATGCCAACGTTCCCACGCATGAACACTGCGGCATCCGAAATACCTATACCGTCAGAATAAAAGGCGCGAGAGCTTAAAGGAACAGAGATTCCATAACCATAGTTTATCGAATCGACATAAAATACTCCCTGGCTTGTAAAAGAAGTAAAAGTACTCCAGATAAATGTATGTGCTCCCGCAGAGACCGGATATGAGACTACTTCCCATGCAGTTGAACTAAACCATGAATCTACGAGTTCACCATCTATAAAAAATTGGAAAAGCGGCGTTCCGGTAGAAACAGATGTCTTTTTAGCAAAATTTACAACGCTATCACTTGCGAAGGATACCTCGAGTTCTAAAAACGATTGGACGCCCAAACCGACACCTACACCGCTTCTCGCACAATGCGTACCTGAAAAGGCATCTTCATCGGTGATAGACCAATCGGCATCGCCGTAAGTTGTGCACGGTTCAATAGTCACGCCTTCGAAATCGTAAAGGAAACTCTCGTAAACTATCGAGTCTATTTCGTTTAATACATGGAGCCTTCCCTCCATGGTTTCCGTTCCGATGCCAACATTGCCAGCAACCGTCGAATACATGTTTAGACCTGAAAGAGTCCAGTCTGCGTCGGAGCTGCCGGAAGGCCAATCATTCCGCCATCCGCCATCGAAGTAAAGGCTGTCCTGGATCCATAGCGCGTCGCGGATTTTCACCACGTCGTTTCGGGCTTCGATGGAGTCGGTAACCAGTTCGTCCATCCAGACTATTTCTGGTAGGTAGAGCGTATCTAAAGGCGACGCTAATGTATCCGCAATAAGAACGCCGTGCACCGTAGCGTCAGCGCCACCATCGAGCGCTGTGATCGCCGCGTTGTCTATTGAAATTTCATCGGGGATAAGCGCGTCCGAAAGCGGTTCAGCTATCCATGCGGTGCTCATCTCATCCCAGGTTAGCATGTCATTTTCGACGAAGCCATCCGGAACGCTGCCCGAACCAACGTCATCAGGCCGCAGTTCCCACTCTCCCGAAGTTCCGTTCCACTTGAGAACCTGACCGTCAGTCGTTCCATCAACCAGGCTCAATTCGTCCGATCCAGTTCCGAGAGTATTATTGAGCCCGCCGCCAGTTCTTAGCTTGGTGCTCACAATTGGTCGAGACGTATCCGTGCTATCGACAATGATGCCTGCACCACCTACAACCGCATCTACTTGCCCACCGCCGCCTGTGAAACTGTCCGCCACCGCCGCATGGAAAGCGTATGGTGAAGCGGTTAGCGGCATACGTGGCACGAGAATAACTCCGCTGATATCCATTTCTAACCAATACTGAACATCGAATGGAAGGTCGATAATAACCATCTCGCCTAATGTTACATCGAATAAACCGTGGATTACCGGTACCCGATTCGCTCCGGCGTGCGTTTCCGCCCATAGTTCTGTTCCTTCAGTCTCCGAATCGTAGATTTTAAATGTCATATCCAGCGTATCGTTCTCGCCGATGCCGGTCATATCGGTAAGTTTGCCTTGATACTGAATCGTCTGCGGAATTGCATACATAATGGCGACACTTAACAGCAAAGCAACAGCAGTTCGGGCTCTCATTGTTCCCCCTTGACACATTGTTTTCAAATTTCAGTTCCAATATAGAATGGCGAAACCTGGTAGTCAAACAAAAAAGCCTTCGCGATGGTGCGCAGGAGCTTTTTCCCCTATTATGAAATCTCAATCAGCGACGATTCTCTCTCGCGTCGTCCTCGTCCATTTCCTCTTTAAGGTCAACATGCTCGATGCCGATATTCTCGCTTCCTTTGATTCTACCGAGAACGCGATAAGCGAACGCCGCATCGGGGCCGCCGCCTTCTCTCCGGTGAACGACGAAGTAGTCGTCGCCGCGTTCTATCCAATAATCGCCTAAAAAAGCATAAGGCGTGATGAATACCTGTATGCGCATTTTTGAGTTTATCGCCACGCCATCGAGGAAATCATTGGGCAAATCGACACGGCATTCGCCGCCGGAAAGGCTTGCCTCGCCGACATGTTCCAGCCAGCAATTAGTCGTCGCGGAAAGGGGCGCTTGAATGCCAACGCCTTCATCATCGGTTATATAACTATAACGTGTATGGCCGTATATATCGGCTTCGCTTGAAACGCGGAAAAGATGGCGCAATTCTCCATAGCAACGAAAACAATTGTATCCAGCGGTTCCATCCCCGGGATTTTCGACTCTTACGCCGTCACAATCAGGGCTATCTATGAAAATGCCATTCATCCCTGCATCTTCAATTCGAATACCATCCCCGAGTTCGGTGTCGTAGATATAAATACCATCATCCGCAGGACTTATAATCCTTAGCCCGACCCAATTAGCGTACTTTATTTCCATTCCGTGAAGATCCGGATGGTCTATAACTATTCCGGTTTCTCCGGTATTTCGAATAACTATCCCCGTATCCGGATCACCCAGGCCGGAGTTGTCGTGGATGTATATTCCTCGTTGTGTTCCCGTCCCGCCTTTAATCTCGATGCCGTCCCCGCCGGGTGTTGTTATAAATACGCCGTCGTTAACGGGGCTTTCGAGACGAATCCCATGTGCCCCCGCGGCGTTTATCTGGAGGCCGTCGGAAACGGGATTCAAGATATAAATCCCATCAGTTCCAGAATTTTCTACCTTCAAGCCGACGCCTGTTCCGCCTTCCAGGTCCAATTTGGCGACGGGGCTCATTTCGCCGATGCCCATATTGCCTTCGCTGTTAATAATCACCCTATCCAGATAGTTCGTCCGAAATCGCAGATAATTATCGATACTGCTTCCATGAACGGCGTTTGACGTGTTACCCCAGCCCATTACCCAGTAGT
>Ga0272441_10002674_pt1 | contig 35651 bp, 34 predicted proteins | sample SSMProp6N_FD_193582 | JGI IMG/M metagenome (GOLD analysis project Ga0272441, IMG submission 193582) | Marine sediment archaeal communities from Little Sippewissett salt marsh, Falmouth, MA, United States - SSM-Prop-6N | ecosystem: Environmental > Aquatic > Marine > Wetlands > Sediment ...
TCGGTTTGCCTGCAAGCAAAAGGTTCAATATCTCTATAATCAGTAGCACAAATTTTCGGCGCTGCCACACATAGCCCGCATTTCTCACCAGGATCACGGGGGCAGGCGCAGGACGGAGCCCGCATGCCCCACCAGATGGATGAGCCCTCACTTGATCTTTGAATGCACAAAGAATTTTGCTCAGTCGGCAATACACTCGGTTATTCCACTCCTTCGCAGAATCCTTTGTGACTAATCCGTCTGGAACGGATTTGGACCGCAAAGCGACCCCGACGGGGTGAAATACAGGGATGTATTTCATCAATCCAAATCTCGGCGTGATCATCTCGCCCCCTGGTGAGACAGGCGGGCTGGTGTTCGTAAGTGCCGCTCTGGAGCGAAAAGCGTAGCCATAGCTACGGTTTGAGCGAAGTAACCGTAGGGTGCGCCATGCGCACCGCGCATCTTCAGTTCGGTGGCCGGTTCTGGTGCGCACGGCGCACCCTACGATCCTGGGCAGGCGAAGACCAGCCTGAACCGTGATAGGCATGCTTGAAGTACACATTGTATTTGCGATCATCCGAACTTTCTCAATCGGGCCAATGCATTATCAGTAAGAGACGCCGCCTGGTGAGAAATGCGGGCTAAGCGCGAAGAATCTGGATTTCAAAGATCGTCGATGTTACTTGATGCGGTATTCCGCAGAGCGCGCATGGGCGACCAGCCCTTCGCCGCGCGCCAGCGTCGAGGCGACTTCCCCGAGGGCCGATGCGCCCTGTGCTGAGCATCCGATCAGGCTGGAGCGTTTCTGGAAGTCATAGACACCCAAAGGCGAGGAAAACCTGGCTGTGCCTGAGGTCGGCAATACGTGATTGGGGCCCGCACAATAGTCTCCGAGCGCCTCAGCCGTATAACGTCCCATGAAGATCGCACCGGCATGGCGGATTTTCTGTGCCCAAGCCTCGGCGTCATCCATAGACAGCTCGAGATGCTCGGGTGCGATACGATTGGCCACCGCGATCGCATCGTTCATATCTTTCGCCTCGATCAGTGCCGCCCGGTCGGTCAGTGACTTCGCTATGATCTCGGCACGCGGCATTTCGCCCAGCAGTCTGTCGAGACTGGCTTTGACACGTTCGAGAAACTCGCCATCTGGACTGACCAGAATCGACTGCGCATCCTCATCATGTTCCGCTTGAGAAAACAAATCCATTGCGATCCAGTCAGGGTCGGTCTGACCATCGCACACCACCAATATTTCCGACGGACCGGCGATCATGTCAATGCCAACGATACCGAAGACAAGACGTTTGGCAGTCGCCACAAACGCATTGCCTGGCCCGGTGATCTTGTCGACTCGCGGAATCGTTTCGGTGCCAAAGGCCAGCGCCGCAATCGCCTGAGCACCGCCGATCGTGAAAACGCGATCGACGCCAGAGACAGCCGCAGCCGCCAACACCAGATCGTTGCGCTCGCCGTCCGGCGTCGGCACCACCATAACCAGTTCCGGGACGCCGGCCACTTTCGCCGGTATCGCATTCATCAGCACTGATGACGGATAAGCGGCCTTGCCACCTGGCACGTATAGCCCGACCCTGTCCATCGGGGTCACTTTCTGCCCGAGCACAGTGCCATCATCTTCGGTGTACATCCATGAATCCATCCTCTGATGTTCAGCATAGGCGCGTATCCGCTCGGCTGCTGCCCCGAGTGCCCGCCGCTGCCGGTCATCGATCGCGTTCAGCGCTACCTGTAACTCCTCGCCCGTGAGTTCCAGCTCGGTAGCCGATGTCAACGCGAGACGGTCAAACTGACGCGTATATTCCAGCAGCGCAGTGTCACCCTGTCGACGCACCCGATCAAGGATTGCCGCGACCGTGGTGACCACTTCACTGTCAGTCGCTTGCTCCCAGGCGAGAAGCTGATCCAGCTTTTCGTCAAAATTTCTTTCGGTCGTTTTGAAGCGAGCGATTTCAATCATCCGATGGCTCCACCAATGCTGTCGATCAACGACTGTATAGGTTGATGTTTCATTTTCATTGCTGCCTTGTTCACAATCAGGCGTGAGCTGATGTCGGCAATATGGTCGATCGGCGCGAGGCCATTGGCTCTCAGCGTGTTACCCGTATCAACCACATCCACGATCATATCCGACAGCCCGACGATCGGCCCCAATTCCATGGAGCCATAGAGCTTGATTACCTCGACCTGCTCCCCTCTGGATTCGAAAAACGTCCTGGCAACATTGACAAACTTGGTCGCGATGCGCTTGCGCCCGCGAACCGGCTTCGCATTAACCAGCCCGGCAGTCATCAGCCGGCATTTTGCGATACCCAGGTCAAGTGGCTCATAGATCCCTTCGCCACCATGCTCCATCAGCACGTCCTTGCCAGCGACGCCGACATCGGCCGCACCGAACTGGACATAGGTTGGCACGTCTGTAGCCCTTATGATCACGAGCTTGACATCATTGTGATTGGTGTCGAGTATCAGCTTGCGGCTGGTCTCTGGGTCCTCGGCGGGCAAGATATCGGCCGCTGCCAGTAATGGCAGCGTCTCCTTGAAAATTCGCCCTTTTGATAATGCAATCTTAATCATCAGATATCACAGTTATTGAGCAGCGACACCGAACGGCGAGCGACGCTGCTTTTCCGAAAATTGTCAGCGCGCAACTTTTATCAGAGTATCAAGCAGGGATTCGTCGAATATTGGCACCCAGCTGCGACAACTTTTCCTCAATGATTTCATAGCCCCGGTCAATATGGTAGATGCGCTGGACTTCGGTTTCACCCTCTGCAATAAGCCCTGCCAAGATCAAACTAGCCGAGGCCCGCAAATCCGTTGCCATTACCGGCGCCGCAGAAAGTTTATCGACGCCGCGCACGATCGCGGTATTGCCCTCGACTTCGATGTCGGCGCCCATGCGCTGAAGTTCCTGCACATGCATGAAACGGTTTTCGAATACGGTCTCGACAATGGTCGAGGTACCTTCCGCGATGGTGTTTAGCGCGGCAAACTGGGCCTGCATATCAGTCGGAAAAGCCGGAAATGGCGCGGTTCGAATGTTGACCGCCTTTGGCCTTCTTCCTTGCATATCGAGACTGATCCAGTCATCCCCACAAGTAATGACCGCACCGGCTTCGCGCAACTTGTCGATGACTGCATCGAGCAGCGCTGGCTCGGTGTCTTTTAGCTTCACCTTGCCGCCTGAAATGGCCGCCGCGACCATATAGGTCCCGGTCTCGATGCGGTCCGGCAGCACGCGGTAGCGCGTACCTGACAGTCTGTCGACGCCTTCGATACGAATTGTGTCGGTGCCCGCCCCGTCAATTTTAGCACCCATCGCATTCAGAAAATTGGCCAGATCAACGACCTCGGGTTCTCTTGCAGCATTCTCGATCACGGTGATGCCATCCGCCAGGGTCGCCGCCATCATCAGATTCTCAGTACCGGTCACCGTCACGATATCCATGACCAGGCGCGCCCCCTTGAGCCGACGGGCTTTGGCGTGAATATAACCATTTCTGACTTCAACATCAGCACCCATATCCTGCAGGCCTTTGATATGCAGGTTGACCGGGCGTGATCCGATCGCACAACCACCAGGCAGCGAAACCTCAGCCTCGCCAAAACGGGCAACCAGGGGCCCGAGCACCAGTATCGATGACCGCATGGTCTTGACGAGATGATAGGGCGCGACGTGATTCTCGATCGTCGAACAGTTGACTTCGATGCTTAGTTTTTCATCGATCACCACCTGCACACCCATACAGCCGAGCAGCTCGACGGTGGTTGTCACATCATGCAGGTGCGGCACATTTTCGATCGTCGCCGGACCATCTACCAGCAAGGTCGCCGCCAGTATCGGCAACACGGCATTTTTGGCACCGGATATTCGAATTTCGCCCTCCAGTCTCGTGCCCCCCTGGATCAGGAGCTTATTCAACATAGCAAATTTGCCTCTGCGAGCGCTTCATCGACGCTATAAGCTCTGGCGAAGGTGTGGATCTGCTCAGGCAGAGACTGGAAACAGATTTTCTTATCCCGTTGCCGCATCAAGCGCGCCATCTCAAGGATTACCGCCAGACCGGCACTGTTACAGCTGCGCACGCCCGAGAAGTCGACCACGATCGAGTCGGCGTCGCTCAGCAGATCGCTTGCCTGTCGCATCAACTCCGGTACGGTATCAAAATCAAGCACACCGCTGACGAGCACCCGGGTTTCGCTATCCCCAGGGACGCTGACTGTTTCAAGGCTGGCGGTTCGGGGATCGCTGGATCTTTTCAAGAGGCGACCTTGTCTGTGTCCTTGTCCGCTGACCGGTCTTTAAGGTATCTCAACAGCCCTTCGATTCCCCCTTTCCGCACCTCTTGATCAAAGGTCCCGCGATAACTCGTCACAAGGCTGACGCCATCGATGCTCAGATCATAGACTTTCCAGGCATCATCCTTAATTCGCATGCGATAGGCCACCGGTATCGGGGGACCGCCGGACTGCAACACCTCGGATTTCACGACCACCTTGTCCTCGCCGCTTTTCAGATTCACCGGGAAATAGTTGATCGTCTGATCACTGAATTCACTCAGGGACTTGCCGTAGGTTCGGATCAGTAGGTTACGAAATTCTTCGATGAATTCAAGCTTTTGGTCACGCGTGGCGACCCGCCAGTTTTTTCCAAGGGCCAGTTTCGCGATAGTAACTTCGTCCAGGTGCGGCAGTATGTGCTTTTCAACGAGCTCCCTGACCCGCTCCGGATCATCTTTGAGCTCTTCACGATTTTCCTTCAATACCGCGATCACCTCCTCCGAGGTCTGCTTCAGCATCACGTCGGGCGCTACGATATCCGCAGCAGCAAAGCTGCTGAGCAACAACGCTAATCCCAGCGCCACCCCGATGAGTGCGCATGATTTTCCGCTAAAGAATGTGTTAGCGAAGGCCATAGACCTGCCCTCCATCATCAAAGTCATAATCAGTCATCTGCCATGCTATAGAGAAACTGGCCGATGATTTGTTCCAAAACCAGCGCCGATTGCGTTAGTTCGATCTCACTGCCTGCCACCAGGAAATCCTCTTCGGCCCCAGGTTGCAGGCCGACATACTGCTCGCCGAGCAGGCCAGATGTCATAATGCTGGCCCCGGAATCTGTCGGAAACTTATCATACTGCGGATCGATCGACATCGACACACGCGCTTGATAGCCCTCGGAATCGTATTCGATCGCCGTCACCTGGCCGACCCTGACACCACTGGCAGAGACCGGCGAACGCACCCTCAGACCACCAACATTGTCAAAAGTGGCCGTCACCACATAGCCCTTGTCGCCACCGTAAGTCGCCAGATTACTCACCTTCATCGCCAGCATAAACAGCGCCGCGATGCCCGCCGCGACAAACAGGCCAACAGCGACCTCAATCGTGCGTGTATTCATTCACACCTCCGTATCAAACTTGGAAAGAAACCAACCGCGAGTCTACTCACCGAACATCAGTGCAGTGAGTACGAAGTCAAGTCCGAGCACGGCCAGTGAACTATGCACCACGGTTCGCGTAGTCGCGCGCCCGAGACCCTCTGAGGTCGGAACACAATCGTAACCCTCGAAAACCGCAATCCAGACGACCACGAAGCCGAATACGGCGCTCTTGATTACACCGTTACCCAAATCATGATAGAGATCCACATTGGCCACTGCCTGCGACCAGAATGCGCCAGCGTCCAGCCCAAGCAGCTCGACCGCAACCAGATAACCACCCATTACGCCGACAGCACTGAAAATCGCTGCCAACAACGGCATCGCGACAAAACCCGCGAGAAACCTCGGTGCAATCACCCGCTCAATCGGATTCACTGCCATCATCTCCATACCAGAAAGCTGCTCGGTGGCTTTCATCATGCCGATTTCTGCAGTCAGTGCCGAACCGGCCCTACCGGCAAATAACAGCGCGGTAATTACCGGGCCGAGTTCACGCAACAAGGACAACACCAGCATCACGCTGACCGAGTCCTCAGCGCCAAAATCAACGAGTGCATAGTAGGCCTGTAACGCCATGACCATGCCAACGAAAAGGCCCGCAACGACGATAATCAGCAGGGTCAGCACACCCACTGAGTACATCTGCCGGATCAACAGTCCCGGCCTGAAGAACATACCACGCATCGCTGGTAACACTTGCAGCAAGAACAGGTGACCTCGCCCGAGTCGCTGCATGGATGACAGACTTTTCTGACCAAGCATCTGCAGCTTGTCAAACAAAAGCATCATGCTTCCGGGTTTCCCGCAACCAGGTCATCCAGCACATCCGCAGCCGGATAATGAAACGGCACCGGCCCATCGGCATGCCCTTCAACGAACTGCTCGATCCATTCGGACCTGCTCGCTTTCAGCTCGTCCGGGTGACCATGGCCAACGACTTCACCATCAGAGATCACGTAGGCATAATCGGCGATCGATAAGGTCTCGCGCACATCGTGTGAGACCACGATGCTGCAGATATCGAGCACGTCATTGAGCTCACGAATCAACTTGACCAACACACCCATTGATATCGGATCCTGTCCGGTAAATGGTTCGTCGTACATAACCATCATCGGATCCAATGATATGGCTCTGGCCAGGGCTACGCGACGTGCCATACCACCAGAGAGCTCCGCGGGCATTAACCGCGCCGCGCCGCGCAAGCCTACCGCGTTCAACTTCAACAAGACCAACTGGCGAATCATGCCCTCACTCAAGCGCGTGTGCTCACGCAATGGATAGGCGACGTTCTCGAATACGCTCAGATCGGTCAACAGCGCACCCGACTGGAACAGCATGCCCATACGCTTCCTGAGCGCGTAGAGTTGTGCAGTCTTCAGCTGATGCACATTCTCACCATCGACCTCGATACTCCCCGCATCAGGCCGCAATTGCCCGCCAATCAGCTTCAGCAAGGTCGTCTTTCCGGTCCCACTGGGGCCCATGATCGCGGTGACCCCCTGGCGTGGTATATCCATATCGATTCCCTCGAATATCTTGCGCTCGCCACGGCTGAACACCAGACCACGAATCTTGATTACCGTTTCGCTCAAATTGATTGCCTTCGGTTGGTTGTATGCATTGAACCTGTGACCATTTTGGCGTGTATTTTATGCGCTTGTAACGTCATATGCATCAATTAGTTGCGCAAGTGAGTGATAATTGTGTAATTTCGACAACATGACGCTAGGAGTCTGCCGCGCAGACTCCGCGCCCGCATTGCGCACCAGGCGGGCCAGCGCGGATATTGCACGAAGGATCAGGGTTTTACCGGCAACTGCAGTGATTTCGATTGGATCGTGAATCTGAGGTGATAGCCGCATAGCCCCAATCAAGGAAGCTCTGATTGATTCATCCCTGTATTATCAGAGCATGGAAAAACATAAAATGGGATTCTCTGTTTCCCCGATTCTTAGTCGCTTGAGGCGACCAAAAATGGCGGCGCATGCGTGCGCCGCGGAGACTCGGTGTTCATCAGAGTTTCCTTATCCGAACTGCAACCATAACGAGTTTGATTGATATGGCACAAACGGACTTCAAGAAGCTGGGGCTGGCTGTAGTCGAGACCGAGTTGGCCTCGGTCAGCATCCTGAGACAGCGCATTGACGATAATTTCTCAAGGGCCTGCGAACTGTTGCTGAACTGTCAGGGGCGGATCGTCGTCACCGGCATGGGTAAGTCAGGTCACATTGCCGGGAAGATAGCGGCCACCCTGGCCAGTACAGGCAGTCCGGCATTCTTCGTGCATCCTGGTGAAGCCAGCCATGGCGACCTTGGCATGATTACGTCAAAAGATGTTGTGATCGCGCTTTCGAACTCCGGTAACACTGCGGAATTGCTGACGATCGTCCCAATCATCAAGCGTCTTGGCGTGCCTTTGATCAGCATGACCGGAAACGCGAAATCGCCGCTGGCCACTGAAGCCACGATTGCTTTGGATGTTAGCGTCGCGCAAGAGGCCTGCCCACTCGGACTGGCGCCGACGTCAAGCACGACGGTCGCGCTGGTGATGGGCGATGCGCTCGCGGTCGCATTGCTCCAGGCCCGCGGCTTTACCGAGGAAGACTTCGCGCTGTCGCACCCAGGCGGCAGTCTTGGACGGCGTCTATTGCTGCATGTCGCCGATATCATGCATACCGGTGACGCGATGCCAACGGTCAAACCAGAAGCGACAATCTCCGCAGCGCTGCTGGAGATGAGCAGCAAAGGGCTCGGCATGACTGCGATCATCGACCATGCACAACGGGTGCTCGGCATTTTCACCGACGGCGATCTGCGCAGGACCCTGGACAAGAACATGGACTTAAAAATGGCGAAAATTGAACAAGTTATGACAAGGAATTGTATTACCGTGGATGCTCACGACCTCGCAGCGAAAATACTCAAGCTGATGGAGGATCATAAGATCAATGGCGTTCTGGTCACTGACCAGGATGACCGACTGATCGGCGCGCTGAACATGCACGACCTGCTTCGAGCTGGAGTGGTATAACCGCGCCGAATAGTGAATAATGCACGCTCACGGCACGAAATTGACGCGCGATAATTCACAGCGAATAGCATGCAAGACATACTGGAAAAAGCCAGAAAAATCGAGCTGGTGATATTCGACGTAGACGGGGTGATGACGGATGGCAGCCTGTTCATGGGTGACGACGGCCAGGAATATAAAGCCTTCAATTCACTCGACGGTCACGGGATGCGCATGCTGCAGGACGGGGGCGTCAACGCAGCAATTATCACCGGACGCAGCTCCAATGTGGTCGAACACCGCATGAAGGATCTGGGCATCAGCCTCGTATATCAAGGGTATCGGGATAAAATTCCAGCGTATGAGGCCTTGATGGGCGAGATTGGGCTCACTCCCGAACAGGTTGCCTATGTCGGCGATGATGTTGTCGATTTGCCGATCATGACTCGGGTTGGCTTCGCGATTGCGGTGCAGGGCGCGCATCCTTATGTCAAGAAGCACGCCCACTGGATCACCCAGAACCACGGTGGCCGGGGCGCGGTACGTGATGTCTGCGAGCTGATGCTTGAAGCCAGGGGATTGTTGTCCCAAACGCTCGAGTCCTATTTGTACTTTGCTGAATGAACAAGCAATTCACACTGATTACAATGGCGATCATCGCAATGATCGGGATTTGGGCCGTTATTAATGCGCCGGATGAAGCCGAGATCGTGGAACCGGAACCACATTTCGTAGACGCCTACGTCAAGGACTTCACCCTGGTGGCAATGGATGAGAATGGACTTCCGTACTATACCTTGACTGCGGACCTGATGGAGCATTTCAATGATACTGGCGAAGCAGAAATCACCCAGCCGATCTTCAGCATTGACCAGGACGCGAAAGCGTGGGTGATCAGCGCGAGGAACGGTGTCATCGATGATAATAACGAGTGGGTGACACTGAACGACGATGTCGTGATGCTGCAGAAAGACTCGCCAACCCCCCTGGAACTTACCACCAGTCAGTTGCGCTACAACACGCGGACGCAGGTAGCCAACACCGATAAAGAGGTCAATATCACTCAGGGATCACTGAAGGTAAGATCCAAAGGGCTGAGCTTCGACAATTCAACCGGGATCCTTGAGTTGCTCAAGGATGTTAACGGAACCTATGTCATCAAGAATCAGTAAACTGAGCATCGTACTTGCCGTGTTGGCCACTGCGCCGCTGGCATCGCTCGCCGAGCAGCGGCTGGTCAGGGACACCAGTGCACCGGTAAATATTCAGGCGGACCACATGAAGTACGAACTCCAGAGCGGCATCAGCGAATACACCGGCAATGTTCGCGTCAGCCAGAGCGATATTGAGCTTACTGGAGACAAGGTCATCGCGATTCAACAAGACAAGGTCGTGAAGAACATAAAGGTGAGCGGCTCACCCGCCACTTATCGACAGAAATCGGAAGATGGCAACTATATCCAGGCACAAAGCAGGCAGATGGAATACAAAGCTGCTCAGAACCGCCTGGTCCTGACCGATAAGGCCAAGCTCGAACAGGCTGGATCAATCATGGAAAGCGATCAAATTATCTACGATACCGTCAAACAGGTGGTCATAGCCGGCGACGAGAAAGCCAACAAGCGCGTCAACATCACAATCAAGCCAGATAAAATCAAAAAGCAGTAGCCAATGCCGGAATTGCACGCTGAAAATCTGGTAAAGCGTTACAAACAGCGCACCGTCGTCAACAATGTCTCAATCGGCGTCCGCAGCGGCGAAGTCGTCGGCCTGCTGGGCCCCAATGGCGCAGGCAAGACCACCAGCTTCTACATGATGGTCGGACTGATCAAGGCTGACGAGGGTCAGATTTTCATCGATGACCACGAAATCACGCATTTGCCGCTGCACGCGCGCGCCCAACGCGGTGTAGGCTACCTACCGCAGGAAGCGTCCGTCTTCCGAAAGCTCTCGGTTGAAGACAATATCATGGCTGTGTTGGAAGCGCAGCGTATCAGCAAGGCCGAGCGTGCGGAGCAACTGCAGATGTTGCTGGAGGAACTGCAGATCGAGCATATCCGCGAGAGCAGCGGTATGAGCCTATCGGGTGGCGAACGCAGACGCGTGGAAATTGCCCGGGCGCTGGCCTCGAGACCGTCTTTCATTCTGCTTGACGAGCCTTTTGCCGGTGTCGATCCGATTTCAGTGATTGACATCCAGAAAAGTATTGAACATTTGATCAGCCTCAACATTGGGATCCTTATCACAGACCATAATGTACGAGAAACCTTGGGTATATGCCATCGCGCTTATATACTGAGCGATGGTAAAATTATTGCCGAGGGCAAGCCAGAAGAGATTCTCGCGAACGATCAGGTGCGGGAAGTCTATCTTGGCCGTGATTTTCGACTATAAACATAGATATGTACCTTAAGCTAGCGCATCGGCATTGGGTTTAGACCAGCCCAAACAGGCAATTGCGGACGCCAGCCGGGAAAATCAAATCGAAGCTCTGTTTCCCGCAACGAATCAGGAGTAGTGATCAGCGAATATTGGTAATCTAACCTCGCTCAAGTTATGAAACCATCTCTGCAGCTAAAATTAGGCCAGCATCTTACGATGACCCCTCAACTGCAACAGGCGATACGGCTGTTGCAGTTGTCGACATTGGACCTGCAAACCGAAATTCAGCAGACGCTGGAAGAGAATCCAATGCTGGAAATGGACGAGGACAGTCCAGATCCGGCGCCGGAGCAGCAAAAAGAGAGCGAATCCGAGAACGATGCAAACTCACAGGATTCCCAGCTTGATATGGAGAAAAATCAGGACCTCCCTGATGAGCTTCCGGTCGACAGCGAGTGGGAAGATATCTATGATGTTGCAACTGCGGGGATCAGCAGTGCTGCGCAGGCCTCCGACGACAGCGTCAACGATTTCCTGGAGAATCAGAGCATCGAGGGCAATACACTGGCTGAGCATCTGCTCTGGCAACTCCGGAACATGTCCACCAGCGAGACCGATTTTGCTATCGGCGTCGCGATCATTGACGCGATCAACGATGATGGCTATCTCACTGAAAGCCTGGAGGAGATCCACGCCGGCCTGGCGGAAGAGCTCGAAATTGAACTCGACGAGGCCGAAGCCGTTTTGCACTTGATCCAGCGTTTTGACCCAATCGGTGTGGCCGCCCGTAATCTCAGGGAATGCCTTCTGCTGCAGCTGGAGCAGTTCGACGAGAATACGGACGGACTGGCCGAAGCGCGCATGTTGATTCGAGACCACCTCGAACAGATTGGCAGCCGTGATTATGCACGCCTGCTCAAATCAACGCGACTCTCCGAGGATGAATTAAAAGAGCTCATCGCTTTCATTCAGACTTTGAATCCGAGGCCGGGGGCCACGATCTCACCGAACCGCGCAGAGTATGTCGTACCCGACGTCTATGTGCGCAAGGTCAACGGCGAGTGGCGCATCACCTTGAACCCTGAAGCGGCACCGCGGTTGCGAATCAATCCTCTCTACGCCGATTATGTCAAAAAGTCAGGCCGCGACAAAGACAGCAGTTATTTGCGAACCAGTATGCAAGAAGCGCGCTGGTTTCTGAAAAGCCTGCAAAGCCGTAGCGATACCCTCCTCCGTGTCGGCAAGGCCATCGTCGATCGTCAACGGCTGTTTCTCGAGTACGGTGAAGAGGGCATGAAACCGATGGTATTGCGAGATATCGCCGAAGAGCTCGAGATGCACGAGTCAACCATTTCGCGCGTCACCACACAAAAATACATGCATACACCTCGGGGTGTTTTTGAGTTCAAATACTTTTTTTCCAGCCACGTTAGCACCGCCGATGGTGGCGAATGCTCAGCGACCGCGATTCGTGCGATGGTAAAAAAGCTCATAGAAAACGAGAACCCGCGCAAGCCAATGAGCGATAACAAGATATCAGCCTTCCTCGTGAAGGAGGGCATTAATGTTGCTCGCCGAACTGTGGCAAAATACAGAGAGGCGATGTCCATTCCACCCTCAAATGAAAGAAAGCGACTCACTTGAGGCCACTACTGGAGAATAATATGCAAATTAATCTGACTGGTCACCATGTTGATATCACAGATTCATTAAGAAACTATGTCAACGAAAAAATGCAAAAGTTGGAACGTCATTTCGACAAAGTCAGCAACACGCACGTCATATTGACTCTCGAAAATCTAGACCACAAGGCAGAGGCCACAGTACATATGAGTGGCAACGATATTTTTGCCGAAGCCAGTGAAGCGGATATGTACGCTGCAATCGACTCGCTCGTTGACAAGCTTGACCGTCAGGTCAAAAAGTACAAAGAAAAACTCAAGAACCACCTACACCATCGACCGAGCGAGATCCCGCAACTCTGATGAAACTCGATCAGCTCATCAGTAAAGACTCAGTGGTCTGCAATGCCGCCATCAGCAGCAAGAAAAGAGCGCTTGAGTTCCTCGCTGAACTGCTCGCAAAAGAATCAGGATCCGCAGATTCCTTCGAAATTTTTCAACACCTGACAGAACGCGAAAAATTGGGCTCCACCTGCCTGGGCCACGGTGTTGCGATCCCCCACGCCCGTACCAGCAACAACGACAAAGCCGTCGGAGCCTTCATCAAACTAGAGCACGGTATTGACTTCGACAGCCCTGATGATCGACCCACCGATCTGTTGTTCGCGCTGATGGTGCCTGAACACTACACTGATGAGCATTTGGAAATCCTCTCCGGCCTTGCCAGTTGCTTCAGCGATGATGGACTGCGCGCCAACTTGCGCGCAGCCAGTAACTCACAGGAGCTCTACGACACACTGACCAACTGGCATGTCGCAAGCCGGGCATCATGAATGAATTGCTCTCTGTCGAGACAATCATCCATAATCTGTCCAGACAGATTGAATTTGACTGGCTGGCAGGACAGGAAGACCCCAGGCGCCCGGTGCATGAGATCAAGGCCAAACAGCACGCGACCGTAATTGGGCATCTCAATGTAGTGCATAAAAACCTGATACAGGTTATTGGCAAGACAGAGTGTGATTACCTGCAGGGCCTCGAGCCGACTTTTCGCGGAAACATGCTGAATGAGATTTTCTCCGCCCAGCCGATCGCAATCATCATGGCCGACGGCATACCCGTACCGGAAGCGCTGATTGAGCATGCCAATACGTTTCATACGCCCTTGCTTAGCTGCAAGACAGACAGTAACGAAGTCGTTGATATTGCACGATTTTACCTGCACAATATATTCTCCGAGAAAGAAGTCATACATGGGGTATTCATGGAAGTGCTCGGCACCGGCGTATTAATCACCGGAGAGAGCAGCATCGGAAAAAGCGAGCTCGCGCTTGCGCTTATATCGCGCGGACACCGCCTAATCGCCGATGACACCCCGGAATTCACCCGTATCGGTCCGGATGTCATCGAAGGCCGAAGCCCTGCCGTACTCAAGGACTTCATGGAAGTGCGCGGGCTGGGCGTGTTGAACGTCCGTGAGATGTATGGCGACAACGCGCTGAAGCCAACCAAATATCTCCGGCTGATTGTACATCTGCAGCGCCTCAGCGAGACTGAATATGCGCAACTCGATCGACTCAGGGGGGAAAGAACGCTGCGCACCATTCTGGGCATGGACATACCCCAGGTGCTGATACCGGTTGCACCGGGACGCAATATCGAGGTGCTCGTCGAGGTTGCGGTACGCGATCATGTTCTTCGTTTCTCCGGCAACGATGCAACTGAACATTTCATCAGCCTGCAACAGCGGGCGATCAGCAACCAACCACTTTAGTTTTCAATGAAACTGGTTATCATCAGCGGTCTGTCGGGTTCCGGGAAAACTGTCGCTCTGCATACGCTTGAAGATGAAGATTTTTACTGCGTGGACAATTTGCCTCTGGGGCTACTACCCGATTTCGTGCAGCGCGTAATGAACAGAACCATCCAGCCATACGAAGCCATAGCCGTCGGCATCGATGCACGCAGTGAAGCGCAAGACCTGCGCCGATTCTCACAGATTATCCAGCCCCTGCGCGAGCTGGATATTGAGATCATAATCATCTACCTGCAGGCGGAGCTTACGACCCTGATCAAACGTTTTAGCGACACCCGCCGGCGGCATCCACTCTCACGGAAAGGCCTGCCATTGACGGAAGCGATCGAGGTAGAACGTAGTCTCCTGAGTGATATCGCCATTGAATCGGACCTTTACATCGACACGACCTACAGAAATATTCATCAACTGCGTTCTCTGATCAAAGAGCGAATCCTGACACGCGAAGAAAACGGTCTTTCGGTACTGCTCCAGTCGTTCGGTTACAAACATGGCACGCCCACAGACTCTGATTTTGTCTTCGACGTGCGCTGCCTTCCGAATCCGTACTGGGAAACTCAACTGCGGCCGATGACGGGACGTGATGCAGAAGTCATCGAATTCCTCGACCAGAGCGATGAAGTGGAACAGATGCTGGCTCACATTCGAGAGTTCCTGGACTACTGGATTCCGAAATTTGCGCAACAAAACCGCTGTTATCTAACGATATCCATCGGCTGTACTGGCGGCCAGCATAGGTCCGTCTACATGGCCGAGAAGCTACGTACGCATATCGCCGAGAGCATTGAAAGTGTTTCGATACGTCACCGGGAGCTTGAGTGATCCGCGCGTTGCAAGCACAACGCTGAACGAAGCATGATTGACTCTGTAACGAATCGCACATTCAGGCCGAACCCGACGGTAGACGCTCTGGCCCGCATGTTGGTTCAGTGTATTAGACGCGTGGTTACGATGCGCTTTGCGGGCCAGATTCGATGAGTGTTGCATTGCTATTGATCACACATGAGTGCATAGGCACCGACCTGCTCAGGATCACAGCGTCGATACTGAATGACGATCCGAAAAACACCGTGTGTATCGAGATACCCATGGACTCCGATACCGCTGAAATGGCACAGGTCATCGCTTCGGCGATCGATACTCTCGACACTGCTCAGGGCATGCTGATGCTCACAGACAGCTTTGGCAGCACTCCTTGCAACCTTGCAGCTGAGTTTCTCGACCATCAGCAGCGCGCGTTGGTGAGCGGGCTAAACCTGCCCATGCTGCTCAGAATAATGAATTACCGACAGCGACCGCTGAATCAACTCACGGAAATTGCGGTCCAGGGCGGTAAGCGTGGCATCACCGCGAGCTCATAGTAAGCATGGAACAAAAACGTGACATCAAGATCGTCAACAAACTCGGTATGCATGCCCGGGCTGCCGCCAAATTTGTCAGGCTGGCCTCGAGTTTCAGCTGCGATATCGATATCGAGAAGGACTCGCGACGCGTCAACGCTAAGAGTATCATGGGAGTCATGATGCTGGCTGCCGGCAAAGGCTCCACCATCACGATTTATGCAAAAGGTAACGACGCACTGGACAGCCTTGATGCTTTGGAAGACTTGATCAACAACCGTTTCGACGAAGATGAATAATCGCTGCACGCAACCGAGGCACCCTGGTTGAGCATAATACTCAATGGCATCGGTGTCTCCAAAGGCATAGCTATCGGCAATGCCTATGTATACGTGCGCGCCACGACAAAAGCGAAAGAATACAACGTCCCGGCGAAATACCATCGCAAGGAGGTCGAAAGACTCCACCTGGCTGTGACCGAGGCCAGCCAGCAATTAAATGATATCAAGAAAAAGATCGCGCAAGAGACGCCTGAGGACATCCTGGCATTTATCGATTCACATTTGCTGATGCTCGAAGACCCGGCATTTGACGAAGGCGCCACATCGATTATCAAGGAATTTTCCTGTAATGCTGAATGGGCACTGCAAATCCAGTGCGATCGCCTGGTGCAGGTGTTCGATGAAATGGAAGATCCCTACCTCAGAACCCGCAAGGATGATGTGATTCATGTTGTGCAAAGAATTCAGCACTGTCTGGCGGAGAAACCGAAGTCGACAACCGAACCGGTCAGACTCAAGGGACGCATCGTCATTTCCGATGATCTGACGCCTGCTGACACGTTGGTCATGCAACACGAAAAAGTCGCAGCTTTCGTGACCGAATTCGGCGGACCCATGTCACACACAGCAATTCTCGCCCGAAACCTCGGTATTCCCGCGATTGTCGGGGTTCATAACGCTCGTCAGTTGATCCATCCGACCGAAAAACTGATCATCGACGGGCATTATGGCGCGGTTATTGGCGATCCTGACGCACGCTCTTTGAAACATTACCGGAACCTGCGTCAACAGAATCTAAAACGCAAGGCTGAGTACAAACGGCTGATCAACAAGCCTGCGATCACCCTAGATGGCTGCCCGATTCTGATACAGGGCAATATCGACCGGCCTGAGGATATCCGTAACCTCAAACACTTCGACGACACCGGCGTAGGCCTGTACCGGACTGAGATGCTGTTCCTGGAGAACAATCAGGCCGTCGGCGAAGAAACGCAATTCAAAACCTACAAGCGTGCACTGTTCCGGCTCAAAGGCAAGCCACTGACGATTCGTACGCTGGACCTTGGAGCGGACAAGGAAATTCGGGATGCACTGAGCCAGGGTCCGATGGCGCACAACCCGGCGATGGGACTGCGTGCAATCAGGCGCTGCCTGAAGGAACCCGAAAACTTCATCCACCAGTTGTGCGCGATCATGCGGGTTGCAGCCTACGGTGACGTCAAGATGATGATCCCGATGATGACCAGTATTGATGAACTCGAGCAAATTTCAGCGCTGGTCGAGCACTCCAAGGAGCTGTTACGCCAGCGTAAGGTGCGCTTCAATGAGGACATCGAAATAGGCGCGATGATCGAGGTCCCGGCGGCGGCATTATCCTCCGCAATCTTTGCTCATCGACTCGATTTCCTCTCGATCGGAACAAACGATCTGATCCAGTACACGCTTGCAATCGACCGAATCGATGACGAGGTCAATTACTTATACAACCCGCTACATCCTGCGGTACTGCAACTCATCAAGATTACGATCGACGCCGGCAAAAGCGCCAAGGTGCCGGTGTCAATGTGCGGAGAAATGGCGAGTGACCCCAGGTATACCCGCCTGCTTCTCGGCATGGGACTCGACTATTTCAGCATACAAGCCAATGCTATTCTGGAAGTCAAAGATATCATCAACAACAGCGACATCGGCGTATTGCTTCCCAAGGTCGAGGAAATCCTCCGCTGCCATGATTTGCAGAAAATCGAATCATTGGTGGACCAGCTCAATCGTTAACCCGCATTTCTCACAGGGATCCCGGGATCAACCGCAGGACCGAACCCGACTGGTGAGAAATGCGGGCTAAAACATTGCTCTGACTCGGTGGCGACGTGCTAGACTTTTTGCAGCACTAATGCGCTGCATCACAAAAGCGGACAGCCACGACACCGGTCCTCCATGACAGAGAACGATCCCCAAGAAAGAACCGAATCACAGCTCAAGGCTTTGTCCGATGTGCTTGAAACGGGCACAATGCAGCACGCGCGGCGAATGCTCAACGAGTTGAATCCCGCCGAGATCGCAGACCTGCTTGAGTCCCTGCCCTACACCGAGCGCAACCTTTTGTGGGACCTCGTCGATCTGGAAAAGGAAGGCGAGGTGCTGCTCGAAGTTGGTGACGAGGTCCGCACCACGCTGATACGCGACATGCCGCTGAAGGACCTCGTGCTCGCGACTGAGAACATGGATCTGGACGACCTGGCCGATTTCGTGCAGTCGTTGCCGGACAAGGTCACATCGGAAGTGCTGACCTCAATGGACTCACAGCGCAGAAGACGTTTGGAAGCTGTGCTGTCGTACCCGGAGGACAGCGCTGGCGGCCTGATGAACATCGACACGATCACCGTGCGGCCAGAGGTCACGCTCGAAGTTGTGCTGCGCTACCTGCAACGCCTCGGTGATTTACCCAACAATACCGACAATCTGATCGTTACCACACGAGAAAACCGTTACATCGGACTGCTGCCGCTCTCAACGCTGGTGACGAGCCACCCTCAGTCTTACGTGGTCGATGTAATGAACCGCGACGTCGAGGCCATTCCAGCCGATACCGAAGATGACAGCGTTGCCAGAATATTCGAGGACAATGACTTGCTGTCCGCACCTGTCGTCGACGATCAAATGAGGCTGCTCGGCAGAATCACGATCGATGATGTCGTCGACGTGATCCGCGAAGAAGGCGACCACTCTGTGATGAGCATGGCCGGCCTTACCGAGGAAGAAGATTTGTTTGCGCCAGTTTTTCCCAGCTCGCGACGCCGCGCTCTGTGGCTGGGTATAAACTTGATTACCGCTTTCATGGCGTCCTGGGTCGTGTCAAATTTCGAGAGCACACTGGAGAAAGTGGTGGCGATAGCCGTGCTGATGAACATCGTGGCCAGCATGGGGGGAATCGCCGGCACACAAACCCTGACGCTGGTCACACGCGGCCTGGCCTTAGGTCAAGTCAGCCGACAAAACAGGACCTGGTTAATGTCGAAAGAACTGATCGTCGGGCTCTTCAACGGCGTCATATGGGCGTTGGTGGTCGGCGGCATTGCTTACCTGTGGTTCAAGGAAGCCAACATCGGCATCGTCATCGGCGCCGCGATGATCATCAATCTGGTGATCGCAGCCCTTTCCGGCGCAGTGATCCCGTTGATACTGCGCAAGATCGGCATCGACCCGGCAATAGCCGGCAGCGTCGTCGTGACCACGGTGACCGATATCGTCGGCCTGTTCGTTTTCCTCGGCCTGGCAACTGTGTTCTTACTATAGGGAATTTTTCAACGCAAAGGCGCAGAGACGCAAAGATCGCAAAGTGAATGGTCCACCGATAAACGCAGATCAACGCGGATCAACGCAGATAGATGCACGCGTTTACTTGCTAAGGCTTTTCGTGATCCCTGAATCAGAATTCGCACAAATAACATCTGTGTACATCTGCGTTCATCTGTGGACTTTCTTTGTTTCGACTTCGCGGTTAACGCCCTTTGAGCGCCGCGATGCGCAGGCGCAGCGCATTGAGCTTGATAAAGCCCTCGGCGTCCTGCTGATTGTAGGCACCGGCATCGTCTTCGAACGTCGCGATATCCTCGTCGAATAATGATTCTTCGGAGCGACGACCAACGACCTCGACATTGCCCTTGTAGAGCTTGAGACGAACATCGCCGTTGACACTGCGCTGTGAGGCATCGATCATCTGCTGCAACATCTCACGCTCGGGGCTCCACCAGTAGCCGTTGTAGATCAGCTGGGCGTAACGGGGCATCAGTTCATCTTTCAGATGCGCCACCTCCCGGTCCAGTGTCAGCGATTCGATCGCGCGATGCGCCTTGAGCATGACCGTGCCGCCCGGTGTTTCGTAACACCCACGCGACTTCATACCGACGTATCGGTTTTCAACGATATCCAGGCGGCCAATGCCGTTCTGGCCAGCCTGAGCGTTGAGCCGGGTCAAGACCTCAGCGGGCGTCATCTGCTCGCCATCGATCGCGACGATATCGCCGTTGCGATAGCTGAGTTCGACGTAGCTTGGCTTGTCTGGGGCTTTTTCAGGCGATACGGTCCAGCGCCACATATCATCTTCCGGCTCCGCCCACGGATCCTCGAGTACGCCACCTTCGTAAGATATATGGAGTAAGTTCGCATCCATGGAATATGGTGATTTCTTGCCCTTGTTGAAATCGACGGCGATGCCATGTTGCTCCGCATAGGCCATCAGTTTTTCACGCGAGAGCAGGTCCCATTCGCGCCACGGCGCTATGATCCGCACCCCGGGCTTTAGCGCGTAGGCGCCCAGCTCGAACCGAACCTGGTCATTGCCCTTACCGGTAGCGCCGTGGGAAATTGCATCGGCACCGGTCTCATTTGCGATCTCGACCAGCCGCTTGGCGATCAATGGCCTTGCGATCGACGTGCCCAGCAGGTATTCCCCCTCGTAGACCGCATTGGCTCGAAACATCGGGAACACATAGTCACGCACAAATTCTTCCCGCAGGTCTTCAATGTAGATCTCCTTGACTCCCATCGCCTCAGCCTTCGCCCGCGCCGGTTCGACTTCCTCGCCCTGGCCAATGTCGGCGGTGAATGTGACGACCTCGCAATCGTAGGTATCTTCCAGCCATTTCAGTATTACAGAAGTATCTAACCCACCCGAATAGGCGAGTACCGCTTTGTTGATCGAAGACTTATTGGCAGACATTAAGACTCTCCACTGAGGTTTCGATAATCAGGGAGCGGATTATACCGTCAGAGCGCGCTGAAAAACGAATCATCGACAGAGGGCCAATGACCAGGGCTGAAATCCGAACAACTGCTGCCGGCAAACCGGCCAACCCTGCAATATCCACTGGGATTTCATTGTTTTCAGCGTTTTCAGTTCGACTAACGCGCGGCTAACTTTTATAATTCCGCAACTTTCCGGCATGAACCAACAACCGACAGATAAACGTTCGCTGACTGCAAAGAAATGATTTCAGAGTTCCGGCCAATCGCAGCAGACCAGGATTCGTCGCGATTTGCACCCAGAGCGTGAGAAGTAGATGACAGAAAAAATCGATATTGACCCCCAGGAAACCCAGGAATGGCTCGATGCCCTTGATGCGGTCATTGAAAACGAGGGCCTGGAACGCGCACATTATTTGCTGGAAAAGCTGGTCGACGATGCTCGCCGCTCCGGCGCGAATCTACCGTTTACCAACAACACCGCCTACCTGAACACGATACCGCCACATATGCAGGAGCCACATGCGGGCGACACGGCGATCGAGCGTCGGATCAAATCGCTGGTGCGCTGGAACGCGCTGGCAATGGTCGTCCGAGCAAACAAGGAGAGCTCCGAACTAGGGGGCCATATCGCCAGCTTCGCCTCGGCGGCCACGCTATACGACGTCGGATTGAATCATTTCTTCCGCGCCCAGAGCCATGAACATGGCGGTGACCTGATCTTCCTGCAGGGGCATTCAGCACCCGGTATATACGCGCGAGCCTATCTTGAGGGTCGCCTGGATGAGAAACAACTCGACAAATTTCGGCAGGAGGTCAGTGGAAACGGCCTATCCTCCTATCCGCATCCCTGGCTGATGCCGGATTTCTGGCAGTTCCCGACAGTCTCGATGGGGCTGGGGCCGATCATGGCGATCTACCAGGCCCGATTCATGAAATATCTGCAGGACCGCGGTATAGCGAACACGACGAACCGAAAAGTGTGGGCCTTCTGTGGTGATGGCGAGATGGATGAGCCGGAATCGCTGGGCTCAATTTCGCTGGGTGGCCGTGAGAAGCTCGACAACCTGGTTTTCGTCATCAATTGCAACCTTCAACGCCTGGACGGCCCGGTCCGAGGCAATGGCAAGATTATCCAGGAACTGGAATCGGTGTTCCGCGGGGCCGGCTGGAACGTGATCAAAGTCATTTGGGGCGGCTACTGGGACCCATTGCTCGCCAGAGACAAGGACGGACTGCTGCGCAAACGCATGGACGAAGCGGTCGACGGCGATTACCAGAACTACAAGTCGAAAGACGGCGCCTTTGTGCGTGAACATTTCTTTGGCAAGTACCCCGAACTCAAAGCCATGGTCGCGACGATGTCCGACGAGGATATCTGGCGGCTCAACCGCGGTGGCCATGATCCACACAAGGTCTACGCCGCCTATGCAGCAGCGATGAAGCATACTGGCCAGCCAACCGTGATCCTGACCAAAACGGTCAAAGGTTACGGCATGGGTGAAGCCGGCGAAGGTCAGAACATCACGCATTCGCAAAAGAAGATGAATGTCGAGGCACTGAGACAGTTCCGCCAACGTTTCAACATCCCGCTGAGCGATGAGCAGGTCGAGAATGCGGAATACTATCGCCCGAGCGAGGACAGCGAAGAAATACGTTACCTCAAAGAGCGCCGCAAGGCACTCGGTGGCAGCTTGCCGTCGCGCGCACACCTCGCGACACCGCTCGAGATACCTGGCTGTGAGATCTTCCAGAACATGCTGGACGGCTCCGGCGAGCGCGAGATGTCAACCACAATGGCCTTTGTGCGCATGCTGACCGCACTGGCGCGTGACAAGAAGATCGGCAAATACGTTGTACCCATCGTGCCAGATGAAGCACGCACATTCGGTATGGAAGGCATGTTCCGTCAGCTTGGCATCTATTCGTCGGTCGGCCAGCTGTACGAGCCTCAGGACAAAGAACAAGTCATGTTCTATAAGGAGGACAAGAGTGGCCAGATTCTGGAGGAAGGCATCAATGAAGCTGGTGCAATGTCTTCATGGATCGCGGCCGCAACTGCCTACAGTTCACACGGCGTGAACATGATTCCGTTTTACATCTACTATTCGATGTTCGGCTTCCAGCGTATCGGTGATTTGGCCTGGGCAGCGGGCGATATGCAGGCACGCGGTTTCCTGATTGGCGGCACAGCCGGACGCACGACACTGGCAGGTGAGGGACTGCAGCACCAGGACGGACACAGCTTGCTGGTCGCGTCGACTATACCGAACTGCATCGCGTACGACCCCTGCTTCGCCTACGAAATGGCGGTCATCATTCATGACGGTATGTGCCGCATGATGAAGAAGCAGGAAAACGTCTACTACTACATCACCGCGATGAATGAAAACTACCGGCAACCAGCGATGCCAGAAGGTGCTGAAAAAGGCATTATCAAAGGTCTCTACCGTTATAGCCAGGATAGCGCGGAAAAAGGTGAACACAAGGTGCAGCTGTTCGGCAGCGGTACGATACTGCGCGAGGTCATCGCTGCGGCCGCGCAACTCAAGGCGGATTGGGGTGTCAGCGCCGACGTCTGGAGCGCGACCAGCTATAACGAGCTGGCGCGTGATGCCCGCGATTGCGAGCGCTGGAACCTGCTGAACCCGGAAAAGAAACCCCGGATCAGCTACTTGGAGCAGCAAATGCAGGAATGCGAAGGCCCGGTGATCTCATCATCCGACTACGTGCGCAACGTCCCCGAGCAGATACGCAAGTACGTGCCCGGCCGATACAGTGTTCTTGGTACCGACGGTTACGGGCGCTCGGACACGCGTAAGCAGTTGCGCAAGCACTTCGAAGTCAACAGCAACTACATCACGGTGGCCGCGCTGAAATCGCTGGCTGACGAAGGCACAATCGATGTGACGACGGTCAAGGATGCGATCAAGAAATACCGCATCAGCATCAAGAAACCTAACCCGCTGAAGGCTTGACGGGAATCAGAAAATGGCAGAGGAAAAAAACATTGTTGTCCCTGACATCGGCGACTTCGAGGGCGTGGAGGTCATCGAGATCATGGTATCCCCGGGCGACACCATCAACGTCGAAGACCCGCTGGTATCACTCGAGTCTGACAAGGCCGCGATGGAGATCCCATCGCCGCTGGCGGGCACCATCCGTGAAGTGAAGATCAAGATTGGCGATCAGGTATCGAAAGGCGATCTATTGGCGACGATGGAAGTTGCCGCGGCTGAATCGGCGGCAGTCGCTCATCAAGAGGCAGAGACCGCCGAGCCGCCGGAAGAAACACCTGGCGCGACCGAACCGGAACAGCCCCCGACGCCAACTCCGGCACCGAGCAGAAAGCCAGCCGCCGATCAAAGACCACCGCCAGTCACACCGTCGCCGATCGATGAGGCCGGCTTCCGCAAGGCCCATGCCAGCCCTTCTGTGCGCAAATTCGCCAGAGAACTCGGTGCCGACCTTGGACAGATCACCGGCACCGGCAAGAAAGGCCGGATATCCAGGCAAGACGTCACCGCGTTCGTCAAACGGGTCATGACATCAGCTACAGCCGGTGGCGGGCTCGGTGTCGCGCCGATGCCGGAGATCGATTTCAGCGAGTTCGGCGATATCGAAACCCAGCCGTTGACCAAGATCAACAAACTGACCGGCCAGGTCCTGCACCGCAACTGGGTCACGGTGCCCCATGTGACCCAATTTGACGAGGCTGACATCACTGAGCTGGAGGCCTTTCGCCGACAACTCAACAAAGAGCACAAAGATGAAGGCGTGCGTGTGACCGTGCTCGCTTTCCTGATGAAGGCCCTGGTTTCTGCACTGAAAGAATACCCCCGCTTCAACTCGTCGCTGGATCCAGGCGGTGAAAATCTTGTGCTAAAAAAATACTTTCACATCGGCGTCGCTGTCGACACGCCCGATGGCCTGGTCGTGCCTGTTATCCGCGACTGTGATCGCAAGTCGTTGATCGAGGTAGCCAACGAACTGATCGCAGTCAGCGCCAGGGCACGCGCGAAGAAGCTCTCACCGGCTGATCTATCCGGCGGCTGCATCAGCATCTCCAGCCTTGGTGGCATCGGTGGTACGGCGTTCACACCGATTGTCAACGCGCCTGAGGTTGCGATACTGGGGGTCTCGCGTGCGCAAATGAGACCGGTGTACCAGGAGGAAGATGGTGAATTTGAGCCGCGCCTGATTTTGCCGTTATCACTGTCATATGATCACCGTGTCATCGACGGTGCCGATGGCGCTCGTTTCACCTCCTTTCTGAGCAAGTTGCTGTCAGATACACGCCGGCTACTGTTGTGATTTTGCGTAGAAGCGGCTTCAGCCGCGAATTTGGTGGCGTCGATTTCGCGGCTGAAGCCACTCCTGCATCGATTGGAAATCTCTTATGAGCAAGATAGTCAACGTTGAAGTGCCGGATATCGGTGATTTCACCGATGTCGATATCATCGAAGTCATGGTCACCGCAGGCGACCATATTGCTGCTGAAGATCCACTGATCACGCTCGAGTCTGACAAAGCCACGATCGAAATACCCTCGCCTCAGGCCGGCATCGTCAACGAGGTCCTGGTCAAGGTGAACGACAGGGTTTCACAAGGCGATGTGATCCTGTCCATGGAGATCCCCGCCGTTACACAGGACGCGGCGACTGCTGCCACGAACGAGAGCGCGGAACAGGCCACAGAGGCGAGCGCACAGCCTGCACAGCCCGCTGCCGCGCCAGAGGCCAAAGCGGCACCCGCAGGCGGCAGTGACATGCACGCCGAAGTGCTCGTGCTGGGTTCCGGGCCAGGCGGCTACACAGCGGCCTTCCGTGCCGCAGATCTTGGCAAACAAGTCATCCTGATCGAGAGGTACGACAATATCGGTGGCGTCTGTCTGAACGTTGGCTGTATCCCGTCGAAAGCCTTGTTGCATACTGCCCAGATCATCAACGAAGCGGAAGAGATGGCCGCGCACGGCATCGCATTCGGCAAACCGAAAATCGAACTGAAGAAACTTGCTGCATTCAAGAATAAGGTTATTGGCCAACTCACCGGCGGCCTCGCCGGCCTCGCAGCAAAACGCAAGGTGCAGATCGTGACGGGTACCGGCCGATTCACGTCCCCGAACACGATTGACGTCAACAATGACGAGGGCGTCCAAAGCATTTCGTTCGACAGCGCGATCATCGCGGCCGGCTCCAGAGTCCTGCGGATACCGGGATTCCCCTACGATGACGATCGTCTGATGGATTCGACCGGCGCTCTCGAACTGGCCGATATACCCGAGCGGCTGCTGGTAATCGGCGGTGGCATCATCGGCCTGGAAATGGCCACGGTTTACGATGCGCTGGGTTCGAAGGTCTCGATCGTCGAACTGACCCCGGGCCTGATCCCGGGTTGTGACCGCGATCTGGTGCGCCCGCTGGAGAAGCGTATCAAGCAGTTCTGCGAGAATCTCTGGCTCAACACGAAAGTCACGGAAATGAAGGCCTCGAAGAGTGGGCTGAAGGTCAGCTTCGAAGGCAAAGCCGCGCCCGATAACGACACTTTCGATCGCGTGTTGCTCGCCGTGGGCCGAAGCCCCAATGGCAAGGACATCGGCGCCGAGAACGCAGGCGTGATCGTCAATGAACGCGGGTTTATCCCGGTCGACAGCCAACAACGCACCAATGTCGATCACATCTACGCGATCGGCGACATCGTCGGCCAACCGATGCTGGCCCATAAAGCCACCCATGAGGGCAAGACCGCAGCCGAAGTAATTGCTGGCATGAAATCCTATTTCGACGCCAGGACGATACCGTCAGTGGCCTATACCGATCCGGAGGTCGCGTGGATGGGTATGACCGAGGAACAGGCCAAGGCCGAGGGTATTGAGTATCAGAAAGGCGCCTTTCCCTGGGCCGCCAGTGGTCGTTCGCTTAGTAACGGGCGCAACGAAGGCTTGACCAAGGTACTGTTCGAAAAAGACACACATCGAATCCTTGGCGCCGGCATCGTCGGCAGCAACGCCGGAGAACTGATCGCCGAGGCGGTACTGGCCCTGGAGATGGGTGCCGACATCGGGGACATCGCGCTGACTATACATCCTCACCCAACGCTTTCGGAGACGCTCAATTTCGCCGCCGAGGTCGCCGAAGGAACCTGTACGGATATCTATATTCCAAAACGCTGAGACGGGTTATCACCAGCGAGCTAATCAGTCCCAGACGATGGCAGCTGGTGTGCTCATGGCCAAGGTTGATCTTGTGAGCGTGATGACGATGGCGTATGGTTGATAATATAGACTGAGGCAGCATTAGAAATCTCTTCGTGGAGATCGCAATGGAGAATATCGAAAACCTGTTCGACAAGGCTGTTGCCGAGATCGAGCGCATGCTCAACACCAAAACCGTTGTCGGCGAACCGATCACGATCGAAGGCACCACACTGATCCCACTGGTCAGCGTCGGCTTCGGATTTGGCGTTGGTGCGGGTCAGGGCAATGAGCCAGACAAAGGCAGCGGCCGCGGCGGTGGCACCGGCGGCGGCGGCGGTGTGAAGCCAGTGGCACTGATCATCATCAATGAAGATGGTGTCCGAGTCGAACCGATAAAGTCCGGCACGGCCTCAATGCTAGAAAAAGTCGCCGAAACCATTGGCAAGTCAGCAACGGGTCAAAGAAGTAAAGCCGCTGACTGAGCGGTCTGCAATCCTGTGCTGATGGGCATCGCATGCACCCTGATTGCACTGATCGTATTGCTGGCGATTCCGGTTTCACTGAGCTTTCAGGTCGCCTGGCGACGAGGCTTCAAAGGAGACCTCAAACTGAAATGGCTGTTCGGCCTGGTGCGCGTTGAACTGCCCGCCATCGAGACGGGCAGACGCGCTTCAGAAAAAAGCGCGAGCGAACAGAGCAAGCAGAAAAAGCCGTCAACCGACAGAAAATCCAGCCCGCTGGCTGCCATTCGTCAATCTTCGTTTCGCCGTCGACTCTACAAGTTCCTTCGCGATTGTTGGCGTGCGGTACACAAGCATGATCTGAAGCTGAGCGTTCGCATTGGACTGGGCGACCCAGCAGAGACCGGAATGTTATGGGCCATGGTGGGACCAGCATCGGGTATGCTTGCGACCGTGCCCGAGGCGTCCATCGAAGTCAAACCGGAATTCGTCGAAGCTGTTTTTGAACTGGACAGCAGTGGAAGCATTCGCATCGTACCATTACAACTGCTCTACCTGGTCATCGGCTTGCTGCTCTCGCCGACGCTCTGGCAAGGCATTAAACGCATGCGCAACACCAGATGAGATTGGGATGAACCGCTTGCGTGCAACCGAAATGTACAAAGATGCCGAACGCCTGCTGCTGGTCGTTGAATCTGTGACTTTAGAGCATGGGTGTTCGCCTTCGGGCACACACCTGTTCGGTGCGGTCGAACCGGTCGCTGTTGTCGTTAGCAGCGGCGGCAGGGTCTATGCTCTGAACATGAAGGCCAAGACGGTCAACGTAGATGAACTGAGACGCGAACTGCCGGCACTGGAGTCATTACTCGTGGCATTCAACAGGCGTCTTGACTAACCCGAATGTTGCACGAAGGCGGATGCATCGCCCGTCGACTGCTTCAACTTTGAAGTCTCATAAATCGAATTCCGGATTGTACCGTGCGAATATAATGTGTCCCATTCGGTTTTGCTAACCCGCTGGCGCTTCAATTTGCGGGCTAAAGACTATGCGTCTGCGAGCGATCGCCGCACCTGGTTGGCGGCCTCACCTATGAGACTCAAAGCCTCGGGCGCACGCAGACAATCTTTGCCGAAGGCATTTGCCGGTTTGCCCGTAAGATCCAAGCCTTGGTGCAATACCCGACATCGTATGCTCGCTACCAGCGACCGGGTGACTAGCCCGCATGTTGCACGAAGGCGGACGTCTCATCCGCTGAATACGTACATATTTCAATCGCATAAATCAAATTTAACGGCGTATGGCGCAGTTACAGTTTGTCCTATTTGGTTTTGCGAACAATCTGGCGTCCCATCTTGAACGATCGCCCTTGATCCATAGCTAAGGCTATGAATCCGCACGCGATCGTCCAACCTGCTTTGCCAGCTTGCCCGTAAAATCCAAATCCTTCGTACAACATGCGGGCTAGCGGCCTGGTGACACAGGCAAAACCGGTGTCACCGAGCCCTACTCTCAGGTCACGCTGTACGAATCTCGATTTTACGGGGTTTGTGCTCCGCCCGCTTCGGGATTCTCAGGATCAGCAGGCCATCATGCAGGATGGCCTCGATGTTGTCGGTGTCCAGTTCCCGGCTCAGAGAGAAACTCCGTTGGTACCGGCTATAACGCACATCCACGTACACAGCCTCCATACCCGCCGGCGTGGGGATATCGATTTCTCCATCAATCGACAGGCTGTCATTGTCTATCTGGAGGTTAAGCCGGTCTTTGGAGACACCTGGCATATCGGCATGCAGCGTGAGCCCAGTGTCATCTTCGAAAATATCCACCGCTGGGCGAATTGCGCGATCCTGATCCTTCGCTTCCGCCACTGCTTTTTTCTCAGGGGTCGCGACGTCTTTTGTTTCATTCATAATATCGATCCTCCTGCTGGTTACTTGATTTCTATCTGTCGTGGTTTGGCTGACTCGCGCCGCTGGATCCTTACATGCAGGATACCGTCGCTGTAAGTGGCTTCGACCTTGTCCGGATCGACATCATCGGGCAGCGTCACGACGCGGCGAAATTCGCCATCGTAGCGTTCCTTGCGGTAATAATTGGCACCCTCCTCGGTGATCAACTTTCGCTCTCCTGCGATCGTCAACAGATTTTGCTGTATCGATATATCCAGTCGTTCCGGATTAACGCCAGCTGCGAACAGGTAGACATCGACCTGATCCGGATTCGTGCCGATATTAATCGGCGGATAAGTGCCGCGGGCTGCCGCACGTATACTGCTCGGGAAGGGCGTTGCCCCAAACAGCTGGTCGAGATCCCGCTGCATGCGCCTGAATTCATCAAGCATGCCAGTGTCAAAATTGCCCAGATTACCAAACATTGCAGAGCCTCCTCTGTCGTAGTTGCGCTATGGCTTGTTCGGTTAAACATATGGATGCGGGGGTTTTTTTCAAGGGTTTGACCACATACGAATCGGGACTTGAAAAAGCAATCGTCGAAGCATCAAAATGCACTTTTCAAACGCCTGATTATCGCGCCAAAAAGATCCATCACGGTACGATCAAGAATCCAGGCACAGCAAGAGGTAAACATTATGGGAAAGGTAATCGGCATCGACCTGGGCACCACAAATTCGTGTGTGGCGGTCATCGAGGGCGACAAACCCCGCGTCATCGAAAATAGCGAAGGCGGTCGCACCACCCCCTCGATCGTCGCCTTCAGCGCGGATGGCGAAATTCTGGTGGGCCAGACCGCCAAGCGCCAGGCCATCACCAATCCCGAAAACACCCTGTTCGCGATCAAGCGCCTGATAGGAAGACGCTATAGCGACGCGGTGGTACAAAAGGATATCGACATGGTGCCCTACAAGATCGTCAGCGCCGATAACGGTGACGCATGGGTGGAGGCCAATGGCAAGAAAATGGCACCACCGGAAATATCGGCGAAAGTATTGCAAAAGATGAAACAGACCGCCGAGGACTATCTCGGTGAAAAAGTCACCGAAGCGGTCATCACGGTGCCCGCCTATTTCAATGATTCCCAACGCCAGGCGACCAAGGATGCCGGCCGTATCGCCGGTCTCGAAGTCAAACGTATTATCAATGAACCGACGGCCTCGGCCCTGGCCTATGGCATGGACAAAAAGCGCGGCGAACAGAAACTGGCCGTGTACGATCTGGGTGGTGGGACCTTCGATATCTCGATCATCGAGATCGCCGAAGTCGATGGTGAACAACAGTTCGAGGTCCATTCGACCAATGGCGACACCTTTCTGGGCGGCGAAGACCTCGACAAACGTCTGATCGACTATCTCGTCGAGGAATTCAGGAAAGACCAGGGTATCGACCTGCGCGGTGATCCGCTGGCCATGCAGCGACTCAAGGAATCAGCCGAGAAGGCCAAGATCGAGCTTTCCTCCACCCAACAAACGGATGTGAATCTGCCCTACATCACAGCAGACCATACGGGCCCAAAGCATTTGAACATCAAACTGACGCGGGCAAAGTTCGAAGCATTGGTCGAGGATCTGGTCGAGCGTACCATCGAACCGTGCAAAGTCGCGCTAAAGGATGCCGCCCTGTCGGTTTCCGATATCGATGAAGTCATACTCGTAGGTGGCCAGACGCGGATGCCATTGGTTCAAAAAAGAGTCAAGGACTTCTTCGGTAGAGAGCCTCGCAGGGATGTCAATCCGGATGAAGCAGTAGCGATCGGTGCCGCGATCCAGGCCGGCGTACTCAGCGGGGAAATGAAAGACGTGCTGTTGCTGGATGTGACGCCTTTATCGCTGGGTATCGAGACGCTCGGTGGTGTCATGACCAAGCTGATCGAGAAAAACACCACAATCCCAACGCGCGCTTCCCAGGTTTTTTCCACTGCGGATGACAACCAGACCGCTGTAACCGTCCACGTGCTGCAGGGTGAGCGCGAGCGCGCGAGCGACAACAAATCACTCGGGCAATTCAACCTCGAGGGCATACCACTGGCGCCGCGCGGCACGCCACAAATCGATGTGACTTTCGATATCGACGCCAACGGTATCCTCCACGTATCGGCAAAAGACAAGGCCACCGGCAAGGAGAACAAGATCGTGATCAAGGCATCCAGTGGCCTGTCGGACAGCGATGTCGAGCGCATGGTCAAGGAGGCCGAGTCTCATGCCGAGGAGGATAAAAAATTCCACGATCTGATTCAGGCGCGTAATCAGGCGGATGCGATGATCCATGCCACGCGCAAATCGATGACGGAACTGGGTGACAAGATCGAGACCAGTGAACGGGAAGCCATCGAGTCCGCGATCAGGGAGCTGGAAGCAGCCATCAAAGGCGATGACATCACACAAATCGAAAAAAGGTCCCACGCCTTGAGCGAAGCCTCATCGAAAATGGCCCAGCGCGTCTATGGCCAATCCAGCGCAGGTGCTGAGTCCGGCCCAGGCAATCAAACTGGCGCAGCGAGCGCCGATGAGGATGTGGTCGATGCCGAATTTGAGGACGTGTCGGATAGAGGAAAAAAGCGATAGAGCACTCGTGCACCACATTACGGCCATCCAACAAGCCTATCGCGATGGATGTATAAAAGCATGAGAATGGACAGGCTGACAACCCGCTTCCAGATGGCACTGGCCGACGCGCAGAGTATTGCGGTTGGCCGGGACCACCAGTATGTCGAGCCACTGCACCTGATGCAGGCATTCATGGATCAGGAAAACGGGACCGTGCGCCCTTTGCTGCAGAAAGCCGGTGTCAATGTCGACCAGCTAAGCACCGAGATCGGCAAAGCGCTCGACCGGCTGCCCCGGGTAGAAGGCACCGCAGGCGAAGTGTTGATCTCTAACCACCTGGGGCGCTTGCTCAATCTGGCGGACAAGCTGGCACAGCAGCGTGGCGACGCCTACATCTCCAGCGATTTGTTCGTTCTGGCTGCCACTGAAGACCAGGACGAGCTGGGACGCCTGTTGCGCGACGCCGGTGCCAGTAAGCAGCTGATCGAGCAAACTGTCGACCAGGTTCGTGGCGGCGAGCAGGTTCAGGACGCCGAAGACGAGGAGCAGCGTGGGGCACTCGAACGTTACACGATTGACCTGACCGAGCGCGCCGAAAGCGGCAGGCTCGATCCCGTCATCGGTCGTGATGATGAAATTCGACGCATGATCCAGGTGCTGCAGCGTCGCACCAAGAACAATCCTGCGCTGATCGGCGAACCCGGTGTTGGCAAGACCGCTGTGGTTGAAGGTTTGGCGCAACGCATCGTCAATAAGGAAGTGCCCGTCGGCCTGCGCGGCAAGCGCCTGCTCGCGCTCGATCTCGGCGCAATGGTTGCCGGGTCCAAATACCGCGGCGAGTTCGAGGAAAGACTCAAGGGCGTACTCAAAGACCTCGGCAAGCGCCAGGGGGAAGTGATTCTTTTTATCGACGAACTGCATACGCTGGTCGGCGCCGGCAAGGCTGAGGGCGCGATCGACGCCAGCAATATGCTCAAACCCGCGCTTGCACGCGGCGAGCTGCACTGCATCGGGGCCACCACTCTGAACGAATACCGCGAGAGTATCGAGAAAGATGGTGCGCTTGAGCGGCGTTTTCAGACGGTATTGATTGACGAACCCAGCGTCGAGGACACAATTGCGATACTGCGCGGCCTGAAAGAGAAATACGAGGTGCATCACGGTGTCGAGATCACGGATCCAGCGATCTGTGTGGCCGCTTCTCTGTCACAACGCTATATCACTGACCGTAACCTGCCGGACAAGGCCATCGACCTGATGGATGAGGCCGCAAGCCGCATCCGCGTCGAGATCGACTCGGAACCAGAGGCGATGGACCGTCTCGATCGGCGTCTGATCCAGCTCAAGATCGAACGCGAGGCGCTGAACCGGGAAGATGATGAAGCCTCGAAAAAGCGCCTGGCCACGCTTGACCAGGAAATTTCCGAGCTGGAGACGAGATACACGGGCCTGAAGAAGATCTGGGACGAGGAAAAGGCTGCGCTTCAACAGGCACAACAGGTCAAGGAAGCGCTCGATCGTGCCCGAACCGAGTTGGACACGGCTCGGCGGGCCGGCGATCTCACCCGCATGTCGGAACTGCAGTATGGGCGTATCCCGGAGCTGGAAAAACAGCTGGCTAGTTACAGCGAGCGCTCGAGCGCCAAAGCGCGCCTGATGCGCAACAAAGTGACCGAGGAGGAGATTGCCGAGGTGATCTCTCGCTGGACCGGCATACCCATCTCGAAGATGCTCGAAAGCGAGCGTGACAAACTGGTGCAGATGGAAGATGCGCTGCATCGACGCGTCATTGGCCAGGACGAGGCCGTGCGCATCGTGACCGATGCGATCATGCGCTCGCGCGCTGGCGTTGCCGACCCACATCGCCCCAGCGGCTCGTTTCTGTTTCTGGGTCCAACCGGCGTCGGAAAAACCGAACTGTCCAAGGCGTTAGCCGAATTCCTGTTTGACAGCGACGAGGCCATGATTCGGATCGATATGTCCGAGTTCATGGAAAAGCATTCGGTGGCGCGGTTGATCGGCGCTCCTCCGGGCTATATCGGTTACGAGGAAGGCGGTTACCTGACCGAAGCAGTGCGTCGGCGCCCCTACTCGGTGATTCTACTCGACGAGGTTGAGAAGGCCCACGCCGAAGTCTTTAACATCCTGCTGCAAGTACTCGACGATGGCCGGTTGACCGACGGCCACGGACGAACTGTGAACTTTAGAAATAGCGTGATCATCATGACCTCAAACATGGGCTCGGAACTCATCCGCGAAATGGCCGGTGAGGAACATTACAGCCGGATGAAACAAGCGGTGATGGAAATCGTCGGCCGGCATTTCCGACCGGAGTTCATCAACCGGATCGATGAAGTCATCGTATTTCACCCGTTGAGCCGAGAGCAGATACACGCGATCGCGAAATTGCAGCTTCAATACCTCCGCGAGCGTCTGCAACGTCGTGATATGAACGTTCAGCTGTCAGCGGCTGCGCTCGATCTGCTGGCCGAATCGGGATTCGATCCGGTCTTTGGCGCCCGACCGTTGAAGCGGGCCATTCAGCAACAGTTGGAGACGCCGCTGGCGCGCGAGATTGTGGCGGGCCGCTTCGGCCCTGGTGATACCGTCCTGGCGGATGTAGACAATGACAAGATTGTGTTTCGTCTAAGCGCGTAGCGGCCGGCTACTCGTGGAATACAAGGATTACTACAAGATCATGGCCGTGCCGCGTGATGCCTCTCAGGAAGATATCAAGCGCGCGTATCGAAAACTCGCCCGCAAGTACCATCCCGACGTCAGCAAAGATCCCGACGCCGAGGAAAGATTCAAGGAACTGGGCGAAGCTTATGAAGTGTTGAAGGACCCAAAGAAACGTCAGGCCTACGATCAGCTGGGGCAGCGCTGGCAACACGGACAGGAGTTTCGCCCTCCACCGGGCTGGGCCGCCGGATTCGATTTCGGCACCGGCGATTTTGCCGCGGCCGGCCGCAGTCCGTTTAGCGATTTTTTCGAATCGCTGTTCGGGCAGTTTCGGCCCGACTACTCTGAACGCCAGACTGAGTTCCGCATCCGCGGCGAAGATATGCATGCCCGCTTGCTGATCAGCCTCGAGGAGGCGTATCGGGGCACTACCCGTACGGTCTCGTTGAACGTCCCCCACTTTGACGATCACGGCAGATCGACCTTGGAAAAGCGCACGCTGAAAGTGAGCATCCCAAAAGGAATCAAACGCGGTCAACGCATCCGCCTGGCGGGTGAAGGCGGGCGTGGGTTCGGCAGCGACGCCCCGGCCGGGGACCTGTATCTGGAAGTCGGCTACACCCCTCACCGACTGTTCACAGTCGAAGGCCGGGACGTCTTCCTGCAACTGCCTGTGACGCCCTGGGAGGCGGCGCTGGGCGCCACAGTCACCGTGCCGACCCTCAGCGGAATAGTGGAAATGAAAGTGCCACCAGAATCGCAGAGCGGGCGCAAACTGCGATTGAAAGGCAAAGGACTACCCGGCACCCCCCCGGGCGACCAGTTCGTCTTGCTTCAGATCGAGACCCCTCCTGCCGATACAGATGCAGCGAGAAGCGCGTATCAACGCTTGGCCGAAGCCGCGCCCTTCAATCCCAGAGCCCGGCTGCTAAGTAGGCATTGAATGCTCCAGTATGGTCCGACTTATTGCCGCGTGACGGGTCATGCATTTGGCGAAGCAATCGGGTTATAACCAGCGCGCTTCCGTGACCCTGGTGACAAATGCGGGCTAACCCGCATTTCTCACCAGGCGGCGTAGAGTACTGATAAGGCATTGGCTCTTTTGAGAAAACTCACCTAACCGAAAATACAGCGTGTTTTTCAAGCATGCCTATCACGGTTCAG
>Ga0272441_10002675_pt1 | contig 35646 bp, 14 predicted proteins | sample SSMProp6N_FD_193582 | JGI IMG/M metagenome (GOLD analysis project Ga0272441, IMG submission 193582) | Marine sediment archaeal communities from Little Sippewissett salt marsh, Falmouth, MA, United States - SSM-Prop-6N | ecosystem: Environmental > Aquatic > Marine > Wetlands > Sediment ...
CAACGCTTGTGCGACCTGAGGAACATGACTCCACTGTTCTGCGGCTGGGCCAAGCCGGGCAAGGGGGTAGGTCTGCACTACAGCCGTCTGACGGCCTCTTCGAACGGCAACACCGTGACTTGCGCGCGAAAATCGCGCCGAGATTCCGTGTTTGGGCCGCGAACTGCGAAAGTTGGGCTAAGTGCAAAGCTGTTGAGGGGGCGTAAGGAGGGGGATGTCGGTGGTATTGGAGGAGTGGTGCGAGTTGGCTGAGAGGCTCGGAGTGACGTAGAGGCCCTTGAGCGAGAGGCCTTCTCCCTGTGCGGCGAACACGAGCGCGACCTGGCGGGACCCCGCGCGGGCAAAGACAAGATCGATCACGCACCGGTCGGTGGTGGAGTAGCCGGTCCACGCCGTGCCCTTGCCCCTGTCGTTGCGGAGTTGGCTGTCTCGGACGGCGAACGGACCCGGCCCACCCTCATCAGCCAGGAAACGCTTCCCGTCGAACAGATCGACCCACACGCCCGGCGGGCGTCGAGCTGCGCCGACCGACCTCGCCTCCAAAGCGGCAGACATCGCGCCCCGCGCCCTGGGGACACGGCGCGCAGCATAGCGGATGGTCCGCGCGCAGGCGACGTCCAGATCGCACAGGGCCCGCGCCGCGCGGGCTGCGGCAGAGGCATCTGCGCCGTACAGCACGTCCGTCAGGAACGGGATGCAGAGCGGGCTGCCCAGTGCTGAAAGCGCGTCGCCGGCCTCCGCGGCCGAGCGATCACCACGCGTCTCGCCCAGCCCGGCCGCGGCCAGCACCGCGTCGAGCTGGGCAGGGCTGACCGCATCACACCAGAAGAACTCCCGATCGGTTCTCGGCCGGACCTTTCCCTTCACCGCGGCCGTGTAGTGCCACCCCAGCGGACGGTCTCCACCGCCGTCGCCGTGGCCGAGGATGAGGTACTTGTTGGCAAGGTAGAAATAGTCCGGGCCGACGCAACTGCGTTTGAGGACGTCGACAGGGACCCACCCGTGGCCTTCGATGAAGGCCTCGCCCCATCGATGATGCGAGCGGTCGAAGCAGGGCCCGGCGGCGCGCCTGCACTGAGTCGAGCCGACATACCTCGCGGGCACGCCCGCGGCCCGGCACAGGGCAACGAACGCGAAGGTATACTCGCTGCACGAACCGCTGCCACGCCGAAGCACCGTTTCGGCCTTGTCCCACCCGCCCCCTCTTGAATAGCGGAGATTCTCTCGCAGGTGCTGATAGATCGCCCGGACCCTCGCCAGAGGGGGCTTGTCTTTCGGCGCTATGGACGCGGACAGCTTCCGGATGTACGGCGAGCGGATCTCGTACTTGGGCCCATCCGCGAGGTATAGCTCCTCGATGGACGGCGTGATCCTGTGCTGCGGCGACCTGAGGGATGCGGCCGTGGAGGTCTTCGTCGCCCAGGTCCGGGCCCTCGCGATCCATCGCACGGGAACGTGCTGGCCGGGCGCAAGCCGTGGTATGACGAAGTGCGCCAGTCGCCGCCCGTGCGGGTCGGTGGTGATCTCCCGGGGCTTGGGGATCAGCCGGAGGTCGAGGACCTGCTGGCCCGGCTCGTCCTGAGGAAGGTGGAAGTAGCAGTGCACGTCTGTGGCGGGGCGTTGCTCATGGCCCACCATGCGGTACGTGGCCACGACGCACTTGGTCATGGGCTTGGTGAGGAGGATGCGGTTGGCGTCGCCCGTGGAGGCCGGGCCGGACGCCTCGGCCGACACGCTCGAGCAGAGGAAACCCCAGACGGCGACCGCGGCGCGAAGCACCACGCGATTCCCGACCGCCGTGCCTTCGCTCCACATGCATGTTCCCTCAGCCCTCGAATGGTCCCCGGCGATGAGATGGGCCCGGAACGGACAAAGTCATTGCGGTATCATGTGTCGGACCACCAAGCTCGATGCTCCGGCACAGGCCAAGCAAACAGAGGCTCTTGGCCGCGCCATCTCATTGCGCAGGACTTGCTTACGAGAGGATAGCATCGTTCCGGAGGCCTGCCAACGCGCGATCATACACTTGACGGCGCTGACAGACGAGAGACCGAACGGGACGGAATCGAACTTCGAGCAGTCTGGGGCGCAAACAGAGAGCGTACCGCGATGCCTGGCGAGCTCGGGCTTGCGCATCTTCGGGGGATGACGCAGAGGCAAATCTCTGCCGGCATGCGGCGGCTGTTTCGCGTCCTCGGCGAAGCCGTGGTCCGAGCACATCTACGCGTGCTTCCGCCCCTCGGCATGGCCGGTTACGTCCCGGACGATGTCGCAGGCGACTTGGACCCGCTCCCGCATCGCGCCCGTCAGGCGGTTGGTGTCGCGGAAGACGAACTCGATGAAGTATGCGGCGCCGATATCGAGCGTCTCCCGGAGGTGCGATCGGAAGTCCGCCGGGTCGAACGTGTCGCCGCAGAGCTTGAGAGGCACGGGCTTGCGGCACCAGATGACGTCTTCGTTGCACTCGGCGGCGAGCCTCTCCTGGTCGCACCACGGCGTGACGCTTACCTTGCGGAGGTTTGGCAGTTGCTGGAGGCGGCCGATAAACCCGTGGATCGGCTCGCAGCAACCGAACTTCAGCAGTTTGAATCGGCCGGCGAGTCTCCGGAAGTGTGGCATGAGGAACGCGCCGAACATCTCCGGCGACAGGCCGGCGGCCTCTTGGGCTTCCAGGTACCCGTACCGGTCGTTCGAAGCGACGGGCTGGCCTTGGGGGATCTCTCGACCGGGGATTTCATCGCAGAAGCACGAGCTGCCGGAGCAGTACCCGTGGTTGCCGTCGTGGTTGAGCGTCAGGATGCCCTGCTGCTCTTCCCACTGGCCCAGGGCGAAGTTGTCGTCGGCGAGGAACGTCAACAGCCGATGTACCGCGTCGGGATTCATCGCCATCTGGAGGTAGAGTTCCTGCATGCCCATCAGGTGGACGGCCTTGTTGGTGATGCCGTCGGAGTAGTAGGAGCTCACGCGGCCCAGCTCGACCGGGAGCAGGCCCTCGAACATCTCACAGGCGACGGCCAGCCGGTGCTCGGTCCTGTCTTGATCCCGCCTGATCGTACGCTTCGAGAGCTTGTGGAAATCGGCGTCGATGTCCTGGATCGGCGTATTGGTCTTGTAGCCGAACCCGCCGCTCTCGGTGCGGATGAACCGGAGTTCCTCGCAGTATCTGCTGACGGGGGTGGCGTGGTCGACGACGAACCGATCGGCGAGGATCCTATCGTCGTCGATGGTCTCATACGAGACCAGGGCCCGAACGAGCCGGGCCTCCCAGTCGCGACAGACAGGATCCTCACAGGTCAACGGCGGGCACAGGTCGCGCAGATAGCTGCCGTTATCCTCGATGTGGAACGGGAAGGTCTTGACTCGCAGGCCGTTGTGCAGTCGCCATTTCTCTCTGCGGTGGGCCATGACGTCGCCGAGGGCGATTTCTGCGTATCTGCCGGCGAGGTCTCTCAGGCGAGATCGGCATGTCTGAGTCACGGTACGTCTCCTCGGAGTCCTGAGCAGGGCATCCGACGGTTGTCGGCAGCCTGTCCGCCGTCGCGCCCGCGCGAGGCTGGGTCCTACGGAGGGACGGCGCGGCCCACTTGGCAATCCCGTCCATCTCGGTTGGCGCCGCGACGGTGCGGCTTCCGTAGCCCGGCCTACCAACAGGCATATCGCGGTGTCAGGGCTTCTCGACGAGCCGGACCCAGTGGATTTCGGCGTAGCCCTTCGCGATGAAGACCTCCAGCGTGGTGGGCTTGTCGACGACGACGTCGGCTTCGGCGGCGGAGGTCTTCCTGTCCCGGGGCAGCGTCAGCGTTTCGGCGAGCCCGGCGACCGTCAGCTTGACATCGCGGTCGTGCCCGGTGAAGCCCACGCCCAGCCGGTACTTCCCGGCGGCCACGCGAAAACGGAATCGAATGCCCTGGTAGGTGCGGCACCCGTCGCAGTCGAGCTTGGAGCGGACCCAGCGGCGGTCCTGGTTGTCCAGTGCCTTCTTGTTGAAGCCGTAGCCCTTGGCCTCGTCCCAGACTTGGCCGGCCAGCACGGGCGTATAGGGGGAGGACAGGCCCTCGATCCGCTGAGTCCCCACGCGCGTGGTCGTGCCGAGGTCATACAGGTATTTGCGGCGCGCCCGAGCACGCTGTCGGCGTTTCTCGAGCTCGGCCTCCTGCGCCTCGCGGGCCTTCAGCAGCTTGCGCCACGCCTTGCTGCCGGACAGGTTGCGGAGGTACAGCGGGAACGGGGTGAGCTCGAGGCTCGCCGTGCCGTCGGCCTTTCGGAAGGCGCCGAACGCGTCGACGATCGTGCAGGAGCCGAAGTCCATCCCCAGCGTCGACCGGCCGTCGACGGTCCAGGCCGTCAGCAGGTCCTTGCCGCCGTCGTTCCATTTCAGCAGCCAGACGTTCGGGTCCCGGTGGGGCAGTCGGACGGCCGGGCCCCGGACGTCGCGGAACTGCCGCACCATCGCGCCAAACGTGAACCACGAGGGCTTCTCGGTGAAGTCGTTTCGCAGCAGCCCGGAGCAGGCGTGCATGGAGGGTGTCGAGCCGGACTCGCGGTAGACGAGGACCTTGTCCACGCCGGCGGCGAGGCAGAGCATGACCACGCGCGGCAGCCGGGCTGCCTGGATCGTCTCGTTCGTGCCGAACGGCCCGCCCGAGTCGTAGCCGGTCTCGGTCATCCAGATCGGCATCTTCGAGGCATACCGATCCCGCCAGGCTCGGAGGGCCTCGAGGTTCTCGAAGAACGTCGCCTGGCTGACGGTGCGTGCGTTGCCGTCTTCGCGCGACGTCTCGGGCGTCTCTCGGCCGGAGTAGAAGTGCACGTTGAGCAGCTCGACAAAGTCCAGCGGACACTTTCCGTCGGCGTACTTGTAGGTCCGCAGGCGGTTGATCACCTCGGTGCTGATACTGGCATACCCGGCCGTGGTGACCGTCGCGGTGGGGTCGGCCTTCTTGACGGCCTCGGCCCCATATCGCATCATCCGGTAGTACTCGTCCAGCGGGGCCGACCAGCCGCCCCACGTGGCCTTGGGGTCCGGGTTCAGGCCCGGCTCGTTCCACATCTCGTAGAAGTGCACCAGGCCCAGGCCGGACTTCTTGTCGTTGCTCAGCAGCGCCGCCGCCGGGTGCTTCGTGTTGCCGTACCGCGCCGCCACCTGGAAGCAGAACTCCCCAAACCAGGCGGGGTCCTTCGGCGGGAAGAACAGGACGCGGTTCTCCGCCGCATCGGCCGGGGCGCTCGAGGCCCACTTGGGCGTCATGAACATGTAGCTGAGCACGTTCAGCCCGTTGCGGCGGTAGCCCCGAAAGATCGCGTCGATGTCCAACTGCCACGGCTTGACCGAGCCGTCGAAGGCGTACTTCCGCGGTGCGGGCGAGACGAAGGGCCACTTCATGTTCTCGAACCGCACCCAGCCGATGCCCAAGTCCCGCAGCCGCGGCGCGAGGGGCCCGTGGGCGCTGTTGAGCCCGAAGCGCGACTGGGGCGAGACGAGCGTCGGGTCGGGCTTCAGGGCCGCGAAGGCGTGGCGGTAGGCCAGCGCCTGCCGACCCGGCCAGCTCGCGTCGAGGCCCACGAAGCAGGCGCCCTCGTCCAGCTCGGCCCGCTCGGGAAGCGCCACCAGCCGGTAGGACCGCGACGGAACGGAGACGTGAACGCGGCCTTCGTCCAGGACCGTCCCGACGCTCGGGATGGCGATCTTCTCGTCGGCCAGGCCGTCGCAGACGGCCACCTCCGAGGGGAATCGAATGGCCGGGACCTTCTTGCCGCCCTTGCCGGTGTGGTAGCGGAAGCGGATGTACCGGGCCTCGAACGGCCCGGCGAGGGGGTAGTCCCGCCAGCCCCACTTCTGATGATGGTCGACGTTCTGGAGGCCCGCCACGGGTGTGTAGGTCTTGCCGTCGCGCGAGACGCTCACGTCCACGAGCCACGTGTGATTGGCGTCGCCCGAGAGCCACCGCATCCGCGTGACTCGGCGGGCCCGGCCCAGGTCGACGTACTGGAACGCCTCGACGAAGTGGTCGCGCTTGTAGGCCGTGCCCGCGTCCGTCCACGGCAGGCCGTCCGTCAGCGAGCCCGTCTCGATGGTCTCGCCGTCGGCGACCGTCCAGCTCTTGCTGCCGGTGGCGTGATTGGACCCGTGGACCGGGTCCGGAAGGGGCTCGTCGAAGATCGTCGAGGCCTTCTGAAACGAATACGCCGCCTGGACCGTCACGGGCTTGTCGGTGTAGTTGACCAGCAAGACACTGGCGGGCACGGCCCGTCCGCGCTCGACGACCTCAGCGACCCGCAGGTCGGCGGTCACGTTCGCCTTGCCGCCGTCAGGGCCGCGGTCTACCAGGGCGACCATCCCGTCGACGACGATCTCCGTCGCCCCGGGGGCCCGGGCGAACCACACGACGTGCTGGCTCTTGAGCGGTGCGTCGATCCGACCGTTCTTGTCCTTTTGCGGATATGCCTGGACGACGTGCGGGCCCGTCGCGGCGAACTCGACCCACTTCCAGCCGACCCAGTCGGCCGGGCGAACCATCAGGATCGCCTCGCCCTCGCCATCGTAGACCTGGATGCCGACCTTCGCGACGTTGGCGCCCTCGCGCAGGTAGACCCACAGCCCGAGGGCCTCGCACCGGCCCGACAGCCACCCGCCGACGGTGAAGTCACCCTTCGCTCCGGCCACCTCGGCCGTGCCGGAAAAGGTGAGGGCGTCTCGGCCGACCTTCGCGTCTTCCCGGCCGGCCGGCTCGACGCGGCAGTCCTTCATCTTCCATCCGCCCCGGCCGATGCGATCGCCCGGCTCCATCAGGCCGACCGGGACGCACTGAAGCGACTCGTCGTTCCGGCCGATCAGACTGCCCGCCGGCACGTCCTGCCCCGCCGCCGCCGACCCGAGCACCCATACCACGGCCAGCGCCATGCCCGGCCGCACCACATGCCGAACTGCCATAGGAGAATCTCCTGCATCTCGCCAAGGTCGCGTCGGCGTGCCGACTTCCTGCCGCCTACAGCGCCCAGCCCTTGCGGTACGTCCGGCGGACGTAGGAGTTGGCGGCCTTGTCGTTGGTCACTTCCATCTTCTCGCCGTCCCAGAGCAGCTCCCGGTTGGGATAGCGGATGGCCAGGTTACCCATAAGGACCGATTCGGTGAACGGTCCGGCGAAGTCGAAGTTCGATCCGGCGGGCTTGCCCGTCTTGCACGCGCGGAGCCAGTCCTGCTCGTGGCGGCCGCCGGGGACACGCTCGATCGTCCGGGCCGGCTGCTTGTAGGCCTTCATCCGCGTCTCGGGGATCAGCCTCGGGCTCCGCCCGTAACAGCCGCACATCAGCACGCCCCTGTCGCCGAGGAACAGGACGCCGCCGTCGTCATCACCCATGCGCCGGCCCTTCTCGAGCTGCTCGGGGCGTGGGGGCATCATGCCGCCGTCCCACCAGGTGAGCTTGATGGGGGGCATCTCTCCCCGGGCGGGGAACTTGTACCGGACGATCGTCGAGCGGGGGAACTGCTCGTTCTTCGGATCGACCCGCTTCCACAGGCCGCTCCAGTACGTCGAGATGCACCCCTCGGCGCTGACGGGGTACTTCAGCCTCAGCGCCCAGAACACCGGGTCCAGGATGTGGCAGCCCAGGTCGCCCAGCGAACCGGTCCCGAAGTCGCACCACGCCCGCCAAGTACCGGGGTGGTAGGTCGGGTGGTACGGGCGCATGGCGGCCGGGCCGATCCACAGGTCCCAGTCCAGCGACGCGGGCGTTTTGGGCTTTTCGGCCGGGCGGCCCACCTCAACGCTCTGCGGCCAGACCGGCCGGTTCGTCCACGCGTGGACCTCGCGAACCGCGCCGATCGCGCCGTCCCAGATCCACTCGCAGACCCGCCGCACGCCGTCGCCCGAATGGCCCTGGTTGCCCATCTGGGTCATTACCTTGTGCTTGCGGGCGGACTCGGTCATCCGCCGTGCCTCCTCGATGGAGTGGGTCATCGGCTTCTGCACGTAGACGTGCTTGCCCCGCTCCATGGCCGCGAGGGCGATGACCGCATGGCTGTGGTCGGGCGTGGCGATGATGACCGCGTCGATGTCCTTCTGCTTGTCGAGCATGACGCGGAAGTCCTTGTAGACCTTGGCCTTCGGGTACCTCCGGATCGTCCCGGCCGCGCAGCCGTCGGCGTCCACGTCGCAGAGGGCTACGATGTTCTCGCTGCCGCAGGCGTTGAGGTTGCTCCCGCCCATGCCGCCGACGCCGACGCCAGCGATATTGAGCCTCTCGTTGGCCGACCGCGTCGGCGCCGCCCGCAGCACGGTTGGCGAGGCCGCCGCCATCGCCGCCGAGACCGCCGAGGCCTTCATGAAGTCCCTTCGCCCCATCACACGCGCTTTGCTGGACATGATCGTTCCTTCCCGGTTGGTGAGTCTTCCATCGCGATGCCCGCGGTCGGCTCTCGTCGAGGAGTGTAGGCGGCACCAGCTACTCGGCCAGTTCGACAGCGAGGCTTTTCATGAGCGGAGGCTGTCTGCAGGTGATGGTGTATGACTCGTTGGGCGCCCGGGCCGTATGGGTGTGCCGCTTCTCGACACCGGCCTCTTCCCACGTGTAGGTCACCTTGACCGGGCGAAAGCCGCCGTGCGGCTCGGCATAGTCGGCGTCGATGCGGAAGTCGAAGATGCAGAGCGTGTTGTACTGGCGTGTGCTCTGGAACCGGACGAGCGCGTTGTGAACGCCCTTTGGAACCTTGTCGAAGGTGAAGTACCTACTGGCCCCGGGGGTCGGGCCGGGCAGAGAGCCGATCTCCCTGTAGGTCTTGCCGTTGTCGAAGGAAGCCTGCATGCGCCAGCCCTCGCGCTGGTCGCGAGCGCGGTAATGGGCGCCTGCGCGAAGGCGGAGGATCCGCCCGGGCGTGCTGATGGGGAATGTGACGCGGCCGCCCTCGGGGCCGTACGCCTTGACCCGGAAGAACTGCTCGCGAGTTCCTTCAGACGCAGGATGGAAATCGGCTGCGATGAGCTGCCTGCCTTTGCGGGCCGGGTCGGTGGCCCCCTCGACGGTGACGGTTCCCTCGGGAGGGCCGGCGGAGAACGCGATCGTGTTCTCTCCCTGGCCCAGCGCGGGAAGGGGGGCCTGGGAGTGCTGAACGTCGTGGGCGATTCTCAGGGCTCGGAGACCCGTGCGGGCGCCCCTGAGCTCGAGCTTCAACCGGTAGTCGTAGCGGCGGAAGCAGTGGGGCGTAAGGTCCACCTTTCTCTCGCCGCCGGCCACGATCTCCGCCAACTTCTTCCAGTCCAGGCCGTTGTTGTCGGAGAAGCTCACAGAGAGGCTCCCGCCTGAACCCACCACGGAGCCCAGAACCACCTCCCCGCCCAGGTGTACATAGCTGGACGGCACGCGGAGGACGAGGAGCCCGGCCTTGGCGGCGTCCCGGACGCGCAGGACGGGGGCGGGCCCGTCGTCGCGGTCGGCGGCGAGGTTCTCGAAGGCCAGGGCGGTTGAGGCGAGGGCCCGATCCGTCAGCGGAACCTGGTAGGTGAAGGTCCCGTTCCCCACGCGGCCCGGCGCGATGTCCCCGAGCCTCCGCTGGAGACCCATGCCGCGCCGTTGCTTCAGGACATCCGGGGCGCCTCCTCCGCCGTTCATGTTGACGTGAAGGCCCTTGTTGAACCAGTTGCGGACGAGGCGCTGCCCGGGCCGCAACTGAACGTTCAGGCGATACCCCTGGGAGTAGCCGTACTCGTAGACGTGGTGCTTGCTGACCTTGCTGTCGTACTCGATCATGGTGGAGTACCACCCGTGCCAGCCGCCCGGGTTGGGGCCGTCCTTCGTGTAGTAGGGGCAGGTGGCCAGAAGGGCGGGGCCATTGCTCTTCCAGTTCCCGTTCCGGGCGAAGGCGCGGAGTTTGCGCTCGTTGTTGCGGTAGCCGGGATTGGCCTCGTGCCAGTCCATCACGGCCTTGGAGATCTGCTCGACGCCGGCAAGGGCTCCGTCGGAGGTCCGAAAGTAGTTCATGAGCGAGCCGTCCAGGAGGTGCCACCTGCCGCCGTAGAACACCTCGGGCACGCTGTGGGCGGTAATGGCCCATCCGCGGGCGTCGAAGCCGATGAATCGGGCGAGTTGCTCGATGTTCGCCGCGGCGCAGCAGCACATCCCATAGCCGTAGACGTGGATGGTCTTCATGACGTCATGGACGTTCTTCTCGTTCTGGAGGAACTCGTTAGGCGGCGGGGTCTGGTGGCGATACTTGACCACCGTCTTCCAGACGGCGAGCGCCTTGTCCTCGTCGGTCATGCCCGGCCTGATCCAGGACTTCCGCCAGGCGTCCAGGCTGGAGACGTCCTCCACCTTGTCGGAGACGACCTTGACGTTGCACACCACGCCCACCGGGCCTTTGCCTCTACCGGGGGCGTCGGCGGCGTGGCCAGCCGGGTCCGTGCCCGCAAGAGCCGCAAACGCAACACCCACGAGAAAGCCCGTCTTTCCGCACCTATGCATTGTTGGCTCCTCTCCGTTCGGCCGGTAAGGCGAAGCCCCTGCTATCGCTCGATAGCATACCGGCAGGCGCGTGGGCTACAAGCGTTGCTTCCGTCCTGCGCACCCCACGGGGAGGCCTGGCTGTCGCGGCCTCCGAAACAGTGCCGGGGTTGGGATGGCGGTTGGGGTTCTGCGGACCTGGGACACGATCTGCGGATGCGCCCGGGGGGGCATGGGAGAAGAGAATGCACGATCGCGGTTCCCATTGAGACGGCACATCCCGCCTCGTGTTGCCCGTAGCCCTTTTCCTGGCGGTCCCGCTCCCGCCTCGGGCCAGCTTTGCACCCGCGACCGGCCGCGTAGCGGCCACGTTGCCGGCACGCTAGACCGGCGCTACCCCGAAGGTCAAGTCCGGGCAAGCTCGGCATCAGCGTGCTGCTGCGAAGGGGCGAATTCTCGTGCAGATCGGCTGCGGCCTGCGATACTGGGCGGCGGGCGTCTCCCGGGGCCCGCAGGGCCGGGGCGCTCGCGTTCAGATCACGCCCCTGCTGCGGCAGGAGGAGAAGGCAGGCCATGGCGCGGGGGCAGCGCAGAAGCAGGCGGAAGCGGCGCTCGGCCGCAACAGACCCGGCGGGGCGTACGCCTTCGGGCGTGCGGTCCGGGCACGGCCGGGCCTGGCTTGCGGTGGCTGCCGGCGTCGTTCTGGTCGGGGCGGGCGGGGTCTGCTTTCTCACCGGGCTCGGGGCTGGGGGCCGGGCGCAGCCGTCGGCCGATGCCAACTCTCCGCTCCCCCGCGAGCCTGTCGGTGCGGCTTCGTCGGCCCCGCCGAACATCCTGCAGGCCACCGACTCGGTCGCGTTCGCCGGCTCGGCCAGGTGCCGAGCGTGCCACGAGGAGTTCTACGAGCTCTGGGCGCCGTCTCACCACGGCCTGGCCATGCAGCCGTTCACGGCCGAGTTCGCGGCGGCAAATCTCTCGCCGCAGGGCGAGGACATCACGGTCGGGCAGACGGGGTACCGCGCCGAGTTCGACGCCAACGGCGGGCGGGTGCTGGAGCGCGGGTCGGGCGGCACGCGCACCTACGCGATGGCCCATGCCATGGGCGGCAAGAACGTCTATTACTTCCTCACGCCGATGACACGGGGGCGCCTCCAGGTTCTTCCCGTCGCCTACGACGTGCAGTCGAGGGGCTGGTACGACACGGCCGCCAGTGGGGTCCGACACTTCCACGAGGGTCCCGAGGACACCCCGCTGCATTGGACCGACAGCCAGTACACGTTTAACACGTCGTGCTTCAGTTGCCACGTCAGCCAGCTCGCTCGCAACTACGACGTCAAGACGGACACGTACCGGACGGTGTGGCGGGAGCCGGGGATCAACTGCGAGACGTGTCACGGCCTGTCCGCCGAGCACGTTCGCGTCTGCGAGGCTGCCGTGGAGAGCGAGCCGCCGAAGGACCTGAAGATCATCCGCACGAAGCGGTTCACGCCGGCCCAGCACAACGCCACGTGCTCGTCCTGCCACGCCAAGCTGATCCCGCTGACGTCGTCCTTCACGCCGGGCGAGGCCTTCTTCGATCACTACGATCTGGTGACGTTGGAGCACGTTGACTTCCACCCAGACGGCCGCGACCTTGGCGAGAACTACACCTGCACGACCTGGCGGATGAGCCCGTGCGCCAAGGCGGGCAAGCTACACTGCGTGCACTGTCACACCTCCAGCGGCCGATACCGGTTCCAGGGCGAGGCGGGCAACGAGGCCTGCGGGCAGTGTCACCGGCAGCGGGTCGACAACGCCGCGAAGCACACACACCACAAGCCCCGCACCGCGGAGCGCCAGACGCCTCGCTGCGTGGACTGCCACATGCCCAAGACCCGCTTCGCCCAGATGATACGGTCCGACCATTCCATGCGCCCGCCGACCCCCGCGGCGACGCTGCGCTTCCAGAGCCCCAATGCCTGCAACCGCTGCCACCACAAGCCGGGTGAGGACGCCGCCTGGGCCGACAAGCACGTCCGTACGTGGCACGAGCGGGACTATCAGGCGCCGGTGCTCCGTGTCGCGGGCCTGATCGCGGCGGCACGCAAGAACGACTGGCGGCGGTTGCCCGAGATGCTGCAGTACCTCACCGGCAGGGGGCGGGACGAGGTCTTCGCCACGTCGCTCATCCGACTGCTCCGGCGGTGTGAAGACGGCCGGCAGTGGCCCGTCCTGCTGAGCGCGTTGAAGGACCCGTCGCCGCTGATCCGGTCGGCGGCCGCGGTGCGGTTGGGCGCGCGGCTGACGCCCGAGAGCGTCCGTGCCCTCCTGGCGGCGACGGGCGACCCTGTCCGCCTGGTGCGCGTCCGCGCCGCAGGGGCCCTCGCCACGCTGCCCCCGGGCCAATTGTCTCCCGCGGCCGCTGGCCGTCTCGCCAAGGCCGCCCTGGAGCTTGAGCATTCCCTGACGTCCCGGCCGGACGATTGGAGCTCGCATTACAACCTTGGCAACCTGTTCCTGGACCGCGGCAAGCCGGCGCAGGCCCTTGGCGCCTACGCGACGGCCGCCCGGCTCCGTCCGGACACGATCCTGCCGCGGGTCAACGCCTCGATGGCCCACGCCCGGATGGGGCGCCCCGATCTGGCGGAGGACTCCCTTCGCCGCGCGTTGGCGATCGACCCCAACAGCCCGGCCGCCCACTTCAACCTCGCGCTGTTGAAGGCCGAGCAGGGCGACCGCAGGCAGGCCGAGGAGAGCCTTCGGGCGGCACTACGCGCCGACCCCAACATGCCCCAGGCGGCCTACAACCTCGGTGTGCTGATCGGCGGATCGCGCCCCGCCGAGGCCGTCCGATGGTGCCGCAGGGCCCACGAGCTTCAACCGGACCGACCCAAGTACGCCTACACGCTGGCGTTCTACCTGACACGGAGCGGCGATCTCGACGGCGCCCGCCTCGTGCTGGAAGAGACGGTCCGGCGGGACCCGGCCTACGCGGATGCGGTCCTGCTGCTCGGCGGGATCCATGAGCGTCAGGGAAGAACCAGCCGTGCCAGGGACGTCTATCGAAGGGCCTTGACGGTCGAGAACCTCCCGCCGCGGGCGCGGCAGGCGATCGGGGAGAGGCTGCGGGCCCTCTCGTCTCGGTAAACACGACAGAACCGGGGCGGGTGGTCGACCGGGCCGCACGCCCGCGGGCCGTCCACGCGGGACTCGTCTCAGCGGCGGCTGATCTTGCGGGGGTCCACGATCTGCTTCATCGGCACGGCCGCTCGGTCGAGGACAAGCTCCGCCCAGCGCGTGTTACCCAAGCCCGTGCGGTGGTCGTCGGAAGAGACCTGGAATCTCACGCCGGCGGCAACGAACAACTGGACCAGTTCCACGTACTGGGCCGTGAGTTCACGCGGGGCAATCGAGGTCTTGTGGAACCAGTAGATCATGTCGTTCATCACATCGAAGACCTTGCCCTTGGCCGCCATCTTCGCCGCGAGCTCCTTGAGGAGACGTCGCGGGTAGTCCTCGGACAAGGCCGACGGCCGACTGTTGCCGGTGTTGAACGGGTGAGCGATTCCGTCAAGGTATTCCACGTCGCACAGCGAGAGGTAGGTCTTCACCACGTTCTCGACGTACTTGTCCTTGCGGCTCGGCGTACGTCGGAGCGTGCCTTCCGACGAGCCGCCCAGATCGCACAGGACCCATTCCAGCCGGGCGGCGTGGCGCCGGTCGATGCTGATTCGGCCGGCCGTGTCGAGGGCAGTCGCCTCTGCGCCCTTCAGCACGATCACGTCTTCCTGCTTGGACCGCTCGCGATCGATCTCGGCCAGGTACTGGTCGAAGGCGGCTTCGGACGCCTGGAGCGTGCTGCCGGGCGTGTAGTGGTCGGTGATTGCGATCGCGTCCAACTCGAACGCCCGTGCCTCCAGAATGTGGAGCGGGATCGGGTGCGCCCCGTCAGAGTGGACCGTATGCGTGTGCAGGTCGTGGTTTACACGCAGCGACTTCGGCGTCTGCTCAGCCGCTTCCGCAGCTTGGGCGTGTGCATCCCCGGCCGTGCGCCGCCGCGCCGTGTTCCCCGTCGCTGAGACCGAAGCCGACGGGGATCGACGTCGAGTGGGGGCCGCCATGATCCAAACCTCCTCAAAGGGATATCCGAGGCGCTGTCGGTCAGAGCCTCGAGATCGGGAAGAACGGAGGCAAGCCGCTTCACGTGCTTGGCCGTCTCGATGGACGCATTGTCCCGGCGATGCGCCGCCCGATCAACACGGAGGTTGCGTATCTTCGTACGGCCTGGCCCCACGACGGCCGCTTGCCCGCCGAGCCGATACGGGTACAATCGTGGGAGGATGATGAAGATAGCCGACGGGGGAGTGGCGAGATACCTTGCCGCCGGCGCCGGTTGGACCCGGGGCGTCCAGGAGAGACAAATGCCGCGGCGAATCTCGGTATCGTGTGTGGTTTTCGGCTCGGTGATTGTCGCTGCATGGCTGCTGCCCGTCCCGCGGGCGTTCGTCCTGGCGCAGCCGGGCGGCGGCAAGGCCGGGCTGATTACCTTCGACGACAAGAGCGCCCTGACGGCTTGGTCGGTCACGGGCGAGGCGGCCATCGACAGGACGAGGGGCCGGGGGGGCAAAGGCGGCGCGCTGAAAGTCGGCCCCGGCGGAAAGGCCGTGCTCACGCTGCGAGACAAGGACGAGTCGGGCAGGATCGATCTGTGGGTCTACGACGACGGCGCCGCACCGGAAAACGCCAAGGCCCATCGCGTCGGCCCGCGATGGGGGCTGGTGCAGGGCGACGGGCGGGTGTTGGCCGTGGGCATCCTCTACGCCAACTACCTGGGCGGCGACGAGGGCTACACCGCTTCTGCCTGCGACGGCAAGTCATGGTACGACCAGCTATTCTGGCTCGGGGTGCGGCGGAAGCCCGCGGGCTGGCACAAGTGGACGTTCAACTTCCGCACGAAGGGCGGTCTCCAGGTCCTGCACAACGATCGGGACGTCAGCCCCAGGAAGCCGCCTCGCGTTGACCCCGCCAAGGTCGGGCTGAAGGGCTTCCGCGCGATCGCCGTCTGGGGCGACGACAAGAAGGGCGCCGGCCAGACGATCTGGGTCGATGACGTGTCCGTCGCGCTGGGCGGGCCCGTGAAGTCCATCCCCCAGCCCAGGCCCGCCGCGCCGCGAGTCGAAGGGCCCAACCCGTGGGTGCCCGTCCGGCAGACCGCCACGATCTACACCGAGGACGCCCCTCCGACAACGCCGGAGGTTGATGACCTGCCGCTGAAGACGGGCGTCTCCCAGCACGGCATCACGTGGACGTTCGCCGAGCCGGCGCGCGTCGGGCAGTTCATCAACGGCGACTGGTACGTCATCGGCAAGGCGACGGTCGTGGCGGTCGCCCCGAAGCCGCTTTACGGCCGCGATATCCCCGAGATCGAGCTGGACCGCATGGACCTCGAGCGCAAGGTCGCCCACCGCGTCCGCAACGGCTTCATGCTCAACCCGCCGGCGAAGATGAAGGTCGCCTACGACAGCGGCGTGCGGAACTGGTTCGACCCGTCGCTGATCCGGAAGCTGCCCGTAGCCATGAAGCCGGGTGACTCGCTTGTCTCGACGATCAGCATGCCCAAGGGGCTGGTCCTGGCGGCGCCGCTGCGAAACAAGATCGAGCGCGGTGTGGGCGACGGAAGTCCGATCCGCACGGCGGCGGTTCTTACCTGCGTGGCGCGCCCGCAGCCGCCCGACGCCTTCCGCCCCGGCTTCTGCGACCGCAAGCAGAGGATCTACCTCTCCCGCAGTCTGAAGCGCGCCCTGCTGCCCGAGGTCGCCCGGCCGAAGAACATGCTGCCCGTCGGCCTGTGCGTCCGCTTCACCCAGCGGCCGTGGGTGGGGACGTGCTTTTTCGGCTTCGAGGAGCCGGTCGAGAACATGCCGCAGTACGGGATGGAGTACGGCCGGGTTTCGGGCGTCTGCGCGCTGGAACTCTGCACGGACCTGACGGCGGAGCAGAAGGAGCCGCTGCTGATCAACTACGTGCAGGTGGGCATCGACCTCGGGGGCATCGTCCGCGGGGGGCACCCCGGCTGGAGCGGCTGGGGCGGCCACGGCAGCGGGCGGAAGCTGCCCATCGTCTTCGCCGGTCTGCTTCTGGGCGACGAGGAGCTTGCCAACGTCAGCCGCTCGTTCCCCAAGGTGAGCTTCGGGGAGGACGAGCAGACCGCGTACGGGGACTGCTGGACGGGCGCGAAGGTCGTCTTCGCGGGCCACTCGGGCATCGACACGGCCAGCGGCGCCGGCCGCAGCCGCAATAACAGTTGGGGGCCCTACGAGCACCTCCATCCGTCGAAGTGGAACGGCGGCAACAACACCTCGGAGGCGTACCGCCGTACATGCACGGGCGCCGGGTGGGTCGCGCAGGCGCTGGCGCTTCGGCTGCTGGGCGCCGAGAAGGCCTGGGGGCACGACGCCTTCTTCGACTACGTCGATCGCTGGATGCACGAGGACGACACGGAACACATCAAGACGATCAAGCAGGCCACCGGCAAGGACTACAACAAGGAGTGGGCGCGGCACGGCTGGGCCTGGCAGGAAAAGGAGGCGTTCGTCAAAGAGATGTGGGCCAAGCACCGCACCGGCCCCGGCATGCCGCCGACCGACGGCTGGCAGGGCAAGCACGACGACAGCCGCTATCGGGCGGCCGTCGAGAAGATGAAGTAGCGGCCCGATCCGGTCAGGCCAGCAGTTCCTTCATCAGGGCCAGGTAGCGGGCGCAGGTGGTCTCCATGTCGCCCGGCAGGCCGTCCTGCTCGATGTTGAGGAAGCCCTGGAATCGGACGGCCTTCAGCGCGTTCACGATCGCCTGGAAGTCCATCACCCCCTGCCCGACGTGGACGAACAGGCGCATGAGCCCGTCGATGTCGCGCATGTGGATGTTCATCAGGTGCTTGCCTGCTTTGTGGACGGCCACCGGCGGGTATTCGCGCTGCAGGGCAACCCATCCAACGTCGAGGTTCATGCCCAGGGCCGGGTCGCGGATCGCGTCCCAGAGGCGCAGGAACGCGGTCGGGTCGGGCATCATCGTGTGAGTGTGGTTCTCGACGGTGAACTTCAGCCCGTGGGCCTTGGCGCGCTGAAGGCAGCCCTTGATCGACTCGACGAACGTTGCCCACACCTTCTCCCAGTCGAATCCCGAGGCGATGTCGATGTGGAACTTCTGGCCCGGCTTGGGGTCGCGGACCTCGAAGTGGCGGGGCAGGTAGGAGCCCGGGCCTTTCAGCTCCCGCGCCCAGGGGGCCACAATGTCGATGATCGGGGTCCCCAGCTTCTTGGCGATGCGGCAGCCGGCCTCGAAGCCGTCGAGGGCCCGCTGACGCTCGTCGGCCCGGCTGCTGGTCAACTCCTCGACGGCGGGCTGAAACACGGCGAACTGCGGGACCTGGAGCTTGTACTTGTCCAGTTCCTTCCGGATCGCCTCGATGGTCGGGTCTGTCCAGAAGCTCTCGATGTCCCTCCGGGACTGGAGGATCAGCTCGATGCCCTCGAAGCCCAACCGGCCGATCGTGTCGATGGCCTGCTTGGGACTCCTGCCGCCCGCAAGGCTGTGGAAGTTCCAACTGACAGAGCCGATGCGCGGCCGCGCTCCGCCGGGCCAACTACTGGTCACCGGCTGCTCGCGGGTCTGCTCGGCGCCGATGGCCCCGGCCGCCGTCACGAGAGCAGCCCCGGCCGACAGCTTGACGAAGTCCCGTCGTGTGCAATCGTTGCCTTCATTCATCGGATCGTCTCCTCGTTCCATGGCCTTGCGGACGCCCGGGCCGGTTGTCCTTGAGACGTAGTGTCTTGCCGGGACTCGCCGGGCGGCGGCTTCCGTCATCAGTCGTGCGCGCGTCGACGAGAGGCGGCCGCCGAGTAGACCTGGATCTCGTTCAGGCCGCCGCCGACGGCCCAGTAGGAGTCCACGTAGACCTTCACGAACCTGGCCTTGACCGGCTCAAACGCCACGTCGTGCCACCCGTCGCCGAACGGCACGGGAACGCCGGGCTCCAGCATGCCCTGGAAGGTGTCGCCGTAGCTCGCAAAGAACTCCGGGTACTTGAACGCCTGCTGGAACGGGCGGTCGAACCGCTTGCCGAATGCCCCTTCGCGCCGGGCGACCGTCTTGCCGGACCCGTCGCGGAGCTCCACGCGGTACCTCGTGGTTGCGTAGTCGTTCAGCCCCGCATTCGACGTGTTCAACAGGCGCACCAGCGACACGCTCTTCTCCTCGGGCAGCTCCAACTGGACCCAGCCGGCCTGGGCGAACGGGAGCAGCCAATACGTCGGCCGGACATAGAACGGCCAGACGCTCATGGTCTCGCCGCTCAGGGGGAGCTTGCCGCGGCCGTAGCCTCCGGACGGCGTGGTTCGCAGGTCGCCCTGCCGGTAGTCCAGCGTGCCGCCCGTCGGGTACTCCCACGTCTTGTTGTCGATCACGTGGTCCGGGGCAAACCGCCCGTCGCGAGATGCCGAGGCGGTCACCTTCGCGCCCAACGCGACGTTCTCCAGGCCCCCCTGCGCGGGCGCGTCCCGGTCGGCGATGCATTGAGCGATGATCGGCCGGAGGCCCGCCTCCAGCCGCTTCCGGCTCGCCGGATCGTTCGTCTCCAGCACCACGCCGGTGGGGTCCGGTGCAAGCTTCCCGTCGGCCGCCGTCACAAACATCCCCCGCTCCAGCGCAATCGCTTGCCCCGCGAACGTCAGCTTCATGACGCCGTCGGTCTTCAGCCGGGCCCAGGTGACCGAGCCGTCGGCGCCCATGCGGACCGAGACGTCCACGGGTCGAGAACTGCGCAGGATCTCCCGCCCCCCGAGGACAATGTCCGTAGCCCCGCGAGCGAAGAGGCTGGCAGGGCTGTCCTCCCGCAGGACAGCCAGGTCGGCCTGGATGCTCCCGCCTGGAATCGCCGAAGCCCTGCCGCCCCCCAGCACGACATGGTGTCTTGCCCGGCCCTTCCGGCGGATGGTGGCCGTGACGGCGCCTGCCGAATCACGGCACGTGACGACCGGGCCGGGAGCGCCTTTCCTCACCGGGCTGACGACCGCGACGAAGGTCTCCGCCTTGCGCCGCCGCGCCTCCCCCACCGGCTCGACGGTAATCTGCCCGATATCAAGGACCGACTTGTCGTGGATCTTGCTCGGCGGGTGGGACCACTTCGCCGCGGACAGGCGTCCGCCAATGTGCGTGACCTGAACGCCCGCCGGCACGTCGAAATGCGCGTATCCCGTCTGAATCCAAGGCACGGTGGGTGTCAACGAGCGGGTGTCCGCCAGGCGGAAGCTGCCCGGGCGGTTGTAGGCGCGCGGCTTGCCGGCGTCGGTCGGCGCCGTATCGCGTGCGAGGACATTTCCGTTCGCGTCCAGCAGCTCGACGTCGATCTGCCAGGCGAGGTTCTCGTACACCCTCAGGTCCTGCTTGCGGTAGGTCAGACTCATGCGGTATCGGCCGCCGGGCGAAAGGGGCGCGGGGACCCGGAAGCCGTTGTTGGGGTCCTTGATCTGCTTCGCGCCGACGAGCCGGTAGGCCGCCTCGGGCCTGTCGGGCCCCAGCTCCTCGCCGCGGCAGAGCCGCCCCGGGCCTTCCCAGGCCGACGGCGGAACGACGATCTTCCCACCGCCGCCGGCCTGGTAGCCGCCGGCCAGCGCGCGGAGCGTCAGGACGTTGTGGTCGTACATGTACGAAGTGATCGGCTGGCCCGGGGCGGACTCGACCTCGAAGGCCAGGGCGTTCGGCGCGAGGAAGTCGATCAGGAGGTCGGCGTTCGGGCGCTCCAGCCGCACGCGCCGGTCCGCCTCGACGCGGTACCGCCCGTAGTTCTCCCGGGCGTTGCCGTGCACGCCGTTCCAGCTCTGCCACAGCCAGCCGTGCCATCGCGGATCGTCCTGCCCCACGCGGTCCACGAAGAGGAAGTAGTCGGCCCCCGGCTCGTCACGGACGTAGAGGATGTCGCGTTCGCGCCGCCGATACCGCTTGTAGCAGTCGTTCTGGCCGGGCGGCGCGTAGTAGCGGATGTTGCTCGGCCCCGCCGTCGCGCGGAGGAGAGAGAAGCCGTCGTCGTGCCACGAGTCCCGCACGACCATGGACGGCGCGAGGGGCTCGCCTTCGGTCTCGACACCGGTCTCCGCCTTCTGCCACCCGTGCCACTTGTAGTGCCACGCCAACCCCGACGTCGTGCACAGGATCTCGCCCAAGGCGGAGAGGAACACGTCGCCGTTGAAGTAGAGGTACGTCTGTCCCATCCCGTAGCCGGACCGGACCATGCTCATCCTGTCCGTCGTCTTGAACAGCGCCGTCGGGCTCCCCGCGTCGGGCCGGTACAGGCCTGGCTGCGTCCACAGCAGGCCGAGAATGTCGGAATGGCCGTGCTGGTGGCAGCCGTGCAGACGGAAGCCGAGCCGATCCTCCGCGTCCCTGCGGACCATCGTGCGGTTGATGAAGTACATCGCCTGGGATTCGGGGAACCGCCCGGCGTAGTCGTACCACCACGGCCCGCCGCTGGCCGTGTGAGGCAGCTCGACGGGCTTGCCGCTGATGATCCCGCACGGGCCCCGGAAGTCCGGGTCGATCGGCGCGGTGAACTTGCGGACCGGCGGCACGGTCGTCTCGTGGTAGACGGGGTAATACGTCGCCTCCGTGAAGGCCGGGTGCACGCGCAGGTCGATGCCCGTCGCGTTGTACAGGCACGCGGCGGCCGTGTAGAGGTTCTGCATCGAGACCGACCAGTACCCCGGCAGGCCGGACTCCAACCCCTGGCCGGCCCACCCGATGTCGTGGGTGACGATCCAGTGGAACGTCTGGATATAGCCCCGCCGCCAACGCTTCGCGTCGGGGTAATCCTCGCCGAGCGCCAGGCACGCGATCAGGGCGCCGGCCAGCACGTTGTTGCCCTGGTTCTTGCTCCGCAGGTGATGCAGCCCCATGGCCGGCGCGAACAGCACGATCCGGTAGTAGGGCTCGACCGCCTTCTCGGCGAGGATGTCCCGTGCGGCTTTCCTCTGGGTGTCGGTCAGCGCGTCCCAGAGGAAGTCCAGCGTGAACGCGGCGTTCCGGAAGTGCATGCCCGAGTGGATCTGCGGCATGTGGGCGCCGCTCCACGGATACCATCCCCAGCGGTTCACCTTGCCCATGTGCAGCAGAACGTCATAGGCGTAGTCGGCGTACCTCCGCTCGCCGGTGACCAGGTAGACGAATGCCGCCGGGCACATGCTTTCCAGGGCGAGCTTCTCGAAGGCCTCTCCCGCACTCCGCACGGCCGGGTCGCTTGGCACCTTCGCGTGGCGAACGGTCAGGTCCAGCAGCTTGTCGAGGTGCGGCGCGATCCGGCCGCGCTGGGCCGGCCAGGCCGCCACCGCCTCATCGGCGCGCTGCTTGACCTTGCCGTAGACGCCTGCCCAAGGCTCGGCCGCGATCTTCTCGCGGAGCGCAGGCATATCCCCGGCCTTGACGAGCAGGCCGATGCCCGGTGTCGGCGCGCCCTGCGAGCTCGTTATCCCCAGGCCGACAATCGCCGGTAGTACCCAAATCCGTCTCATGCGTCGCTCCCTCTTCGGTTCGGCAACCTGACTGGACGTCAGGGCTTCAGGAGAAGCTCGCCCCAGTTCGCGGGGGCCATTTCCAGCTCGAAGACCTCGTCGCTTACCAGCCCGGTGTGCTGGTTGCTCCAGTGCGTGCGTAAGGCCGTGTCGTTCCCGGCCGGGTTGCCGTGCGTCACGCCGAAGTCGGCTCGAAGCGCAGTGCCCGCGGCCGGCTTGGCGCCCAGCGCCTCCCACGGCAGGGCAGCCTCGACGACGTAGCGCTTCCTCTTGGGGTCGACCTGGACCTCGATTCTCGCGTCGGTCAGGACGACGACGCTTTCCATCTCGTAGCCCTTCACCACGCCGGAGCGGAAGGTCTTTGGATGCTTCTCCGTGGCCCGCCTGCGGTAGACGACCGCGGTGGGCTTGCCCCGGAACGGCCCGATGGACACTCGCAGGTCCCCGAGGCCCGCTTCTTTCCGGTCCGTGGGCGCATCGGGGTCCGTGCCGAGCTGGAGGTCCACCGTGTCGCCTCGGGCGTACAGGAACTCCGGCGCGTCGGCGCCGTTGACCCACGGGGTCGGGTCCCGGACGTCCCAGGCGACGTACAGGTTCTTCTCGTCCCAGGCGGCCGCGGTGCGGCAGGCGGTCTCCTGGCCCTTCTGGTACGCGGCGATCTCCGCGCCGGCGAAGTCCTTGTCGAGATCGCCCGCGAACGTCGGCGCGGCCTTGCGGGCGGCGAGGCGTTTGGTTCCCGCGGCGGCCTGGAGGTAACGGGCTTGGAATGCCTGGGCCCTCCGAACGTCATTCTCCGTCAGGACGACCGTTCCGCCGGGAAGCGGGCGGATCGTCTCCAGGCCTACGACCTCGGCGTTCCAGTAGCTGATATGCCCCGCCTGGACGCTCAACCCGCCGTCAGTCGTCTGTGTGATGGACCCGCCGAAGGCCTCCTCGCCCGCGCCGGGAGGGCACGTGTCCAGGACCGCGCCGGGCACGGCCCGGGCCGGGTAGACGTTCCTCATCGGGTCGCCCTCGAAGAGGCGCGTCAGATAGAAGCCCTTCTCCGTCAGCACGTGCCACTCCCCCTTGTTCGTCGGGACCACCCAGACGTTGCCGATCGGTGCCGGCAGCTTGGCCGCGCCGACAATGTCGTACGCTCCGCGGAGCATCCCCACCTCGGCCGGGCACGCCCGGTGCGAGCCGTGAACGCCCGTGTAGTTGCTGGGGTACGTCCAAAGCAGCCTGCCGGCGGCGACGTCGTAGCAGTCCATCGTGCTGTGATCCAGGCCGTAGCCGGCGTTGTAGAGCATGAATCGGCCGTCCACCGAGCCGTGCCCGAGCTGTGCGCCCATGCCGCCGCGGTTCTCCTTCGGGCCGGGGAGTCGCACGGCCTTCGACAGGTCGTACTTCGGCGCGCCGCACGGCGTGAACCCCGTCACCGCGATCCTGTACCGCGTGCCGTAAAACGACAGGTCGGGCGTCATCGACATGTACCAGCCCTGAATCCAACCGCCCAGGTTCACGTCGAACGTCCGGACCTCCCCGGCCTGCTCGCGCTCGTCGCCGTTCTCGTCGGCCCAGACCTCGACCTCTCCGCCTTTCTGGCCCGGCCGGCGGAGGATCGTCCGCAGCGTGTAGCGAGCCTCGCCCACCCGCTCGTAGATGCGCACGGGCTTGGCCCCGTGGAGGAAGCCCGATGTCACGGCCAGGTACAGCCGCCCGCCGGCGCCGAAACCGAACCGCGACGCGCTCATGCCCTCGCGCGTGATCGTGCCGAGGCACGTGGCGCGGCCCGTCCGGCGGTCGATTCGCCACTCGCAGCCCTGGCCCACCATCAGGTGCGGATCGGCCGGGTTGATCGCCGCCCCCGTCGCGCCGTAGGACGAGGCGCCGAACCGCTCCTTCCGCAGCACGCCGGTTCGCGTGTCCCAGACGCTCACGCGGCGGGGCGAACCGTCGTCCTCGGCCACCCACAACTGCCCCTTCGCGTCCACGGCCAGTCCGCTGACGTTCCGCATGCCGTCGGGCGTCCAGGGCCCGGTCGGTGCCCGCCCGGCCTCCCGGCCGATGCGGCGAACGAACTTGCCGTCCGGCCCGAAGACGCGAACGTGATGCCGGTCGCCCCGGATGCCCACGTACAGGTTCCCCGCCTTGTCGACCGTCAGCGCGGAGACCCAGTTCCCGCCCTTCAGCGCCGGCTGGGCGACCGTCGCGACAGCCCCGGTCTTCACGTCCACCGACACGACCTCCGTGCCGCCGGAGACGACGAAGACGCGTTCGGACGAGACGGCCTCGAGGTCGCTGGGCTTGTGAACCGCCAGTCGTTTGTCCATCTTCCCCGTCCGGGCGTCCACGACCACCACCACGTTGCGGCTCGAGAAGCTCACGAAGACCTTCCCACCCGCAGCCGCCAGCCCGCTGGGGCCGCCGGGGATGTCCTTCTCGCCCTCCCACAGGTCGGCGATCGTCAAGTCGGTGCTCCGCCGCGTCGTCCATTCGGTGTACTGGCCCGTCCGTGCGTCGAGCCGGTAGACGGCCTTCGCGGCGTACTGCGCGATGTTGTTGTAGGCGTAGACCGTCTCGCCGTCGGCGGCGACGAGCGTCGCGCCGGCGATGCCGCCCCGGATGTTCTTCCACCGGATCTCGCCGTCCGGCCCGCAGGCCAGCAGCGGCTTGTCTCCCTCGCCACCGCCCCAGCCGACGTACACCTGCCGCCCGTCGGCGGCGCACGCCACCGGGTTGCCGTGATCGGCGCCCCAGCCCCGCCACGGCGCCGGCCCGCTGTTGCCCGCCCACCCCCGCAGCCGCAGCCCGATCCCCGTGTGGTAGATGCCTTCCCACGTGTACTTGCCGGCAGGCAGGGGCCGGCCCGGGCGGCGGATCGACATCGTCGTCAGCCCGTCCCACAGCACATCGTGGTCGCCTTTGGCCAGCCGGTGGCAGGTCAGCAGTTGCCTGGCGACCGTGCCGTCGGGGGCGAAGAGGTTCAGGCTGACGTAGCCATCCGCGGGCAGCGAGAACCCGATCGGCCGGAATCCCCTCGGCATGCGGCGGGTGGTCAGGCCCGTCCAGTCGATCACCGGCAGGCCCTTCTCGAAGCGCACCGGGAACTCCCGCCCGTCGGCGAGGCGAACGGGGCGCGGCGCGACCTTGCCCCGATCTGCCAGCGTCGCATAGCCCCAGCACCGGTTGCCCTGGAACGTGAAGACGCGATCGATCGGCACGCCCGGCTTGAAGAGGTCCTTGATGCTCAGCCGCCCGCCGGTGCCGATGGTGAAGTTCGGCTCGATCGTCAGCATCAGGCGGGCGCCGGCCTTCATCCGCATGCCGGGCTTGGTCAGCAAGGCCCAGGGCAGGGCGATCTCCTGCGTGTAGCCCGTGCCGTCGGGCCACGCGGCGAAGGCCTGCTCGGCGCCCTTGTCCTTGGCGTTCTTCAGCGTGCCCTCGTTGAGTCGCCGCCCGTAGGCGACGTCGATCACGTCCAGGCCATCCTTGTCTCGCCAGCAGGTCAGATGTGCCGTTCGGGCCTTCGGCGCGTCGTTGTCCTTGCCTCCCGCGCGGGCCACCTCGGGGGCCGTAACGTCCGGCGCGGTGACGATGCGGACTTGGAGGCAGTCCCCCTTGAATCCGTAGTCCCCCTTCGAGCTGCCCGGGTTGTTCATCGGCGTCTTATCGACCCATCGGGCCAGTAGGTACAGGCGCTCCGCATCGTACATCGCGGCGAACCAGACGGCGAAGCTGTCCGCGGCGCCCTCGACGTCCCCGCAGGCGAAGACCCCGCCCGACAGGTCCCAGTCCCCGGCCGAGCCGTCCACCTTCACCGCTCCCGGCGCGGGGAGGATCTCCAGGTTCAGGTTCTCCGTGACGGTGGCGTGCGCCGGCGCCAGGCGCCACAGGAGCAGGGCGGCGAAGACCCAAAGGGGGACTGGACTTCTCATTCCGGACTCCTTCGGCTCGGGGCGCCCGCCCCGGGCCGGCAAAACGACCTTCACTTCTTGACCTTGACGACAACCACGCACGGGGCCGGGCATCTGATCTCAAGATCAACCTGCCGAGCCGGCGATTGGCCGGACCGAATGGGCGAGAGGTCCTTGCCCGGGTCCAGCCGCAACATCTCCCATCGCGCCGCGCCCTGCCAGGGGGGCGAGGAGACCCGAAGGCGCAGCGTGCGCGCGGAATGGCGGAAGTTGGCGATCAGCACGGTTACCGCCGTCCGGCCTTCATTCATCCCCGCACAGACGGCGAGCCGTCCTTCTCGGCCGCCGGATGCCTCGACGCGCAGCGGCGTGTCCAGCAGCATCCGGAAGGCCCGCATAGCGTGATAGGTCTTCTTGGGCACGCCATGCCAGTTGAACAGGCCGAACGGGTTCGCGTCGCCGCGATAATAGTTGGCGACGTCTACGGGGCTGTCCTGGAGATGGATCAGGGCGCAGGTCAGGAAGGCAGCCCCGGGCGCGCCGCCCTGCCTTGCATACCACCGCTGCCGAGGGATGCCCTGTCCGGCCACGCCGATCGGCTGCCAGTCGTTGTCGGGCAGGTAGTTCCACTCGTTGAGATGGTTCTCGGCGTCGCGGAAACCCTGATCGTCGAGGTACCTTCGCACGGCGCGTGCCTTGAGGGCAAAGACGTGCGGATCGTCCGCATACGTGTGCCACGAGAAGAAGTCCAGCGGCGCCGCGTGCTTCTTGCAGTGGTCGAGGAAACCCTTGACGAACCGCGTCGGCCGCAGGTGATCCTCCTTGATCTCGCCGACGGAGCCCGTCGAGGGGCCGCCCACTTTCAGGTGCGGGAACTGCTTCTTGATGCGCACGGCGGCGGTGACGTACAGACGGTAGTAATCCTCGTCCGTTCCGGTCCACATGTTCGGACGGTTCTCAGGCTCGTTCCAGACTTCCCAATAGCGGATCTTGTGGCGGAAGCCCTTGGCCCAGCCTTCGTTGTAGTGGCGGATGATGCCCACGCACACCTCGGCCCACCTGCCGTAGTCGCTCGGGGGATGGACGTGGACCTTCCGGCGGGTCGTCTCGATGCTCTCGCCCAGGCGGTAGACGATGGCCCCGCCACTGTCGACGATTGCCTTGATATAGTCGTCTGTTCGCCCGAAGCGGTAGCTGTCCGGGCGGTTGGGATCGGCCTGGGGATCCGGGAACACCGCGCGCATGTCCACCACGTCACCGTTTGGCCATTCGCTGTCGTGCAGCCGAACGTGAGGGAACGCCGCTTCACGGTAGAAGGCCGACAGATCCACCGTCTCCCCGTAGTTCAACGGGCCGTTGTTGATGCCGTGCAGCGCGCGGACACGACCTGAAGCTCGGGAACAGTCTACGCACAGTTGGAGGGGGCGCTCGGCCCAGGCGACGGCGGCGATTCGCCCCAGAAGAACAACGGCGACGAGATGTCTCGCCATGGGCGTTCTCTCCGCGTGCGGACGGCCGTGCAGGCCGGCCCTGTTCGTTTCAACGCAGCCTTGCCCACGTCGGCGTGCGGAATCTCGCCTCGGTGCGCGGGAACGGTCCGGCGCGGGCCGGTCAATACTCGTACTTCCACGTCGGCTGGCCCATGCGCGAGGCGTAGCAGGCCTTTCCCACGGGGTCCCACGCGACGTTGAGGAACCAGCCGCGGGGGTTGTACTCCTTCTTCAGGGAAGGCGGCAACGGCGCAATTCGTCGCCACGCCTTGCCGCCGTCGGTCGTTTCCTGGAAGCCGTCCTTCGTCACGACGACGAAATGGTCTCTGTCTCGCCCGAAGTATGGCCCCCAGGCCGCGCCGGTCAGGTCGCCCACGCGCTTCCAGGTCTTGCCCTGATCGGCCGTGAGTAGCAGGCCTCGGTCGGCGAGCCAGTAGCCCGTGCCTTCGAAGACGGTCATCACGCCCACGGGCGTGGCGTCGCTGACCTGCGCCCAACTCCTTCCGCCATCGACGCTGCGGAAGATGCCCTCCTGCTTTTCCCGGCCGCACAGCAGGACCGGGCCGGGGAAGATGCCCACCGCGCGGTATTGCTTGCCGATCTGTCTCCACGTCTTGCCGCCGTCGGAGCTGACGGCCCCGATCCCGCCGGACTCGTGCACCAGCGCGAAGATGTCCTTCGCCTCCTTGGCGGACCAGTCCACCGCCGCCCAGTCGTAGCCGCGCTGGACGTTTCTGACCGACTGCCACGTCTTCCCCCCGTCCGCCGTCATGGCCGACTTCCCGTCCAGCATGAAGCACGCCAGCCGCGTGCCCGCCGGGTCGATCTGGAGCGAGTAACCCGTCTCGCACCGTCCGCCGACCGCCTTGCCGTCCACCCGTGCAAACGTCGCCCCTTTGTCCTCGCTCCGCCAGACCCCCTGTCCGCAGACGATCAGGCAGACGTGCCCGGTGGTCCGGTCGACGGCCACGCCGGTCGTCTTGCCCGGCCAGGCGGGCTTGACGTTAGCGGCGCTGAGCTTGCCCAGCACGCCGGCGGAAATATCCACCCAACCCGCCGCCGGCTTCGGGGCGGCCTGTCTTGCCGGCCGCGCGCCGGAACGGGGCGCCCCGAGGGTCCAGCGAACCGTGCAACTCGGGTTGGCCTGCCAGTACGGGTGCAGCGACAGGCCGTTGGTCTTCGTGGCGCTCTTGTCCGCCCCGAACGTCAGGGCCGGTCCCTTGTTGTTGTTCACTCGGAAGAGGAAGCCGAAGGTCCGGCCGGGCTCGGGCCGCCAGGGCGTGGCCCCCAGCGACTTCCAGGGCACGGAGGCCAATTTCATCTCTGTCCACGGCAGGGCCAGCTCATACACGGTGGCCTTCCCGTCACGGCGGACGGCGAGTTCGCCGCCGGCGACGGGGCCCTGGTCGTGTCTTGCCCTTGGCTGCCTGGGGTAGTGGTGGCCCCGAGGGACGCCCGGCGCAAGCACTCGCCAAAGCTCCGTGCCCCCGTCCGTGCAGGCGTAGGCGGCGTATTCGTAGTCCGCATCGGGCATGGCGTGGAAGCCGTACGGCACGCGGTCGGTGTCGAGCTTCATGTTGAACGCGTACCCGTCGACCAGGTCGAGAGAGAACTGGAACGTGTCGCCGCTCCAGGGGAACTCGGTCCAGGGGACCTTCTTGTAGACGTGCGCGGCGTCGGCGTAGGTGGCCTGGCGATTGCGGCGCCGGCCCTCGACGTACGCGCGGGCCGCCCCGGTCTGCACGGCGGCGTTGGCGTCGGGGTCGCCGGCCAGGAGCTGCCGGTAGTCCGGCCACTTCGGGTCGGCCTTGAGCTTCCCGGCGACGTCCGAGCGGCGAAGGTCGGCGGTGACGAACTTCTCGAACGGCCGGAGCCGCTCGCAGACCCGATCGTCGGCCGGGCCCCGGAAATACTGGTCTTCGTCCCACGTGCCGCGCTGAAGGCGCTGATGGCCCGCGGAATCGGTCGGGTTGTTCACGCTCGCGGCGACATAGAGGAACCGGTCGTCCCAGGCCAGCTTGACCTCGGCGAAGCTCCCGTCCGGCCGGGTCTCGCGGGCCTTGAGGAAGGGCATCCAGGCCCGCTCCGTCGGGTCGACCTTCTCATCTTTGGCGTCGACCAGCACGCCGAGGTCGGCCTCCCAGTCGTCCAGGCGTCCGTCGATTCTCTTCGTGTGCCGCCGGGCCACCAGGGCGTGGAGGGTCTCCTGCCATCGGGCCCGCCCGGCGTCGCTGACGAAGTCGTAGGAGAACCGGTACGCGTTGGCGGGGTCCGGCTCGGCCCGGTCGACGTGGAAACGAAGCGCAAGCGTCTGGCCCGCCGCCAGGCGGACCTTGGCTTTGGGTGCCTTCAGATGGACGCCTTTCGGCGGCGTAACCTCCAGCACGCCCTCGATGGGCCGGTTCAGCAGGTTGTGCAGGTCCACCCGCGCTGCCACGCCCGGGGAGTTCACGGGCGCAGCGAAATCGCGCGCGATGATCTCGACCGGCCGGACGCCCTCGATCCGTGCGGCGCGGAGGCGTCTCTCGATGACCTCGGCCCCGCCGCGCGGGCAGCGGATGTAGTGCGATAGGGAGTTCATCGGCAGCGTGACGGTCCTGCGGCCCTGGAACTCGCGGTTGCCCGCGATGTCGTAGAACTCCAGCGCCCCGTCGGCGTTGTCGACGGCGATCGTCCCGCCGTCGGCGAGCTGAAGCTGCCACCACAGCACGTCGCGAATGTCCCCCCCGTGCGGCGCGTACAGCGTGCCGAACAGCACCACCACCGCCTCGCGCCCGGTGCCGAACTGGAAGGCCCACGGCAGGTGCTCCAGGAACATCAGCCGCTGGAACTTCCGCCCGGTGACGAAGGCGTTGAACACGTTGGATGCCAGGGCCACCGGGTTGGGCATCTGGTACTTCATGGGCGCCCCGGGGACCGAGAAGTAGATCATCTCCGGGTGCCACGGGGTCATGCGGTCCTGGCCGCAGGCGAGAAACTGGCAGACGGTCTGCGGCAGCAGCACCTCGGTTGCGGCGATCCACGTTTCGGTGTCCGTGCTCTCCTTGCCCCAGTACCGGGCCACCATCGGTCCATAGCTGGTCCGCGGGGGAACGTAGTGATCGGTGAACAGGTCCACGAGCTCGACCCACTCCTTGCGGTCCTCGCCGACCAGGAACTTGTCCTCGGTGTTCATGATCGAGCACGCGGCGGCCGTCTTGATCCGCGGGTCCACCGAGCGGGCTCCGCGGGCGATCCGCTTCATCAGCTCGCGGTAGTGGTTCGAGTCGCTTTCCCAGCCGCTGATGGAGATACCCTCCCACGGCTCGTTCCAGTGCTCGATCGCCCACAGCGCACCCTCTCCGCCCTTCCAGTAACGCGTGCAGAACGCCCGAATCCACTGCTCGAACCGGCCGTAGTGCTTCGGCATGCAGGAGTGATCGGGTTTCTCCGGAATGCACGCCGGCGTGGGCCGGCCGAACGGCATGGTCCAGGAGGGGTGACCGCCCATGGTGACCAGGGCCTTGACCTTCGCTTCCGCCAGGCCGTTCATCAAGGCGTCGTAGCGTGTCCATTGGAACTCGCCCGACTGGGACTGCGACCAGCCCAGCTCGATGCGAACGCCCTTGATGCCCAGGCGCGCCAGCGTTAGTGCTCTCTGCCTGATCTTCTCGGGGTCTTGATCGTCGTGCGTCAGGAACTGCCCCTCGCCGAAGACGGGCGCATCCACGTCGAATCCCTGCTTCGGACGGTGCGCACGCAGCAGCGTGCACAGGAACTGCGGGTCCCGGCCGTTCGGGGCGATCGTCACCAGGTACGTCCCGTACCGCTCGGGGACCGGCAGGCCCTTGACCTCGGCCTCCGCGGTCGCGCCCTTCCTATCCTCCACCGTGACCGGGACGTCTCGCTTGCCGACGCGCCCGAGGACCTCGACGGCCGCCGGGGCGGTCATCGTCGACCGGCCTTCGAGGTACCGGTTCCGCCGCGTGGCGATCTCGACGACTTCGAGCGCTACCGACCGCAGCGGCGCCTCGCCCCGCGTGACCTTGATCGTCAGGTCCACCGACTCGCCCGGGTAGAAGACGTTGCCCGCCCGGCTCGAGCGGGCGAACATGTAGCGCGTATCCGGCTTGGCACAGCCCATCGTCTTGAGGTTGGCCGGGCGCAGGAGGTCCGGCTCGGCCGAGAGAGCCCGCTCCGCCGGAGCGAGCAACGCCGTCGCGATCGACAGAACGCACGGAAGGAGGTGTCTGACCATCGTGTTCTCCACATGCCTCGCGGACACCTGCTCGACAGACCGGGCTACCGACGCCACGGACGCCTGGATCGTACACGAACTGGCCGCCGCCATCCACGAACCGAGTCATCGTCTCCAGCGTTCCGGGAGGCGTCGGCCTGTTGTGTCCGCGGGAGGGCGGCCGGTAGTATTGAGGCGAACGCCGATCGCCGCGACGGCGAATGTGGAGACGAGATATGGTGCGGACGACCCTTGTTGTTTCTCTCGCGATTCTGCCGCTCTCGGGAGGTTCGGCCATGGCTCTGGACAGCGCGGACATCCCCGGCGACGCCCCTCGCGATCCGATCATGGCCGCCCCCGAGGAAATCGAGGCGCTTTCGGCCTGGGCGGCGGCCGCGTTCGCCGGCCGAAAGCCGGCCGAGCCGCCCGCTCGCCTCAAGCTGGAGGTCCGCCGGCAGGACCACAACATGCTGCGGTTCGGCCGATCGGTCCTCCAGTCCCCGTTGCGGATCGGCGGGAAGACCTACCAGCGAGGCCTGGGCACGCACGCCAACAGCGAGATTGCCCTGGCCTTGCCCCCGGGGGCCAAGGCGTTCCGGGCGCTGGTCGGGCTGGACAACAACCCCGACACGCAACGGGGCAGGGGGAGCGTCGTGTTTATCGTCGAGACCCAGGGCAAGGCGGTCTTCCGCTCGCGCGTGCTCCGCTGCGGCGACGAGCCGGTCCCGGTGAACGTGGACCTGCCGAAAGGCGCCAAGCAGCTCGTCCTGAAGGTGGACGCCACGCCCGACGGGACCGGCTGGGACCAGGCGGACTGGGCGGCGGCACGGCTGGCCCTGGGCGACGGCGGCACGCTCTGGCTGGACGAGCGGCCCGACCGCACGATCCTGGCGAGAACGGACCCGCCGCTCTCCTTCCGTTACGGCGGGGCCGACTCAGCCGATCTGCTCAAGGCCTGGCCCAGGCAGGTGACGACAAAGGACCACGACCGTTTCACGCTGCACGAGATCGCCTGGTCCGATCCGAAGACGCACCTGCGCGTACTCGCCTCCGTGAAGGTCTACAAGCGTTTCCCGGCCGCAGATTGGGTGATGCGCTTCGAGAACGCCGGCGAGCGGGACACGCCGATGATCGAGGACATCCAGGCGCTGGACGTGGCCCTTCCAGCCGGGGCGGACCCCGTCGTCCTGCACGGCCTGGCCGGGGACAATTGCAGCGAGGGGTCCTTTCAGCCCTTCGCCAAGGCGATCGACGCGGGACAGAGCCACCGCATCGCGCCGGCGGGCGGGCGGTCGTCCAACGGGGCCTTCCCGTTCCTCAATCTCCAGTGTGGGGGAGGGGGGCTGCTGACGGCCATCGGCTGGTCGGGCCAGTGGGCCGTCTCGATCTCGCGCGACCGCGCGGGCGCGGTTCGATTGCGAGGGGGCATGGAGCGAACGCGGCTGCGGCTGCGCCCCGGCGAACGGATCCGGACGCCGCGCATCCTGGTGATGCACTGGACGGGAGACCGCATCACGGCCCACAACCGGTTCCGGCGGCTTCTGCTGCACCACTACGTGCCGCAGGACAATGGCAGGCCGCTGGCCATGCCCACGTTTCTCCAGGGCTACGACCGCTACCGGACCCATCCCGGGTGGCGAGACGAGGCCGGACAGCTCCATGCCGCGAAGGTGGCCAAGGCCCTCGACTGCGACTTCCTTTGGCTTGACGCGGCGTGGTTTCCGGGCGATTTCCCCAACGGCGTGGGCAACTGGACGGCCAAGCCGAAGGAGTTTCCCAACGGCCTGAAGCCCGTCAGCGACGCGTGCCACAGAGCGGGCCTGAAGTTCATCGTCTGGTTCGAGCCCGAGCGCGTCGCGCCGGGCAGCCGGATCGCCCGCGAGCACCCGGAGTTCGTCTTCGGCGGCGAGAAGGGCGGGCTGTTCAAGCTCAACGATCCCGCCGCGCGGAAGTGGCTGACCGAGCTTCTCTCGCGCCGGATCACTGAGTTCGGCATGGACTGGTACCGCAACGACTTCAACATCGACCCGCTGCCGTACTGGCGGGCCAACGACGCGCCCGATCGACAGGGCATGACGGAGATCCGCTACGTCGAAGGCCACTACGCGATGTGGGACGAGCTGCGCGCCAGTCACTCGGGCCTGCACATCGACAACTGCGCCAGCGGCGGCCGGCGGATCGACCTCGAGACCTGCATGCGGTCGGTCCCGTTGTGGCGGAGCGACACGGCCTGCCGGCCCGGCAACTCGGACTGGGACCAGGCCCAGGTGCTCGGGATGAGCCTCTACCTGCCGCTGCACCAGACGTGCGGCTGGTCGCCGGAGCCCTACGTCTTCCGCAGCGCCGCCGGTGCCGGGGCGATCACGCAGTTCGCTTTCCTCGACAAGGACTTCGACATGGCGGCGGCGAAGGCGACGATGGCCGAGGCGAAAGCAAGCCAGAAGTACTGGTACGGCGACTTCTACCCGCTGACCCGCTGCACCACGGATCCGACTACTCTCGTTGCCTGCCAACTGCACCGGCCGGACCTGAACGCCGGCGTGGTCTTCGCGTTCCGGCGCGCAGAATGCGACGTGTTCGGCCTAAGCGTGAAGCTCGGCGGGCTCGACCCGAAGGCGTCGTACGTGGTGGAGTTCATCGACGAACAGCGGCGCGAGGCCGTCAAGACCATGTCGGGCGACCAGATGGCAGCCGACTTCCCGCTGCTGATCCCGAAGCGCCGCGCCAGCTTGCTCGTGCGGTACAGGCAAGACGTCACGTCCGCAAACTGATCGGTAGCCGAAGGCCGCGAAGCGGCGGAAGGAGATCACCGGCCGCGCAAGCCGCCGAACGGCTTCAAACACAGCCGGGACACCCTCTTGCTGTGTCGGGAACGAGAGCCGTTCTTCGGTATTGCCATGTGGCCGAGTGCTATTCGATGCGCATCAGTTTGGGGCGCTCCTGCGAGGCCTCGATGGCACGGATCGTCTCGCGGACGGCCCTGGCCTTCTCGAGACTCAGTCTCCGAGGGAAGTCCTTCTCGCCTTTCTCGAAGCCTTCGGCGATCTGCTTCAGTTCCGGAACGACCGACTTCGCGTGAGCGCCGTAGGCGAGGAGGAACTTCACCGCCACGGGCGTCCGCTTCTCGCTGGCCCACGGATTCTGCGTTCGTATGTACTTCACGCACGCCTCGATGCCTTCCTGCACGCAATGCTTCGCCAGGAGTCGAAGCCCCTCCATGCGGATCCCGTCGGCGAACATGATGCCGCTCGGGGCCGGCTCGACGACCGCCTTGTGGATCGCGGGCAGGAGGGGTTTGACCTCCTCGAAGCGAAGGTTGGCGTACACGCTGCCCAGGGCCCCGCGCGCCCGGCCGTCCTGGTTCTGAAGGCCGGCACGAACGGCCTGGAACAGCAGCGCCCGGTCGATGCCCTCCAGCGACTTGCTGAGCAGGCCCCCGCGCTTGGCGAACAGGGCGAAGCAGAGGTAGCGCTGCTCCATGTTGCGGGGATCGTTCGCGGGATCGCTCTTCGTGAGCCTCATGAGCATTTCGGGAACGGCGGCCTTGGCGGGCTCGCCGATCCCCGCCAGCGCCTCGGCCGCCAGGATGCGAAGCCACAGGTCGTCGGCGCGGAACGTCTTGAGCAGGGTCGGCACGGCCGACCCGCCGCGCCCGCGCTGCAGCTTGATCGCCTGACAGGCGCCGTAGCGCGTGTGGAGGTCGGGGGCGTCCAGCAGGCGGATCAGCCGATCCATGACGTCCTCCTGCCGGCGGCCCAGCGCCATCCCCGCCCGCTCCCGGACGACGGGCGACCAACTGCCCAGGCGGGCGAGGAGCTGCTCGGTGCTCAACCGGTCGTAGAAGCGGTTGCGGTCCTTGTTGCTCCAGCCCCGGCCGTCGTCGAGGAGGCCCTTCGCGGTCGACGCGTCCACGGGCGGGATGCAGCGGGTGCGCTTGCCCGTCAGGTGGAGCGTTCGCAGCGGCATGGCGTAGGCCAGGAGATAGGCCCCGGTGCAGTCCCAGCCCGGATACTTGTCCTTCCTCAGTGCCGGCGGGCCCTGGTGGACGAACGTCCCGTCCCAGCGGC
>Ga0272441_10002676_pt1 | contig 35641 bp, 27 predicted proteins | sample SSMProp6N_FD_193582 | JGI IMG/M metagenome (GOLD analysis project Ga0272441, IMG submission 193582) | Marine sediment archaeal communities from Little Sippewissett salt marsh, Falmouth, MA, United States - SSM-Prop-6N | ecosystem: Environmental > Aquatic > Marine > Wetlands > Sediment ...
GACAAACCATGACCCCCTGTGAACCACCGAACCAGAAAACCAGACGTAGTGCCAAGAGCCACTGGCCAAACCGTAAGTCCCTTTCGCAAAAGGAAATACAATTTCATGGTGTCGAAGATGGGCCTGAGCTGTCCCGTGTGCCTGCGGGCCCGGAAAAAGCAAAAGGGCCTGTGCTTCTGGTTCGTCAAGAAACTCGAGGGCAAAATCTGCCCGGCCTGCCAGGCCTACGAGCGAGTCTACGGCCGCAAGGCCCACGAGCCGCGCGACGAGACCTGAGTCCAACCGAGACGACACATCCTCCTATCCGGACCAATCTATCGCGGCGAACGGCGGCGCCCGGTGGGTGGCCGACGTCGAAGATTCCGGCGCGGGTCGGATGACGGCCACCCCTCCTTTGTTGGATTCAAGCTGAACTGGAGCAGATGTGCCTCGAAACCACCGCCCCCGACGAGCGTTGTAGGACCTGCAAGTTCTTTCGGACGGAAGATGGCGAAACCCGCGTCACAAGGACAGGCGGCGCAAACGAGGGTGGCCGCACCGCTTGTCGTAGCCGGCACGAACACTAGCGGGAGAATCTCGCGCTCCCGCATCACGGCCTCGCTGGCGCTCAGAGCCAGGCCGTGGGTGTCCCGCTTGTACTGCACCGTCGTCCCGGTGAGATTGCCGATGAGGGGGTGAGCAAGCGTGACCACGCGCGCCGAGCCGGACAAGGCAAGCGAATTATCCCGGCGGAGACTGCCAAAGCCAAAGAGCGAGGCAAGGTCCGTCTCGACCCAGAGGACCCCGCCACGGCGCACCCAGCGTTGCAGCGTATCACGAGTCTCGTCGTCCGTGTCGGCCCGGGGCAGCGCCACCCAGAGAATATCGTGCGCCTGGGCCGATGCCAGCGCTTCCTTCAAGGCCTCAAGGCTCGTGATCCGCGTGGGCCGTTGGGGCAGCGCCGGCACTGCAGGCGGAGACGGCTCCCTCTCCCTCGGCGGCCGCGTCGGCGTTTCCGGCAGGCTCGGAACCACAGGGACCCTGCCGCCGGGCGGCGCCCCCGGAATCTCTCGCACTCGCCCCAGACAGAACAGGCGAAAGTTCAGCCAGAACCGGGCGCCGTCGTGCTTGGCCGTGTCCACCGTCTTGGCGTCGCTGACCCAACCGTCGCCGTAGGGAACCAGAGACCAGTAGGCATAGCGCTCTTCGCGGTACGCCGTCGTCAACAGCGGGATGACCCGGGGATGATTGAGGTTGGAGGCGGCTGGATGTCCCTTGCTGGCCACGACCCGGCGGCAGCCCGAGACGATGGGGCAGGATTCCGCCGGTACCGCCGGCAGGCATTCCTTGGCCCCGGCAAACCAATAGCCGACCGTGCACTTGATGTCAAACAGCGAAAGAACGTCGTTGTTGGCCCAGAGGACCCCGCCGCCGGCCACCCACTGACGCAGCGTGTCGATCTGCTCCGAGTTGAATTTGTTCGCCGTGCACCCGTCCGTCACGCGTATCACATGCACCAGCTCGGGGCTCTCGGCGAGCGTGCGTACGGCCGCGGGCATCGTCAGATCCTTGATGCTCAGGTCCTCGTCGAGCCGCTTGGCCAACGTGTCGAGCTCTTCCGGGAGCGTTCCCAATCCGACCTGCACACGCCATTGAGCACGGTCGTTTTCGATCTGGATTCGTACCGGCGATTCCGGCACGACGGCCAGCAGGGCATCGGTGACATTGAGAGCTTTGTCATGTTGATTGTCCAGAGCGAGTCGTTTGGCCAGTTCGTACACCCGAACGTCCAGCTCGTTCGTACGCGGCCATTTCTCAATCAGCCTCCCCGCCGACGCCAGACCGCCCGCCAGGTACGACTGGCTCCGCGCACGATTCCACCGGCCGTAACGATCGAACACCATGGCCGCATCTCTGACCACGATCAGGTGCACCTCCGCAAGATCCAGGCTCTCCGGGTACTTGCTCAAGAAGAGCTGGCACTGCGTCAGCTTAGCATCGTCCGGATCCATGAGCCGGATGTAGAGCAGCGCGTGTTCTTCCGTCTGCAAAGCGTCGGGACTGAATTCCAGGGCTTTTCGCAGGAACTGCTTCGCCTGCTCGCCGCCGCCCGAAGCCTGCAAAGACTCCGCGCGCTTGAGAAGCTCAGCCGAGATCCCCTTGGCCACCTCCGGCCTCTCGGCGGCCCACCGCGACAACAGGTTCAGCACGGTCGAAAGCCCCAGCCCCGAGACCTTGCCGGTGGGAAGTACCTGTGCGACCACCCGATCCGCAAGCGACGGGTCCCAGTCCAGGATCTGCGTAGCCAGCTCACCGGCGCGCAGAACATCGGAGGGATTGCTGCTCTGCTCCAGCGATCTCAGCAGTTCGGCGGCCAACTGCTTCTCGTCGGCGAGTTTGAGCCGGGCCTGAAACCGCGCGCACTCCAGAGATTGCATGTGCCCGACCGGCGTGCCTGAAGGCAGACCTGAAAGAGCCGCCGAAACATCCGACCGGGCCTTCTCCAGCCACTTCGTATCGGTGCGAAAAAGCCGACCGAGCTCCTGCTCGGCTTCCTGCAAGGCTGCACCGGCGTTCCAGAAGCGGTCCGTATCGCTCCCGGCGAACTCACGAATCCGGGCCATGGCCAGCAGATACCGCGCCTCGTCATCCAGGGGGTTGGTCTTCACGTACGCCCGCAGCGTCTGGGCCGCCTGATCATGGAGTCCGGCGGCCATGAGTTTCTTGCCCTGGGCCACTTCCGGGGGATCCCGCAGGACGAAATAGGCGCCGACGGCCCCACCGGCAAGTACGAGCACGACGACGACGGCGAGGGCTATCCTTCGGACCCGTCGTCGCCCGGCGCGCCGGGCCGTCTCAAGCTCCTGACGAAAGGGGTCGGTCTCGCTCAGGGGCTGCCAGTCGGACATTCCTTCCTTCCAGCACAGAACGTCCGGGGCCAGCCGGCCGTCCTGCAAACCATCGAGCACCGTGCCGGTGTCGTAGGGCCCCTGGGGCTGGTTGTCGTCACCGGGAAGATACCAAACAGGCGCGTCCTCACTCATTTCTCTGCTCCCACAGGTGCCAGAAGCGTCTCCACATTCGACATCACCCTCACCCCGTGAGCCGCCACCCCGACATCGGCCGCACGGGCAATCACTCGCTCCGGCGCTCTTGCCGAGGTGCAGGAGGCCCCATTACGGCCCCGGCAGCGTCGGCTTGCGCCCCGGCGGCTGTTTCGCCTCCCATAACAGATACCCGTGCAGGGCCGCAGCACTGGCAAAAACCAGCATCGCAAGATAATACCCGCCGCCATACTCGGCACGCAACATTCCCTCACCCTCACTGAGAACGGCATCATCAATTCTGAGTTTCAGCAACAACAACGCCAGGACTCCGACCCCGCCGGCAATGGCCCCGTCAAGATATCTCCGTTGACCCTTCAGGGCGAATCCGGCCAGACCGGCGCCGGCACTTAAGAAAGCCAGGATCGCCCAAAGTTCGCGACCCACTTTCTGTTGCGCCGACCGGGGGTTCTGTCCCAGCATCTCCATGTCGGCCGTGGATATCCGCGTCCCCACCACCAACTGGACGCCGCTGAACGTGGCCACTCGATCACCCTGGCAGGAAATGTGCGTAAAAGGAAAGCAAAAGCACAGCAGGACCAAGCCGAAAAACGCCGGGGAGTACTTCCGCGCGTGCGTCTTGGCGGTTTGCACCTGGTCGGGACGCAAGCCCCGGCCGAGCCCCGCAGGAAGCGTCTTGCTCGCGGCCGGCGCCGGCAGAGGCTTGCCCTGTCCTCCGGGTACGGCCGCCGCCGATGGTTTCTCCAACGCCGGAGGCTTCGGCAACGGTGGCGGCACCGCCGCCCCGGCAGAACGGACCGGCCCGGTCGCCCCGACGGACGGCGTCTGCGCCGCCCTTGCCGTCTGTGCCGCATCCTCGGCGCGCGCCGCGCCGATCACGCGAAAAACCTTCTTGCACCACGGACAGCAGACCCGGTTGTCGGGCTGGATACGAACGGGCGCGACCGTGACAGGCGTACCGCTGTGGTGCGCGGCGGGCTTGGTCTTACCTGGCTGCGACGACAGGGTCGGAATCGTAAACGCCTTCCCGCAGGCCGGACAGGCGCGATGCGCTCCCGCCAAATCGTCGCTAACCTTGAGCCTCTTCTTGCAATGAGGGCAAACGACCACCATTGTTCTCCCCTTTCGGACGACTCCTACGATATCCACACACTTCTTCAGTAGAGCACTTTGCGGCCTTCGGGTCAACCGTTTTCCGTGTGCGGAATGAGACGTGTCTGTGCAGGTTTTAGGGCATCATTGTTTTGGACTCTGGACAACTACGGGTGGCAGTGTCAAGTCCGAAGGACCTGGCGATGGCGCAACGCCCGGGGCTCGTACAGCGTCGCACGCAGGAGCCAACTCCCCCATCGCCAAGCTGCCGCTTGACGCTGCCACCCGCATGCCAGAATATCTTCACAGACACAATGAGACTATGGATTGCAGAAGCATCAGGAAGGCGACATCGCCGGCCCGCAGCGCGTGAGCTGCTCAGGCGGGATACGCGAGTTTGGCGACCAGATCCTTGTAGCCGGAAAGTTGCAACAACGCGAGTTGGTGGTGCAACCGCAACCCGATGAGCCGGTCGCTGTACGCCGACGCTTCGGCGGCCGCCCCGTCGAACTCCCGGTCGATCTCATGTTGCGCTGTGCTTTTGCCCTGCAGAAGCATCTGCTTGAGTCCGTTGCGGTTCGTGTGGAAGGCGATCCGGACCGCGCGCAGAGCCACGCGGTCGTCCCGCCAGGCGCGCTTCGGCCCCGAATCCAGGTAGTTTATCAGGGCCGTCTGCTCGCCTTCGACCCGCGTCACGAAGCGCTGCGCTTTGTCGATGTCACTTGACCGAAAGCCGAGCGCTTCCAGATCGCTCACCAGGTTGTTCTTCACCGGCTCTGACGTGTCCTCGCTCACGTAGTCCAGGCTTCCGTCGCAGTACTGCGGATCGTACCGGACGCGCAGCTCGGCGGCAAACACGAAGCAAGGCAGAAACGCGCGGTCGATCATCTCCTCGGCGTGCTGCCAGTTGCGGCCCAGCGCAGCGTGGAGAATCGATCGGCGCAGCGTCAGAACGTCCTGGCGGGCTTGGGGCCATTGGTCCAGCCACGCAGCGTCCTCCTCGCCCGGCCACAGGAGCACCTGGGAGTTGAACGCGTCGGTGCCGTACTTCTCGCCGAGTTGCCGCACCGCCGCGCCGGCGCGCGTGGCGATCTTGCGCGTCAGCAGAAAGAACCAAAACTGCGACGCGACCTTTTGCGGAAGCTGGTGGATGCCGTCGATGCGTCCGAACCCCACGGCCTTCTTCACGTCCGCCAGCAACTGGTGGCCCGCGTATTGCTCCGAGAGCTTCACGTCGCTGCGGTCGAAGTAGGCCCCGTCGCAGAGGTCTTCGTACAAGCTCAGGCGAAAGCCGATGTCATACGCCTCGCTGGACTGCGGCAGACTGTGCCGCAGCGCGTACAGGGCCGAGACGACGAAACCCTCGCGTGACTTCTCGAAATCGCGCGTCAGCGGACGCTCGCTCAGGACCGCCGTGACAACGTCGTCGAAATCCTTATCGTTCGTCAGACACAGCGGCTGCAAGATGTCACCATCCCACGCGCGAATCGCTCTTTCCACCTGCCCCCGCAGCGCGCGAATTCGGTCGCGTTCGGCCTGGCGCTCTTGGCGGTCGTAGCGAATCTCGGACTCGTACCAGAAGACCTTGTCCCACAGCACGTCGAGATGCTCGACGGCCTGGCTCTTGCGATAGTCCTCCATCAGGTTCAGATCGTTGGCCTCGGCCACGGTCGTCAGCCGGCCCGAGAGCGCGCGGGGGACATAGCGCAAGGCCGCCCCGAGAGCGAGAAAGCCGCCGCCGACCACGACGGGCGCCGTCAAGGCCTGCCAGCGCGTGAAGCCGGGCAGTCCCAGGTAGCTCGCCAAGCGTCCGGACAGCGCGATCCCGGCCGTCCACATCGTGGCCTTCGGACTGCTCCGCATCAGGACCGAACCGAGGCGGGACAGCAGATCGTCCACGCGGGCCAGCCGCAGAAAAGCCTTCACCGGCTTGCCCCACGGCCCCCGAGCTTTTTTCATCCTTGAGATTCGCATGGGCTCACGAACACAAAACGACAGATCGCGTCTCGGGCCCGTCCGTCCGGGCCACACCGACAACGCACCCGTCTTATACCATCCATCGCGTTCGCAGGCCAGTCCCGTCATCGCGCGGGCCCCTTGCCATGCGCCCCTGGCATCCGTTATCCTGACGCAGTCGAAGGAGCAAATGCCGATGGCCAAACAGAGCGCCGGATTGCTGATGTACCGCACGCGCGACTGCGTCGAGGTGTTTCTCGTCCATCCGGGCGGTCCCTTCTGGGCCCGCAAGGACCAGGGCGCGTGGTCCATCCCCAAGGGCGAGGTCACCACCGAGGAGGATCCGCTGGCCGCGAGCCGGCGCGAGTTCCAGGAAGAGACGGGCCAGGACGTCGCCGGAACGTTCACTCCGCTCGAACCGATCCGGCAAGCCGGTGGCAAGATCGTCCACGCCTGGGCCGTAGCGGGCGACTGCGACCCCGCCGCGATCCAGAGCAACACGTTTACGATGGAATGGCCGCCCCGCTCCGGCCGGCAGCAGAACTTCCCCGAAGTCGATCGCGCCGGCTGGTTCACCCTCGAACAGGCCCGCGAGAAAATCCTCAAGAGCCAGTGCCCCCTGCTCGACCAGCTCGAGCAGCAATTCGACGCCGGCGAACTGAATCCGGGAGGTGCCGCATGAGAAAGAGCCGAATCTGTCACAGAGCCGGGCAATTGTTGTTCCTGGCCCCCGCCCTTCTGGCCGGATGCGTCAGCGTGCCCGACGGCATCGAGCCCGTGCACGACTTCGACGTCCAGCGCTACCTCGGTACGTGGTACGAGATCGCCCGCCTGGATCACAGCTTCGAGCGCGGCCTCAGCAACGTCTCGGCCACCTACACGCGTCGCGACGCCGGCGGCATCGAGGTCCTGAATCGAGGCTACCACGAGCGCTCCGGAAAGTGGAAGCAGGCCAAAGGCCGCGCCTACCTCGTGGGCGAGCCGACCACGGCTCATCTCAAGGTCTCTTTCTTCCGGCCCTTCTACGGCAGCTACATCGTCATCGCGCTCGAGCCCGACGACTACGCCTACGCCATGGTCTGCGGCGCCAACCGTTCCTACCTGTGGATCCTCGCCCGCGAAAAAACGCTCGACCCGTCCGTCCGCGACGACCTGCTCGCCCGCGCCCAACACCTCGGCTTCCAGACAAGCGAGCTCATCTTCGTCGAGCACAACCGCTCCGACTGACGCCGTCGGCGATTCGCTTGCACGGAACTTGTCATCCTGAACGAAGCGCAGCGCAGTGAAGGATCTCGCCCGCGTACGAAAGAAACTCCTCATTCTCGGGCCATCCCGGCACGCCGGGATTCGCCTGCGACTCAGGATGACAATGTCCCAGCCAGCGGGAATTCCTCCCGGTCTGACCGAGAGGACCCCGCGTTTTGGCCTACTGCTTCTCGACTTCTTTCATCTGCTCGCCGAAGCTCTGCAACGCGGACTGGATCTCCATGATGTGCTTGCGGGGCAAGACGAGATCGATGGTAAACCCGTCGTCGGCGCTGAAAGCGGCGAACGCCACGTTGCCTTCGGTGGGCGCGTCGAGCGGGGCCAGCTTCTTGCCGCCCGGCAGCGGCATGGCGCTGAGCGTGGCGTTGAGCATGCGAACGTAGTTGAACGTCCCGACCGCATCGGCCTTGTCGCTGTTCGGAATCGACGCCAGCGCCGCCTTCATCTCGGGGCAGACGCCCTTAGCGCCGCCGGCCTTGACCTGGTCGATCAATTTGCGCGTGTACCTGTCGGCATCTTTGCCGATAACGTAGACGCAGTGCCCGTCGGTGACGCCCCAGCGATAGTCGAATCCGCCACCCCACATGGCCGTGATCATCTGGGCCTGGGGAGAATCTTCGTCGCCCGTGTCGAACGCCAGCCGGGCCGAATTGATGCGCACGCCCCGGTACGTCGTCGTCTCGGACTTAACCTCAGCACGGACCTGCATGCCAAAGTTGGCCATGAACTCCCGGTACATCTTCGAATTCGCAACTTCCAGGCCTTCCCGAATGGCCTCTTCCATGGCCTCTCCGTCCTCGATCTCGAAGACGTACTGCATCGAGAACATGCCGGGCCCTTCGCCTGCCGGGACGAAGGAGAAACTCAGCGACTCGCCCATCGCCCCGAACGACTTGCTCACCAGCTTGCGCAGATCCGCCAGCTCGGCCTGCGTGACCTCCGCCTCGACCATCTTCGGCATCAGGTCGATGAAGACGTGATAGCTCTTCTCCCAGGCTTCGGCATCCATCGCCGCAGCCAGGTTGATGACCGCATCGTCGTGCAGATTCCCCAGCGCCCTCTTGTACGCGCTGGCGTGCGGCACCGCGCCCATGGTCCCGGCCAGCTTCGTCCCGGGCATCACCTTCATCGTAAACGTCGCGTGGCACGCCTGCGACGACGGCGTCAGCCCGACTGCAACCCAGGCCGTCTCGCTCGTGATCATATCCAGCAGGGCCGCGTAGAAGCGGATGAGCCCTTCCGGATTGGCGATCGGCATGTCTTCCTTCTCCGAGGCCTTCTTCAGCTCGGCCTTGATCTGCTCGAGCTTGCCGAACACCATCGGCTTGACAATGGCCGAGGCCTTCTCGACGTTGGCGTAGAGCCAGATCGGCGAAGCAGCAGCAAGTTCCTTGTCTTGCGGCTTCAAAGCAGAGCCCAGACTTGCCTTCCCGCCCTGGAGCATACGCCGGGCTTTCTTGAGCTTGTCGTCGGCGCCCGGCTGGCTGAGCAGCGCGTAGCGTCCGAGCCGCATCGCGATCGCGCGGGGCTGGCCGTCAACGCTGACAGCGGCGATACCGCGTCCGGCCGGCGCGTCACCACCGACGAACGCGTCGTAGTCCTTGACCGGCACCAGCATCCCCGTGAACAGATTCGCAAACGGATTCTGGTTGCCCTCGCCATCGGGCAGCATGACGCCGAACATCGTGAAGTTACCCCGCTGGCGGACCTGCTCCATGCGGTCGGGGCCCACCATGGAGCCGAGCTTGCCCATCACCATGGCCCCGGCGTCGAAGCCCTGGGGCGCGATGCCGGTGAGGAAATCTGTCGCCCCTGACAGGGCGCCGTCAAGATTGTTGATGCGGACGCAGAAGAGGCTTTCGGCCGGCACCATTTGCAGCACCCGGTCGGCCCGCTTGCGCCCCGCATCGTCCGCCCACGCGCCCGTCGCCATCGCCAGAACCGCCGCCACGATGATGCCCGTTCTCACAGAATTGCCTGCCCGTTTCATTGTCGGTCCCTTTCAAAAAGACCCCTGTTTTCCCGCACGAAAACCCACACTGCGGCCGCACACCTGTACGGCCACCAGTACTACAGACGCACGACCGTCCGAAAACTCAAACTTTCTTTCCACATTTCCCTCCGCCAATCCTCCGACGCCCCCGAATCGCCCTTTCCGCCCTTCCAGGCCGCTTTTTCGCCGGCAGAACCGCCATCTTCCTCTATATAGACCCTGCCCGACGAAAAGCGCAACACGCGAAACCGCGTCCCTCTCGCGTGTGGGCCTACTGCTTTGTCTCAACTCATCAGAGGGTTGTCATGCTGAACGAAGTGAAGCATCTGGGCTGAGAAAGAAAATTCAGCATCGCACCAGAAGGGACGTGCGATGGCGAGATCCTTCGCTTGCGCTCAGGATGACAATCATCATATGACAAGCGACGGAGCACTACCCTGAAATCAAAAAACTGCCCTCTCAGGCTTGCTTGTGGTATGATTGATCGTGCAGCATCCCGGAACACCGATTATGATGTCAGATGGCAAATCCCAAACGGGATCGGCCGGAACGTTCCGGTGGCTCACTGAGAACCGTAGGATTGAATCGAAAGAGAAAGGTCTTATGAGCATGGACAAGCGTACGAGACTCACGCGGCGTCGATTCCTGAGACGGGGGGCCATGGCGGCAACTGCGGTGGCGCTGCCCCACTATATTCCGGCCTCTGCGCTCGGGCGCGGCGGCGCCGTAGCGCCCAGCGACCGCATCGTGATGGGCGGCATTGGAATGGGCGGCCGCGGTTCCTATGACCTGGGGTACATGTTGAACCAAGCGGATGTGCAGTGGGTCGCCGTCTGTGATGTCCTGAAGAGCAAGCGGCAGGCGGCCAAGGGCGTGATAGACCGTAAATACGGCAACAAAGACTGTGCCGTGTATGGTGATATGCGCCAGCTCCTGACCGAACGGACGGACGTGGACGCCGTGTTGATCGCCACCGGCGACCGCTGGCACGCGCTGGCTTCGATCCTGGCGATGCGGGCGGGCAAGGACGTCTATTGCGAGAAGCCGGCATGTCTAACGATGGCACAAGGCCGCGCGGTCGTCGAGACCGCCCACCGATATCGCCGGGTCTATCAGACCGGCGCCCAGCGGCTCAGCGAGCCAAACCATGTGTTCGCCATCGAGATGGCCCGCTCCGGCCGGTTGGGTCCGATTCACACCGTCTACGCCGACTGTCGTTGGCGCGACGGATTACGACACGACTGGCTGCCCGCCGAACCCGAACCGCCCAAAGAGGAACTCGACTGGGATATCTGGCTCGGTCCATGTCCCTGGCGACCGTACAACCCCGGTTACGTGAGAGGCGGAGGGTGGTATCACTATTATGATTTCGCTACGGACGTCGCGATGTGGGGCGCCCACACCGTGGCCCAGGCCCTGGCCGGGCTCGACATGACGGACGTCTCTTCCATCGAGTTCGAGTATGCCGGGCCCGATGTGACGATGGTGACGCGCCTGTCCAACGGCGTGAAACTGGTCCTGTTCCGGGTCACCGGCTCGGTCTGGCAACCGTGTGAATACTGGCACGGCGCCTGTGGCGAGCGGTTCGAGGGTCCGCAGGGTTGGGCCGGGGCCGCCGACGGCTATTCGGCGCCCGATGTCTCATCGCCGGCGCTCATGCGCGAACACAAGAAAGTGCTGGCCGACTACACCGCACGCACGCAACGGTCCCTGGACCACGTACGCGATTTCTTCGACTGCATCCGCTCGCGCCGCCCCGCCGTGGCGAGCCCCGAAGTCATGTATCGATCCATGTGCATCTGCCTGGCGGCCGACATCTGCGAACGATTGAAGCGAAACCTGAAGTTCGATCTGCGCCGGGCCGAGTTCGTCGGCGACGCCGAAGCCAACCGCATGCGCTCCCGCGCCATGCGCGTCCCCTACACAATCTGATCGGACTATCGGGACAATCGCCTATCGCAGTGCAATGGTCCGACCGTCGATAGGCGACTGTCCCTCTCATTGACATCATTTGGATCAACCGGCGACTACCAGCCCTTGAGATGCCGCAGGTGGACCGGCAGGATGGTCGCACGGCGCCGGGCGGGACCCTGGAAGGAGAAGAGACGCCGAGCGTAACGGAATTCCTCGGGGAACGAACCCTGCTCGTACATGAACAGCCCCGTGCGATACCCCTGGCCGGCGGCAAAGGCCTTCTCCATCGGGACAAGCCACCGATCCACGTAGTACGTCCAACCGGCCGGTTCCGCCTGCGCGATCAGCCAGCGCGTCACCGCCAGCGCCCCTTCGTAGTCCTCGCGGTTCGAGTTGAGCACGATGATCAAATCGTGGGTGCGGACGTAGTCTTTCCACGTCGGTACGTATCCCTCGTTGACGCGAGCTTTGAGCTGTTCGAACTGCTGCGTACGCAGGTCGGCCAAGAGGCCGGGATAGACGGGATTCTTGACCCGCGTCTCCTCGTCTTCGTTCCAGGTGGCGGCCACCTCGGCGGTCATGATGGATTCGACGTACTGGTCGGTCACCGCCGGGTCGTCGGGCGCTTGCTCATGGGCCATCTTCGTCACGAGACGCGCGGCGTAACCGTAAGGATAAGCGGTCTCGGAGGTGCACCCGCGCAGTTCCCAGAACCGCTCGCGCAAGGCAATCCCCAAAGCGATCAATTCTTCGACGGTCATCTGCTCGACACCGAGCTGCGCCTGAAGCTGAGCGGCGAGTTGGCTCTCGACGTCCTCGTAGCGGGGCCAGTCGGCCATAAACACATCCTGGGCCTGCCAGATCTCGCCGTGGGCGCCCAGCCGCAGTTCGGCCTGCTCAGCAGCCGGATCGACGCCGAGCAGCGTCACGCCACTAACGTCGGGCAAGGCCAGATGGTCGAAGTCGCTGAGATAGGGTTCGGCCTGCGTGTTGGCGGCAAACGCCTCGGCCGCGTCCGTCTTGGGGGCCGAGTCCGTGTAGTACTCCATCGGCGTCTCGGGCTCGAAGCCGGCGGGAATCTCCGGCTCGAACAGACTCGCCGCCAGCGGTACGCCCCACTGGAACTGGTCGATGATCGTCGTGTGCCGCGTTGGCGAACCTTCCGGCACGGCGCTGATCTCCACCCAGACCGGCAACTCAGTCTCGGCGTCGATCCACACCCGCATGGCGAAATCGTCCACAGGTGGGACCGGGGCGTCCGAGAGCGCCGCCGGGTCGCTCAGTTCGACGCCCCGCACGGGCCTGCCGTCGATCACGTCGTCGCCCAACGCCTCATAGTCTCCTTCGAGGATGGTCGCGATGATCTGTCGGGGGTCCTTGAGCGGGTTCTCATGGAATTCGCGAATCTGTTCTTCCGTAAGCGGCCGGCGATTAAAGGTCTCGAGCGGATAGCAGATCGCCAAGAATTCGTTCTTCTTCAGCAGCGTGTAGATCCGCGTGAACAGTTCGTCGTTCTTGTAGTTCTCGTACAGAACTCCATAGGTCTCAGAGTAGTAGCGTTTGGAGCCGCCCTCGGTGGCGAACTCGAAGCCGTCGGGCCGCGGGCCGGTGGTCTCGACGTCGCGGGTGCGAAAAACGTACGTCTCGAACCCGGCGACTTTCTCCAGCACGCTCGCCCAGGCGGTGTCTGAAGTGCTGGTAGTAAAGTGTATGCCAAGCAACACCGCGATCATCACGGCGGCAGCCACAGATAGTTTTGTCAGTGGATTCTTCATGATCGTTCTCCAAGTCATCGGCCGTAAGCCGGCCGGAGGATTCTGGGTTGATTCCTTCAGACGTCCCAGCGTGCTGTCCAGCATCCGCTCGTCAACACGCGGGTCGATCTCCATATCCAGTTCGCGAACCAGGTTCTCGATGCGGCGTTCACGCTTCATCGTGGCACTCTCCATTGAGCAGGCCCCTGAGCTTGTCGATGCCGTAGCGATACCGGCTCATGACGGTGTTGGCCGAGAGCCCCCGCGTTCGCGCGACGGCGCGCAGGGACAGACCACCGTACATGTGCAGCATCAGAGTTTCTCGTTGCTCGTAGGGCAACTGATCCAGCGCCTCGGCCAGACGCCGGAGTTGCTCGTTACACATCAGACGCTCGACCGGTCCGCCCGTGACATGCCGGTCGCTCGACCGAGCCGGCGGCGGCGCGTCCTGAGGACGTTTGGCCTTGTTGTGATTGCGGGCGCGATTGGCCACGCACATCATCAGGTACGCCCGCAGACTGCCGGTCAGTCGAAACGTTCGAACGCCCTCGGCGAAAGCGACGAAAACATCGTGCACGACGTCCTCGGCCGCCGCCTTGTCGTTGAGCAAGGCCATCGCCAGGACGAGCAGATCCTTGCGGTACTTCCGATAAATCCGCGCCATCGCCTCGACGCCGCCGCGTCGGCACCGCAATACCAGCAACCGGTCTTCCATGGGCCCACAATCCAATTCGCAAAAGACGTCTTTCACCAATATAACAACCGAACGCCCGCTGTGCGTCTACGCGAATTGACCGAAAAGCCGAAGCACCCGGGCCGATGCCTCACCCGCCAATCAGAGGATGACGGCAGGGCGAGAAAGCCAGCCTTAGGTTGTGTGTGTGAAGACATTCCGGCATGCGGGTGGCGGGGGTCCAACACACAACGTTTCATTCTCCCGTACGAAAGAGTTGCTGCAATTTCGGCAGGCCTTTGATATCATACGGCTTCGAGTGTGCACAATGGTCTCAGTGAACTGTACGTGAAGAATCCCAGACCGTATAACCAAGGGTATGAGGAGAATGAGATGGGAAATGCCGACTCTCAAGACGCACGCAGTGACACGAGGACGACTAAGGCGACCGACGCGGGCTTGCTGGGACGCTCCTGTGAAGCATTGTGGGGAATATGCAGCGGCGTCATGGCGGACCAGGAACTGAGCGATGAGGAAATCCGGTTCCTCGATCAATGGCTCCGCGACAACAGGGAGATCGCCGCGACGTGGCCGGGCAACGTGGTCTATGCGCGCGTCCAGGACGTATTGGCCGACGGCGTGATTACCGAGGACGAAAGGAACCATCTGAAAGAGACGTTGACCGGTCTGATCGACGGGACCCTGCGCGACACACCGGCGCGCCCCGAGACACCGGCCGCGGCCCCCGTCGAAGAAACGAACGCCATCGAAATCCCCGGCCGGTCGTTCTGTTTCACCGGCACGTTCCTCTTCGGCACGCAGGCCGCCTGCGAACGGGCCGTCACCAGACGCGGCGGAAAACCCCTGCCCGAGGTGCAGCCCGAGCTGGACTATCTCGTCGTCGGCGCCATGGCCAGCGAGGCATGGGCGGACATGGACTTCGCCCGCAACGTCCAGCAGGCGATGGACTATCAAAAGGACGGCTCTGACATTGCGATCATAGGCGAAGAGATCTGGACCAGACACCTGCGCCCCGATGCCGGGTAACCCCGCCGGCCCGATAGACAAACACCCCGGGCAACGGCACATAATCGAATAGTGGAAACGGGCGCCTGTTATGGTGCAATGTCCCGACCTTTGACGGGCGTCTGTTTCTGCGCTTCCTCGAACAACGGCTTGTACACAGAATCGATCTGGAAGCCGTCGACTCCCGCCTGGATGAGACGTCCGATATCCTTTCGGACCAATTCGTAATGGTTCTGTTTCGGATATCGAAAGGTGTTGATCGCCGGGATGACGTAGGCTCCGTTTTGACGCAGACTTCCGGCGGAATGGTCTTGCCTTTTGCTCGGTGGTTTGTAAGATTTACGAGAACATGGAGGTTGGATTCCCGCCGGTGCAGGAGATTCCCGGAGAAAGAAGAATGGACTCTGGCGGCGTTTGGTCTGCGCAGCGGCATGTGTGTGCCCTGCTGGTGCGACAGAACGGACGCCAGATCGACCGAATGAATCGAAGGCAGGAGTAGCGGCAATGGTCATTTCGGACCAACCAGGACACATGAAACGCACGTATGCAAGGATCTTCGGGAGATAGCGTGCCCATGTGGCATCCGTACGCTCAACCCGATTCCTCCACGGCAGTGCCCTTCGTCGGGTCTCCAGGCTCGGTCTTCGGCTGGCACGAGAAACATCCCCTGCGCCTATCGATCGAGACGGCGCTGGTAACGGCCGGCACCATCGCGCTTCTCGGACTTTTGAACAAACCCAGCGGCCCTGATTTCCGCTGGTTCATCATTCCCAGCCTCCTGGTCAGTGCGGCACTGGTCCCCACGTGGCTGCGAAAGGACGAGTTTCCCCGCATGGGTCTCGACCGACAGCATCTCCCGCTTTCGCTGGAAACCGTGTGCCACGCGTGTATCTACGTCTTCCCCGCGATTTTTTTAGTGTTGTGGTGGATGACCTCAATGCGCCTGCCGATTCCGCTGAAACCGGTGATCGCCGCCCAGCACAACTGGATCACATGGCTGCTCTACCAATTCCTGTACGTCGCCGTCGCCGAAGAGCTTTTCTTCCGAGGCTACGTGCAGGCCAATGTGATGCGCCTGCTGCGAAATGCCCGATGGGGACCTTCCCACAGACATGAATTCATCGGTATGCTGGCCTCGGCGGGCTGTTTCGCACTGGCCCATTTCGTCGTCCGTGGCCAGACGACAGCGCTGGTCACGTTCGCGCCGGGTCTTCTCTTCGCCTGGCTCTTTGTCCGCACGCGCACCCTCCTGGCGCCCATCCTGCTCCACGGCCTGGCCAACGTCTCCTACGGAATCATGGCACTAACCCTGGCGTAGAGGCATTGCCAACCTCCGTCGGCGAAATGAACCCAAGCCACACGGCCCCATTCCCAAACTTGGTCTCCTTTCGACCTTCTCCCGAGCCGCAAATTACCCAAACATACATTGACTATCGGACCCGCTTCCTGTATTATGGTTTTCCAACTTGAGGTTGGAGATCTCATCACGTTCAAAATCGTGCCATCAGGGAAGATTTCTGGAGCCTAAACCTGAGGTTTCCATGCTTGCCTCTGGTCCAGAAAGGCCTTTTTTTGTTGCAATGAACTGGGACGGATTACCGCCATGGTAGGTTCGTACATACAGGCAGCGATCAACTGTACAGTACGATGAATGAAGGTGAAGAACCGCCACCCGTAAGATACACTCGAGGCTTCAAGGCATCATGCTGGCATATTCGGGGATGCCTGCGATAACGGAATACTTGACCAGATACTCAACTCAAACCGGTCTAAAGCCGAAAAATCTGCTAGTGCACCTATGACTGACGATGCGGATAGAAACAGAACTGTATGCATAGCATTTGCCAACGGCTGCCCCCGGGCTCGAGTGAATGCCGCTCTGTTTGGTGAATATTTCCAGGCAAACGGCTGGAAGACCTGTTCTGACCTTCGTCGTGCCCAACTGGTCGTGGTGTTTGGCTGCGCAGTTAATGCCCGCAGTGAAAAAAAGACCATGCGGCTACTCTCGGCCGCCGACAGGAGGCGAAAACCCGACTCCACTCTGGTGATCGCGGGCTGCGCGGCGGGCATCGCCAAGAAAAGACTGTCTGAGAGATTCGACGCTTTCCTGGTGCCGCCGGCATCCAACGACCTGCTAGACGACCTGATCGGGGCCGAAAAGAAGATCCACACCATCGAAGACCCCAATCTGATCCAGCCGTACATCAAGAAAGCCCAGGGCTGCTTTGGGTCCCTGGACCGGGTGGTTTCCGAATTCGAGGTATCAACCCTGTTTCTCAGTCGAGTGGTGGACAAGATTCGAAACAAGCACGCAGGAGCACCTGACGAAGACGTGTTCCTTCTTCGTGTCGCAAGGGGCTGCCTTGATGAATGCGCGTATTGCGCGGTGAGATTCGCCCATGGACCACTCGTTTCGAAACCTCTGAGTGAGATTCTGCGGGAGTTCCATAAGGGTATTGAAGCTGGGTGCGAGCATTTTATCATTCTGGCGGGCGATATCGGCGCCTACGGCCAGGACATCGGAATGAACATCGCTGTGCTGCTCGAGAAATTGCTGACGTGCCAGGGTAATTTTGCCCTGCACTTGAAAGAATTCAACCCCCGCTGGTTTGTTATATATCAAGCGGAGATTCTCGGCGTACTTCGGCAATACGGCGCACGCGTGAAAAGCATCGTCTTCCCCATCCAATCAGGAAGCGACCGCATTCTGAAACTCATGAAGAGGCAATACACGACAAAGCAGATCGCAGATTGCCTTGGCGAATTACGAACGGCTGTACCACACGCACAACTCTTGACACACATCGTCGTGGGATTTCCCGGCGAGACAGAAGAAGAATTCAACGAAACGATAGAACTTCTTACCTGTGCCAAGTTTGACGATATAGCGGTATACGAGTACGAAGATCGCCCTCTCACTGCATCAACCGACTTGCCCGGGAAAGTCTCGGCGAAGGCGAAAAGACGCCGCATGTTTCGATTACTTCGTAAATTCCCTGGCGTGGCGCGCCCCGCGTTGTGAACGGATCACGGTATAGCGTGAGCGAAAGAGTCGTTGGAGAGAACCGTTTGTCCCAATCAACTGGGGCTGGTGTGCACACACTCGCGTTACCACCTCACGGCGCATGCCACACTTCTGGTTTCTTTGTCTGCTTTCGACAACCTCCGTAGCCTCAAAACAAAGGGCCAGCGCCATCCCTGTTCCTAACACACGATCTCTCTAAATCGATCTTCGCGTCCTGGAAACGCAGCTGGGCCGGGAAGCGGCCCCGGCCCAGTTCAAATCACATGTCCATCGTGCCTCTAATCACATCAGAGCGTCCTGCGCCGCCGCACCCAACCGACGAGGCCCACGCCCAGGCTGCCCAGCAGCAACGCACCGGGGGCGGGGACGACACAACCTTCTGCGGTGATGTCCGTGACCACGACGTTGCCACCGGCTCCGCCGCTGTACCACGCGCCGGTGAAGACCTGCATTTGCGTCATGTCACCCGTAAAGCTCAGGCCCGCCGGGTCCGTATCGATATTGAAACCGTCCCCAGTGGTCGTATCAAAACCCGTGGTCATGCCATTGACCGTGGCAAACATGGTGCCCAGAGTACTGCTTATCGCGTGGTACGTAATCTCGATGTCGTAGACGCCGCCCGTGTTCGCGGCGCTGCCATCCTGCCACGAATCGACCCCATCCCGGTCAAACCAGATGCCCTTGTTGGAAAACGTGCCGAAAGACGTCACAACGGTATCCGGGTCGGTCGCATCATAGTCGCCGTCACCTCGCCCGCCCGAGGCACTGAGGTTGTGCTTGTCATCGTTGTCGAGCGAATCAGGATTGGTCGCGAGATCACCTACCAGCGAGGTCATCCAGCCGCCGGCGCCGCCCTGGTACGTGTTGAACGGACCCGGGTTGAAGTTGCCCGCACCGACCTGGCGAAGACCCACCTCAACATACGGAGTCTCGCCTGCTGCGGTCTGCGTAACACCGCTGAGGTCGATTGTGTACGACAACGCCAAGTCGCAGTTCATCAGATTCCATACGTTCGAATAGTTGCTGGTCGCGTAACCCGTGTAGGTGACGTTGCCATAGTTGATCGTTGCCGGGTAGCCCAAGGCATAACCGGTGAAACACATTACAGCCAACGCTGTCAAAAGAACCACATTCCTCTTCATAACAATTTCTCCTTCTGTCTTTCCTGTTACTGTGTAGTTCTTGCCACTCAATGCACCTGCCCACCTTTCGTAACGCAATCAGGCACGTGCGTCCTCACGTCCCCCCTTTTCCTTTCATGAACACTTCTCCTTTCCACCGATCACTGGCAATGTCGTTCATCACTGGGGGCCTGTCTTTCTACCTGAACAGACGACAACTCGTTTCGTAATTGCAGAATCTCCTCGTTCATGCAAAATCGAGTAGGTCGCTTCCACCAGAGTCGCTCGCTTCCGATACCCGTTCTCTCCGTGTTTCCGTTTCTAACCGATCATGCTGTTTCAAAATCAATTCGATGGACCCATCAACACGTGGGGTCCCAAAGACAAAGGTCAGGCCGGGACCGTTACCCCCAACCTGACCCGTTTGTGTTTTCCCGGAACCGTAATCATCAAGCTATGTACTACTTCCTACGATACGAATCTTCTCCGACGCACCCAGCCGACCAAGCCCATCCCGAGGCTGCCTAACAGCAGAGCGCCGGGAGCGGGAATGGTAATCAACTGGCTCTGCTTGTCCGTAACGACCCAGTCGTTGTCGACCCATTTGAGCGCCCACAAATTCAAGGCCCACGTGTGCTGGGCGTTGTTCAACTTCTCCGGCCCTGGATCGATACCGCCATAAAGCGCATCGATGGCATCATTGTAGGGCTCCAGCGGCAGACCGTCGTCTTCTTGCTCGGCGTGCCACAACGACTTGTTGATCTCGCTAAGCGACCAACTGGCCGGTTTGCCCGCGCGGTACTGATCGTAGACCCATTCCGTAACATCACTGACCGGGTCGCCTCCCGCCAGATTGCCGGAGTAGGCCAGAGGATCGATCGTGACCCAGTAGGTTGTGTTGGGGGAAAAGAAGACCTTATTTTCAATACACCACGTCTCGAAGACACCGGTTTGGCCGGCTGACACATTCTGGTAAATGGATGGCGTGAGAGACCCGCTGACCAGATCCACACTAAATGGCCCCCCGCTGGTTCCGCCCATCGTTTGGATTTTAACCTGGGCAACGGCAGTGAACGTCTTGCCGTTGAAGGTAAATGTTGGTCCGGCCATGGCCGGTGCAGCAACCAGTCCGAATAGCACTGCTGCCAATAGAAATGTTCTCATCACCTGTTTCCTCCACCTCAACATGATTCTTTCATGCACGAGTTCTAACCTCTGCCTGCTATCCTCCACCGCCCGCATCCGACACGGTCTCTGAGTGAAGTACGTCCCTCACCCGGTTGCATCCGTAGCTCTCACACTGGCCGATCTATCCCATGGGCACCACTCCTTTCGTTTCGTTCACTGGCTCGGTTCGCTCTATCACCAACTCACACCGTACCGCGTGTCACATTTGCGGTCTTTTTATCTGCCTTCCACAACCGCCGCTACGAAAGGATTCTCCGTCTACGCACTTGGCCGAGCAGACCCAGCCCCAGGCTCCCGAGCAGCAAGGCGCCGGGCGCGGGAATGGTAGTAGTAATGAAGCCCTCGCTGTACTCGCCAAAGCCCTGGGCTTTTATGCCAACGACAATCGTTCCGGCGTTCATTCCGGTGATCACGTCGGCATACGTCTTGCCCGTATCAAGGGCAAACAGCACACCCAGTTCCTCGCCCACGTTGACGCCGTTTCCCTTGGGTCCACCCGTTGGCGGATCACCGTCGGCATCGGCAATGCAACTCAGCAACGGCTCAGGCGAGTACCCTGACAGTTCCGCCGGGGTAGCATCCTTCGTAAAATCAACGTCGGGATCACCCGTGTTGCTGGCATCGATTAGTTCGACGATGCCCTCATTGAGAAGGACGCCGTCGTAGAAGTAGACACCATCGATATTGTACGAAACATCTTCGGTGCCGTCAGGCAGCGTGTAGGGGAACCCCATGCGAACGCCAAACGTGAAGAGCACCCGCTCGGGCACCCCGGGGTCACTGACCGTGACGTAGAACGCCTTTTCGCCCACCGCTACTGCCTGACCGCTGGGATCGTTGGCGGTGATACCTTTGAAATCGTACGTGACGTTGGCCCATAGCGGCGGGCCCACGCAGGCCCCCACCACGAGCAACACAACGGCTATTGTTCTTTTCCGGCTTTCTCTCATATGCCTCCACCTTGTTTCAGTGCGACGCGGGCAGCCTGAAGCCGGCATATCCTCTGCTCGCACCTACGCTACAACTTCTTCTCCACCTGCCTTTCGCGACCTTCCGGTCCCGCAAACGAACGGGCCAGCGCCGCCTCACAGGCCGACCCTAACCCGTATCGGTTCATACAAACGCAACATCCTGAGGATGCCACATCACCACAACAATCTCTACCTCGCTACGCGAGGATCCTGCGACGACGTGCCCAGCCGAAGGATGTTACCTGTTCACTGGCTCGGCTTGCCTGATTCGACCGTCGATGCCATGTAACCAGACGACCGAAATCAGGAAAGAGCGAAAAAGGGCCGGGAAACCACATTCCACCAGGCATCGCCCGGCCCTTATTCACCATAGTGCTACCGTCTTGAAACTTCAAAGCCACTGCAAGGCCCACCGCTCACACCAGCGATCGCCTTCTGCGCATCCAGCCAACCAGACTCACACCCAGGCTCCCGAGGAGCAGCGCTCCGGGAGCGGGAATCGTCGGGTCGATCTCTTCGCCGATCTTCTCCTTGAGGGCAGCGGCAAAGTCATCGAATCCGGACACCACATCCACGAACGCCCCGGTTCCACCGATGATGTAGTTAGTGCCGTATGCGGCGGCGCCGCCGATGCCCCAGCTACCAGGCTCGATGAGGAGCGCGTTGATGGTATCCACGCCACCCGCCAAGGCACTATCCCTTGCATCCGCGACGGCCCCCGGGTTTGTCCCAGGCCCATTATTGTCTTGACCGTCACCGCTGACATCGATCACCTGCCGCGCACCGGCGTAGGTGCTGCCGAACAGTCCGGCGCCGAAGTCCATAGCACCGGACAAATCCGTCATCCCGCTATAGGGCCGTCCAGCACCATCAATCGCGGCGGCGAAGCTATTTGCAGCTGCCGCACTGTCGATGAGCGTCCAAGGTACAACCTGCGACTGCTCGCCAAAACCGGACCAGTAAACCAACGTTGCCGCGATGGACCCGTTGGGGCCGGCGGTCATAATCCGATTGTGGATACCTGCATCCTGAAATGCTGCCACGTACCCGCCTTTCACGAGCGCAAATTCGCTGGCATCCATACTACCTGACACATCGGCCAGCAACACGAGCTCAAGATCAACGGCTGCGAAAGCGGGTTGCGCCCCCACCAGACACAGCACAACACACAAGATCGCAGATAACAGAAGAGTTCTTGTCACATTCATCTGAATTCCTCCTTTGGCCAATTATCTGGCCTGCCTTGCGATTGACAAGTACGATCATATCAAGCGCCGCTGACTCGGCTTGCCTGATTCGACCGCTGGTGCTCTGTAACCAGACGACCGAAATCAGGAAAGAGCGAAAAAGGGCCGGAAAGCCACATTCCGCCAGGCATCGCCCGGCCCTTATTCACCATAGTGCTACCGTCTTCAAAACCACTCGCAGCCAAGCGTTACACAAACGAACGACGACTACGCAACCAGCCAACCAGACCCGTTCCAAGGCAACCCAGCAAAACAGCGCCCGGAGCGGGAATCGGGTTAACCGACTCGACCATGACGACGAAGTCCGTGTAATCACTGTCGCCGCCGTTATCGAGATCTTCAAAGGCCAGAACATATTCGCTATCTTCCCACAACCCAGGCGCAAACGACCCGATTTGCACCGTGTCAATGTTCTTGCCTTGGTAGGCAACCATGTGATCGACGCCGTCCCAGTTGAGGTTCGTGTCACTGTGCCAGACGCTATTCAGATTGCTGTTGCCGACTGTCGCATCCACATAGTAGCCGAACGCATAATTGGGGAATTTCGCGCCGGAGTCGACTCCCTCTACCAAGACACTGCCGTCCAGAAGAATTGACAACCTTTTCTGGGCCGTGCCCGGGGCGTCTGCGCCTGAGAAAATCTGCACATACTGTCCATTGCCGTACACGCCGAAGCTATTGGTGCCAGCGAATCCGGCCAGTTCGATAATGAACGTGGAAACGGACCCGCCCGTCGCCGTGATTTGCCAGTAAGAATCTGCCGAGTCCGCCATCTCGTCCTGGTTTACGGTCACACTACTGTCCCCTGCAACAGGCGCCGTGGTAATGCTATCAAGAACCTCCTGAAGGTCGTTCACAGGATCGGCATCGGTTGGGCGTAGGGTGATCGTCGGGCTCGCGACGGCTGATGTCGCTACCAGCCCGCACACTAACGCTAAAAACAACAATCTTTTCATCATTCTTCTCCTTCTTCCATTTTGGCGGAGCATCTGGTCCGGCGGTTTGGCGCCGGGCAATGCTCGCGGCTACGTTCTATCGTAGGTTGACACTCATTCCGATCCGGCGTCGGTCGACGCGCGGACCGCATCACCTGTCTTCTCGATTCCCTCCGAATGACCGGGCATGTGCTCCCTGGCCGGGGAACACGCCCTTGACGTCTCTCTGTCTTGCCCATTCCTCCCGACGTCACAGATCACTGGCCTGCTACTGGCCGATCTATGCCATAGGCACCTCTCCTTTCCCGATCACGTTGCCGGTCGTCGTCGATCACTGGCACGAAAGACTCTCTATCACCGACCGGTCATTTTGATTGTTCTCTACGGAGCCTGCACCGGTTTGGCGGTGCGTCTGTCTCGTCCTTACTGACTTCGGACATCCGGCTGCCATCGCCCGTTACAAGACAAGCGGCGGACCTGGCCAACGCGGAGTTGGCCCACCCCGTTACCACTTCCACTGCCTCTTGTGGCACAAGCAGCTCCATCGACAGTTCCAACTCCTCCTTGTGTTCCGTTATCCAGCCGTCCCATCACGGGTCCGGTCTGTCTTGCCTCGAAGCACACGTGATGGCCGCTCCGTTGGGCGCGCCGCGCATCTACACTACACGGGCCCCCGTCCCGTCGATCACTGGCATAATCGACTGACTTCACCACGCCGGTCTTGGCGTCGGGGTGACAGCATCGGCTCGATGGCTGGGCCCTCATCCACCGGCGGACACCCTCACATCACTGACCTCTGAAACGCCAAAAATGGGCCGACCCAAGACCGGCCAGTGATCTTGGGGGCCGGCCCATACTCGTTAACACAGCGACCGAGTCGCTGCGATCATTCGCTGCCGGGTTCGACCGTCCGCTCGACCAGTGGCTGACCGACCCGGCATGATGGAGAGAGATGGTCGTAATTGGCTCACCTCGTATTCTCCCTTCGTTCCAGACGTATCTCAAACGCAGCATCTGGCGCTGCGGTCGTTTGCAGGTCGGGTTTGACAACCGTGCGATCACTGGCCGACTGACAAACCCACCTGGGAGTATGGAGAGTGTTAGAGACTAAGGTTGTGTTGTTCCTGGAAGATTTCATCGCGGCTTCAAAGGCCGCGTTTGCATTCGGGCCGGGCTTGGCAACCGTGCGATCACTGGCCGACTGACAAACCCAGCTTGGAGTATGGAGAGTGTTAGAGGCTAAGGTTGTGTTGTTCCTGGAAGATTTCATCGCGGCTTCAAAGGCCACGTCTGCATTCGGGCCGGGCTTGGCAACCGTGCGATCGCTGGCCGACTGACAAACCCAGCTTGGAGTATGGAGAGTGTTAGAGGCTAAGGATAAGGTGTTGCCAGGCGATGAGATGACCTCGGACTCTCGACCGATCGCCTCGTCTGGGGAGACTTGAGCGAGATCCGGCCGACCGAGAAGCTGATACACAGCCTCAAAGAAGTGCTCATCACCTGTATTTTCGAGTATTACCATTGTTACTCCCAGAACTCGAGACGCCCTTTCCTGTTCCCGATTTCCCGGTTCGATCAGCGCCATGGTCAACAACTGCGGTTTCGCAGCCACCACGCGCTGCAGCAGTCCGCCGTCGGGCATGTCCGGCAAATCCCACCGGCTCAGCAGCGATAAGACGTCCCAACAGCGCAGATACCCAATCGCCTCACTGCCGTGTTCAGCCGAGAGCACCGTAACCGGCAGTGTCTCCAGCACAGACACCTTGTCTGCGATGCCTACGGCAAGTATTTCTGCCTCTTTCATTCTTTGATCCTATTCGGTTCCCACCATTCGCCGCACACATCATGCGACGGCCTCCTCATCAAAGCTCTCGTATCGAAACAAGTCTGAACCGAATACCTTTACAGCAAATGACATCATGTGAACCTCTTCGGAAACTCGCAGCCGAACGATAGGCGGGACTCATGTCACACTCCATATACTCCCCGTCCATCAACCCATGCGTACTCCCCGCAAAGGTTCATAGCTTCTTTCTCTTAGTACAAACCGCGTGCCAATAGACCCAAAACAACTACATTTTCTCTAAAGCAGCTTGAACACAGGACTTACAAAACCCCTGCTCGCACATTAGCGCGCCGGCGGCACGACACGGCCGATTGCCGTTTTGTCCACCCAACGCACCCGTTTTGTCGCTAACCCGGCGACCATCAAGAACTTACAGCGAGATTGCACTTTCGTCACGTTTTGACGAAACGACAAACTGCCGCGCGCGGATTGACGCTTCGCCGGCGCAGCATCATGAATTCACGTGGAAGGATGTGACGTGGGGGACTCTACCCGTTAGAGGCAGACAGACCATGGCAGACCACGGACGTGGCCTTGGCGAGGGTCAGCGCCAGGCGCTGGATATTCGCTGGATATTACCGATAGTTCGGGTGAAGGGCGTGCTTGTCCATCAGCCGGACCAGCTTACGGTAGCTGATGCCCAATATCTTCGCTGCATACGTTTTGCGTCCTCTGGCCGCCGCCAGGGCTTCGATAACGGCATTCTTCTGCAAGTCGGCCAGAGGCTTGATCTGCGCCCCCTTAGACAACAGGGACTCACCGGCAAAGACACTGGGCGGCAAGGCCGAGAGATTCACGGTCTCTCCCTTGCTCATCACGTAGGCGTTCTCAATCACATTGGCCAGCTCGCGCACGTTGCCGGGCCAATCGTAACTCAGCAGCACCTTCTTGGTTTGCTCGGAGAGGACCTTTTGCGGCTCATCGTACAGCTCGGCCTGCCGATCCAGAAAGTGGGCCGCCAGCAATACGATGTCCTCCTTGCGCTCCCGAAGCGGCGGAATCGTAATCTGAACGATATTCAAACGGAAATAGAGATCCGCCCGAAATGTACCTGCACGGACCATATTCTTGAGGTCACAGTTGGTCGCACTGATCACGCGCACGTCGACCGGGCACGGCTGGGTGGATCCCACCGGCACCACGCAGCATTCCTGCAATACGCGCAGAAGTTTGGCCTGCAACCCGAGATCAAGCTCTCCGATCTCGTCCAGCAGGATAGTGCCTCCGTCAGCGGCACGGAAAAAACCAAGCGTATCACCGGCCGCCCCCGTAAAGGCTCCCTTGACATGACCGAAGAGTTGGCTCTCGAAGAGTTGGCCCGTCAAAGTCGTGCAATCAACAGGAATGAAAGGACCGTCAGATCGTTCGCTGTTACAGTGCATTTGGCGCGCGACAATCTCTTTGCCGGTCCCCGTCTCACCGACCAGAGTAACGGACGACTTGCGCCGTGCCACCCGTTGCACAATCTGCGCCAGTGACTTGTACGCGCTCGACCTGCCGACAAACGCGCCGTTCGCAGAATCGACGCGCTCTCGGCGCCGACGGTCCACGCGCGCAGCAGACCCCTTCTCATCTCTCTCCATCTGTTACTCCTCCTTTTCCGACCCTCAGCGATGCGGCGCCCCAACTCCGTTAGGATACCTGAACCGTACCCGATCACCTACCACACAAACATGCCGTGCAGGTCAGAACCCCCCATCACCAGAGGCTGCCCTGCAAATCCATGCTCATTCCGCGGGAACGGCCAGGACACTTCCCGTCGCTTGTCTTTCCCACGTCCGTCGCGAAACTGCCGCAAAAAGCGGACCGACGCACAACGTGCGAAAGAAGCCGACCGCGTAGCATTCCGGGATGCAGCATACCCCAATCAACTCGGGGGGTCGAAGCAGAAATACCCAAAATACTACAAACAGCACATCCATGCACTGCACAGATTACCCAATACTACCAAAGGTCAACCACGGCTGTCAAGAGCAAAATGCCCATATTCCGGCCAGCGAGAACAACTGCGCCCCAGATTGCACGTTAAGCCTTTTATTAAAAAAGGTTTATAATGCACAGCCGGTCTATCCTATGCCAGGAAAAACATCTTCGGACCAGCCCCCGCAGACGGTCTTCGCTGCACGACTTAATTCAGTACGCCACGAATGCAATCCCGGCCGCGTTTCGAACGCAACTGCTGAAGCTCGCGCTACTCGCAAAGTTTTCGGCTCGGCGGATGCCGATTCCCGCTGAACCGACGTATAGTCCTTGACAGAAACCGCCCGATGCGTTCTACTGTCCTATAATGTGCCAGAAGAACGATTATCGGTCTTCTGTCTTTGGGGGTATTGCATGATTTTATAGCGCGCTGATTCTAACGTACTCATCACCAACGAGAGCATTTCCACAACGACACCTTCTGATTAAGTGAAAGCCCCAACGAGACGATACATCTCGCAGGGAAAACGTGTCTTTGGACGAAAACTGCCATGAACGAGAAACAAACTTCAACGCTGTGTTGGGCGATCAAGGCTCTGCTGGCGGGCATATTGGTGTATGTCGCCGTCGAGACGGCGATGAAACCGATGCATCTTCGCAAAGCACTCAATCCGCACACTGCCGCCGCCAGGGAACAGGGTCCGCAAATCCCGGGAGCCTCGTCTGAGCCTCGCCCACCCGCCAACGTTTCGAGAATCCTCGAAAACAACTTGTTCATGGGCCCAGACGCCAATCCTGGCCCCCATACGGGTCCCGCGGCGGAGATTTCGCCCGCACCGGCGGTTTCCGCCGAGCAGGAGTTGGGCCTGAGGCTGGTCGGCACCATTGCAGGCGGGCCTATCACGTCGCGAGCCATAATCCAGGACGCTGCAACCAACAGCACACGCTCTTACAAAATCGGAGACGTGGTGGCCTCGGCGACGGTCGAGTCCATTCGGTCCGATGCCGTTGTTCTGCGTCATAAGGGCCGGAAGAAGGTCCTGAACCGCCAGGCCGCCACGATCGCGACACAAAGCGGCAACAGCAAAGTGAACCGCGCCCAGGACGCTGGAGAAACGCGTCACAATCCCTCTCGCGAGGGAACCGCGCGCCCGCCTTCAGCAAAACTGGGATACGTAGAGGACATTTTCCGCAAGGCAACCGTCGAACCTCACGTAGAGAACGGTCAAACCCAGGGACTGAAGATCACGGGTCTGGAGAATACCCCGCTGGCCGGAATGTTCGGCCTGCGCAACGGCGACGTGGTTCGGACCGTCAACGGGCAAAACCTCACGAGCAAGCAGAAAGCGTTCCAGGTACTTCAAAAGGCCAGAACGCAGCCTCAAATACGTATCCAGTTGTTGCGCAAGGACCAGGTCAAAAAACTGGCCTTCGATCTGTAGAAAATCGGAGACGACATTGAAAACGAAACGGTTTTTTCTCGGGACCCCGCGAGCAAGGACCCATAGAGCCCGACTCCAACGGCTGACGGGCCTATTGACGGTGATGCTATGCGTGGCGTTGCTCAACAGCGGAGGCTGTGGCGGACACGTCAAAGCGGTCAGCAGCCAGGAAGTCTCTCCCGTTCAGTTGAGTTCGCGGCCCAGGCGTGCGAAACAAGCAGAAGCCGACGCGTCGGCGATTCCATCGGGCCCGGCGCAAGTGGCGTCGGAACAAGTGCGGCGGGAAGGGACCTCGGTGGCCCCGACAAGACCAGCGGGCCGTGAGACGGCAACGATGACCGCCCCGAATGCGGCAGAGAAACGAGTTTCTCAAACTCCGCCGGCGCAGCCGCTTCGGACGCCATTGGAGCAAAACCTGTTGACGCAGGCAGCGGAATTCGCCGGTCCCACTCCGCCGGCGCTTCGATCTGCGACGGGCGCCGACGTCAATATGCCATTGCTCCAGGAGCCCGGTATGGCTGACGAAATGATCACCGTCAACTTCGACGGTGTGGACGTTCGAGACGTTCTGAAAACGGTGGGCGAGATCACCGGGATCAACTTCATCCCGGCCGAGAGCGTCCAGGGCACAGTCAGGGTGATCTCGACGACCCCCATCCGTCTGGGCGACATCTTCGCGTTTCTCCAGACGATCCTGGACGTTCATGGCTACGCGGCCGTTGCTACTGAACACGCGGTCAAGGTCGTCTCCAAGGCCGACGCCGCCAAGAGCAGCCTGCACGTTCGCATCGGCGCCGACCCCGCGTACATTCCGCGCAACGACGCCATCGTAACGCAGATCATGCCACTGGTATATGCCGACGCGACCGAGGTCAAGCAGATCGTCCAGCCGATTCTCTCGACCGGGGCGCAGTTGGCCACCTACGACCGGACGAACTCGATCATGGTGACCGACACCTCGGCGAACATCCACTACATCGCCCAGATCGTCCAACGCCTGGACGTCGAGGGATCGCGAGAAACGGTACATCTGTATCCTCTGACCCATGCCTCGGCACAGGTGCTCAGCGAGCATATCACGCAGATCCTGCAGAAAACGAAAACAACGGCCGCCCCGGCCGGACGCGCCCGAGCCGCCCAGCTCCAGCGCGAGGGACCTACGGTCCTGCCCGACGAGAGGACCAATTCGCTAATCGTCGTGGCAACGCCGCAAGACGCCGAGATGGTGGCCCAGTTGGCCCGGCAGCTCGACATCGAACGGCCGAGCGGCACGGACAACATCCACGTGGTCTACCTCAGAAACGCCGACGCCAACGAGGTCGCGCCTTCCCTGGAGGCCGCCCTGGCCAGCATGAGATTAACCGGCACCGTGGAAACCACGCAGCAAGTCCAGATCACCGCCGACGGCAGCACCAATTCGCTGATCGTCGTCGCCTCGCCCCAGGATTACGAGGTGCTCACCAAGATCGTGGAAAAGCTCGACATCATACGAGAACAGGTGCTCGTCGAGATGATGATCCTGGAGGTAACGGAAGAGGGACTCAGGGAAATCGGCGTGGACTGGGCCACGCTGGATGAGGCGGTAGCCGACAGCGTACGGGGCTTTGGACTGACCAATCTCGGGCCGCGCGTCGATTTCGTCAGCGGAGACTACGAAGGGCTGGCGGTGGGAGCCTGGAAAGGCAGCGGTGACGGCGTCCAGATTGCCGCCATCCTCAAGGCCCTGCAAAGAGAGTCTTCCGTCAACATCCTCTCGACGCCTCTGATCGTGACTTCGAATCATCGTCGGGCCAAGATCGTCGTGGGTGAGAATCGCGCCTTCGTCGTCCAGTCGAGAATCACCGAGACCACGGACTTCATCACGCCTACGGTCATTCAGAGCTACGAATACAAGGACGTCGGTATCACCCTGGAGATCACTCCGCACGTCAGCCAGGGAGGCTTGGTTCGACTGAATCTGGACACGGAGTTTACCAAGCTGCTCGAGGACGTCTCGGCCCCGTCGCCGGAGACGCCGACGACGGCCAAACGAACCGCCCAAACGGTCGTCACCATGAACAGCGGGGCCACGATCGTCATTGGCGGCCTCATTCGCGACGACACGACGAAAGTGCAAACGAAGGTGCCCCTGGTCGGTGACATGCCGCTGGTGGGACCGCTCTTCCGATCGCAGCGAGACTTGTCCCAGAAGACGAATCTGCTCATCTTCATAACGCCGCACGTTATGGCGAGCCAGGAGCAGCTATTGGAAATGACCGAGAAGAAAAGACAGCAGATGGCTCCCGTTCTGGAGCAGAACCGCTGAAAAACGCAAAATCAGAAGGCGAAACGGCAAAACAGGCGGCCGCGCCCCATCGGCAAGCCGCCGACGAGCGGCCAAGCGGGTCGCTTTTGTCTTCTGAATTCGCGAGGAGACCTTGGTGAATCCAGACATGACCAACCAGGCCAGGCAGCGGCAACTCCAGAGAATCTCCGCCGAGCAGTTGAACCCGGACGTGGTGCGAAAACTGCCGCTGGAGTTCCTCAAGAAGCAGTGCGCCATCCCCATCCTCCTGGAGGACGGTGAGATCGCCATCGCGCTGGCCGACCCGCTCAACACAGAGGCGTACGATGCGATCGTGGGGGTCCTGGGACGGCCCTGTCCTCGTGTGACGTGCGCGCCGGCGGAGATCGAAAACGCCATCAGCCGCTGCTATTACCAGGCGACCGGAGAGGAAGAATTCTACTACAGCCCCGATGCGCCGAGCGAAGCAGCCCAAAACGCCGACAACGGCGCCAGCGCCGTGCAGACGCACGCCGAGGACCTGCTCAATATCGCCAGCAAAGCGCCGGCGATCAAGCTGGTAAACAAGATCCTCTTTCAGGCCGTGCAGAGCCGGGCCAGCGACATCCACATCGAGCCCTACGAAAACGAAGTGAAGATCCGCTTTCGCATCGACGGCGTTCTGCACAACACGCTGACGCTGCCCAAACGCCAGGTCAGCTCCCTTTCGTCGCGGTTGAAGATCATGGCCAACTTGAACATCGCCGAACACCGCCTGCCGCAAGACGGCCAGAGTCGAGTTCGAATCGGTGAGGAACTGGTCGACATTCGCGTCTCGGTGATTCCGACCGCCGGAGGCGAAAGGGTAGTGCTGCGACTGCTCGACAAAGGCCGGGGCGAGCTGGGACTGGAGGATATCGGTTTCGGCGTCCAGGCACTGAACGTCTTCAGGGAACTGATCACGCTCTCGCACGGAATTATTCTGATTACCGGCCCCACCGGAAGCGGCAAGACCACCACCCTTTACGCGGCGCTGAACGAGCTCAACTGTGAAGAGCGCAATATTCTCACCGTCGAAGATCCCATCGAGTATCAGTTGTCGGGCATCGGCCAGATGCAGGTCCGGCCGAAAATCAAACTCACCTTCGCCAACTGCCTGCGACACATCCTCCGCCAGGACCCCGACATCATCATGATCGGGGAGATTCGCGATCGCGAAACCGCCGAGATCGCCATCCAGGCAGCCCTGACGGGGCATCTTGTTCTCAGCACGCTTCATACCAACGACGCCCCCTCGGCGGTCACCCGGCTCATCGACATGGGGATCGAGCCCTACCTCATTTCGTCCACGGTGGTCGGCGTGATGGCCCAGCGACTGTTGCGGGTCATCTGCCCCGGCTGCAAAGAACCGCACGATTACCGCCGCGATGCCTCGCTCTCGAGCGAACTGAGGCGGATGGGGGTCGACTACCCGCAGTTTCACAAAGGGCGCGGCTGCGACCAGTGTCTCCAGACCGGCTACCGGGGCCGCAAAGGAATCTTCGAACTCATGCTCGTCGACGATGAGATCAAAAATCTCATCACGCAGCAGCGCGGCTCACACGTCATCAAGCAAGCGGCAGTGCGAAAAGGCATGAAATGTCTGAGGGAGGACGGCATGCAGAAGGCCCTGGCGGGAATCACCACGTTGGAAGAAGTCTATCGCGTCACGCAGGACAGTTTGCGTCCGGACGAAGAGGGGGTTTCCGATGCCCGCCGGTGAGCCACATTCCATGACGAATTGGACAACGGGCCCCACGCTACCGCGCGGTCAGGCGAAAACGCGCGCCGCGGCGGGAAAGCACGAGATCGAGATCCCCCGCAGAGTGGGCACGAAAGACCTCTGCCGCATCGTTCGGCAACTGTCGGCCCTGCTGCGCGCGGGCATGCCGCTCGTACACGCCTTGTCGGCCCTGGCCGAACAGTTGCACGCCACGTCGAGCAGCCAGCATCGGCTTCTGGGAAATCACGCCCAGCAGCTCGCCCACATCATTCAACGCGTGCGCGACGACGTGAACGAAGGCAGCAGCCTGGCCAAAGCAATGGAACGGTATCCGGGCTTCTCCTCGCCCCTCTTCGTCGGGATGGTTTCCGCCGGCGAAAGCAGCGGAACGTTGGAAGAGGTGCTGTCCCGGCTGGCGGACATCCTGGAGAAACGCGCCCAGCTCCAGGCCAAGGTCAAATCGGCCCTGGCCTATCCCGCCATGATGACGGTGGTAGCAGCCGGCGTGGTCCTGTTCCTCCTGTCGTTCGTCGTTCCCAGCATCACCCAACTGTTCATCGAAATGCAGCGCGAATTGCCATGGCCCACGAAAGTGCTGATCGCCGTCAGCGGCTTCACACAGGCGAATATCGTTCTCCTGCTGGCGTTGCTGTTCGTGGCGGTCGCCGGCTTGTACGTGCTGAGCCAGACCCGTGAAGGCAAATCGTGGACCGATCGCATCAAGCTGAGGCTGCCGTTGTTCGGCTCGCTGCTGTTTCGGCTGGAAGTGGCGCGGCTGACCCGCACGCTGGCAGTCCTGTTGAAAAGCGGCATTCCGGTCATCGCCGCCCTCGAAATCACCCAGCGCGTCGTCCAGAATCACATGGTGGCGGCGGCCCTGGAAACGGTTCGGGACCTCGTTCGCAAGGGCGAAACGATCGCCAACGCGGTGAAATCCACCAACATGTTCCCGCCGGTGGTTTTTCACCTGATCGCAACGGGGCAGATGACCGGCAACGTGGAGCAGGGCTTGACGGACATCGCCGAGATGTACGACGCGGAGGTCGAGACGACACTGAAATCGCTTATGTCGCTGCTGGAACCGATGATCCTGCTGCTGATGGGCGCCGTTGTCGGCTTCATCGTACTGGCGATTCTGTTGCCCATATTCGAGATCAATCAAGCTTTGTAAGGAACGAAGCATCATGAAAACTCGGTACATTCATAACACCGGCAGACCCGGCGGCTTTACGCTGATCGAGCTGATGATCGTGGTGGTCATCCTGGGGCTGCTGGCCACGATTATCATGCCGAAAATCCTCGACCGGCCCGAACAGGCGCGTCGCATGAAGGCCAAGGTGGACATCCGCAACATCCAGTCGGCACTGGCCCTGTTCAAGACGGACACCGGGCGCTTCCCCACCACCTCGGAAGGACTGGCCGCTCTGGTTGCCAATCCCGGGATTGAAGGCTACCACAGCAGCGGCTACCTCGAACGCGACCCGGTGGACCCCTGGGGCAGCCGGTATGTCTATATCAGCCCCGGAATTCACAGCAAGGACTACGACCTCGAATCGTACGGAAAAGACGGCGAGGACGGCGGCACGACCGATGACGCCGACATCGAGAGCTGGAACCTGGAAAGCTAAACAATCGCAAAACAAGCGTACGGCGGCAAACGAAGAACGGCCGACTGATTTCTATGAAGAGCGAAAGACGCAAGGCATTTACATTCGTGGAAGTGATTGCAGCGCTGGCGGTGGTCTCGATCGCGCTGGTGGGCTTGCTCCAGATGCACCTGCTCAGCGTCAAGACGGCCGACACGGCGCAGACCATGGCCCAGGCCGTGCTGCTGGCCCGCGCCAAAATGACCGAAGCCCTGTGTGCGGGATGGCAGGAAATAAAGGCCCAGTCGGGTACGACCGACGTCAATGGAGCTCATTATGCCTGGCGGACGGAATTGAAAAACGTGGATGCACCCCAACTGCAAAACCTCGGACGCGATGCGCTGCGGCAGCTCCGCGTCAGCGTCACCTGGCAGCAAGGCACGGAGCAGAAAAGCGTGCAGATGGCAACCTACGTGGCGGATACCACCATCCATGAGTGACAGGAAAACCAACGCGGGTTTCACCTTGATCGAGATGCTCGTGGCATTGGCGATCATCATGGGCATCGTCACGATGGTGTACGGCAGCTACGTGGCAACCACGCGGTCCATGGATGCGCACCAGGGGCGCATGGCCTGTTCCGAGCGCGCGTACCTCGTGCTGCGCCTGCTGGGGCGCCAGGTTCGCTGTGCGTACGCTCCGTTAACCGATCCCAACGACCCGACGCAGGTGTCGCGGGATGGGACGGCCCCCATCGCGGCGACCGCCTCGGGCCCTCGCCGTGGCGTCACGGAAACCCGCATTCGGAAATCCTCCCCGTGGTTTTGGGGAAATCCGCGCGGCCGCCGGGGGGAGATTCTCTCGTTCGTCACCACCGGCGGACCGGCAGCGGGGCCCAACATGCCGCGCGGCCTGTCCCGGGTCACGTATCTGTACGACAGAGCCGCCGCGACCCTGTCGATCCGCACGCAGGAACGTGTGAATCTGTTCCGCCGTTCCGAGAACGCGGGACTTGACCACCCCCTGCTGAGCAACGTCACCACGATCAGTCTGCGGTTTCATGACGGCAAAGAATGGAAGGACGAATGGGACTATGAGAAAGACGACGGACTGCCCCATGCCGTGAAGCTCGAACTTACCGTCGTAGACGAAAACGAACGCGAGCACCACTACGGCGCTACCATCGGCGTCATGTCTCGCCTTCACGATGAAAACGAAAAGCCGACAAGCATCAGACAGGGCAGACGGTTATGAGACAGAACAGCGCAACACGAGAGCGGGACGGCTTCGTCCTCATCGTCGTTCTCGGCACCGTTCTGCTCTTATCGACGCTGCTGTTCGGCTTCAGCTTCACCGCGCACAAGAAACTCGAGGCGGCCGACAGCTTCTACCGGACCGAGCAGGCCTGGAGCTGCGCCCGCGCCGGCCTGCATATCGCCATCGCGACGATTGCCGAGGCCAACGACCTCTACACCGACCCCCGCTTTGCGAAGCTCACGACGGAGGGCAGCGCGTTCGCCGTTGCCGACGGCTCGTGCTCGATAATGATCGCCGAGGAGAACGGCCTGCTGAACGTCAACTCGCTCAAGGACAAGGAAGGGCGTCTCAACCGGGCCC
>Ga0272441_10002677_pt1 | contig 35636 bp, 34 predicted proteins | sample SSMProp6N_FD_193582 | JGI IMG/M metagenome (GOLD analysis project Ga0272441, IMG submission 193582) | Marine sediment archaeal communities from Little Sippewissett salt marsh, Falmouth, MA, United States - SSM-Prop-6N | ecosystem: Environmental > Aquatic > Marine > Wetlands > Sediment ...
CCATACATCGGGTGAGATTCTCCAGCGCCGCCTCCGCGCGCTGAGGGCGCCGAGCTTCTGTCACGGCGCGGCGAGGCCGAAAGCGCCTGCACGCCGCCTTCCCTGTTCAAATCATCCCGCTCCTGCTACACTGTCGGGGAAGTGAACCAGGATCAACTGAAAACACTGCTTCTCCGCCTGCAGCCGGCGGCGGAGGACTTCGCAGTCATCTTTTCCGGCAAGAAGAGCCGCAAGGTCGATGGCCTCTACCGCCCGGACACCCGGGAGATCATCATCCACAACCGCAACCTGGAGCACCCGCGGGAGCTGGTCTACACGGGCATCCACGAGCTCGCCCACCACATCCAGTTCACCACCGCGGCCCTGCCCGTATCCGGCAGGGCGCACACCGCCGCCTTCTGGAACATCTTCCACACCCTGCTCCGGCGCGCGGAGGAGCAGGGGAGCTACGAGAGCGTCTTCACCAGCAACCCGGATTTCATCGCCCTCACGGCCACCATCAAGAACGAGATCCTGGCCGCGGGCGGGGGCCTGGTGCGCAAGCTGGGGCGCTGCCTGCTCCAGGCCCAGGAGCTCTGCCGGCGCCACCACGTCAGCTTCGAGGACTACCTGGAGCGGGTGCTGAACCTGCACCGCAGCGAGGCGGCGCTGAGTCTCAAGGCCAGCGCCCTCGACCTGGATCCCGCCCTGGGAGCGGAGAACATGAAGCTTCTGACCCGAATCAACAAGCCGGAAGAGCGGGAGAGGGCAGGAACAGAGCTGCTTAGCGGCCGCCTCAGCCCGGCCCAGGTGCGCAGCCGCTTCCTGCAGGAGCCCAATGATGAGAGCGAACCGCTGGAGCTCCTGGAGAAAGAGCGCTCCCGCCTGGAGGCCCAGATCAGCAGGCTCAAGCAGCGCCTGGCGGAGGTTGAGAGCAGGATCGCCGCTTCCCATGAATAAGGAGGATTCGCCATGGCCTTGAAATTCGGCACCAGCGGCGTGCGCGGCCTGGTCACGGAGATGAGCGACCGGGCCTGCGCCCTCTACACCCGGGCCTACATGCGCTACCTGAAAACTTTGTCCGCCGTAAGAACCGTCTGCCTGGGCGGGGACCTGCGCAGCTCCACGCCCCGAATATTGGCGGCCGTGGCTTTCGCGGTCCGGGAGGAAGGGGGCGAGCCGCTTTACTGTGGAATGCTGCCCACCCCCGCCCTGGCCACCTTTGCCCGGGAGCGCAAATGCGGCTGCATCATGGTCACAGGCAGCCACATTCCGGATGACCGCAACGGCATCAAGTTCTACCTGCCCGCCGGTGAGGTGCTCAAGAACGACGAAGCCGAGATCTCACGTCTTTACGCGGAGCTGGCCTCCGGCCCCGCACCGGTCCGGTCAGCCGGCGAAGGGGAAAGACCCTATGACGCCCATGAAAACCTAAAGAGCGGACTGCGTCCGGACCTGGGCGCCCCGACGACGGAGGCGCAGGCCCTCTACCTGCAGAGGCTGCGTGACTGCTTTCCTGCGGGGAGCCTGACGGGCTTAAGGCTGGTGTTCTACCAGCATTCCTCGGCGGCCCGGGATTTGCTCCCGGCGCTCCTGCGCGACCTGGGCGCGGAGGTGATCTCGGTGGGGTGGTCGGAGCGCTTCGTGCCGCTGGATACCGAGGCGGTGGAAGACCCCCGGAAGCTGGCCGCCATGGTTCGCGAACACTCCGCCGACGCCCTGTTGTCCACCGACGGGGACGCCGACCGCCCCCTGCTGACGGACGAGACGGGACGGGTCATCCGGGGGGACATACTGGGAATTCTCGTGGCCCGCACCCTGCAAGCCGACGCGGTGGCCACCCCGGTAAGCTCCAACACCGCCCTGGAGATGAGCGGCTGGTTCAAAACGGTGCGCCGCACCCGTATCGGCTCCCCCCACGTGATCGCCGCGCTCAACGAGCTTTCGGCGGCGGGCTACAGCCGGGTAGTCGGTTACGAGGCCAATGGCGGCTTTTTGACCGGCTCGGAGCTGACCCGCCCCGGCGGCGCGGTGCTGCCCCCCCTCCCCACCCGGGACGCGGGCCTGCCCCTGATAGCCGCCCTGGCGGCCTGCCGCAGCCGCGGCCTGGCCTTGTCGGAATTGGTGGCGGAGCTGCCGGACCGCTACACGGTCAGCGGCCTGCTGCGGGGGATTCCCTCCGAACGGGGACGCGCCCTGGTGGCGCGCTTCGAGAGCGAAGGCGCAACACTAGCCGCCCAGCTGTTCGGCGCGATCGCCGGCGAGCCGGAATCCCTCGATTTTACCGACGGCGCCCGCATTCGCTTCACCGGCGGATGGATAATCCACCTGCGCCCCTCGGGGAACGCCCCGGAGTTCCGCTGCTACGTGGAGGCGGACAGCCCGGAGGCGGCGGCGCGCCTCAATGAGCAGGCCCTGGCAATTACGGCCGGGGAGCTGGCAGCCGGGAGCGGGGCATGATCGGCATCCGCCGCCTGATCAATCCCGTCCAGGAGTATGCCTGGGGCTCCACCACCGCCATACCCGGGCTCTTAGGCCTTGCCAACCCGGACGGGCGTCCCCAGGCGGAGCTCTGGATGGGCGCCCACCCCAGGGGCCCCTCTTTGGTGGATATGGAAGGCCGGCGCATCAGTTTGGCCGAGCTGATCGCCTACGACCCGGAGGCTGTGCTGGGAAGCGAAACAGTGGCGCGCTTCGGCGCCGGGCTGCCCTTCCTGTTCAAGGTGCTGGCCGCCGCCAAGCCCCTCTCCATACAGGCCCACCCGGACAAGGAGCAGGCCCGCGCCGGCTTCGCCCGGGAAAACCGGGAGAAGATCCCCCTGGACGCCTTCCAACGCAGCTACCGGGACGCCTTCCACAAGCCGGAGATCCTCTGCGCCCTCACCGGCTTCTGGGCCCTGAAGGGCTTCCGCCCCGCCGCTGAGATCCTCGACCTCTGCGCCGGGCTGGGCCCTGTGGGATTGGACAGTGAATTGGAGCTGCTGCGGGCTTCCGGGGAGGCCGGCCTGAAGGCCTTCTTCGGCGCCCTGATGAGCCTGCCGGCCGGGCGCCGGGAAAGAGCCTGCGCGGAGGCGGCCGCCCGCTGCAAAGAATTGTCCCTCCGCACAGCTCCCGCAGCCCGGGCGGAATGGGCCTGGATCGCCCGCCTGCACGACCTCTATCCCGGAGACAGCGGCAGCCTGGCCCCCCTGTATCTCAACCTGGTTCATCTCGCCCCCGGAGAGGCCCTTTTCCTGCCCGCCGGGGAGCTCCACGCCTATCTGGAGGGTACCGGCATCGAGCTGATGGCCAACTCCGACAATGTGCTGCGCGGCGGGCTCACCCCCAAGCACGTCGACGTGCCGGAGCTGCTGCGCATCCTGCGTTTCGAGCCGGCCTCCGCGGTCCTCCAGGAAAGCCGTCCCGGCGGATCCGGGGAAACCGTCTACCGGTCGCCGGCCCGGGAATTCCGCCTTTCCCGCCTCACGCTGCCCCCCGGGGGGGGTGCGGGCTACGAAGCAAACGGCCCGCGCAGCGTGGAGATCCTGCTCTGCACCCGCGGCGAGGCGTTCATCCGGGTTCGGGGCGGAGCGGTGGACGGGCTCCTGATCCGGCAGGGGGAATCGGTGCTCATCGCCGCCGACCTGCCGGGCTACACGATCCGCGGGGAAGCCGACCTCTACAAGGCAGCCGTACCCCTCTGAGCCGGCCGCCGGCGCCACTCCCGAAAAAAAAAGAAAAAAAGCCGATTTTTCGTTCCTCCTCCCTTGACAGATGTTACTGTCTACAGTAACGTTACTGCCAATAGTAACGAGCTTATGAACAACGGAAGTCGAAACAACATCGAGGAACTGGCCAAAATCCTGGCCGCCATCGAGAACCCGGAGCTGATCAAGAGCTTCCTGGAATGCCTGTTCACCAGTCACGAGCTGGAGGAAGTGGACGGCCGCTGGGAGCTGGTCAAGATGCTGGCCCGTGGGGTCAGCCAGCGCAGGATCGCCGAGGAGCTGCACATGAGTTTGTGCAAGATCACCCGCGGATCCCGGGAGTTGCAGAAGGAAGATTCGGCATTCAAAAGGGTCCTGGAGGAATACCTCCGGCCCTGAGTATAACTCAACAGCTCAAACCCAAACCAAGGAGGAGGACACAATGTCTCCGAAACAAACCAAAGTACTGCTGTCAGAAGATGAGATGCCGCGCAGGTGGTATAACCTGGCCGCCGACCTTCCCCCGCTGAACCCCCCCCTGGGTCCCGACGGCAATCCCGTGACTCCGGATCAGCTGGCCCCGGTATTTCCCATGAACCTGATCGAGCAGGAAGTCAGCCAGGAGCGCTGGATCGATATCCCGGAAAAGGTGTTGGAGCTGTTGTATCGCTGGCGCCCCACGCCGCTCCACCGCGCCCACGCCCTGGAAGCCGCCCTGGGCACCCCGGCGCGGATCTATTATAAAAACGAAAGCGTCTCGCCGCCGGGCAGCCACAAGCCCAACACGGCGGTGGCCCAGGCCTACTACAACAAGGAGTTCGGCATCAAACGGCTCACCACCGAGACCGGCGCCGGCCAGTGGGGCAGCGCTCTCAGCTTCGCCTGCTCGCTCTTGGGGCTGGAGTGCAAGGTCTACATGGTGCGCATCAGCTTCGACCAGAAACCCTTCCGCAAGCTGATGATGCAGACCTGGGGGGCGAACTGCGTCGCCAGCCCCAGCCCGGAAACCCAGGCAGGACGGGACATCCTGGCGCAGTTTCCGGACACCCCGGGCAGCCTGGGCATCGCCATCAGCGAAGCCATCGAGGCTGCGGTGACTGACTCAAGCGGCCAGACCCGCTATTCCCTGGGAAGCGTTTTGAACCACGTGATGCTCCACCAGACCATCATCGGGCTGGAGACCAAGCAGCAGCTTAAAAAGGTGGGAGAGAAAAAGGTCGACGTGGTCATCGGCTGCGCCGGCGGGGGCTCCAACTTCGCCGGATTGAGCTTTCCCTTCGTGAATGACAAGATCCACGGGGACCAAATCGAGATCATCCCGGTGGAACCGGCCAGCTGCCCCACCATGACCCGGGCGGCGTACGTCTACGACCACGGCGACACCGCCAAGATGACGCCCTTACTACCCATGCACTCCCTGGGGCATGACTTCATTCCGCCGCCCCTGCACGCCGGTGGCCTGCGCTATCACGGCATGGCGCCCCTGGTATCCCAGGCGATCACCGCCGGCCTGCTCTCCCCCCGGTCGATCCACCAGCTGGAGTGCTTCGAAGCCGCCATGCTCTTCGCCAAAACCGAGGGCATTATTCCGGCCCCGGAAACCAGCCACGCCATAGCCGCCACCATCCAGGAGGCCCGCAGGGCCGCCGAGGAAGGCAAAGAGAAGGTGATCATCTTCAACTTCAGCGGCCACGGCCTGATGGACCTGACAGGCTACGACCGCTACATCCAGGGCGCGCTCTCCGATTACGAGTATCCCGAGGCGGATATCGCCAGAGCCATGGAGCGGATCAAGGACCTTCCCAAGCCGCGGCTGGAAGCCGCAGCGGTGCGCTGAATGAACGACCACCGATACGACGATGAAATAATCTACTGCCGCCGGCTGGGTCACGACCTGACCTTCGCCTACTGCCGCCAGGGGAGCCGCGGGCTCCCCTGTGCGGCTATTCTTGGCTGCTGGCGGGAGCGGCTGCCCGTCTCAGAGATCCTAACGCGGCAATTCAGCCCCGAAGAGCTGGAGCAGGCCTTCCACCCGCCCCAAGACAAGCTGACCTCCATCCTGGACATTGTCCGGCAGGTGCAAACGGGCTGACCCCCGCCCTCAGAACGGTGAATGGGGACTGAGCCATATCTTCTCCTTTTCGAAAATCGTCTTGACAACCTGAAGCCCAGTGGTCAAGATTGAAGGAAAGAACAAGGAGGATATACCCATGAACCGAAAACACATCGCTTCTAGCCTGATATGCGCCGCGCTGCTGCTTGTACTGCTGCTGGCCGGCTGCTCCATGGTCAGCGACGCCGTGCTCGGCGGGGCCAGCAAGGGCGCCTCACGGGCCGTTTCCAAGCAGGTAGAGCAGGCGGTCTACAAGCGTATGGCGCCCCGGGAGGAGCTTCCGCCCCCGGGCAATCCCAACTGGGGACAGTACATGGCCTTTCAGGCCCAGGTTGTCTTTTCCTATTCCTTTTCCGCCGGCGGCTTCTGGTTGGGCCAGGTCGGCTATGCGCCCGGCGATACCACGACCTTCGACTGGCAGGCCTCGGGGGAGGATTCGGTGATCATGGAGAAGGCTTTCCTGAAAAAGCTTGACGGCGGCAAGGAATGGTGGCGGGTCTCCTGGAAGGACGGCGAAGACTACTGGGTCTATGAGGCCCTGCTGGATATGGAAGGCGGCCAGCTCCTGCGCCTGCGCGCCCGGGACGCGGAGGGCAACGAAGGCGAGGTACCGGTCACCGGCGAAACCATCTACATTCCGCCCACCGAGCCCACCCCGGAAAGCATCGCCGGTGCCACGGTGGCCACTGAAACCGTCAAGACCCCCGCCGGAAGCTTCAAGGCCGACCATATCGTCTATCTTTCCACCGGGGGAGAGGGACAGATCGAGTTCTGGACTACCGACGAGGTCCCCGGCGGAGTGGTCCAGTATCTTCTCTCCAGCAAGGAAGAGGGCGTAATCTGGAACAGCATACTCACCGAATACGGCTCCAACGCCACCACCATGCTGGGCTCTTTTTGAGCCGCAGGCTCACCGCGGGCTAAGCTGTAGATTAAAACAAAAATTTTCCGACAACCGGGCCCCCGCGAGGGGGCCTTTTTTCGCGCTCCGGCGCGACGCGCGCCTGACCGGGCCGGGCCGGTGCGGCCCGGCTAACCGGCGAAGCGGGGCACCGCCGCGCCCCTCACCCCGGGCACGAGCCGGAAGAGCCCCCCGGAAAGGGGATATTGCTTTAGCTCCGCGTCGCTCAACCCGAATCGGGCGGTGGTGATGTAAAGGGTTTCCAGGTTCGGGCCGCCGAAGCAGCAGGAGGTGACCCGCGGCGCCGGCACGGCAAACTCGGCCGCCAGTGAGCCGTCCCGGGGCTGCCAGCGGGTGATCCTGCCGCCGCCGAACATGGCGATCCAGAGCAGGCCTTGCGCGTCGATGCACATACCATCCGGCCTGCCCAGCTCATCCGGGACCCGAATCAGCTCGCGGCGGTTGGCCAGGGTTCCGGCCTCGGGGTCGAAGTCGAAGGCGGATACGGCCCGGGTGCGGGTATCGATATAGTAAACAATCCGGGCATCTTTGCTCCAGGCCAGGCCGTTGGAGGTGGTCACCCCGGAGAGCACCCGGCGGATGCTCAGGTCCGGTTCCAGGCAATAGAGGCTCCCGGCGCCCTCCTCCCGGTCCATGCTCATGGTCCCGGCCCAGAAGCGCCCGGCGGGGCCGCACTTGCCGTCATTGAAGCGGTTCCGGGGCCGCTCCGCTTCCGGGTTTGCCAGCAGCCGGAACTCTCCCGAGGGCAGCTTTAGAGCCCCGATCCCCCCTTCCACGCCGGCCAGCAGGCCGCCGGAGGCGCGCAGGGCCAAACAACCCACCCGCCGGCCCAGGTCCACAACGTTGTCCTCTCCGGATACCGGATCGTAGCTGTGCACGCTTCCCGCCTCGATATCCACCCAGTAGAGCAGGCCCCGGCGGTCGTCCCAGAGGGGCCCCTCGCCCAGGAGGGCCCGGGCGTCCAAAACCTGCTCCACATGCTTTTCAGTCTTCATACAAAACTTCCTTTCTCGCCGCGGCCGCTGCGGTCGTGCGCAGCCAGGGCAGAAGGAGAACGCTGGCCGCGATCAGTACGCCCAGCCCGGTCAGGCCGGCGGCCAAATTCCCTTGCTCGGCGAACCATCCCAACCAGGCGGGAACGACCCCCCCGCCGAACAGGTAGGATACCGGCATGATCAGAGACACCGCCACGTTAAGCAGCCGCGGTGGGATGATCCGGTAGAGGACGGCCAGGGATACCGGAAAAAAGGCGGCCACCAGCACGGGCTGAACGAACACCGCCGCCAGCAAAGCGCCGCCCCGGGGCAGGGCCAGCAAGGCGGTGGCCGCGCCGATGCCCGGCAGCAGTACCAGCAGCAGGCGGCGGGCTCCGCAGCGGTCCGCCAGCCAGCCGGCGACGAAGATGACCCCCAGGTTGGCCAGCCGGGATATTCCCACCAGGCGGTGCACCATCGCCTCGCTCAGGCCCCGCTCCACGGCCAGATAGGTGGGGATCAGAGAGTAGACCCCCAGCTCTGCGGCCGCTCCCAAACCGAAGATAATCAAAAACACCCAGAAGGTCCGCTGCCCCAGAAGCCGGCCCATTGTGCTCAAGGAGGGCGCCCGGCCGTGGAAATCCCCGCCCCGGCCACGGATCACAAAGAGCAGGCCGCAGCAAAACCAGACGGCGGCCAGCAGTACCATGATCGCCTGCCAGGAGACAACGGGCAGCAGCAGCCCGGCCAGCAGGGGGGCACAGATCAGGCCCAGGTTGGGACCCAGCTCGTGCAGCGCCGTGGCCCGGCCCCAGCTCTTTTCTTCGGCTAGTGTGGTCAGCATGGCCAGTCCCGAGGGGGCGTAGAGCCCGGCACCCAGACCGAGAACAAACAACCCCACCCGGATCACCGTCACCGAAGCGCCCAGGCCGATGCCGAGCAGCGCCGCGCAGGGCAAGAACACGGAAATCAGCACGATGCGGCGGTGGGTCAAGAGGAGGCTCACGAACCCCGAAAACAGCATGGCCAGGCTGTAGCCCACGGCGGTAATCAGGAAAAACCTGCTTGCCTGGAAATGGCTTAAGGACAGGTCCCGCTCCACGGTCAGGAGCAGGGGGGACAAGATGATCCGCGACAGGAAGTTGAAGAAAAAAATTCCCGCCAGCAGCAGGATGGGGGAAAACCCGGGGAAAAACCGGGGTTTGCCTTCGGGTGTCCGCACTCTGTCTGCTCCTTGGTTCATTTCCGGGGCGCGCACCTCAGGTGCGCCACCACCTCCAGGCGGGAGGTCTGGGGATTGAAATCATACAACTTTAATCCCGTGAGTTCATACCCCCCGGCCAGCAGCGTCTTCAGGTCCCGTGCCAGGGTCACGATATCGCAGGACACGTAGACCAGGCGGGGCACCCTGGCGGCGATCAGCCAGGAGCGCACCGGAACCGACAAGCCGCTGCGCGGGGGGTCCGCCACCACGGCGTCCAGGTGCGCCGGCATTTCCCGCCTTGCCGCCCAGCTGTCAGCCTCGGAGCGGATAAAGAGATGTCCCCGCCCGGGGATATTCCCGCGGGCCAGACGCAGAGCGGCGGCGTCACGCTCCAGGCAAATTACCTGGTCGAAGCTTTCGGCCAGAAAGGCGCCGAACAACCCCACCCCGCTGTAGAGATCCAGCACGCAGCGCCCGGACAGGCCGGCGGTCACGTCCCTCAGCAGCTCCGGCAAAAGCAGAAGGTTGCTCTGGAAAAAGCTGCTCACCCAGAAACGAATGGTGCGGCCCGCTATTTTTAGGGAGCCGCTTTTGTCCCGCCCCTCTATCAGGCAGCGCCCGGCGGCGAACACCGTTAAACGGGGCTTGCGGGAGGAGGCAAAGAAGTCGCCGCCCGGATTCTCGAGCAGGCGATTGACGGCGGGCACGCACACCGGGCAGCGGCTCACCGCTATGACCTCACCTGAATCCCGGCGCATGAAGCCCGGGCGGCCCTCCCGGTCCCGGTGCAGCTGCACGCGGCTGCGGTAGGCGTAGGGCTCGGCAGCCGCTATCTCGAGCTGCGGCCAGGTGAGGCCCCCGGTGCGCGCCAGGGCCTCTTGGGCCAGGAGAACCTTCCAGCGCAGCTGTTCCGGATAGCGGATATGCATCAGGTCGCAGCCCCCGCAGAGGCCGTAGAGCCGGCAGGGCGCTTCCTGCCGGTGGACAGAGGGCTCGAGAATCCCGGTGATGCGCGCCTCCAGGAAATCCTTACTTTCCTTTTGGATTTCCAGGCACACCCGTTCCCCCGGCACGGCAAAGGGCACGAACACCGCCCTGCCCTCCAGGCGGGCCAGACCCCGCCCGCCGGCCACCAGCTTTTCCACCACCGCCTCTGTTTGAGCCATGCCGCCAGTCTACCTTATTTCCAGGCACGTGGAAAACCGCTGTCACCCTCGTTGCCAAAAGGCGGTAATTAATGTACACCTGTACCCTATGACAAACAGCACCCCGGGCGGCAGAGCGGCGCGATGCTGACCAAAGGACGGGCCCTGGTCCTCAACCTGCTCGTGGTTCTCTGCTGGTCCCTGGTGCCCGTAATGATCCGCTACACCAGGGATTTCTTTCCCGTCAGCTTCCAGAACTTCTTCCGCTACTTCGTCTCTTTGCTGGTCATCTGGCCTTTTTTCACCCTGACCCGGCCGGCCGCCGCTTCCTCTGCCGGCAGGGGCTTGAAGGCGGGACCGGGCGGCGGCACCCGCATCCCCGGCCTGTTGTTCAAGCTGCTGATCATCGCGGCCGCCAGCTTTGTCTTTCAGGTGGGCTTCACCACCAGCCTCTATTTAGTGGATCCCACCTTCGTCGTGCTGATCCAAAGATCGGGCCTCTTCTTCTCGGTGATCCTGGCCGCTTTCCTGTTTCCGGATGAAAGAGCCCTGCTCAAGCGGCGCGGCTTCCAGGCCGCCCTGGCGGGCGCCGTGGCGGGTATGGCCCTGGTCGTGCTGGGAGGCCGCGCACTCGGCTCAATCGGGCTCTCCAGCGGCGTCCTGCTGGTCCTGATAAGCTCCCTCTCCTGGTCCCTGCTCTCCGTGCTGGTCAAGCGCTGGCTGCCAACGGTGCCCGCCAGCTTCGCCCTTTCAATGGTCTTCACCATAACCACGCCCTTCTTTCTCCTGGTGTACCTGCTGTCCGGCGGAACCGGCGGGCAGGTGATCCCGGCGGCGCCGCCCGGCATGTGGATGGTACTCAGCGCTTCCGGGCTGATCGGCGTGGCCATCGGCCAATCCTTCTACTACAAGAGCATCCCGGTTCTGGGGGTGGCCACGGCGGCCAGCCTGGACCTGCTGCGTCCCTTTGTGGTGGGAATCTTCTCCTTCTTTCTCTTCCACGAACGCCTTACTCCCCTGCAGCTGGCGGGCGGCCTGCTGCTCATGGCCTGCTCCTACCTGGTGATCCGGCTGCGCTTCCGCGGCGTCAGCCGCGGCGCCAGCCGCGCCTGAACCCGCTCTGCGGCAGCCTGGCGGAACAGGGCTGCGAGATCCTTACCTTTTAGAGGAGGTTGCCCCGCCGGTCGAATGCCAAAGGCCGCGCCTCGCCCGCTGTCTCCACCGGGGCGCCGGGCTCCAGGTTATCCAGGGCAGAAGCAGAGACCGCGATCTCTTCCAGGCAGAGAGTGTTGCGGATACGGGCCAGCCGCACCCGGCCCCGGTCCCGCAGGTGGCAGGTCTTGATCGCCGCCTGGATGGCCCGGCGGTCAGAATCCATGATCATGGGAATCTTGGCCCTTAAGGGGTCGGTGGTGGTCAGGGAGTTGGGGTAGGTCTGCGCGGTGTCGATGCTGTCGAAGAGGCGCCGGGTGATGAAATCCGCCAGACCCACGCCGTTGGCATTGCCGTGGGACACGGATGTCAGGCTGAGCAGAGCGATGCGGGTGATCTCCGGGCCCTCGGTTCCCTCGTTGTCCTGGAAGCGCCCGGCGATCTTCAGGTCGAAGCCGGTGCCGGTGATGTCCTTGCCCACCTCTTCGATAACCAGCACGTCCAGGCCGGTGAAGCAGAGCCTGGCCGACAGGCGCTTGGCCTCCTGCAGCAGTATCGGCTCCTCCGCTTCGATGCGGCCGGCCGGCAGCACCTCGATGCGGGCCGTCTCGTGATAGCCGTTCTCCACCAGCCCGATGCCGAACAACACCGGGGCCCGGCGCAAAGCCACCCGCGCCAGGGCCGGTATGTGCTCCGCCATGCGGGCGAAGCCCAGGTTGTGGCAGACCTCCGCGCCCCGCTGCTTGCCCAGCCCGATGGCCAGCATCTTGAACAAGCCGCTCTCGTAGGGCCCGCGGAAAGCCACGTGGTGCTTGATGCGGTTGATCAGCACGATCCCGTCCGCGGCGGCGGCCGCACGGTCCATGTACACCGGCAGCCCGGCGGGAGCAGCGGTTCTGCCCAGCTCCACGACCTCCATGCTGGAGCGCACCGGCGCCCCCACACTTTGTTCGCTGATGCCCAGGTCCGAGAGCATCTGCGCCTGTCCCCGGGCGGTGGCGCCGCCGTGGCTGCCCATGGCGGGCACAATGAAGGGCCGGGCGCCCTTACTTTTAAGCTCCGCCGTCAGGAGCCGGACCAGCAGGGGCTGGTTGACCACTCCCCGGCTGCCCACGGCTACGGCGATGCTCTGTCCCTCCCGCACGCCGTCCAGCACCCCGGAGGCACGCAGCCGGGCCAGGAACTCGGCGCCCGGGTCCTCCACCCGGGGCCGGGGGAAGCGCTGGCGCAGCGGGATCAGATCGGGTATGGGGACGTCCTGCAGCAGGTCATCGAAAACGCTCATGGTTTCCTCCAGGGAAGGCATCGCCGGATTCGGTATCGGCCGGCCAAAGGCCGGGCCGAAAGCCGGCGGTTTTATTTTTCCACAGATCGCGATTTTTGTCCCGCCCATCGCCAGGAACCGGGCGCGGCCAGGCCGCGAAAAAAGCCCCCCGGACAAGCCGGGGGGCGGAATGATCCCGGTCAGATGCCTACCACTGGATGCGGGTGTTCAGTGCCACGCCGTAGGCGCCGCTGGTGAAGTTGTACATGCCCGACAGGTCGAGCTTCAACACCCAGAGGTTGAAGCCGATGCCGCCGAAGGCGCGCACCGCCCAGCCGTCCACCTTCTGTGCGCCGACCTCGACGCTGGTAGATGTAAGCTCGGGGGTGGTGAGGCCGGCGGCCTCCATGGCGGCGATGATAACGTCGATATCCGCCGGAGTGAGATCAGTATAAGGTCCTCCATCTTCGCTAAACTTAACATCCGAGCTCAGGCCGCCGCCGGCCTTGGAGCTGCCCCAGGAGACCCCGGCGCCCAGGTGTGGAGTGATGACCACCAGCTTCTTGCTGACCTGCGCCTTGAGGTCGATGACATTGGCCTGCCAGTTGAAGGTCACATCCGGGTCAGTGACCTTCAGGGAGTAGGATGTAGGGGCAGGGGCACCAACCAAATCGATCACCTGATCCCCGCCCGCGATATCGGCCAGATAGACGGCCCCGTCCAGGTAGGTGTAGCCCGCGCCCACGGACAAATCGGGCATGACGCCCTTGCCCTTGAGCAGGGCCAAGCGCACGTCCCCTCCCACCAGCAGGTAGTCCATGTTGAAGGGCATGGCCACCTTGGCCTCGTCGGGGAGAAAGCCGAACTTGACCCCCACGTCGAAGGGCAATATGAAACCGCCCAGGCGGGCGTCCAGGGACCAGGCCGGCAGGGGCGCACCCCATTTCTCGATGAAGTCCATATTACTGGGCAGAGCAAAACCGTCCAGCATATCGAACACCGGCTCCATGATGTCGTAGGGGATGCTGGTGGCACCCACAGTCAGGCCCACGCCGAAATGGGGGAACTTGCCGATATAGGCGTCCGCCCAGTTCAGGCCGATGGTGGCGTTGAAGGGCAGGCTGGCGGCGATCTCGTCGGCAAAAGCCTGAAAGCTGTCTTCATACTCTGTAACATAATCCACCTGAGCGAACGCGCCCAGTGAAACAAGCATCATAATTCCACAGATAAGCAGTAGTTTCTTCATGTGTGCCTCCTCATTGAACAAAGTATATCGCAGTGAGCAGGTTTTTCAAGCCGAGGGTGGAATTTTCTAGGCGCCGACCAGGGCCTTGCCGATCTCCACGGCGGTGGCCGCATCCGGAGCGTAGCCGTGGGCGCCGATCTCGTCGGCGAAGCTCTGGGTCAGGGGCGCGCCGCCCACTATCACCCGGACCGCGCTGCCCTTCTCCTTCAGGGCGTCGATCACCGATTTCATCTGGGTCATGGTGGTGGTTAAAAGCGCGGACAGGCCGATGATGTCGGCATCCGCTGCGGCTTCCACGAACTGCTCCGGGGCCACGTCGGTGCCCAGGTCCACCACCTCGAAGCCCGCACCCTTGAACATCATGCCCACCAGGTTCTTGCCGATGTCGTGGAGGTCTCCCTTGACCGTGCCGATGACCAGCTTGCCGGCCATCTTCACGCCCCCGGCCGCCAGCAGCGGCTCGAGCACGCTCATGCCGGCATGCATGGCCCGGGCGGCGATCAGCACTTCCGGTATATAGATCTCGTTGCGCTTGAACTTGCCGCCGATGACATTCATGCCGGCAATCAGGCCCTCTTCCAGCACGGTTTTCGGTTCACTGCCCGCTTTCAGGGTTCCGTCGACCAGACTCTTTACCTCATCCGCCTTGCCCTGCTGCAGGGCCGCGGAGATTTCTTCAAACACAGACACGATGGTACCTCCCGTTGGCTTTTGTAGGCTGTATTGTAACCCGAATGGATTCGGAAATATTGCATTTTAATGCTTTTTTTTGACTTTTGGTATCCACTTTACCGAAAAAAGCCCGGATACGCTTGATTTTTCCCCTGCGCCCTCACAGTATGGCGGTAATTCCAAAGGTGCAGGAGGCGGAATGAGCGCCAGGATCATCGACGGGAAAAGCATCTCCGAGCGTATCAAAGCCGAGCTCGCAGAAGAGATCAGCTCCCTCCGCCGGGCGCGGGACCTCACCCCCGGCCTGGCGGTGGTGCTGGTGGGGGAAAACCCGGCCTCCCAGATTTACGTGCGCAGCAAGAACAGGGCCTGCCGCAGCATCGGTATCTACTCCGAGCAGCACACCCTGGATGCCGGCGTTTCCGAGCAGGAGCTCGAAGCCCTGGTCCGCCGCTTGAACGAAAACGCCGATATCCACGGCATTTTGGTTCAGCTGCCCCTGCCCGCCCATATCAATGCCCGCAGGATACTCAACGGCATCCGGCCGGACAAGGACGTGGACGGTTTTCACCCCGTCAACCTGGGCAGGCTGCTGCTCGGCGAGCCCTGCCTGCGGCCCTGCACGCCCGCGGGTATCCTGGAGCTTCTGGTCAGGAGCAATATCCCCACCGCGGGCGCTCACGTGGTGGTGGTGGGACGCAGCGACATCGTCGGCAAGCCGATGGCCAACCTGCTCCTGCAGAGAGGCGAACACGGCGACGCCACGGTCACGGTCTGCCACTCCCGCAGCCGCAACCTGGCCGGCCTCACCCGGCAGGCGGATATCCTGATCGCGGCCTGCGGGCAGGCGGAGCTGATCACCGCGGCCATGGTCGCACCACGAGCGGCGGTAATCGACGTAGGCATCAACCGCCTGGAGGACCCGGAGAGTGAAAAGGGCACCCGGTTGACGGGGGACGTGAAGTTCGCGGAGGTAGCGGCCAAGTGTTCCGCCATCACCCCCGTGCCCGGCGGCGTCGGCCCCATGACCATCGCCATGCTCTTGAGCAACACAGTACAGGCGGCCCGGACCGCCGGCAGCGAAGAATAAGAACGGAGGAAAGCATGTTTACCGACACTCCCTACCTGATCGAGCTTCTGACCCCCTCCCAGGCCAGCGTAGACCTGGACGCCGCCCTGGAACGCTTCGGGAAGCGCTACACCCGCATTCTGAAAAGCGGCAGCATGGTCTCGATTCCCGACAATCCCCTGGGCCGGCTGCACTTCACCGCCCTGGAAACCCTCACCTACCTGGAGCTGGAGCCCGCGCCGGAACAGCTCCTGGTCCACCTGAACACTTTCCACCGCCGCGCCGACCTGGACGAGCTTCTGGCCGGCCTCCTCGAGATGGACGTCAGGAACCTCCTCTGCGTCAGCGGGGACGGCTCGAGCAGGCTGCCCAAGCTGGAGCCGGAAGACCTGGGCTGCGACACCCAAAGCGTCACCTCCGTGGAGCTTTTGACCTATATCCGCACCCGCTACCCCGCCTTCCGCCTGGGAGCCGCCTACAATCCCTACGAGCCGGCCGACCACGAGCTGGACAAGCTGAAGCGCAAGCTGGAGGCCGGCGCGGAGTTTCTGATCACCCAGCCGCTGATCGCCGGCAACGCCGGACCCGATGATCTCACGCCGCTCCCCGGCTGCCCGGCGCAGTTCATTCCCGGAGCCTGGCTTTCCGATAAGCTCGGCCTGCTGGCGGAATGCCTGGGAATCCCGGAGGAAAACCTGCCCGCCCTCTACAACGCCCACGGCAACCTGCGGCAGCTCGAGCAGCGCTACCCGGGGAAGCCGATCTATCTGTCCTTGCTCAGCTTCAAGCAGGAATGGCAGCCCCTGCTCTCCAGGCTGAAATTCGTTCCCGACCCTTCGGTCTGAATAAAAAAACCATGATGAGGGGATTCCCCGCGTTTCCTCTCCCGCATATAATGGAAACTCCCGCGGTCCCGCGAAGGTACAACAACAGGAGTGATGCATGCTTGATCCCACAACCATGAAAGACTGGGAGATCGCCGAGGCGGCCTCCGAACGCATGAAAACCGTTTACCAGCTGGCCGAGGAGCTGGGCCTGGAAAACCGCGAGCTTCTGCCCTACGGCCACAGCCTGGGCAAGCTGGACTACATGAGCATCCTCAGGCGCCTGAAAGACAAGCCAAACGGCAAATACATCGAGGTCACGGCCGTCACTCCCACGCCCCTGGGTGAGGGCAAAACCACGACCACCATGGGCCTGATCCAGGGCCTGGGAAAGCTCGGCAAGAAAGTGACCGGCGCCATCCGCCAGCCTTCGGGGGGGCCCACCTTCAACATCAAGGGCTCCGCCGCCGGGGGCGGGCTGGCCCAGTGCATCCCCCTGACGGATTTCAGCCTGGGGCTGACCGGGGATATCGACGCCATAACCAACGCCCACAACCTGGCCATGGTGGCTTTGACCAGCCGCCTGCAGCACGAGTTCAATTATTCCGACGCCGTGCTGGCCCAAAAAAAGCTGAAGCGCCTGGACATCGACCCCCGCAATGTCACCATGAGCTGGGCCATGGATTTTTCCGCCCAGGCTTTGAGGGAGATCATGATCGGCCTGGGCGGGAAGATGGACGGCTTTTTGATGAAGAGCGGCTTCCAGATTACGGTTTCCTCGGAGATCATGGCGATTCTCGCCGTGGCCCGGGACCTGGCGGACCTGAGGGAGCGCATGGCCCGGATCGTGGTGGCTTACGACAAAAAGGGGCAGCCGGTAACCACCCGGGACCTGGAGGTGGACGGCGCCATGACCGCCCTGATGGTCAAGGCCATCAACCCCAACCTGATGCAGACCATCGAGGGGCAGCCGGTGCTGGTGCACGCCGGGCCCTTTGCCAACATCGCCGTGGGCCAGTCCTCCATCATCGCCGACCGGCTGGCGCTCAAGCTGGCAGACTACCACGTCACCGAGAGCGGCTTCGGCGCCGATATCGGCTTCGAGAAGTTCTGGAACCTGAAGTGCCGCCTATCCGGGCTCACTCCCCACTGCTCGGTGATCGTCTGCACCGTCCGGGCCCTGAAGATGCACGGCGGGGGGCCCCGGGTGGTGCCGGGCCGGCCCCTGGACCCGGCCTACACGGAGAAAAACAACGCCCTGGTGGAAGCCGGGATGGAGAACCTGCTGGCCCACATCGAGACGGTGCGGCAGAGCGGCCTGCCCGCGGTGGTCTGCATCAATCACTTCCACACCGACAGCGAGGAAGAGGTGGAGCTGATCCGCACCGCCGCGGAAGCTGCGGGCGCCGGGGTGGCGGTAAGCCGGCACTGGCTCCAGGGGGGCGAGGGCGCCCGGGAGCTGGCCGAAACGGTTGTCGAGGCCTGCCGGCAGAAGCCGACCTTCCGTTTCCTCTACGAAGAAGCAACCCCCCTGGAAGAAAGAATCGCCGCCATCGCCGAGCGGGTCTACGGGGCCGAGGGCGTGTCTTACACGCCTGCGGCAAGGGAGAAGCTGGCCGCCCTGGAAACGAGCAGGCTGGGAACCTGCATGGTCAAGACGCACTTGAGCCTCTCCCACGATCCGCATCTCAAGGGACGGCCCCGGAACTGGACCCTGCCCATCCGGGACATCCTGCTCTACGGGGGAGCCGGCTTCGTAGTCCCGGTGGCCGGGGACATCAAGCTCATGCCGGGAACAGCCAGTGACCCGGCCTTCAGGCATATCGACGTGGACACCGGCAGCGGCCGGGTACGGGGCCTCTTTTAGGCTCCGGATACGAGAAGGAGGTCGAAAATGAAAGACACGATCCGCTTCACAGCCGTGGGGGAAAACATTCACTGCACCCGTTGCTACAAGGCGGGGGGGCGCTACGTCCGCGAGCAGTCCGGCGGCGGCTGGGCCGTGGTCGCGGATGATGCCGGCGAAGAGCTGGTGCTGCCCGTCCCCGGGTCTTTCCTCGAAGCCGGCGGCGCATCGCCCGGAAAGGTCCGGCACGTGGCCGTGGCCATCCACCTGGGACTCTCCGGGAATGATGCGGAGCGCGCCCTGGGCCTGCGCTACCTGGCTGTGCTGGCCCGCAGGCAGGAAGAGTGCGGCGCTTCATACCTGGATCTGAACGTGGACGAGTTCTCCAGCGATCCGGTGATGCAGCGGGAGGCCATGGAATTCGCCGCCCGGGTCGTGCAGGAATCTTCCACCTTACCGTTGAGCATTGACAGCTCTACCGTGGAGCTTTTGGCCTGCGGGCTGGCCGCCTGCGAACCCGCCCGCGGCCGCCCCCTGGTCAACTCGGTTTCCCTGGAACGGGAGGAGGCCGTAGAGCTGGCCGCCCGGGCCGGCGCGGCGGTCATCGCCGGCGCCGGAGGCCGGGAGAGCCTGCCATCCGACTGTGAGGAGCGGCTGGTCAACACGGACGCCCTCTTGGAGATGTTGACTGATGCGGGGCTGGACCAGGCGCGGATCTTCCTGGATCCCCTGGTCATGCCGGCGTCCGTCAATCCCGATCACGGCAGGATCGTGCTCGACAGCATTGGCGAGCTGCGTCGGCGCTACGGTCCCGAAACCCGCTTCGCCCCCGGGCTGAGCAACATCTCCTTCGGCATGCCGAAGCGCAGGCTCCTCAACCTGGTGTTCACCGACCTCTGCATCCTGAAAGGAGCGAACGGCGGCATCGTGGATCCCTTGCAGATCAACCCCCTGACACTGGCCGCCCTGGACAGGGACGCGGAGCCCTACCGCCTGGCCCGGGCCTTTCTTACCGGGGAGGACAGCTTCGGCATGAGCTTCATAACTGCAGTGCGGGAGCAGAGGATCTAGCCCTGATGCAGCGAACACCGGGCTGGCGCCGCCTGTTGTCGGAATCCCGCTTCCGGACCCTGGCCGGGCAGTATGAGAAAAAAAGCGGCTGCGGCCTGGCGCTGTACGCGGATGGCGAAATCCGCATCGACCTCTGCCCCGCCTATCCCTGGCAGGAAGCACACAACCGCCGGATCGATCCCGGCCGCATGAGCACTGAGGCGCTGCGCTGGGGCGAGCCGAGCATCGCACTGGACAGCCGGAGCTGCTATGTCTGGGCCGTGCCCCTCTGCCTGAACAGCCTGCTGGTGGGCGGCCTGCTCTCAGCAGTCGTAGAAGAACCGCCCCGCGCGGAGCCGGAAAAGCATGCCGTGGGCCGGGCCGCCTGGGACCTTCTGCGCCTGGCCGTTCGGCACAACCTCACCAACCCCAGCCTCCTGGAGCTGAACCGGGAAAAGAGCCGGGTCGCGGCGCGCAAGGCGGAAGCCATCGCCGCCCTGAAGGACAACCCGCACCAGCATCCGCGGGAGATCTACCTGCGGGAGGAGCTCGAGCTGCTGCACGCCGTCAAGAGCGGCCACAAGCAGAAGGCCCGGGAGGTCATCAACCGTATCCTGGTGGGGGTCTACAACCTGGGCCGGGAGGACCTGGATGTTCTGAAAACCCTGGTCCTGGAAATGGTGGTGCTCATGTTCCGGGCGGCCGTGGCCCGGGGTGCGGACCCCGAACCCCTTTTGGGCATCAACAGCACCTTCCTGCGGGATTTCCATGCCGTCCATGACGAGCTGGGATTGAGCCGCTGGCTGACTGTCTGGCTCGACCTCTTCATCAGCACCAGCTTCACTTCGGCCTCACCCGCCGAGCTCCCGGGGATTCCCCTGGCCCTGGAGTATATGAAAAACCACTTAAGTGAAGATTTAAGCCGTGATAAGGTGGCGAACAGCTGCAACATGTCTCCATCCCATTTTTCCCGGACATTCCACAGGAGCACGGGCCATACCTTCACCGATCTCTTGAACCGCTTCCGCATCGAGCAGGCCTGCATGCTTCTGGAAGACAGCGACGCGACGGTTTATGAGATCGCCTACCGCTGCGGTTTCAACGAGCAGAGCTATTTCAACCGCGTTTTTCGCCGCTACCGGCGGAAAACCCCCAGGGAATACCGCGAGCAGCAGAGGCGGGCCAGAACAGCGCGGGCGGCAGGATGACAAAGCACTCGGACCGGGAGTTCCATCTCTTTCACGCCCTGACCTTCTCGCTGGCCCACCTGTTCCACGACAGCTTCACGGCCTTCCTCCCGCCTTTGCTGCCCCTGCTCATCAGCAGCATGGGCTTGAGCTATTCCATGGCCGGCCTGCTGATGGTGTTTTTTCGCCTGCCCAGCCTGCTCAATCCGTTGATCGGCCTGCTGGCCGACCGCTTCTCTTTGCGTTTCCTGGTGGTCCTCACCCCGGCGGTCACCGCCGTAGCCATGTCCCTGCTGCCCCTGGCTCCCGGCTACGGCATGCTGACCCTCCTGCTCCTGATCGCCGGCCTCAGCTCAGCCGCCTTTCACGTGCCCACCCCCGTCCTGGTCCGTCACTGCTCGGGCGACCGGATCGGCACCGGCATGAGCCTTTTCATGGTGGGCGGCGAGGCGTCCCGCAGCCTGGGGCCCCTGCTCTTCCTGGCCGCGGTGAGTCTCTGGGGGCCGGAGGGGGTCTGGCGGCTCATTGTTCTGGGCCTGGCCGCTTCCCTGGTGCTCTACCTGCGCATGCGTTCCCTGCCGGCCCGGCCGGCGGGAAGGAGCATAACCGCAAGAGTCCGGCTGCGAACCTTGCTCGTGCGGCTGAGAAGGCTGTACATGGTGATTGCCGGCCTGACCCTGAGCCGCACCATTCTGGTCGCCGCCCTGACCTCCTTTTTACCCACCTACCTGACCACCCGGGGCGCCAGCCTCTGGCTGGCAGGGGCCGCCCTCTCGGTGCTGGAGCTCGCCGGGGCTGTGGGCACCCTGGGGGGCGGGATCATCTCCGACCGCCTGGGAAAGAGAAGCCTGCTGCTGATCGCGGGCAGCGCCTACCCGCTGTTCATGCTGTTGTTCATCTTTGTCCAGGGCTGGCTGACCTTCCCGCTGCTGATCGCCCTGGGGCTCTTCCTGTTTTCCACCCAGCCGGTACTTATGACCATGGTCCAGAATGAGGGGCAATTCGCCCCGGCCCTGGCCAACGGCGTCTACATGACCCTTTCCTTCGCGATCACCTCCCTCGTCACCCTGCTGATCGGCTTCCTGGGCGACCGCATCGGCCTGAACGCCACCTATACAATCTGCGCCCTGATTTCTTTGGTAGGCATTCCCTTCGCTCTGCTGCTGCCCCGGGACAGCAGCCGAAGCTAGCCGTTCGCCGGGCGGCTCTTTTCGGCTGCATCGTGATCGACTATACTCTTTGCATGGACAACAGGACGGAAAAGCTGATACTGGACAAGTGCCGGCAATTCGAGGAGCGCTCCGGGCTGACTTTGCAATTCCCTCCTCTTTGCCTGCAGGACATGGAGGGCCGCCTGCTGGAGTACGAGCCCGGTGAATCTTTGACCGCCGATTTCCCCGTTCTGCCCCGCTACGCCAATCCCATGGGCACCATGCAGGGCGGTTTCCTGGCCGCGGCCTTCGACAATGTACTGGGACCTTTAAGCTATCTGGCCGCCGGCCGCCCCTGCACCACCAACAACCTGAGCGTGAATTATATCCGCGCATGTATGCCCGGCGACCGCCTCCGTATCACCGCCCGGGTCATCTCCCGCAGCCGGCGGACCCTTCACCTGCGGGCCGAAGCAATCAACAGGGCGGGCAGGCTGGCGGCTGTGGCGCTGACCAATCTGGCGGTGGTAAAGAACCTGGACTGAGCCGTCGGCAGACCGGGCGGGCCGCTCTCGCGATAAGGTTGGGCTACCAGGCGGCGGGATTGAGGGGCGCCAGAACCGTAAAGGCGCTGCTTTCCCGCGGGCGGGCCATCATATTTTCCACGCCCTGCTTCCAGTCGCGATAATGGGCGGTCTCCTTGTGGGACAGGGTCGCCGCCGGGTCGGCATAGACCTCGTAGAGCAGGAAGCGGCCGCTGTCTTCTTCCGACTGCAGCACGTCGAAGCGCAGAACCCCCGGCTCCTTTAAGGACGCGGCGTGGTTTTCCCGGGTCAGGGCGATAAATTCCTCCCTGCATTCCTCTTTCACATAGACCGTGATAACGCGGACGATCATACCTTTCTCCTGCTGCGAAATTCCTCGAGGGCGCGCTCATACTCCGCGCTTAAGGATTGCCTGGCCTCCTCCGACACGAAGCTGGCCTCCAGAGCGGCCCGGTTGAGGACGATCAGGTCCTCCAAAGTGAAATCGAAATAGCGCACGGCCTTGAGATAATCGTCGGTCAGGTCCGTGTTCTGAATTGAGGGGTCATCCGAGTTCAGGGTCACCGGCACCCCCCGGCGGTAGAGGACGCCCAGGGGATGGGTCTTCTCGTCCGGCCAGGAGCCGGTCTGGTAGTTGGAGGTGATGCACTGCTCCAGAACAATGCCCCGCTCCTTCAGATAGGTTTGGAGATCCGGATCCCTGACGGTGCTGGTGCCGTGCCCGATGCGGTTGGCGCCGAGGTCCTGGATCGCTTTCCAGATCTGCTCGGATTCGGTGACCTCGCCGGCGTGGATGGTGGTGCGGTAGAGGCCGTCGGCATTGACCAGGGTGAAAAAATCCCCGAACAGCTCGGGCGGATAGTTGATCTCGTCACCGGCCAGGTCGATGCCCACGATCTGGTTGTTGCCCAGCCGCTTGAGGCGGTTGTAGAGGGCGATCATTTCCTCACAGCTCTGCTTGCTGCGGTTGAAGGTCAACAGATAACGGATGTGCAGGCCCGTCTCTTTGGCGGCCCGGTTGCCCGCCGCGATGATCAGCCGGGTGACTTCCACCCTGTCGAAGTCGTTCTTCAGGGAAAAATGCTCGGGGGAGAAGCGCAGCTCGATGAAGAAGATGCCGTCCCTGGCCAGCTCCCGGACCGAGTGATAGGTGATAAAGTCCACATCCGCCAGGGAGGAGTACCAGTCGTTCTTGAACTTGGTGAGAAAGGTGAGAAAATCGGGGCTGGAATCCGCCGGGAACTGGACCTCCTTCTTGAAGGCCTCGAAATCTTTCGGCAGGGGCAGGTTGTTCTTCAGAGCCAGCTCGTGGAGGCGGGCCGCGGGAAAGGATCCCTCCAGGTGGCGGTGCAGCTCCACCTTGGGAAAATCTTTGAGTATTTCTCTAGTCAATCCGTCATCCGCCACTCTAACCCGCTTTTTTTAGTCCCGTAGTTGATTGTTTCGGCGTTTCCACGCCTTTTTTTTAATATCTGCATCCGGGACGATAAACTTCTGCCTAAATTATCTCTTTCTTTTCAGCCGGCTCTCACCTTGATCACCCTGCCCAGCAGGGGAACCCGGACGCTGATCGCCCGCTCCGGGCACATCTCCTGGCAGCAGTAGCAGCGGATGCAGCGCCGGTAGTCATAGCAGGGCGGCCGGGTTCGACCGGAGTCCGGCCAGGAAAGGGCCTTGGGCTCCACCGGGCAGGCCTCCACGCAGGTTCCGCATCTGGTGCAGGACCCGGCGGAGATGACCGGCCTGGGCATGACCAGGTTCATGGCGAAGCGGATCGCTTCTCCCTGGCGTACGCTGGTGATCGGCTCCCGGACGACCTGGAATTTCGGGTTCACCGCCTCCCGCCAGTCATCCCCCAAAATCTCGATCTCTTCCCAGCGGCCGGTGCCCAACCCCAGCTCCTCTCCGGCGGCGATGGTGGGCACAAAGCGGGGATCCAGGTCGATAAGGCGGCACATGAGCGCTTCCATGGCCACCGGGTCTTCGGAAAACATCAGCAGCCCCATGTGGACCGCGCACCCGCTGCGGGGACCGTTCCCCTCCATGGCCGTCACAGCGTCCAGGATGTAGAGCCGGGGCTTAACCAGCAGGTTCAAGGCCGTCAGCATGCGGGCAAAATCGTCCGCCCCGGGGTAACGTACATGATACTGGGGTTTGAGCAGGCCGGGCACGCAGCCCAGCTGATTCTTGACGGGTCCGGTGATCCGGGTCAGCTGATGGGTCTTGAATTTCGGCAGGCTGATGATACCGTCGGCCTCCAGCACGCCCCTTGCCAGGGTAAACCGCCACTCCCGGCCGGAATGACTGAGCTCGACCTCTTGGCCGTTTTCGAAATCCGCCGGCGTCACCCCGGCCTCCGCGGCGGCCCGGGCCAGGCCCGACGTACGCAAGTGAAAGGCGGGCTTGCCGAAACCCGGGGAATCCCCGTAGCTGAGGCGTGAGGTAACGGAACGGAAAACCTCGGCCGCCGCCCTTAAGACCGCGGGGTGAGTGGTGGTGGCGCGCGCCGGAGGATCCCCGGCCAGCACATTGGGCTTGAAGAGAATTCGCTCATCCCTGCGGGCGAAGCGCTCCGGGCCTCCCAAAAGCTCGATCCCGCGCCGGACCGCCCGCCGCACTTCCTCCAGGTCGTAGGACCCGCAGCGGACTAAGGCAATTCTCGCCCGGCTTGTCTGGTTCGCTTCGCGCATCATCCATGTTCCTTTTCCGCGGCACTGAGCCGGATTAGAGGCTTTCCGGGTTGCAGAGGTGCTCCGCCTTGTGGGCCGCCCGCCCGCAGTTCCGGCACACATAGCGGCTGTCGGCTACCAGCTCCTTGTATTCCCGCCAGTTGGTCTGCAGGTAGCCCATGACATGGGCCACGCAGAGATGATTGCCGTGCCCCCGGTGTAATCCGTCATAACCGTCGGGAAGAGGAAACGACTTGGCCATCCTTACCCCCTTTCATGCGCTGCAATCTATATGCTGATTCTAATATACTAAGACCTTTATTGCCAGACGACAAAACTTTTGATAGAATGCCGCAACCAGTGTGCAGGAGAATTAATGAAATCCATTCAGCTCGCCACAGCCTATAATCCCAAGGATTTTGAAGACCGGTTGTACAAATTCTGGCTCGACAGCGGGGTCTTCGCCCCGGACATGGAAAGCGGGAAACCGCCCTATGTCATCGTCATCCCGCCCCCCAATGTCACCGGCGTCCTGCACATGGGTCACGGTCTCAACAACTGCCTGCAGGATATCCTGGTCCGCTATCACCGCATGCTCGGCCAGCCCACCCTCTGGCTGCCCGGAAGCGACCATGCGGGGATCGCCACCCAGAACGTGGTGTAGAAGAGGCTGCGGGCCCGCGGCACGTCGCGGGAGGAGATCGGCAGGGATAAATTCCTCGAGGAGACCTGGAAGGTCAAGGAAGAGCACCACCACATCATCATGGAACAGCTCCAGAAGATCGGCGCTTCCTGCGACTGGCAGCGGGAGCGCTTCACCCTGGACGAAGGCCTCTCCCGGGCCGTGCGCGAGGTGTTCGTATCGCTGTTCGAAAAGGGCCTCATCTACCGGGGCAACTACCTGATCAACTGGTGCAGCGCCTGCGGCACCGCCCTCTCGGACGACGAGGTGGAGCACGAAGAAATCCCCGGAAAGATGTACCACTACAACTATCCCCTGGCCTCGGGGGAAGGTGTCATCGAGATCGCCACCACCCGGCCGGAGACCATGCTGGGGGACGTGGCCGTGGCGGTCCACCCCGAGGACGATCGCTACAAGAAGCTGGTGGGCAAGCTGGTGAACCTGCCCCTCACGGACAGGCAGATCCCGGTCATCGCCGACAGCTTCGTGGATATGGCCTTCGGCACCGGGGCCGTCAAGGTTACTCCCGGCCACGATCCCAATGACTACGAATTCGGCGTCCGCCACAAACTGCCCCGGATCAATATCCTCAATCCGGACAGCACCCTGAACAACAACGTGCCCGAGGCCTACCGGGGCCTGCCGGTTCTGGAAGCCCGCCGGCGGGTGGTGGAGGATTTGAAAAAGGCCGGCCTGTTCATCCGCGAGGAGGACTACGCCCACCAGGTGGGCCACTGCTACCGCTGCCACTCGGTTATCGAGCCCTACCTGTCCGACCAGTGGTTCGTCAAAATGAAGCCTCTGGCGGAAAAGGCGCTCTCGGCCTGGCAGGAGGGCAAGGTGACCTTCTATCCCCGGAAATGGGAGAACACCTACAGCCACTGGCTGCACACCATCCGCGACTGGTGCATCTCCCGCCAGCTCTGGTGGGGGCACCGCATACCGGTCTGGTACTGCCGGGACTGCCAGAGCATGACCGTGGCCAGGATCGATCCGGACACCTGCAGCCACTGCGGCAGCAGCAATATCTGGCAGGACCCGGATGTGCTGGATACCTGGTTCTCCTCCGCGCTCTGGCCCTTCTCGACCCTGGGCTGGCCCGAGGACACGGAAGACCTGAAAACCTTCTATCCCACCTCCACCCTGGTCACGGGCTACGACATCATTTTCTTCTGGGTGGCCCGGATGATCATGATGGGCATGGAATTCCGGCAGGAAATCCCCTTCCACGACGTCTACATCCACGGCCTGGTACGGGACATCCAGGGGCGGAAGATGTCCAAATCCCTGGGCAATGGCATCGATCCCCTCGAAGTGGTCGAGGAGTACGGCGCCGACGCGCTCAAATTCACCATCGCCTTCCTGGCCGCCCAGGGACAGGATATCCTGCTGGACAAGGAAACCTTCAAGCTGGGCAGCAAGTTCGCCAACAAGATCTGGAACGCCAGCCGCTTCATTCTCATGAACCTGGAAGGCGTGACCCTGCAGGACCCAGAAAAAATCGAGCTCAAAGAAGCGGACCGCTGGATCCTGCACCGCCTCAACGAGGCGGTCAAAGCCGTGCGTACCGCCCTGGACCTCTACCGCTTCAACGAGGCCGCTCAGACGGTGTACGGTTTCTTCTGGAACGACTATTGCGACTGGTACATCGAGACCTCCAAGCTCTCCCTCTATTCCGATGACCCTGCGGAAAAAAACCGCTGCCTTACATTGCTGCTCTCAATACTGGAGGAATCCCTGCGGCTGCTCCATCCCCTGCTGCCCTTCCTGACCGAGGAGATCTACCAGAAGCTTCCTGAACAGGTCCGGGCCGGCCGCAAGACCGCCAGTCTGGCCGCAGCTCCCTATCCCGAGGAACGCAAGCAAAGGCAAAACCCGGAAGCGGAAGCGCATTTCAGCCTGCTCCAGGAGCTGGTGCGGGGGGTGCGCACCATCCGCAGCGAGCTCACCATACCCTTTGACATGAAGGTCCGTGTGGCCGTCAAGGCCGAGGCCGGCGGCCCGGGCTTGAGAATTTTCGACCGCCACCGGGAGCTTATCACCGAGCTGATCAACTGCCAGAGCCTGGACATCGGCATCGAGGAGCCGGACAAGGCGGGCAGCCTGCCGGTTTTAGGCTCGGCTTTTGAGGCCTTTGTCTATGTCCGCGAGGTCATCGACACGGAGAAGGAGCTGGCCAAGCTCAGGAAAAAGCGGGATAAGAGCCGCCTGGCCGTGGAAGGTACGGAGAAGAAGCTAGCCAACCCGACCTTCCTGGACAAGGCGCCTCCCGAGGTGGTGGCCAAAGAGCGAGCCAAGCTGGAAGAACTGGGGCGGAGCATCACAAAGTTCGAGACCTACATTCACGACCTGGAAGCCTGAGGGTTTAAAGCACCCTCGGCGGCGGCAAAGCGCTTTCCCTTCCGTTTTGGAAGGAAAAGATCCCGGGCATCCTTGCGCATGGAGCGCAGGCAGCCTCTGTTTTTCCCCATCCACAACCTGAGGATGACCCAGCCGGCCAGGTGGAGGAAGGCCACCCAGGGCTGGGCCCTGATGAGCCATCGCGGTATGCTTCTCAGCGTATAGAAGCGTTTCATGGCCTCGAGCATGCCCTTCTGCAGCTGGTAGGGGGTCATTTTTTCCGGCAGATAGACGGCATTGAAGCAGTCGTAACGGCTCCAATCCCGGCAGATGATCCGTTTCTGGGCCTCCAGGCTCCGGTAGTGCCGGGTTCCGGGCAGAGGCGTGAGCACCAGGTACTGGACCGTCTCCATTTTGTTTCTGCGGCAGAAGCGCGGGGTTTCCTCAAAGGTTTCCAGGGTGTCCGCATCGGAACCGAGCACGAACATGCCGTGAATCCAGATGCCGTGCCGGTGGATGACCCGGATCGCCTCGTCGATGTCCTTCAGGCTCTGGTGTTTGTTGTACAGTACCAGCGACTGGGGATTGACCGATTCGAAGCCGATGAAGAGCTGGCGCAGCCCCGCTTGCCGCATGAGCTGCAGAAGCTCGGGGTCTTTGGCCACTTCCACCCGCACCTGGGCGGAAAAACGCTTCACATTGTGCGTTTTACCGCGCTCGGCGATGATGCGGCGCAAAAGCTCCTTGGTCCGGGCCGGGTTCGAGGCGAAGTGGTCGTCGTAGAAGAACACGCTCCTGTTCCGGATCTGAGAAAGGTCCTGCATGACCAGGTCCAGGGAGCGGGTGCGGTACTTCCGGCCCAGCATGGCGGTTACCGAGCAGAAGCTGCAATCGTGAGGGCACCCCCGGGAGGTCATAACCGCGCCCACTTGGGGCCGGTAGCCCTCGAACAAAGACCAGTCCGGGCTGGGATGGACGTCCATGTCGACCGGGCTGGCGGCCGGGGGCTCGTGGTGCACTCCCTCTTCAGTTTTCCAGCTCAGCCCCTCAAGCCGTGGATGCGGCTCCCCCCGCTTGAGGGCGTCCAGGAAGGGCACGAAGGTCATGTCCGCCTCACCCCGGAACACGTAGTCCGCACAGCGCAGGGCCTCCTCCGGCTCGAAGGTAGCGTGCACCCCCCCGAAAACGATGATTGTGGGCTTCTCCTTCCAGGCGTCCAGGGCCCGCACCATGGCGGCCAGCCGGTAGCCCTCCGGAGCCGTGGAGGTGGTGATGGAAAACCCCACCAGGTCGGCCTCGAGTATCTGCCTTCTTCTCAGGGCTGAGCTTTCCTGATAGACTATCTTTACGTCATAGCCCGCTTGGGCGGCCTGGGTGCCGAGCAGGGCCAGTCCCAGGCGGGGGATCTTGTAAAGAGAAAAAATGTTGAAATCCGGGGATCTCGGCTCCACCAGCAGTATATTTTTCATGGTGCACCTCACTATTTTTTGATAATACTTATGACCGGGAAAAAAGGCCTTTGGTTGCAGCTGTCGGCCTGCGGAGCAAAAAAAAACGCAACCCCCGGGCTCGAAAACAGTCACACTAGCTGACAGGCAAGGAGGATGAAGTCATGACTCTAACCACAGCGGCAGGACTGGCCGCAGGCTCTCGGGGAGGTTTCGTCAGTATGAGCACGGCCGCGCAGGTCCTGATCGCGGCACTGCCCCTGGTGGCGGTGATCGTCCTGGGCATTCTCAGCTACTTCTACTTTCTCTGGGATTACAGGAAGAACAAGTTGATCATCGAGAAAAACGGTACGCCCAGGGAGCGCAACATCGACGATAAGCTGCTCCTCCTGGGCGTGGTCGCCCTTTTCGTAGGTTTGGGACTGCTGATCTTCTTCGCCCTCTACGCGGGCATCTCGAGCTCGCTTTTGGGGGGCATCATCCCTACCATGACGGGTGCGGGAATCATCACCCACTACCTGCTGATACGCAAGCTGAGAAAATAACAGGGACTGTGACCGAAGTTGACGACAATGTCCTGGTAAAAAAAGTCCTGGCTGGAAACGCGGCGGCGTACCGTATGCTGGTGGAGCGGCACCAGGCCCGCATCTACTACCTGGGCCTCAAGTTCTTCCACAACCCGGAAGAGGCTGAGGACTTCAGCCAGGACCTGTTTCTGCGCGCCTTCGAGAAACTGAAGAGCTTCAAGGCCCGGGTACCCTTTTCGGCCTGGCTCTACCGCGTGGCCTTTAACCTGGCGGTGAACCGCTATCACGTCAACCGACGCAGGCTGGCGGAGACGGACCTGGACATCCAAATTCCGGACCTGCGCACGTCCCTGGAAGGCTCTTTCGAAAAGGAGGAGCTGCGGCGGGAGATACAAAAGATTCTGGCCGCTTTGCCGGATATTTACAACCTGGCTGTCAGGATGCACTATTTCGACGGCCTGAGCTACCCGGAGATCTCCCGGGCCACGGGCATTCCCGTGGGCACCCTGAAATCGCATATCTTCAGGGCCAAGAAACTGATCCGCCGCGCCCTGGCGGGCGGCAAGGAGGAGGAGCATGAAAGACTGCCGCACCTACAGACTGGATGAGCTCCTGAAGGGAATCGAATTCCCCGGCGAGGACGAAGCGGCGGTCCGGGCCTACCTGGCTCACAGCCGTCTGGCCGACAGGGTGGTCGCCCAGACGGTGAGGGATGCGCGCGCCACCCGGCGCTCCGTGCTCTGGGCGGTGTTCGCGGTCCTGAACCTGCTGCTCCTGGCCCTGACGGGCAGCAACAGCTACATGCACAGCGAGTTTTTCTTCCAGCAGGAAGCACTGAAGCAGTTTTTCTTCCTCTTCCTGGGCCTGACCTTCCTGGGCGGCGTGGGGGGGCTGATCTTCTCCCTGGACACCTCCTGGTTCGACCGCCTGCTGCACCACAGCGCCTGAACAAAAACCCCGCTGCTCCGCTCATGAGGAAAGATGGGAGATTTTCCCGGAATTGACAATGCCGAAACCCCTGTGTTAAGGTTTTAGACCATAGGGTCTAATACAAAAGGGGGGTACGAATGACTGACACGATTCCTAAACTGTTCAAGGAATACGTCGAAAAGAATCCCGAGCTTGCCGTCCAGATGGTCAAGGGCGCGGACGGCAATTTCCGAACCATCACCTTTGCCCAGCTTTACCGGCGGGTGGAGCAATTTGCCTGCGGGCTGCACCAGCTGGGCGTGAAGCGGGGCGACCATCTGGGCATAATCTCCGACAACATGAGCGACTGGCTGGTTGCCGACCTGGCAATTCTCTGCCTGGGCGCCGCGGACGTGCCCCGGGGCTCCGATTCGACCCCCGATGAGATCGCCTATATCCTCGCCCACGCGGGCTGCACCCTGACCCTGGTGGAAAATGAAACCCAGCTGGAGAAGATCCTCTCCATCAAGAAATCCCTGCCGAAGCTCAAAACCGTGGTGGTCATCTCCGCGGACTACCAGCCGGGCAAGGTCAAAGGACAGGCCGGCCTCAAGATACTGACCTTTCAGGAGCTCGTGGATGAGGGCGCTTCCTTCCAGGCCGGGCACGGCGACTTCCTGGACGCCGAAATCGCCAAATCAAAGACCGAAGACCTGGCCACTATCATCTACACCTCCGGCACCACCGGCGAGCCCAAGGGGGTGATGCTCAGCCACGCCAACTACATGCACCAGATCCGCGTACCCCACGCCGCCATCGAGATTCGACCGGGAGACATCTTTTTCTCGGTGCTCCCGGTATGGCATTCCTACGAACGGGCTATCGAGTACGTGGCCATTTTTGCCGGCTGCTCCATCGCCTATTCCAAGCCCCTGCCCTCCGCCATTATCGAGGACATGGGCAAGGTCCGTCCCATGATCTTTCCCTCGGTGCCCCGCATCTGGGAGGGCATCCGGCGGGCCATCTACAAGAAGATGGACGCCGAGGGGGGTATCAAAAAAGCCCTCTTCTATTTCTTCGTGGCCGTGGGCTCGGCGCATTCGCGGCTGAAGATCATGTTCCGGGGGCTGATGCCCCAGTTCAAGAAGCGCAGCCGCCTTGTGGACATGCTCATCAGCTTTCTGCCTCTGCTGCTGCTCACCCCCTTCAACCTGCTGGGCCAGGCCCTGGTGTTCAAAAAGATCAAGCAGCGCCTGGGCGGGCGCTTCCGCTACGGCGTCTCCGGCGCCGGGGCCCTGCCCCCCCATGTGGACGCCTTCTTTTCCGCCGCGGGCGTGCTTCTTCTGGAGGGCTACGGCCTGACCGAATCGGCGCCCATTGTCTCGGTCCGCCCCCAGCACCATCCCGTGCCCGGCACCATCGGCCCGGCACTTCCAGACATCGAGATCAAGGTCCTGGACGAACAGGGCAAAGAGCTGCCCCCGGGCCAAAAGGGCGTGCTCCATATCAAGGGCCCGAACGTCATGATGGGCTATTACAAAAAGCCGCAAGAAACCGCCCAGACGGTCAGCGAGGATGGCTGGCTGAACACCGGGGATCTGGCCATCCTGACGGTGAAAAAGGAGATCAAGATAATAGGCCGGGTTAAGGAGACCATCGTGCTTTTGGGCGGCGAGAACGTGGAGCCCGGGCCGATCGAGGACACCATGGCCGAGTCGGAGTTTATCGACCAGAGCATGGTGGTGGGACAGGACCAGAAGTTCCTGGCCGCCCTGGTGATACCCAACATGGAGAACCTGGCCCATTACGACCGGGAAAACGGCATCAGCTACAACACGGACGCTGACCTGCTGGAGAACGAGGACATCAACTACCTGCTCATGGAGGAGGTCAACAACCTGGTGTCCCACAAGCGGGGCTTCAAGCTCTTCGAGCGCATCAACAGGATCCAGATCCTGACCAAGCCCTTCCAGCCCGGTGTGGAGATGACCCATACCCTGAAGCTCAAGCGGGACGTAATCAGCGGCCTCTACAAGAAGGAGATCTCCTCCCTGTTTGCGGAACGCCGCTGATAAGTGGCGGAACGCCGCAATTAAACCTCGCCCCGGGTCGCTCCGCCGCCCGGGGCGCTCACTTTACCGTGGGACGGGCTCCCACAGCTTCGTTTTTTCCGAGCGAAACAGGGCGTCCAGCACCGCCTGGTTGCGCACTGCGTCCTCCGGGGGCGTGGGCACGGGAGCTCCCTCTCGCAGGGCCCGGGAAAAGGCCTCGAACTGCAGGGCATACTGGTCCACGGGCCCGCAGGAAATGTCCCGCATGCCCACGGAAGTGCGCACCGTAAGAACTGCTGGTACGTCGGGATAGGTGTTGAAGGGCAGGTGCAAAGTCATGCTGCCCCCGGAGGCGTAGACATCCACCCGCTGGGCCGGGAAACTGCGGGTGCCTGCGGTAAACAGGCTGCGGAAATTCCCGAAATCAAGAACAGCTGAGCTGAGAATGTCCGTGCCCTGCGCCTCGTCCCTCTGGTTGAGGCTGAGTACCCGGGAGGGCTCAGCCTCGCCCAGCCAGCGGGCCGCCGACACCGCGTAACAGCCGATATCCCGCAGCGCGCCTCCCCCCGTCTCCAGCCGGCTGCGGATGTTGGCCGGATCGGTCAGGTTGTAGGTGAACACGGTGTGGATGAAGCGCAGCTTTCCTATCTCCCCGGTCCTGAGCAGCTCCCGTGCCCGGACCCACTGGGGATGGAAGCGGTACATGAAGGCCTCCATGAGCCGCACGCCCGCAGCCTCCGCGCAGGCGATACTCTCCGCCGCTTCGGCGGCGGACAGGGCCATCGGCTTCTCGCACAGGATCTGTTTTCCCGCCCCGGCCGTCAGGCGGATATACTCGCCGTGCAGGTGATTGGGTAAGGGGATATAGACCGCCTCCACCCGGCTGTCGGCCAACAGCTTCTCGTAGGAGCCGTACCACGCGGGAATGCCGAAGCGTTCCGCCGCTTCTCGGGCCCTGTCGGCGCTGCGGGAGGCCAGGGCATAGACCCCCACCATCTTTGATTTCTGCATGGGCAGCAACACCCGCTTGACAAAGTGATTGGAGAGTCCCAGCACCCCCCAGACGACAGGTTTCATACACACCCTCCTCTTCCCTTCATAGAGCTTCGCTATTTGACGGGTTCGCCGCCTATAATTATCTTATACACAAGTTGCAAAGCCAAGGCTTTTTTGATTCCAGATGGCAGTCCCGGAGCAGAACATGAGATTTGATAAATTTACCATCAAGGCCCAGGAAGCGCTGCAGGCGGCGGAAACCGTCGCCCACCGCTACAACCACGCCATGCTCGATGCGGAGCACCTCCTGGTATCCCTCCTCGAGCAGCGCGACGGAGTGATCCCTCCCCTGTTCGACAGCCTGGGTGTCCGGCGCGCAGGCATCGAGGAGGAGCTGGAAAAACTGCTCACCGCCCGGCCCAAGGTGTACGGTGAAGCCACCCAGCGCAGCCTCTCCCCGCTGTTGGCCAACCTGCTGCACCAGGCGGAGGACGAGGCGGCCCAGCTGCACGACGCCTATACCTCCACGGAGCACCTGCTTTTGGCCCTCATGGAGACCCGCTGTGAAGCGCGGGAGCTGCTGCTCCGGGCCGGGGTCGGCAAGCCCGCCGTGCTCAAGGCCCTGCAGAGCATCCGGGGCAGCCAGCGGGTGACCGACCAAACACCGGAGGACAAGTACCAGGTGCTGGACCGCTATTGCCGCGACCTCACCGCCCTGGCCCGGCGGGAAAAAATCGATCCGGTGATCGGCCGGGACGAGGAAATCCGCCGCATCATGCAGGTCTTGAGCCGCCGCACCAAGAACAACCCCGTGCTCATCGGCGAGCCCGGGGTGGGCAAAACAGCCATCGTCGAAGGCCTGGCCCGGCGTATTGTCTCCGGCGACGTGCCGGATTCCCTGAAGAACAAGCGGGTTCTCACCCTGGACCTGGGGGCCCTGCTGGCCGGCGCCAAATTCCGCGGCGAGTTCGAGGACCGCCTCAAGGCGGTGATCAAGGAGGTGGTGGAAGCGGAGGGCCGCATCATCCTCTTCATCGACGAGCTGCACACCCTGGTGGGCGCCGGCGCGGCCGAGGGGGCGGTGGATGCCTCCAACCTCCTCAAGCCGGCCCTGGCCCGGGGAGAGCTGCGCGCCATCGGCGCCACCACCCTGGACGAGTACCGCAAGCACATCGAGAAGGACGCCGCCCTGGAAAGGCGCTTTCAGCCGGTTTTCACCGCCGAGCCCACGGTGGAGGATACGGTGGCCATTTTGCGCGGCTTGAAGGAGCGCTATGAGGTGCACCACGGCGTGCGCATCCGGGATGAGGCCATCATCGCCGCCGCCGTGCTCTCCGACCGCTATATTACCTCCCGCTTCCTCCCCGACAAGGCCATCGACCTGATCGACGAGGCCGCCAGCCGCTTGAAGATGGAAATCGAGAGCCAGCCCACCGAGCTGGACCAGCTGGAGCGCCGCATGCTGCAGCTGAACATCGAGGTTCAGGCCCTGGCCAAGGAGGAGGATCCAAGCTCCAAGGAGAGGCTTAAGGGCATCGAAGCCGAGCTGGCGGAGCTGAAGGCGAAGCGAGACGCCATGCAGCTCCAGTGGCAGAACGAGAAGAAAATCATCGAAGAGATCCGCGCCCTCAAGCAGAAGATCGAAGAGCTGAATATCCAGGAAACCCAGCACGAGCGGGAGGGTAACCTCTCCAAGGCGGCGGAGATCAAGCATGGTCTGCTGCCCAATGTGGAAAAGACCCTGACGGAACGCTCAGCCGAGCTGGAGAAGGCTGACCGCGAGTCCCGGCTGCTGCGGGAGGAGGTATCCGAGGAGGACATCGCCCGCATCGTCAGCCACTGGACCGGCATCCCCGTGACCAAGATGCTCTCCTCTGAAAAAACCAAACTTCTCAAGCTGGAGGAGATCTTGAGCCGACGGGTGGTGGGCCAGGAACAGGCCATCCGCATCGTTTCCGAAGCCATCCGCCGCAACAAGGCCGGAC
>Ga0272441_10002678_pt1 | contig 35594 bp, 28 predicted proteins | sample SSMProp6N_FD_193582 | JGI IMG/M metagenome (GOLD analysis project Ga0272441, IMG submission 193582) | Marine sediment archaeal communities from Little Sippewissett salt marsh, Falmouth, MA, United States - SSM-Prop-6N | ecosystem: Environmental > Aquatic > Marine > Wetlands > Sediment ...
AAGCGTTGGCTGCCGGACCCGGCGCCGCCGCGGCCGTCGCCCATGCGGTAGGTACCGGCGCTGTGCCACGCCATCCGGATGAAAAGGCCCCCATAGTGGCCCCAATCGGCCGGCCACCAGTCCTGCGACTCAGTCATCAGGGCATAGAGGTCCTTCTTCACCGCCTTCAGATCGAGTTTCTTGAATTCTTCGGCATAGTTGAAATCCTCGCCCATCGGATTGGATTTGGAGGAATGCTGGCGCAAAATGCTGAGGTTCACCTGGTTCGGCCACCATTCCCGGTTCGACATTCCACCTCCAGCGACTTGTTGGCCGGCCTTGCCCGTTACCGGACACCTGCTATCGTTACTCATAAGATTGCCTCCTTTCGTTGTCATAACTCTTCTCTGGTGCGAAGTTGTCCCAATTCGTAATTGATCATATACATGCGCGGCACTGAACCGCGTTCGCTACTGGTTGTCTAACGCTTACGGCCGGCGCAAGCCGCACAGAGCCCGCGAAGCTGCACGTGTGAGGAATGCACCCGGCCCAGCGAAGCGGCGGCCCGCGGGATGGCCAAATGGTCCATCGCTTCGCAGGTGAAATCGCGCACCAGCCCACACTCCGTGCAGACGAAGTGGTGGTGCCGATCCACGTTGGCGTCGTACCTCCCCCTGCCGGCGAGGATCTCGGCCTTGCGGACCAGGCCCTGCTCTTCCAGCGTCGCCAGCGTGCGGTACACGGTATCGCGTGAAATGGCGGGCACCCGCTTGCGAACGGCTTGGTAGATCCTTTCCGCGTCCGGGTGTGTATCGGTACCCGCCAATTCGCGGAAAACCTCCTTCCGCTGGTGCGTCAGCTTCAGTCCGTTGTCCCGACAGGTCTCGGTAAAACGATTCATCCGCCGCCGAAGCTCTGCCTTCGATACCGCCATGTACACCTCAACCAAATAGGAATCATTACGAGTACGCGATCCCACCCACCCGGTTCGCCCGCGTCAGGCACAATTTTTGGTCGCCGGATGTTCTTGCAAAGCTACAATCCGAGCCCTTCCATCGGCCTTTGGGCCCAGAGGCGGCGGTTGCTCCCAGATGCCGGGCCGGGCTCGCATTTGACTCCCTCCTGCCGGTCGGTGGTCGTTGCCATACCACCGAGCCGGTTATCGGGTCGGCCACGGCAAACAACCGTCGCCAATGCATTTCTGGCACGATGGATTGAGGGCGTGTATACTCTGCGCCGCATCGTGGGCAAGTGGTGCTAAGGTAGGGCGTAAGACGTGATTCTGTCGAATATTGAGATTCAGCGGGCGTTGGATGAGGGGCGGTTGGTGATTGCGCCGGAGCCGTTGCCTCGTCGGCCGGAGGCGGGGAGGTACTGCCCGTACGATACGCATGCGGTGGACGTGCGACTGCACGAGGAGATTACGGTGCCGCAGAGCGGGCCGTACCATTACGACGTAACCGAGCCCGAGACGCTCTCGCAGGTGATCGCGCAGCACTCGCAGAAACACACTCTGACCGATGAGGCCCCGTATGCGCTCCAGCCTCAACAGCTCATTCTGGGCCGAACGCTGGAACGCATTGAGCTGCCCACCGACCGGGGCACGCCACACTTAGCCGCCCGCATCGAGGGCAAAAGCAGTTGGGCCCGCTGTGGCCTGATGGTCCATTTCACCGCACCGACCGTCCATCCCGGCTGGGCCGGACCGCTGACGCTCGAGATCATCAACCTCGGACCCATGACCTTCGTCCTGCGCCCCCGCATGCGCATCGCCCAGCTCATCGTCGAGGAAGTCCGCGGCGAAGTCTTCCTCAATCCCAGCGCCTTCCACGACCAGTCCACCCCCGAGGGCTCTCCATAATTTGTGTTACGGTCGTACCATTTTCCTTACGCTGTCGCTATCCCGGTTTCATCGGTAGACCAAAGGCATCGGACCGCAGCGGTAATCGGCTCAAATGTACAAATTCAAGCCCACATGAACGCGCTTATCGTATCCCGTTCTTGAGCTGGTTGTATATTGCCTTGTCCCATCTGATATCGTAGCGGCGACGTTCGGGCAACGGCCAGTACTTGTTGTACTCGGATCCTTCGCGGGCATCATTCATGGTACGCCGTATTTTGCTCACGATATCCGGGTGGGCAGCCGCGACGTTTTTGCTTTCGCCGATATCCGCACTTAGGTCATAGAGTTCGACGGGCTCCTTCGTGCCACCGAAGCGCACGCCTTTCCATCGACCCATTCTGACGGCTTGCTGTTTGCCCTGGTGATACTCCCAATAAAGATACTCGCGAGGTTCCTGCCGGCCCGGACGGCCCAGCAGCGTGGGGACCACCGAGATCCCATCGGTATGTGCAGGAGCTTCAACACCGGCCAGGTCGGCAAAGGTGGCCATGAGATCCCATGCGGCCCAGGGCAGATCACTGGTTTGGCCGGCTCGTATGTGCCCGGGCCAGCGGACGATCATCGGCACGCGAATGCCCCCTTCGTACAAGAATCTTTTCTTTCCGCGAAGAGGCCCCGTGCCATGGAAGCGGTCCGTGTACTTGTAATAGCTGTTCTCGTCGCCATTATCACTGGTGAAGAAGATGATGGTGTTCTCATCGAGTCCCAGTTCCTGCAGTTGGTCGATGATTCGGCCTACATGCTCGTCAAAGCGGGTGATCATGGCTGCATAGAGCTTCTCCAGATGGGTCCACGGACGATCCGCATACGGACCGATATCAGGCACCTGTATCTCGTCGCCGTCTCGGGGCGAACGGCCGTGGGGCACCTGAGTGGGAAAATAGATAAAGAACGGGTTGTCCTTCTTTTCGCGAATGAAACGAAGCAGATCGTCGACAAAGAGGTCTTCGGAATAGACGCCTTTATCGCCGACGATGCCCGGTCTTCGCACGTCCTGCCCCTTGTTGGCGTCGAACGTGATCTTCCGGTCGTTTTTCCATATGGACAGGGGGTAGTATTGGAAGGCCTCGCCCGTGCCGCGAAAGCCAATCCAGTAGTCCCAGCCATGGGCGGTCATTTTTCCCGGCGGCATCGGGATGCCTGCTTCCAACTTGCCGAATTGAGCGGTCTGGTACCCTGCGTCCTTGAGAACCCGCCCCAACGTCGTAACACTGGGCGGCCAGACGCCCCGGGGATACTTCTTCATGTACCCTCCGCCGTTCTCGAGCGCGATATCGACGTGGGGCAGGAAATTGTCCCGGATGCCGGCATGGCCGGGGTGCAAGCCCGTGACCAAACCGCAGCGGGAGGGAACGCAAACCGTGTTGGCGGCGTAGAAATCGGTAAACCTCATGCCTTCGGAGGCCATTTTGTCTATACGCGGTGTTCGGATGAGCTTCTGACCGTAGCACCCGATGCCGGCGTAGCCGAGATCATCGGCGTTGATCAGAATGATATTGGGTTTTCTTCTTCCGGCCGAACCGGCTCGGGCGCCGCCAAGGCAGCGGCCCTGCGATGACATCCCTGCAGAAAGGGCTGCCCCCGCGATGGTTGCCAGGAACTGTCGTCTCGAGTAGGGCTTCATGGGTCCTCCTGTCTACTCCACACTGCGATTGCGATTCTGATAAGGTCCGCGCCGATTGCCGTCGTCATGGCCGACATATCCCAATGGACTGCAAGCGGCGTTTTTCGGCCAAGCAACCCTAAACCACATCCGCAATTGGATCAAGGATTCTACGAGACAGTACTCTCGCAAATGTGCGAAACATTTCCCTGACTCGACGTTAGTCTCGTTTTTACAACTACTTACGGCTGGCGAAAGTTGTTGATCGCACCGTTGGGCAAACCCGTGCGCTGCGTCCTCGACGCCGAGCACTTCGATGCGAATGACCTGCCCAGCCGGTTTTGCCATGATTGGCCCGGGCAACGTTCCGGTCGTCGGCTCGGACGATCGCGTGGCAGCCGCAATCGTGTGGGGGCACCGCCACGGCCCGTACCGAGATTCCCCGCAAAATCCGCACGATAACTCTTGACGCGGCCCCAGCGAAGCTCTACACTTCGTGGTTTCTCTCACAGGAGAATCCAAGGAGTCGCGTTGTGGAAGAAGCTATTGCCAAAGCCCGGTCGCTGATTGAGGCGATGGAGTACATCCGGGGTTTTCGCGGTCGCATCGTGGTGGTCAAGTTAGGCGGCAGCGTCCTGGATGATCCCCAAGCCCAGCGGAATCTGCTGACCGACGTGGCCTTTATGGCCACCGTCGGCATGCGTCCGATCATCGTGCACGGCGGGGGCAAGGCCATCACTCGCGCGATGAACGAAGCGGGCCTGGAGCCGGTCTGGGTCCAGGGCCGGCGCTATACCGACCGGCGTACGCTCAATATCGTCGAGCACACGCTGGTCAAAAAGGTCAACGAGCCGATCTGCCGGGTGCTCGAAGAGTTGAACTGCAACGTGATGGGCCTGCATTCGCTCAGCAGTTGCGTGCTGCTGGCCGAAACGCTGCGACTTCCCGGCCCGGAGGGACGCAAGCTGGACCTGGGCTTCGTCGGCAAGGTCATCGACGTCAACGGCAAGCTGCTGGCCACGCTGTGCGGCGACGGGACGATCCCGGTAATCGCCTCCGTGGCGATGGACCGGGGGGGCGGCAAGCTCAACGTCAACGCCGACAGCGCCGCCGGCAAGGTCGCTGCCGCCGTCGGGGCCGAGAAGTTCGTCGTCGTCAGTGATACGCACGGGATCCGCCGCGACATCAACGATCCGGAGAGCTGGGTCTCCAGTCTGAACGAGACGCAGATCAAGGAGATGATCGACGCCGGCATCATTACCGACGCGATGTTCCCCAAGGTCGAGGCCTGTTTGATCGCGCTGGAGGCGCAGGTCAGAAAGGCCCACATCATCGACGGCCGTATCGCCCATTCCCTCCTGCTCGAAATCTACACCGACCGAGGAATCGGCACGGAGATCATTCGGGGTAGGTGACGGGCGCCCCGGTTTGCCCCGACGGTGCCCCCCTTTCACGGCCGACGATGTAACTGTCAATGAATTGAGCGAAATCAAGCCAAGAGGATTATCATGACAACGCAAGAAACCATTGAACTTTTTGACAACTACGTGATCGCCAACTACGGCCGGCTGCCGCGGGTCATGGTCAAGGGCGAAGGGTCCTGGCTCTGGGACGCCGACGGCAACCGAATCCTGGACATGTTCCCGGGCTGGGCCGTCAGCGGGATCGGCCACTGCCATCCCAAGGTGGTCGAGGCCGTCCGCCGGCAGGTGGGCGAGCTGATCCACATCGACAACACGTTCTACTCCGAGCCGCAGGGCGTGCTGGCCAAGCTGCTCAGCGAGCGGGCCTTTGGCGGCAAGTGCTTCTTCTGCAACAGCGGCGCCGAGGCCAACGAAGGGGCGTTGAAGCTCGCCCGGCTGCACACGGCGCCGGGGAAATACAAGTTCATCACCGCCGAGGGCAGCTTCCACGGGCGCACCTTCGCCACCGTCGCGGCCACCGCCCAACCCAAGTATCACGAGGGCTTCCTGCCCCTGCTGCCCGGCTTCGTCTACGTTCCCTTCAACGACGTCGCGGCACTGGAGGCGGCGTTTACCGACGAAGTGGCGGCTGTAATGGTCGAGCCCATCCAGGGCGAGGGCGGCATCAACGTCGCGACATCGGAATACCTGCAAACGATCCGGCGGCTCTGCGACGAGAACGGCGCCGTGATGATCCTCGACGAAGTGCAGACGGGCATGGGCCGGACCGGAAAGTGGTTCGGCTACCAGCACTTCGACGTCCAGCCCGACATCATCACCATGGCCAAGGCCCTGGGCGGCGGCGTCGCCATCGGCGCCATGATGGCCACCGAAGAGGTCTCCGCTTCGCTCGTGCCGGGCAAGCATGCCTCCACCTTCGGCGGCAACTGCCTGGCCTGCGCCGCCGGCGTAGCCACGATCGAAGCCATCGAAGAGGACAACCTGCTGCAAAACGCCGCCGAGATCGGCCGCTACACCCAGGACAAGCTCGCCGCGCTCAAGGAGAAACACTCGGTCATCGACCACGTGCGCGGCATTGGCCTGATGATCGGCATCCAACTGACCGGGCCCGGCGCTGAGATCGTTGCCAAATGCCTCGAAAAAGGCCTGAGGATCAATTGCACCCACGACACCGTGATTCGTTTCATGCCGCCCATGATCGCGACGAAAGAGCAGATCGACCAAGCGATTGACATATTCGACAGCGTATTATCCGAGAGTTGAGAAATGAAAGACTTCCTTGCTATCAGTGATTGCTCGACGCAAGAGCTCCTCGAGCTGCTCGATGAAAGCAGCTCCCTCAAAGCGCAGTACAAATCAGGCCGGCGCGACCTCTGCCTTGCCGGCAAGGTCCTGGCCATGCTCTTCGAGAAGCCGAGCCTGCGGACGCGTATGAGTTTTCAGGTGGCCATGCTGGACCTCGGGGGCCACGCGATTTACGTCAAGCCCGAAGACATCGGCGGCATCGGCAAGCGCGAGCCCATCAAGGAAATGGCCCGCGTGTTGAGCCGGTACGTAGACGGGATCATGGCGCGAACGTTCGAACATCAGTCGGCCACCGACCTGGCGCGCTACGCGGACGTGCCGGTGATCAACGCACTGACGGACTGGTCGCACCCGTGTCAGGCAATGGCGGACGTGTTAACCATCAAGGAACACATGGGCCGGTTCGAGGGCGTCAAGATCGCGTTCGTCGGGGACGGCAACAACGTCGCGCGTTCGCTGGCCTTCGCCGCGGGCAAGCTGGGGATGAAGATGGCGATCGCTTCGCCGGCGGGCTACGAGCTGGACACCGAGTCGATCGCTACGGCCAACGGCTTTGCAGCCGGCTGTCTCGCACAAACCCACGATCCGCGAGCGGCCGTGGCCGACGCTGACGTCATCTATACCGACACCTGGGTCAGCATGGGCCAGGAAGAGGAGAAAGCGAAACGCCGGCAAGACTTCGCCGGCTTCGAGGTCAACGCCGAACTGGCCGCCGCGGCGCCGGAGCACGCAAAGATCATGCACTGCCTGCCGGCTTATCGCGGCTTCGAAATATCCGACGACGTCGCCGAGTCGCCCAACTCGATCATCTTCGACCAGGCCGAGAACCGCCTCCACTTCCAGCGCGCCCTGCTCAAGAAGCTCATGGCGTAGCACACTCGCCCGACAACGTAATCGTAGCCGCGCGCCACACGCGGGCGCGCGGTTACATTGAGTTCATGATACGAAAACAGCCGGAGTTACGACAGGTCCCCGCCCGCTTCCCTTTCAACGCCAGCGGCGCGAGCGAGCGAGGCCGACGCCGATCAGACCCAGCGCCAACGCGCCCGGGACGGGAACGGTCGCCGCGATCGGATCGACGTGGACGCGGAAGCCCAGGTCGTAGCTTTGCGGCGCCCAACCCTGGCCGCTATTGATGATCAGGCGGCCGTCCGGGTAAAAGTCTGTTCCATACTTGGAATACCAATCATACAACATCACGCTGGGCAAGGCGTTCGCGACGATGGCGTACGATTCGCCGGCGACCAGTTCGACCGGTGACATCTCGATCGTCTTGAACGTGATGTAGAACGTATCGAATTGCGGGTCCTCATAGGCAATCGCGCCCGAGGCCAGGGCCGACCCCGTCGGCACTCCGGCGCCCGAAAGGGCGTAGAGTTCCATGGTGAAGGGAACCGGAACCTGCGGGGCCTGTGGGTCCTGCTCGCCCAGCGGTCGGCGGACGATCGTCGCCTCCACCGACGCCAGGATGCCCGTTTCCGTGGCGAGGAACGTCTGGCCCTGGTGGTAATCCTCGTAAAAGGGCCACGCGCCCAAGCTTCCTCCGGACGCAAACGGATTGAACTCGGCGGTCACGCTGGCCCGGGCCCGCGAACCCGGCGCCGCACAAACCACCACGACCAGGACAATTACAGCGGGGGCGATACTGACAGAACTGCGCTGCACGATGCTCTTCATCCGACGACCTCCACACTCTCCAAAACCGTGAATCCCGCCCACACAGTGACTTCCAACCCCTGGGAGACAGAGGAGTCCCGGAACCGCCACCGCCTCTCCCCCAACTGCTCTATTCATATTACCTTACAGGGGTCTCGTAGTCAAGAGAAAATGTCACTCGAAGGTGCAAAGTGTCGCGACATAGGAAGCCGCAACGTCTGTGGCAGCTCTCCAGTTGCAGCGGGCGATCATCTCTTTTCGTCTCGCCGGCGGAGGTATTCCAGGATGTCAGCCTGCGCGGCGAGGTCGCCCTGTGCGGTGTAGGTTTCGATCCGGCGGCGTTCTTCGCCGATCAGCTCGGCGCGGGTCGCCTGGAGCGTCCCCTGCGAATGAGTCACGACCTCGTCCCAGCGCTGGGCCGCACCGGGGCGACTGTAGATTTTCAAACGTGAATACTCGCGTAGCGTGACGCTGACGGTCGTCATGACCGCCCGTTGCTGGTGAAACGGGGCCGCCACGACGATCAGGTGCCGGTAACGGCGCGCGTGAGCGAGCCGCACGACAGCGCGGGCCTCGATCAAGGTGTGCAGAATCTCCGTCGGCTCGGTCGGCACCTCATCCACAACGTCGGCCGGAATACCGCAGTTTGCCATTGCGTCGCGCCACGCCGCGGCGCCCGGATAACCGCTCTTGGCCCGGCAATCGGAAATGAGGAGCTTCCGCACCGCGCCGCAATCCAGCAACTCCCGCGCCACGGCGAAGACCGAGTCCTGGTTCGGCTCCGTCTCGGCGAACAGATACGCCGCGGCCGCCCCGTCGACAGGCTCGACATCGCTGAAGATCCTCAGAAGAAGCTCCGCCTCGTCAAGCATCAATCGCCCTCAACCGGATTGCACGGAAACCGCGAAGACCCGACGCCTGGCGCGTTCGGGTAACAAGACGGCGGCGCTGCGCCCGGTCCGGCGAGCCGCCGCTATTCCATGTGGATGACATTTCGCACCTTGTCCGCTTCGAGGCCTGCTTTCTTGATCACGTCGTACAGATACCGGCAGTGACGAACCTTGACGAAGTCGAAGTTCGGATCGGAGTCGTCCTTGGTGGTGAGCCGGACCGTCCCGATACCGAGAAGGCACTCCAGAAGCGAGCGCCGCAGCTTCAGATCGATCACGCGGAACATGTCGACGTTGTCCACGTGGCGGTCGAACACCCCGCGTCGCCATTCGATGCGGTCGGCCGTGACGTCGTAATAGATGCTCTTCAGGGCGACCAGCTTCCAGGCCAGAGCCAGCAGCGCCGCCGCCATCAGTCCCAGCGCCGCCCAGTCAATCCAGCCCTCGACGCGCGCCAGCATCTCCAGATTCACGTCCTGCTTCGGGATCAGGGTGATCAGCCCGGTCACGGGATACCGGAAGACAGCCCCACACAAGGCGATGAAGAGGCCCATTTTGAGGATCGTTGCGGTCAGCGCAAAGACGCTGGGCCGGCCGAACCAGAGGATCGCACCTTCCTCCTCCTCGATCTCTTCGTCCAATTCCTCATCCTGTCCTTCCCATTCGGCATCAGGGTCCGGCGGGCCGAGTTTCGCGTGCGTCTCCCGGCGGTCGCCATAGAGAAACTCGCCACAATAACGGCATTTGACCGCCTCGAATCGAATCTCCTCGGCGCAGAAAGGGCAGGATTTCATGCGGTTTCTCGTTCGTATCAGTTGCCGTACCGGATCGGCGTGCTGCGGCATAGCTGTATCTTCCCAACACATGTCAAAACGAGGCCGGACAGCGGCCCACATTTCCATATCGGCCACACGGCGACGATCCGGCCAATTCTCCTGCACCCGGGCGATCGTTTTTGTTATAGGACCTGCACCAATGGGGCAGGACGCCTCACTTTCCACATCCCGGCACAATGCCGGGAAACGGCATACGTAATTATACGTAATTTGGGCCAATCCAGGCAAATCCCTGCGGCATACATGATTGAACTCTTCCCTGATGCCGATAGACACTGTGCGTGCGACTGCCAGGTCGCCAGTGGGGGGCTCTGACGACGGGCAGAATGACGGGAGGCCATGCCGGAGGCAGTTTAGACTGCCGGCTTTCGCCCCTGATCCCATGCACCGGAAGTGGCTATACGGATGATCCAGCGGAATTGAGGCTTTGTTTTAGGGGTTTTCAGAATGAAAGTTGGGAATATCAAGCTCAAGCGTACCTTGTTCCGGGAACTCTCGCGGATTCGACCGGGTCTGGTCCCGCTGATGATCTTCACCGTTCTGCTCGGTCTTATGAACGTCCTGATCGTCAATCAGAAGATTGTACTGTACGTCTTCTACGTTCCCGTGATCATCGCGGCCTGGACGCTTCGCAAGAGGCATGCCATCGGGGTGGCCGGCCTGGCATCCGTCCTGGTGGCGGCTTACGCGTTTTTCCTGCCCCAATACCTGATCTACGCCGGCGAGCAGCGTCTGCTCTGGGCTGAACTGACGATTTGGGCGGGCATTCTCATCGTCACCGCCTACCTGGTCTCCACGCTTCGCGCCTGGACGGAAGAGGCGATGCGCAACCTCGAACGAGCCTACAGCGGCGTCCTGGCGATCCTCTCGAGGTTCATCCAGACTATTGACGCCGACACGGAGGCCCACTGTGTCCGCGTGGCGGCCTGGGGCATCAGCATCGGACGAGAACTCGACATGGACAGGCCCATGATCGAGAAGATCCGCATCGCCGGACTGCTCCACGACGTGGGCAAAGTGGACATCAGCGTGGAAATCCTCCGCAAAGCCGCGGCCCTGTCCAAAGACGAACAGGAAAACATCCGCGAACACACGGTTCGAGGCGCCGCCATGGTCAGGCCCGTGGGAGGCATCCTGGCCGACATCGCCGACGCCATTGAAACGCACCACGAGAACTATGACGGCACGGGATACCAAGGACTCAAGGGTGAGGAGATCCCGATCGTCGCCCGGATCATCGCGGTGGCGGACGTCTTCGACGCCCTGCTGTCGGACCGGCCTTACCGAAAGAGCATCGGGGTCTTCAATGCCCTGGACAACGTCATGAACTCCTCGGGATCGCGATTCGACCCGCACATCGCCGCCGCGTTGCGAAGCATCATCGACCGCGGTGGCGAAAAAGCCGTCGCAGAGGTCCTCCAGGCGGCCGAGAACATGGAGACCGTCGGCGTCTGATCGAACTCGCCAGACCGGACCGTCGGGCGGAGGCTGCCGGACCGGACCGGTCATAAAATCACCATGGAAATCGCCTGGCCCGACCCGCCAGATCCGCCCTCGGCCTCCGGAATTTCATTTCCGCTCGATTTCTTCAGAGTGGGGGGGTTGCCAACGCACGCACATATGGTATGATACCGGTGGTTTCGCAGGCATCATATGTTTCTCAGAGCCTTCCCATGGGGGATCCCGATGGCCGGTATGACGACAGGGGTACTAAAACGCATTAACAAAGGGCAGTATGCCCTCCGCACCGCCGAGCGGTCTTATCGCCGTGGGCCGGTCGAGATGATGGTCCACCCAAATCTCGTAAAAAGCCTGGCCTTGGTCGAGGGGGTCGTCGTCACCGGGCAAACCGAGAAAAAAAACGGTAAACCCAGGCTCGCGTCCATCGAATCCGTGGGCGGGCTGGAGCCGGAAGCTTTCCGCCGGCGAAAACAATTCGCCGATCTCGTCGCCATCGACCCGCACGAACGCTTCGATCTCGGCGCCTCCGGGCAGGAGAGTATGCGCATCGTCGACCTGATTGCCCCGATTGGCAAGGGCACGCGACAATTGATTGTCTCGCCCCCGAAAGCGGGAAAGACCATCCTGCTGGAACAGACCGTTCACGCCATCCGCCATTGTTCACCGGAGAGTCGCATCATCGTGCTCCTGCTGGACGAGCGGCCCGAGGAAGTCACTCATTTTCGCCGCTCCACCGAGGGCGCCGAGGTGGTGGCCAGCACGAGCGACCACAGCGCCGACGAGCATGCGGAGCTGGCCGAGCTGGTCCTCGGCCACGTGCAGATCGAGCTGGAGTGCGGCCGAGAGGTCGTGCTGATGATCGACAGTCTGACCCGGCTCGGGCGCGCGTTCAACAACAAGACCCGCCGCCGCGGCGCGCCGCGCGGCCATACCATGAGCGGTGGACTCGAGGCCGGCATACTGGAAGTCCCCCGCCGCCTCTTCGGCCTGGCCCGCAACATCGAAAACGGCGGCTCGGTCACCATCATCGCCACCTGCCTGATCGACACCGGGTCGCGCATGGATCAGTTGATCTTTGAGGAGTTCAAGGGTACCGGCAACAGCGAGCTCGTGCTCGACCGCTCTCTGGCCGAAGCCCGCATCTTTCCCGCGATCGACATTCCCGCCAGCGGCACGCGTAAGGAAGCCAAGCTCTACAGCGACAGCGACGCCCGCGGCCTGACCACCCTGAGGCGGGTCCTCTCGAATTACAACACGCGCGGCGCCACCGAGTCCCTCTTCAAACTGCTCAAGAAATACCCCACCAACGCCGAGTTCCTCGACGCGATGTCCCACGGCGGCTAATCGGTTCGCCAACCTACCGACGGCGTGACGGAACCGGGGCGAGCAGCTCTTCGTCCGGCATGGTGCAGTGAAGGGGGTTTCCGATGTACTCTTCGATGGCGGGGATGGTGAAAGATTCGTCCTCGCAGGCGAAGGAAACGGCGGTCCCGGCGACCCCGGCCCGGCCGGTGCGCCCGATGCGGTGCACGTAATCCTCCGGCTCGTACGGAAACTCGTAGTTGACCACCAGGCCGATGTCTTTGACGTGCAGACCCCGACCGGCGACGTCGGTAGCTACGACCACTTTCACCGCACCGCTGCGGAAATCATCGAGAATCTTGAGCCGTTTCTTCTGACGCACCGCGCCGGAGAGAAGCTCACACGACACGCCGTGCTTGCGCAGTTTCGAAGCCAACGTGTTGGAGTGGTCGCGCCGATTGCAGAAGATCAACGTCCGATGGTCCTGTCGTTTCTTTAGAATGTTGTAGAGCAGGCGGAACTTGTGGCGCGAGGTAACGATGTAGACGATCTGCTCGACGGTCTCGACGGCCACCTGCTCCGGCTCGACCTCGCAGATGATCGGATCGGGCATCCACTGCGACGCTAAACGCAGAACGTCCTCGGTCAGCGTGGCGCTAAAGAGCATGGTGCGGCGCTTCTTCTTGGGCGGCGTCCGGCGAATGATCCGCTTGACGTCGGGAATAAATCCCATGTCCAGCATGCGGTCGGCCTCGTCGATGACCAGGTCCTCGACGCGCTTGAGGTCGATGACCTCCCGCCGGATGAAGTCCAGCAACCGCCCGGGCGTGGCCACGATCAGATCGACCGGACGCTTGTCGAGACGGTTCTTCTGCTTTTTGACCTCCAGTCCGCCGTAAACGGCGATGCTGTTGACGTCGCAGTACTTCCCGAGATCCTCGGCGTCCTTGACGAGCTGGATTACCAGCTCTCGCGTGGGCGCCAGCACCAGGGCGCGCGGAGTCCCGTTGGGCCGGCCCGGTTCGGCCGGATCCTCCAGGAAACGGCTCAGAATCGCGATGAGAAAAGCCGCGGTCTTGCCCGTGCCCGTCTGTGCCCGGCCCGAGATGTTCTGACCGGCGCTGGCGTGAACCAGGGTCTTGGCCTGAATCGGCGTGCAATACTGGAAACCCAAGTCCGCGATGGCGTGCATGATCTTCTCGGGAAGGTTCAGGTCGTGAAACCGCATCTGGTCCGGCTTCTCAGGCACCTGGAATTGCTCGAGGCTCCATTTCGGTCCGTGGGCCCCCTTCTTGCGGGAGCGCCGCGAGCGCCTTCTCCTGCCGCTGCGACCCGCCGCCGAACCCTGCGAATCACCGCCACTCGGTTGTTTTTCCTTGTCCGTTTTCTTCTTTCGACCGTCCAAATCCGGCCGTTCCTTATCCAATCGTTCCGTCATAGCCCTCATTAAACAACAAACGGACTCCAAAAGCGAGCAAAAACACCCTCCCCCCGCCACAATATGCAGAGGTCTTGGCGCCCCCGGATTCGGTCCCACGCCAAGCTGCTTGCAGTGGGTTTGGAAGGAGACGCGAAAACGCCTCAAGGCGTTACCGCCAGTTTCCGGGCTGGCGATGGCAGATTCAGCGACTCCGACTTCCGCAATGGAATCCCAGGAGGCGAACCGTGGGCTTCCGAGAACGGCCGGGGGGACACCCAAAACCCCTGGACTCGATGTAACGAGGTCGTATCATGAGACATGTTACTTCAGGACCAACATCCTGGGCCGACAAAGACGAATCCGGCTCTTACGAAAGGAGTGTGCGAGATGAGCGGATGCATGAGGATGGCGGGAACATTATGTGTCCTGGCTATCGCGACCTTGGGCCTGGCCAGCGGTTCGACGCACTACACGGCTGAAGGAGTCGTGCTGGGCCCCGACGGCGAGACGCTCAGCGGGGTGGAAGTTTCTCTGTACATCGTGGATCACACGAAAGGTCTCGACCGGGATGGAATCCGCCCATGCAAACAACTGACGACGGATGCGGACGGCAAGTATGCCTTTGCCGTCGAGGTGGAGGCGGAAAGCCCGTACGGCCTAATCGCCGCGCAGAAAGCCGGGCTGGCCTGGAATTGCCGCCGGTGGTCGCTGCTGGCCGACCTGAGAGCCGATATCCCTCTGGCTCGACCAGCCGAACTTGCCGGCCTCGTGATCAACGAACAAGGCCAGCCCATAGCGGGTGCCAGAGTGTCGCTGCAAGCGCTGCGCTGCGATCACCTGCGTTCGTATGAAGTGCCGGCGGCATTGGCCCAAATGCTCTTCACGACGCAGACAAATGCCCGGGGACGATTCCGCTTCACGACGCTGTCGGCCGACTGGCGGACGGATTTCCTGATTGAGGCGACAGGCTACGGCACGGTCCGCAGTCAAGACTTGCTCGATTACCCATATGCAATCTACGGACCAGGGACGTCGGACATCCGGGTCACCCTGAGACCGGAAGCGCAGATTCGCGGCACAATCGTACGCGCGGCGGATTCCGAGCCCCTGGAGGGGATTGCGGTCAACCTCGGGCGGACCGAGACAGGTGCGGCCTACGGTTTTCAATCCACTCTCTCCGATCGCGCGGGAGCCTTCTCCTTTCGCGGGATTCCCGCCGGCGATTTCTGGGTGGGCGTGCCAACTTCGCATGCGCCCGACGCCGGCTGGGTGGGATGGCCGATCCCCATCCGGACGAAAGCGGGAGAAACCACGGAGGGCGTCAAGCTGGAACTGACGCGAGGCGGTACCTTCGAAGTAAAGGTCGCGGACCCCGCCAGCACGTCGGTCGAGGGCGCGGGGCTGACCGTCTTTACGCGCGAAGGCAACCGACTGGCGCAGGGGCGGACGGATGCGGCAGGTCTGTGCCGAATACGATTGCCGGCCGGGGCCTACAAGCTCGTTGACGTTGGCAAGAGTGGGTTTCATACGCAGGAACCGTTCGTCTTCTTCGACATCGAGGCGGGCCAGACCGTGTATCGCGAAGTGACGCTCAAGAAAGCCCCTCGCATTGGGGGGATCGTCGTCGACACCGAAGGGCGGCCTGTTTGTGACGTTCGATTGGTTCTCATGCCGAGTCCGACGCGTGCCGCATATACCGACCGGCGCGGACGGTTCACGATGGTTTGGGACAAGTGGCTCGATGACGACAGCGAGCCCAGGAGCAAGCAGTTCGAGCTAATTGCGCTGGACGTCAAGGGCAACAGAGCCATCTCGGCGAAGCTGAAGGAAGCAACGCAAGCCATTCGCCTCGTCCTGCGGCCGGCCGTTCGCATCACAGGAACCGTCGTCGGCTCCGAAGGAAAACCCATCGAGCACGCCCTCGTCAGTGCATGGCTCAGGGGAGAAATGTGGGGCATGTCTCTCAGGCCCAACAAGCTCATCTTCACCGACCGCTCCGGCCGGTTTGCCATCTTCCCGGTACTGCCGGCGCGGACCTGCGAACTGTCCATTCGCGCCCAAAACCATGACACCCGGAAAGAGGAGTTGCAGACGCCCGCCGACACGACGCAGCCGCTCGACACAGGGATAATCAAGCTCACGCCAATACCGGTCACCAACAAGCCCAATTAACATGCGAGGCAACCGCCGAGTAATCACAGCCATCCTGCTGCGTAGGAATGACATGGTCTGGTCGAAGGTGAATTCCGGGCGGGATAGGTAAAAGCACACAGGAGGCTTTGCATGGGCGGAAATCGGCGCTATGCTCTGGTACCGTCGGCAGCACCGCTTCAAGCTTTTGAGATAGTTACTTACTGACGAACGGAAACGCCCTGCAAATACTGATCGCTGAAGTGACGCAGTTCTGTGTGATCCACGATGCCATCCGGGTGGCCGATTCCCTCCGGGCCGGCGAAGTCGTATCGGGATTCCCCTGCGAGCCTGAAGTGCTTCTCTTGGTCCATGGAGAATCTCAATTCCGGATACCAGCTGTTTAGAGTTTTGAAGGTACTTCTAGAACCGATCAAGCTGAGTTCTACATGAACACTATTCGTATCGTTCAAGGGCCTAAAATCCTCGGACAGTTGGTACGCCTCATTATCATCAGGTATCAACGAGACTATTTTCGGTTCATAGTTCAATCCTGCAGGAAGATACACTTCATCTTTGACATCAATACCAGTTTCTACATCCTGTGAGTCTTCATGAACAACTGCTAAGGTAGGCACCAAAGGAAGAGACGTTCCAGAAGAGACCTGTCTTATTTCGTATTCCAGATTCAGGATGCCTTCTCTCGACGGCGGGGGGATGGGGGGTGTTTGGAAGGTGTACACGCTTCCCTGGGCTGGGCCTTGGGTGTTGGCGGCCAGGGCGCAGTAGCTGTAGGCCGTGTCGGCGTCCACCGAGATTGTCTCGCTGAAGATCTGTTCCGTGTGGTAGCCGCCACGCCAGAGTTCCGTGGTCTGCCCCGGGTCGGCGGTTTTCCAGTACCGGAAACCGACGTCGCAGGGGAGCATGCTGTCGCTGTTTAGTCTTCCGTAGAGCGTTGCGCTGTCGGGGCGTATATCGCTGGCGGTAAACGTTTCCACGGTCGGCGGATGAAACCGGATTGTCAGCGTTACGCTTCCGCTGATATCGGGCAGGTCCATTCGCGTGGCGGCCTTGGCGTCTACGTCGTCGATATAGACATCCACATCTTCGAAGCCGTCAACATCCCAAGTGAGGTGCGGGTCGTCGATCTCGGGAATGGGCTTGTTCCCCTGGGTGACGACGTCGTAGTACAGCGTGATAGAGGTTGTGCTTTGCAGGTTTCTTGATTCAGCTTCCAATTCATGTCCGTCAACGACTGACACAATCTTTGGCGACACTCCGTCAGGAGTGAAGAAATCTATATATCCCATGTCATGATTGTCGATTCCGTCGATCCCGTCAGGATAATCCACGAACCTGTACTTTCTCTGTGTGTATAGCGAACCGATCCTATGCCGTACGTCAATCATCCCTCGATAACCTCGCTCCTCATAATCCCCGCCGTCCGCAAGACAGGGTGAGCTATTGATCGCGCATGCGACCAGCCAGGCGACGAGGTAGGCGGCGGCGTACATGCAGAGTGGTTTCAGATGATTTGCACCCGTTCTCCCTGTATCTGCTCTGTCTGGCCACCGCATATTTCGACTCGCTTTCATCATCACTTTCGCACGACACCGTTGGCGTTACGACAGACCGGGATTCCTCCTCCGATCCAGACAGGCTCCATCCTTGCCCTATTATACCGCCATGTCCCCCGGCAAGGCAAGGCCAATCCCCGCGCCTTACGCGGGGTCTGGCCGGTCCTCGGTGGGCGTTTCCGGACCGAACGTGGGGCAAGCGTTCCTTCGACAAGCGCAAGACAGGCTCTCGGTCGCCTCGCTAATCTAACGTCTTGGAGCCGGCCGTGACCGGCACAGACCCCGCGGAATAGACGAACGAGGACGTTCGTCCTACGAGTTAGTTGTAGGGTGAGTTCTCAACCCACGCGTTCATTTGGATTCGCGAAGGCTGCTACCGGCCGCTCACGTTCAAACGCCGGCCGATGCGGGAACGGGCCCGGTCCCTTCGTAGAATCCGCATGGGCCCAAGCCCATCCTACGAGCCTCCGGCGGGGCTGCCGTGCTGAACCGCGCGTGGCGTGAAGAGTGAGAAATTCCCGCAGGGCTTTGCAGGGGTCTCGATTGGTGCTATGCTATGGTGCGGCTCGGCCTGCGTGGTCCCGGCGCACCGGGACTGGGGCCGGAGGCCAAACGAGTGTACTGAGCGTTACAGGAGGCTGTCATGAGTGGATCGCACACCAAGTCGTCGGCCGGCTCGCAATCACGCCGGGACTTCCTGAAAATCTCTGGCAACGTCGCCGCTGCTTCGGTGGTGGCGGGCCTCGGTCCGCGTCTTTATGCGGGCGGGAGCAATACGATCAAGCTGGCGCTGGTCGGTTGCGGCGGTCGCGGCACGGGCGCCGTTGCCGATGCCTTCGCTGCCAAGGGCGGACCGGTGAAGCTCTACGCCATGGCCGATTTGTTCGAGCCGCGTTTGAAAAACAGCCTCACGCATCTCAAGAAGATCGCTTCGGCAAAGATCGATGTCCCGCCGGAGCGGCAGTTCGTCGGCTTCGATGCGTACAAGAAAGCGATCGACTGTCTCGATCCGGGCGACGTCGTGCTGCTGACCACACACGCGGCCTTTCGCCCGATGATGTTCGAGTACGCCGTGAACAAGGGCGTCAACGTCTTCGCCGAAAAATCGTTCGCCACCGACCCTCCCAACACGCGCCGCTGGCTCAAAGCGGCCGAACTTTCGGAGAAGAAGGGTCTCAAGGTGGGCGTCGGCTTCATGTGGCGCCACTCGCAGGCGCGCCAGGAGACGATCCGGCGCATCCGGGACGGCGCCATTGGCGACGTCCACACCCTGCGCATCTACCGCGTGCACGGGCCGGTCAACTGCCCGCCCCTGCCCGCCGGCGCCAACGAGGTCACCTTCCAGCTCCAGCATCCCAACAGCTTCACCTGGATCTCGTCGGGCTTCTTCATCGACTGGCACTGTCACAACGTCGACGTGGCCTGCTGGGCCAAGGGCGCCTGGCCCGTCTCGGCCCAGGGCTTTGGCGGGCGCTGCTACGAGGCCGCCGGCAGCCAGTTCGACCACTACACGATCGAGTACACCTTCCCCGACGGAGCCAAGCTCTTCGCCTTCTCGCGGCACATGCACGGCTGCTGGAACACCTACGCCGACTATGCCCACGGCTCCAAAGGCGCCGCGGTGCTCATGGCCACGCTGGCCCAGCCCAAATCCCAGATCTACCGGGGCCATGACATGACGAAGGAAAATCTCCTCTGGCAGTTCGGCCGCAACGACCCGAATCCGTACCACGTCGAATGGCAGGTCCTGCTCGACGCGATCCGCAAGAATGAACCGCACAACGAAGCCCGCCGCGCCGGCGAAGCGGAAGTTGCCGCCATCATGGGCCGAGCTGCGACCCATACCGGCCAGTACGTCACCTGGGACCAGGTCATGAAAAGCGATTTCCAGTTCGTCAAGGACATCGACAACATGACCTTCGAAACCGAGGCCCCCATCGCCGCCGGGCCCAACGGAATCTACCCCGCTCCCCAACCCGGAATCACAAAGGAGATCTGACGAGGACCCCGCGAAGAACAGCCCGGAGACCGACGGCGCCGGGTGGGTAGGAGGTTTCTCGGGCTTCCCGGGCTGCGTCCTGACCTTCGCGAGCCGGCAACAGGAGTGTGCAATGTGACAACGAAGGATGAGCTCGAACAGATCCCCGGCGTCGGCCCGGCCATCGCTGGGGACTTGCGCGCGATCGGAATTACGGCCGTGGCCCAGCTCAAAGACCGGGACCCGGAGAAGCTCTACCGGCAACTCTGTCGCTTCAAAGCTCAGCCGGTCGATCGTTGCATGTTGTATGTCCTGCGAAGCGCCGTGTACTACGCCTCCCACAGCAACCCCGACCCCGACCTGCTCAAATGGTGGAACTGGAAGGACCGCCAAGCGTAAAGCACACAGGAAGATGGGACGGCGCGAAGACGTTGCCCGGCCCCCTTCCGGCACGCCCCCGGCTGTCGAGCTGGCGTGAGAGTTGCATTACCCTCTCGATTCCAGGCTTGACGATCTGCCACTCGGCGTCTGGCATCCCGAGTTGCTGCTGTATCCGCTGCATCAGTCTTTCCCGCATTGCCTCGGCCCCCAACAAGGGGGACAGAATTTCCAAAAAATTGTCGCGAGAATGCATCAAAAGCGAATACACTATCCGAAGACAGCGACAACCACGCGCGTTCGTAGTGACGCCGTAAGGCGTTGTTTTTCCTGGCCTTGCCAGCACACTGCCAAAACGGTGTTTCACAGCATTGCAGGATCGGCTTGGGCCCATGTTGTCGGATGCCCGAACGATTCACATAGCCCAATTGAGTTGCAATCATGGTTCCATTATGGTATTATCGCCTGTTCGGTGTGGAGAAACACCGATCTCCAGGATGGGACATCCACGCATGGAACCGGCTGAACCTTGAATGACAAGTGCCTTGGTGGTGACACTTTGGTGAACTGATCAGCAACGCAAGGAGATAGCAATCATGCCCGAAACAACCAGAAGAACTGTAATCACTTTGACCATTGCCAGTCTGATCCTTTGCCCAAGTGGTTTCGGCAAGACAATCTACGTGCAGCACGACGCTTCGGGGCTTTGTGACGGAACGAACTGGAACGACGCGTTCAACCATCTTCAGGACGCCTTGGTCGCAGCAGAGGCCGGGGATGAAATCTGGGTAGCGGAGGGCGTATACAGGCCAGATCAAGGGGGGCATACCGTATTGGGTGATCGAACGGCAACGTTTCGGTTGATCAGCGGCGTTGGGCTCTACGGAGGTTTTTCCGGCTATGAAACACAGCTTGATCAACGAGACTGGATGGCACACGAGACCGTACTCAGTGGGGATCTGAATGAGGATGACCTGCCCGGTTTCGTCAACAACGATGAGAATAGCTACACGGTCGTAACCGGTGTGCAGACAGACCTCGGGGAAATCCTCGACGGTTTCGCGATAACTTCCGGCAACACAGAAGGAGCCTCCACCACCCTTGGATATCCATACAACGCCGGAGGCGGTGTACGAATCGAAGGAAGCCGCAGCACGTTGGAGGGAAGAGGAACGGTTATTGCCAATTGTACGTTCACCAATAGCTTTTCGCAGAGACACCCATTGCCTGAGGGTGGGGGTGGGGCCTTGGCTGTCGTCGAAGGCAGCGGCCATCGCCGAAGCGGTCTTGTCGTCAACTGTAGCTTCGTTGGAAACGGCATTCGTGGACTTGGGTCATCCGGAGGTGCAATCTACACAAACTATGCTCACCCCACTTTGATAGGCTGTACATTTCTTAGTAATGAGGCACGATACGGTGGAGCAGCGTATTTGAGCGGTTCCCGTCCGGTACTGATCAACTGCGTGTTCCAGGGCAATAACGCGATGTGGGGCGGCGCGATTGCGAGTTCAAACTGCCGTCTCAACATCGTGAACTGCACATTCAACGGCAACACGGCAACCGAAGGTGGGGCACTTCACACTCTTGCCTACGACGACGTTTCACTTAGCAATTGCGTAGTCTGGGACAATCCTGGTGAGCTATGGGGCCAAGACATCTATCTAAGTTCAGCCAACCCCAGTTGGCTTACTGTATGCCATTGTGACATTACCGGTGGACGAAGCGGCGTCTACTTGCGTGACGAAAGAGCGACTTTGTACTGGCTGGAGGGCAATATAGATGTCGATCCGCTTTTTGCTGGTGGAGCTTGCCGCCTCCCGGCGGGCTCTCCTTGCGTCGATGCGGGCGATGACTCGCTTCTGCCCGACGATCTGTTTGATTTGGACAGCGATGGCGATACGACAGAATCCATTCCTTTCGACTACGACTATACCCCGCGCATACTGGGCGTTGCCGTTGATATGGGTGCCTATGAAACGATTGTCTCGCCGGGGATTATTCTGGATAAAGTCGTCCAGACCATCGTTGTCCTTCCTCCCAAGAGTTTTCATAACGCAAATTCACAGACAGCCCTTCAGAAAAAAATAGAAGCAATCATGAAAATGATCGAGGAAGGCCTTTACGAAGAGGCCCTCCATAAGCTTGAGAACGATATTCTCAAGCGAACGGACGGTTGCGCCAATCAAGGCGAACCAGACAGCAACGACTGGGTAATTACCTGTGACGATCAAAACGTCATCTATCCGCTCGTCATTCGTGCAATCGAATTGGTCGAAGAACGCCTTTGAAAGTGTGTTTTCGCTTAGCGCGCCTACATGGAGAACTGTTCACGACAACTCCGTTGGCTTTCCCGATTGTGACCTGACCTCGCTGTGGTAGGCGAGCGGTGCCGATTCTTTCTTGCAGGTCGATGTAATGCGAGTATTTACAGCAACTGAGAGACGTTTCTGGAAGGAGGAAGTTTTGGTTGCAGCCGGTGGGCGAAGCCCGAGGCTGCGCTGGGCCTTCCGTGCCTCCGTGCCGAATCCGATCGATTTCATCGAGGCTTCGCCTGGGTTTCGACCGGCGGGAGTGTTTTGGAATAGTTCCGCTTTTTGTGTCACCATAATCGGCCGAGGCGCCAACAACGGTCGTGAGCGTCGCCTAAATGACAGATTGTGGATCGATTGGAGTAACGCCACACTGATGCACGAGCGTGACAAGGATGTCTTTTCGGTCCTCGTTCGAGAACACGCGGAGATGCTGGTGACGTATATCCGCACGATGATCCACGATCCGGCAGCGGTCGATGGAATTTTCCAGGAGACGATGATCGTCGCGTGGCGACGGTTCAAGGACTATGACCGGAGCCGTCCTCTGGCGGCGTGGCTGCGAGGCATTGCCCGCAGACTCGTGCTGGCGCACTACAGCGGCCGGAGCAGAGAGCCTGTCTACTGTAACGAAGCGGTCCTGGAAACCCTTGACGAACGCATGGCCCGCATCGACGAGCGAGAGGGCGATACGTGGAAAGAAAGGATCGTGGCGCTGGAGGTATGTATGAATCGCCCGCCTGATTCACTGCACCGGTGCATCGAATTGTTCTACCGCAACGAGTATAAGACGAAGGAAATAGCCGCACAACTGGACACGACGCGGGAAGCGGGCGAGGGCGGATCGGACACGGACAGCCGTTTCGGGTGCCCCGCCTCAAACCTGCACCCTGTCACCTGGACGGCGCCTGGTTGTATATCCGGGATCGCCAGTACGTCCTCGAGTGCAGCACCCCGGCGGGACTGAAGATCATCCGGGACTACGACGGACAGCAAAGCTGGTTGATTGGCCCCGAACTGGTTCACGCAAAAAGTCCAGTTGAAACGGGACGCGCGACCCGGATCTTCTCGGCCCGTGTCGCCCTAACGTGCGAAGCGGAATTGGGCGATTTGGGCGCGGTCGCCGAGGTCGCGTTCGATGCGCATGAGCTGGTTGTACTCGGCGACGCGCTCGGATCGCGACAGCGAGCCGATCTTGATCTGGCCGACGTGGGTCCCGACGGCGAAGTCCGCCTCGAAGGGCAGCTCCGTTTCGCCCGAGCGGTGGGAAATGATGCAGGTCATATCGTGCGCGCGGGCCAGCTTGATCGTCTCCAGGGCCTCGGTGATGGTGCCGATCTGATTGACCTTGATCAGGACGCTGTTGGCGGCGTTCTCCCAGATCCCGATGCGGACGCGGTCGGAACTGGTGACGAACAGGTCGTCGCCGACGATCTGAATCTTGCCCTCGGTTTCCTCCATGAGATGGTTGAATCCGCTCCAGTCCTCCTCGGCCAGACCGTCCTCAATGGACACGATCGGATACTTGTGGATCCAGTCTTCGTAGAGGTCCACCATCTCCTCGTACGTGAGGTCCTTGCGGCCGTCCTTTTCGAGGTGGTACCTGTCGTCCGCGTGCACCTCGGTCGCCGCCGGGTCCAGAGCGATAGCGACCTGCTCGCCGGGGGTGTACCCGGCTTTTTCCATCGCGGCCATGATCAGTTGCAGCGGCTCCTCGTTGGACCCGACCGGCGGAGCGTAGCCGCCCTCGTCACCGACGGTGGTGGGCCAGCCCTTGTCCTGGATGATCTTGCCGAGGTTGTGGAAGATCTCCGCGCCCCAGCGCACCGCCTCGGCGATGGTAGGCGCGCCGACGGGCATGATCATGTATTCCTGAAAATCGGCCGAGCCCTCGGCGTGCTTGCCCCCGTTCAAGACGTTCATCATCGGGATGGGCATCGTGAACTTGTCCGTCGGCTCCGGATCGCAAAGCGTCGAGACGTATGCAAAAAACGGAATCCCCTGCGCTTCGGCGCCGCCCTTGAGGCAGGCGATCGAGACCGACAGGATCGCGTTGGCTCCCAGCTTCGATTTGTTGGGCGTTCCGTCCAGATCGAGCATGGCCTGGTCGATGGCCTTCTGGTCCGTCACCTCCATGCCCGTCAGGGCCGGAGCGATCTCGTCGTTGACGTGCGCGACCGCCTTGAGGACGCCGCGCCCTAAATAGCGGGCCGCATCGCCGTCACGCAGCTCCAAAGCCTCGTGTTGCCCCGTCGAGGCCCCCGACGGAACCATCGCCGTCGCCCGCCGGCCGCTCTCCATGACCACCATGGCCTCAATCGTCGGGTTGCCCCGCGAGTCCAACAACTCATGCGCCCGAATCGTTTTGATCTTCATATTCGCTCCACCTATGCCAAGCGTACGATATCCACTGCGTAAGACACACCCCAAAGCCTCCCCCGTGGGACCGCCTCAGCGATTCATCCTGCACACAGGATAGCAGATTCTCTCCGTTTGTAAAGCCTCTGGCCATCTATGAGGATCGCATGGATCGCCACGATGCGTCGGGGATTTCCAGGGCGCGAGGGAATTCTCTGCCTGTCTTGAACAATCCCGTGCGCCGCTGCGCCTTTCGGACAGAGCCGAAGGGATAATCGCCGACAAGGCGGGGATGAGCACGTATTGTTCCTTGCTCGACTCAAAACCAAGCGTTTTTTCTGTAACATTTCCGCCCTCCGCGCTGTCATAAAGACAGCGGCATCTGCGTGCGGGCCTGAGTGTGAAAAGCTTGGGCGCGGGCGGCACAATTGATGAGATGCACGTTTCGGGAGGGAAGTGCGCGATGGTGAGGTTACGCAGACAAATCCTACCCGGCTTGGCGCTAATGCTGGTAGCGGGCGCGGCGCTGACGGCCAGGTGGGTGTCGGGCACCAGAATCAGAGATGCAACCGGGCCTGCGACCGTATCGAGCCGTCGCGGAACCTCTGAGGCACACACGGCGCCCGAAGAACGAACGACACACAGGTTCCTGTACCTCGACGAGCCGGCAGCGCTGGCGGACCGGCTGACGCTCGGGCGCTTTGTCGGAGACCGTCTTCAGGAGGCAGCGCAGTGGGGGTTCGTCAGTTTGGACAATTGGCACCACTGGGCGGCGTCGCTGTTTGCCCGAGAAACAGACTGGACGGCCGAGGATCAACCGGGCTGGCGAATCAGCACGTGGCTCTGCACAACGCAGGGCGGCCCTTACGACAGCACCCACTTGTTCTGGAGCCTCCAGGCGCTGCGCTTCCTGGACCCGGGAAGTATCGCCATCGAAATCGACATGATCGAGAGCGCACCCGGAAAGATCCGAATCTGCCTGACTCAGGGACCCTCCGATTACGACTATGAGACAGACACCCTCTGCTGGAATCCCACCGAGACCGAGCATGTCCCGGCCCATGCGGGGCTCGAGAGGAAATGGTTTCGCACGGATCCGCTGATCACCCTGGCTCACGAGCTGAGCCATGCCTGGTACGATCTCTGCCGCGGCGGCGACAGCGTCGCCCCCCGGGCGCGAGAACAGCATGCTGTGATGACGGAGAACCGCATACGCCACATCATGTTTCTGAAGGACCCCACACGCAAGCACATCTGGCCCAGGCCCGGGTACCGCCAGACATGGCCGGATCTGCCGGGCCTCTCGGCGCAGCAGGCATGGAGAAACTATGACGGCCGCGTCGAATACTGACATCGCCCGAGGCCACCGCATCTCAACGGGCCGGACGGACCAAAAACGGGACGACAAACGAGCCGATACCCGCAAAAAAACGCGATCCTCCCGTCTTTTCTGAATAATTCGCCGATGCGGCGCGGTCATTCTGATAGAATGAAAAAGACAACCTCAGGCTTTAGGAGCGACGTGTGTGGTTGAGAATGAGGCCATTTTGCTCAAGCGGTTCTCCGCCGGGGCCGATGCGGAAGCCTTTGCCGAGTTGGTGAGACGCTACGTCCAGTTGGTCTACTCGACCGCGTGGCGGGTCCTCAAGAACGACACCGACGCCACCGATGTGACCCAGGATACATTTTTCGAGCTGACGCGCCATGCCGGACGCATCTCGGGCTCGCTGAGCGGCTGGCTGCACCGCGTGGCCACGCAAAAATCGATCGACGTGATCCGCCGCACCGCCCACCGCCGGAACCGGGAACAAGCCTATGCCCGGACCCGCCCCATAGTGGTCCAGAGCTGGCAGGAAATGTCCGAGCATGTGGACCTGGCGCTGGAGAAGCTGGACAACTCGTTGCGGTCCGTGCTCCTGGATCACTTCATCGGGGGCAAAACCACCGCCCAAATCGCCCACGAGCGAGGGGTCTCGCAGGCGACCGTCTCGCGTCGCGTTAACGCCGGGCTCGACCAGTTGCGCGGCATACTCAAGCGAAAAGGCCTGCTGGTCACCGCCGCGGCACTGGCCACCCTGCTGAAGGAAAACACCGCCCAGGCGGTCTCGGCGACGGTCATGGGTGGACTGGGCAAGATGGCGATGGTCGGGACCACCCAAACCGCGTCGGCAGCGGCCCGGGTGGGCGCCGTCAAAGCACTGCTGGCCACGGTCGCCGTCATCGGCAGCGTGTCCGTGGCGGGATACGTGCATCACCGGGGATCGTCCAAGCCTGCGGTGCCGCCCCTGCCGGCGGCGCGGGTCGGCGCGGTGTCTTCTGCGGACGGCGGGACGCCCGTGCCCGGCATGGACAAGATGGCCACGGCCAGCATGGAACCGGCCGTCGCCAAACAAACCCGGGCCGACGCGCCAAACCCCGAGCCGCTCAACACCTCGCACGACCGCGCGCTCGCATCCGAGCCCGCCACTGCCGAGGAGCCCCCGGACCCGAGCCCGACGAAATCCCCGGCCAAGGTCCTGCGCTTCGCGTCGGACCAGTCGATTGGGGTGGTTTACGTCGAAGATCAAGACGTCATCGCACCGGAGACCGTCGGTGGATTCTACTCGGGCTACGATGACGCGCCGCTGGAGAACTTCAGTTGCGCCCGGGGCGAGGCTCGCATCCCGGCCGGAAAACGCGTCAGCCTGTGCATCCGCGGCATCGGCGTTACGCCCCAGCGTTACCTCGCCGCAATCAATTCGCTCGATCCCAACGATCTCTACGGCCTGTCGTTCCTTGCTCTGAGCCCGGTGCACATCGATGACTACCTCATCGAGCCGCTCGCTCGGCTCAGGGGACTGCGAGAGCTCCGCTTCACCGGCGTGGACATCAGCCCGAAGGCCCTGTCGTATCTGGCCGGCCTGCCCCATCTGGAGGAATTCGCCACCCCGCTGGGCCTTTCCGACGCGGACATGGCCGAGCTGACAAAAATGCGGTCCCTCAAAAAACTCACCATCTCACAAGACCGGTTGACCGACGAAGGACTGAAATTGTTGGGAGCCCTGGAATCGCTGCAGACGCTCGACCTGTACGGCAATCCCGCCATGACCGACGACGGCCTCGTGGGCCTGCGGTCGCTCCATTCGCTGCGGAACCTGCGACTGGGAAGCCCGTTTTCGGATCGCGCCATGACGCATCTGGCGGCGATGCCCTCGCTGCGCGTCCTTCAACTCACAACGCACAACGTCACGGAAGAAGGGTTGCGGCGGCTCTCCCAGAGCACGTCGCTGGAACAACTGTTCGTGCCCGGCGCGACGGATCAGGGCATCGCCCACCTGACGACCATGCCACAGCTCAAGGCCATCCGAATCATCAGGGGCGACCTTACCGACGCCACGCTGGCCCGGATCGCCACGATGCCCGAGATCGAATACCTCGATCTGTCCGACGGGTTCACCGACGCCGGCATCCGCCACCTGACAAAACTCAGTGGCCTGCGACACCTTGGCGTCAACTGCAACAGCCGTTCGGCCCTGACCGACGAGACGCTGGCGGTCCTGTCCCGGATGCCCTGCCTCGAAGAACTGGAGATCGGCGGAAACGGATTCACCGGCGAGGGCCTCGAACAACTGACCCATCTCGGCAACCTCCGGTCTTTTTCTCTGATGCACTTTGGGCCGGAGGGATTGGACAACGAGAACCTCGTGCAGTTGGCCAGGCTCGCGAGCCTGCGTGAGCTTTGCCTGGGTCTCTGCCCGAACGTCACGCTGTCGGGATTGAATGCCCTCAACGCCCTGGAACACCTCGAGAATCTGACCGTCTACGAAGCGAGCCAGGATCACGGCGGCCTGGACCTCGCGCGACTGACGAATCTCCAGCGCCTGAAGATCAGCCTGCGGCATCAGGACGCCAAAGGAAACGATGCCACAACCGCCCACGCCTGCAACGACGGCGACCTGGCCTGCCTTTCGGGATTGACGAAGCTCGAGAGGCTCAACCTGCCCGGCTTTCGGATCGGAAACGACGGCCTCAGGCACTTGGCGCCGCTTACCGACCTGAAGTACTTGTACGTAAGCGGCAGCGAGGAACTAACGGACGAGGGCCTGCGCCACCTGGCGAACATGCGCCGGCTCGACAGCCTCGTCATACAGAACAGCCGGATCACCGAAGAAGGACTGACATACCTCTACCCCCTCAAAACCGTGCATATCCTGCGCATCCGATCGGCCGTGCCGATGAGCGAACCGGCCATCGCCAGCCTCCGAATGGAGCTGCCCCACCTGCAAACGCTTGATCTGCCCCGCCAGCCGATGTTCGAGCTGCCCCGCCTCCAAACGCTCGCGATGCCTCGGTTCGAACCGCCGCGAAAGCCGGCGTCGTCCAGACTGAGGACCCACCCACCGGTCCGCGTCGTGCGGGAGCGCGTCCTCCGGGAGCGCGTCCCCCGCGAGCGCGTTCCCCGCCAACGCCGTCGCTGATCCCAACGCCAACCCCGGACAATCTCGCAACGCGAACCGCCGAAGATCGAGACTCACCGCGACTTGTCCCTTCCTCCACCTCCCTACTGAACCATGTTTGCGCCACAACCGATAACGATTGTGGACATTATTAGAACAATAACACCCACAACGACAACTTGAATTGTCTTTTGGCTGGACCCTTTCCATTCCCTGGTCAACAACCCGATCACGTTGCTGGTAATGATAATGAAGGCCATATGCAGAGACCAGCTCGCGAAGTCATACTTACCCATCTGCGTGGTTCCCATGCCATAGAAGAAGAACTGGAAATACCACAGGACTCCGGCAATCACGCAGAGGGCGTAGTTCAACCCAAGCGACCCGCCTTCGTTGGCTTTGCCATAGTTTGAAAACGTCTTGTTCTTCCCGCTGAGCCAGACACACCAGATACAGTTGGTCGTAAATCCGCCCAGGAGAATAACAACCAGCAATGGAATATTGGAACGTACCGCCGGAATGCCTTTCTCAACCGCCAGATCCTGGATCGGCTTGCCGGCTTGAAACGCGTAAGCCATACAGGCGCTGAGAACCCCGGAGACAATGGCGACCCAGACGCCCTTCTTGAAATCAAACTCCGCAATGCCTTCGGCCTTCTCTTCCGCCGAAAGGTCCCTTTCCTTCATCATCCCGGCCTTGCCGCAGATCCCGATGCCGAGCAAACAGATCGCTACTCCCGCGAGCGTTATAAGCCCCGAGGCGCTCGTCACCAGGTCCATGAACTCGCCTGCGAATATGGGCGGAACCAGCGTCCCGAACACGGCACAGAAACCGAGCGCCACGGACACGCCCAGGGAAATTCCGAGATACCGCATGGTCAGTCCGAACGTCAAACCGCCTATCCCCCACAGCACGCCGAAGAAATACGACCAGAAAACCACTTTCAGCGGAACCGCCTTGATGATCCCGACAAAACCAGGCGTAACAAGACTCGCCATCACAAGCGGCGTGACGATCCAGGCAAAAACGCCGAGAACCAGCCAGTAGGTTTCCCATGCCCAGCCCTTGACCTTCTTGCACGGCGCATAAAAACTTCCAGCCGCCAGCCCGCCTATCGCGTGAAATAGTACCCCGAGGATAGGATTCATCAGTTCTCCTTAGCTTGTGTATTCATTCAGCAAACGAAGGTATATGCGGTAATTCTCCAGCGACACGCCCGGAGGGGTTTGGTGATCGACGCTGGGGATGAACCCGCCGGTCTTCATCAGCGGCGCCAGCCTCTCGAACTCCGCCCGCATGGCATCTTCACCGCGCTTCATGACCATCTTGTCGTAATGCCCAACCATGGCCAGGTCGGGAAACTTGTCGCGCATCGACATGCCGTCAACGCCGGCCTGTCGCTCCAGTGGAAGCACGCCTTCGATCCCATTATCCAGCAACCACGGAACGAGCAGCGTCACGTCGCCGTCGGTGTCGGCGATGGTCAGCATCTCCATCTCTTTCGCCCGCGAGAGCATCTTCTCGTAGTAGGGTGACATGAATTCGGTCATCAGCTCCCTGCCGATCATGGGACCGTTGTTGTACGACATGTCTTCGGCAACGGTCATGAACGTCGGACGGCCGATCCTCTCGATCCGGTCGAGGATGTCCAGGTTGAACGCCAGCAGATCCTGGTTTATTTTGTGCAGGAGCTCGGGCTGATCGTAGAAGGCCAACATCAGCTTGGTGAAACCCATGAGCGTTCGCGGAAACCAGAAGTAGCCTTCGAGCGTAATCCAGATGACGGCTTCGCCCTTGTCCTGCCGTTCGAGCCACGGCTCCATCCCCCGGATCGCGTCGCCGTGGTCGGGAAACAAATGCGGGCGATGGGCCAGGTAGTCGTCCATGTTTGAGACGATGCCCTCGACATGGTGCTGCTCGGCCTCAATCGTCGCCTCTGTCGTGCTGAACCAGTATTGCTTGTAGGGGTCGAGCCCGAAGTACTCGTGTATATCAAAAATATCAGTCAGCTCGGCCGGCAGCCCCTCGCCATGCCAGCGTGCAATGGTCTTGTCCCACCACATCGCCCATTCCCAGCGCGGAATGCGGTCGACATCCTGGAAGGCCATCAAAGCCCTGAAACGTTCCACATGGTTCATGTCACCCGACATGTCAACCTCCAAACTCAGACATATGTTCCAAACTCACACAGCGTATTGTACATCACGATGATGTTCTCCGGCGGGACCCCGCCCTGGATACTGCGAACGTCGCCAAGAGAATAGCCGCCGCCGGGAATAAACGCCAGAATGTTCTCGCGCACCGGCCTGGCACCCTCCTGCGGCGCCGCAACGGCAAGAACAGGCCGGGCATCGATCGCATCGCCCCAGAACACCAATCTGCCACCGAAATTGTGTTTCCGCTCCAAGGGAACTTCCCCCGACACCGACCCGGACAATCTCACAACGCGAACTGCCCACGATTGAGACGGAGCAGGAAAAGTCTCGGTGTCGTTTGTCATCCTGAACGAAGCAAAGCGCAGTGAAGGGTCTGGGCCGCGCATGAGAGAAACGTCTCACTCTGAGGCGGATCCTTCGTCCAAGGCTCCCGACGACAGAGTCCCATCGCCTGAGAATCCTCTCTAATCCGTATGAGGTACTCCCCCCGCTTCACGAGATACACTTCACGAGATACACTTCACGAGATACGCTTCACGAGATACGCTTCACGAAATACGCTTCACGAAATACGCTTCACGAGATACGCTTCACGAGATACGCTTCACGAGATACGCTTCACGAGATACGCTTCACGAGATACGCTTCACGAGCGCAGCGCCCGTCTCAACCGAGCCCATACGATTCGACGAGCTTGGGGTGCGGCTCGAAATGGTACTGGCACTGCTCGGCCGGCGTGCCCAGGACCTCGACCTTCGACAGGTCGCCCTGGCCCATGCCGGCGCGGGCCATCGCGGTGAGGTAGCCGATCTTGCCCGGGTCGAAGCCCATCAGCTTGGTCGTGAGCGTATCCATCGCCAGCGGGTCCAGGCTCGCCAGCGCCACCCGCGCATCGACCGGCGTGCCGCCGACCGGGCCGCGACCCTGCATGCCGACGAAACCGTCGATCACGCCCAGGTCCGGCCAGATCTCCTGGGCTAAGTGGAACATGTTGAAGTGCAGCACGGTCTTGGGCGAGAAGTTGTACTCCGTGTGCATCAGACCCTTATCGTTTTTCTTGTAGTCGTTCAGCGGCGCCCCGAGCAGGACGTTCTTGAGCGACAGCGTCGTGACAACCCGGTCGTGGGTCTTCATCTTGGCCGCCGAGATGATGTACAGGTCGGGGTCGAGGTACGTCGAGATGATGCGGATCGGGATCGGCTGATGGCCCCGGCCGAACGCGTAGCGGTACACCCACGGCTGCTTGTTCAGGTCCATCAGCTTGACGTTGTACTCCTTCGCCAGCGGCATGTAGCCGTAGTTCTCGAAGCCCTCGAACGTGCCGCCGCGAGAGATGGTCGATTCGCCGATGAGGATTTGGCCCTTGTGGTGCGGCTTGAGAAAGTCCAGGATGCCGCGCACCGCGTCGACGTGCGTCGCGCACAGCTCGCGCGTGGTCACGACGAAGTTCGGCTTGATCAGAATCCGCTTGTTCCCAATGGAAGCCAGCACCTCGTCCTCAATATTCTTCAGCGCCTGATAAACAATATCCCGCCGGTCGTTCCCCTTAACCAAACTAACCCTCGCCGCCTCGGCAGCCGGAACAAAAAGCCCCCCCTCCCGCGCCCCCACGGATCGAACCTGCCCCAAAACCCGCCCCGGCCGCACCCCCAGCACCGCCGCCAAAGCCCCAACCCCCCGAAGAACCTCCCGACGACTAAAACCATCCCAACCACCCATAAGCCTCTCCTACCCAAACGCACCATTTCGCATTGAAGATTGCGGATTGCAGATTCGCGCTGCGAACCAATCCCCAACCGCAAGCCATTCTACAGAATCCCCCCACCCGACGCAACGTCCCTGGCGCACCGTCACACACATGGGAGGAAGGTGAGAACCGGATCAACCTCCAACTCCGCCAGCCCAACCAGGAAAAGGCACCATCGCCAATCACAATGCCGGCGAGAATTTTTGCTGGCTGCCGTCACCAGACGGAGGCCTGTTTGATTTTTTGCTTCAACTCATTCTTAGCTTCAGTATGATTAGCTGGAAAGAATTGATGGTGTACAGGGTGTTGCTTTATGAATGAGTTTGAGATCCGGCAGAGTTTCCACAGAAAGAGATTGCGTCGACAGCACGCCAGTGAAAGTACAGTGGTTATCAATGAACTTGGCCTGAATCACGGACGATGTCGGGCAGATATTGCTGTGGTCAACGGGCACCTCATCGGCTATGAAATAAAAAGTGACCTTGATTCCCTTGATAGACTCACCAGACAAATCGAGGCATACAACGCCGTTTTTGATCGTGCGTTTGTCGTTGCAGGGGAACGCCATGCGGGCTCTATCGATAAGCGCCTCCCAGAATGGTGGGGACTGATCTTGTCGTGGAGAGGGCCGAGAGGAGCGGTCAATTTCAAGACGTTGCGTGCAGGTGCAAGAAATGCAACCATCGATCCCATGTCAATAGCCCGGCTGCTCTGGCATGGCGAAGCTGCTGAAGTCTTGCGGGGCAGAGGGTTTCCACCTAAGGTTCTTCGTCAGCCTCGCGCTATCCTATACAAGCATCTCGCGGATACTCTCTCCATCCATGACCTGCGAAGAACCGTCACGGGCTGTCTGAAGAAGCGTAGAAACTGGCGATATCCTGTGTCACCACTGTGACATGATGATTCGTGCCGACCTGTCGCCACATGGAAAGGTTCCCCGTTTTGCCAACTCCAGTTGCACAGTTCATGATGTATTCATCGCCCCATGAAAAGGTCGATCCGTAGTAATAGGGAGAGTTCACGACGTTCTTGCTGAGTTCGCGGTATTGCTCGAATTTGTAGTCCCTGACATTCTCTCCCTTCACGACATACCACCCATCCTCGATTGCATACCTGATTGTCGCAGAAGGCTTCACGAGTCTCATGTCGAGATCAAGGACTTTCGGGTGCGCTATCACGTGATCCCCGAAAGTCGGGAGGCGGATGCCCGCATCGTTGAAACAGGTCGCCAACAGCTTATATAGTTGCCATTCATATCGCTGGATACGTTCTCCACCCTTCCTGATGCCAGCTACAGTCTCAGGGAACGAGGTGCCCAAAACCGCAAAGGTTCGCCATTCACGTAGATGTGGCAGCCGTGTGACTACTGCTAGAATTGCCCTTGAAAACCCGTCGAGAGGAACGAAATTGGGCGCGTCCAAATCTAGTACGAGATCACAATTCTGCGGACGAGCACCAAGCGCAGAGAGCAGTGAATCTACTTCGGCTCGAAGAAGATCCTTTGCAGCTTGCTCGATTGGGATTCTGAGACAGACCCCAAATCTGTCCTTGTCCAAGGTCCTTTTGACCTCCCTCTGAAATGCTTTGTCTCTGCCTGGTTCGGTCACAGGTATAGCTTCGCACTCCATGGTACGGAGTTGATCGAATACGAAACGAAGAGGATGGACTCCGCTCTCCATCCCGGTGAAAGGTGCCAGAATACCCAAGTCGACAAAACACGCTTGCTGGCCCCATTTTCTGTAAATGCGTTTCGCGAAAGGCGCCAAGTGTTCGTCTATCGTCTTTGCCTGCCTTGAGTTTTCGTGATCCCATCCGATTTCCGGCGCTTCTATGAGTGGAGTGAAGTTCTCCTTCACCATGATCGGCAAGCGTGACACAGCTTGGTATTCGCCTTGTTTCCATCGGAGACACGGGACGTAATGACGGTGATCAAACTGCATTGATGCATCTATGGCCATGGAAGGTACACCTTTCAAAAGAGCTTCCTTACCTCGCCTTGTCCCACCATCTCTATAAGGATTGCATAATTGTTCGCCTCTCTTCTTATTTTTCCCGCGACTATCGCAGGATGGACACCCACCTCGCTGGCAAAGTCCTCAATGGAATCTTTAGTTCTTAGGTAACGAGCCAGGGCCGTTTCCCATATGTCACCAGGAACGAGGATTTCCCCCGCCTCTTCGTCGGCTTCACGTTCGATATCCTCCCCTTCTGCGTCGAGATCATCGAAGATGCTCTCAACGCGGTCCTTATGCAGATGCTTCATCACGTGAACCATTTCATGAACGAGAACGAACCAGAAGTTGTCAAGTCTGTCATATCGCAGAGTCATCCCTATGATCGGAGAAGCATTCGGAAGAAGAAATGCGGCTCCATCCAGGTGGGTTTGCGAAAGATGTGGTTCGATAACGACACGGATTCCAGCGTTTTCTAAATATTCAACGCCTCTTCTCGGTCCATCCGCATCACGGCTTAGCTGAACGAATTCGGTGAGCCACTCATGTGTGATCGCGCTCTGCCTGTATTTCTTCTTGGGCTTCTTCTTGGCGAGAGCGACAACACGACATTGCCATGCAAAGAGAGCATACCGATTGACAATACCACCTGAACGGATGCGTTGCCGTGCAGCGGCACGTACAGGCGAGCGGAAAGAGTCTTTCACAAATTCCGTGAGAAGCTCTTCTGCGTTGGCCAGCGCCTCCGACAAAGAGCCCGAAAAGCCTTCAAACCAATTGCGCAGGTACATTTC
>Ga0272441_10002679_pt1 | contig 35592 bp, 24 predicted proteins | sample SSMProp6N_FD_193582 | JGI IMG/M metagenome (GOLD analysis project Ga0272441, IMG submission 193582) | Marine sediment archaeal communities from Little Sippewissett salt marsh, Falmouth, MA, United States - SSM-Prop-6N | ecosystem: Environmental > Aquatic > Marine > Wetlands > Sediment ...
CATACCAGTTGTCTGCCGTCACTTCATCTGCATAGTTGGACTTATCTGTGTAGCAGAGCACCATGCGGTTCTTTGCAAAGGTCACATACCACGATGCATAGTCAGGGACCATGAGACCGGGAATGAGTGAGTAGTCGGCAGATGCATACACATCAGCAACTGCATCAAGCTCGGTGATCTCCTTTGCAAGTTTCGTGCTGCCTGCCGGATGGAGCTGGACATCGACATTCGAGTGCTCTGCCTCAAATGCCTTCTCCATATTCTCCATCGGAGCAGTCAGACTGCCTGCGTGGAATACTTCAAGCGTAATTTTCTCTTCCGCTGCTGCGGTCGGTTCGGCTGTCGATACAGGCGTCTGTTCAGCTGCAGGAGCATCACTCCCTGTACAGCCACAGATGAACACAGTCGCACACACCACAGCGACTGCCATAAGAAATACCAGATTCTTCTTCATCGGATGATTATTCATTTCCATACTGTTTTAACTTTTATGCTTGTCATTAATCCCGGCCATTAAATCAACAATTTCTGGTTAATTTGTTAAGTACCTCCATGATTCTATTCCGAATGGATTGATCCGTCGCTCTGATTGTTCATCGGTTTCATGAACGATTCCCCCCTCCGGGCACGTACCTGCGGCAGATATTATCCCGGCGAGGGACAAAGACTACCGTACGACCGGGAATACCCGTGCACAGAGGAGAACTGGATTATGCCAGAACGAAGAAAGGAACGCTACACCCGCCTGCGCGCAGCAATCAGGGATAAACGATCACTGTTGGTATCATACTCCGGCGGCATCGACAGTCTGGTACTGGCCATCGTCGCACGCGATGTGCTGGGGAATAAATCCGCCTGCTGCCTGATAAAAAGTCCCATGCTCCCCCCCGGTGAGGAGAAGGCCGCACGGGAGATTGCCGCACGCGAAGAGCTCCGTCTCTTTGTCCGGGAGTCGCCCATTCTCGAAGACCCGGCATTCCGGATGAACCCGAAGAACCGGTGTGCCGTCTGCAAAGGAGAGAGTGCCAAAATTCTCCGTGAAGTCGCAGATGAAGAAGGGTTTGCCGCCATTGCGGACGGGACAAATGCAGACGACATCACTGGATACCGTCCGGGGTACCAGACCGGACGTGCCGCAGGGATCACCCACCCCTTTGTCGAGGCAGGCATCACCAAGGCGGACATCCGGGCCATTGCAAAGATGCACGGAGTCCCCGAATACAATAAGCCGTCCGCCTCCTGTCTTGCAACCCGGGTCGAATATGGCGTCTGTCTCGAACCGGCCCTCCTCAGCCGGATTGCCCGGGCAGAAGAGGTGATCCGGGCCGCAGGGGCACAGCAGGTGCGGGTCCGTGTCCACGGGGAGGTCGCCCGCATCGAGACCGACCCCGCATCCATCGAGCGGATCTTCGCCCTCCGTGACGTCATCGCACGGGCATTTCACACCCTGGGATTCCGGCATGTGGCACTGGACATGGACGGGTTTCAGAGCGGCAGCATGGATTCGGAATAAACCGAAATACCTGATTCTTCCGGCATTCCCGGAAGTCACCGGATATTCCTCCCGCCGGCATCGATCAGCTCGGAAGAATTGCGTAAAAAATGAGAATGAAACGTGAACTCCTGATGAATTCAACCGTTTCAGATAATCTTGTCGCCTGCCTCAGCACCTGGAGCGCAGGTGTAGACATCGGTGATCTTGATCACGAGCATTCCTTTTGCAGGCACATGTGGCATCCGTTCCAGTGTCTCTTTGCGGAATGCCTCAAACTGTGCTCCCTCATTCACATAGGTGACATCACCGTGGATTTGGAAACAGCCCGTCACACCCTCTCCCCAGACATAGATTGCAGCCTTCGGGTTCTCACGGATGTTTGCGACCGTCTTCTGCATGAAGTTGTCCATCACAAGGATGGTCTCAGGGTCAGCGAGTGCCTTTGCGCCCATCGGGGCGACATTGGGGACGCCATTTTTATCAGCGGTTGCAAGCGGGATCACTCTCAGTGCGTTAAATGCTTCTGCCAGATCGTCAGTCAGTTGTACCATTGTATTACTCCAACTGAGTATTTGCAGCTGGAAAAGAAAAAATCTGCGGGACGTATCACCCGGAACCGGTCACAGTCATCTGTTCAAAACGACTCCCCGGACATCATCCATCCACGTGGTGATCAGTCTTCTTTTCCCGGGAATGTCAGCACCCAAGTAGTGCCTTCTCCACGGATGAGTTCTATTGTCCCGCCCAGCTGGTCGGTCACCACGCTATGCACGATATTCATCCCCAGGGACGGGCGTTGGAAGGGGTCGACTGCCTCAGGTATTCCCACACCATTGTCGGAGACACAGAGCACCTTCCCGGTGCCGGTGCACGCCATCGTGATCGTGATCATGCCTGTTTCCCGCCCGCAGAACGCGTATTTGATGGAATTGGTAATCAGCTCATTCACAATGAGGGAGTAGAGGATACCGGTATTCAGGTCCAGATTGCACCCATGCGCCTCGACAGACACATCGATTCGTTTTCCGGGAGAGAGATTGGGGACAATCTCATGTACAAGGGCTGTCAGGTGTTCATGGGCATCGATGGTGGTAATATTACGGGAACGATAGATGCTCTCGTGCACCAGCGCCATGGAGAGGATGCGGTTTGCCGTCTCCGTCAGGGAATGGATGGCCTGTTCATCCTCAAGCGTCCGCATCTGCATCTGGATCATCGATGAGATGAGCGCCAGATTGTTCTTTACCCGGTGATGCACCTCCTGCAGGAGGGTCGTCTTCTCTGCAAGGGACTGATGAAGGGCATCCTCTGCTTCCCTGCGGCGGGAAATGTCTGTTACAAAGATACATGCAAACTCCATATCGCCGAGGAGCACATAATCAACCATCATATCTGCAGGGAATGATGTCCCGTCCTCCCGCTCCTGGACGGTTTCAAACCGCCGGTTTCCACCGGCACAGAGACCGTCCCAGAATGTAGCCCACCGTTCGGCGTCAAGGGACGGGTGTATCTCCCAAATCTTCATTCCAAGGAGGGTTTCTGCCGGGAGACGCAGCATCTCAACCCCCCGTGCATTGACATATATGACTTCGCCGGCACGCGTCACCCAGCCAATACCGATGGTCGCCTGGTCAACCGTGAACCGGGTGATGGTCAGCATCTCCTCATACGCCTTGCGTTCCGTGATATCGATGATGGTTCCGATAACGGCATCCCGGCCGCCATATTCCCCCACGGAACCAAAGATCTCGATGGGGAAGGTCACCCCTGTCCGTGTGTAGCCCTGTATCTCAAGATGGATGTCATTCCTGGCACCGTTGATGCACCCGGTAAAGGTATCCGTCACCTCACTACGCATCTCCGGCGCGATGATGTCCGGTGCAGGCATCCCGACCATCTCTTCAATCAGATTGCCAAAGAACCGGGCACAGGTATCATTGACATAGACGAACCTGCCGTCCTGGATGATGTAGGTGCCAATGCTGGGATTCTCTGCCACCAGTCTGAACTTATGTTCGCTCTCGCGCAGGGCGTTCATCGTCCGGACACGTTCAGTAATATCGACGAGCGTCCCCAGAGACCGCAGATAGGACCCGTCCGGATGGTAATAATGACTGCCGCGGCAGAAGATATGCACGACAGCCTCACGGCCTTCCAGAAATGCCCGAAACTCTTCAGAGAATTCAGTCTGTGCGTTTACCGAATCACAGAATTTCAGCGCCAGACGGGCATAGTCATCGGGATGGACCCGCAGCCCGTCGCGTTCCAGAAACGAGAGCTCTCCCGGTGCACCGTCCCGACAGAGCCGGGATAATGAAACGGCCCCGGAATCACACTCCCAAAACCGGATATGGGTGACCCGCTGCGCCTCATTCACCTTCCATTCCCGTTCCAGCAGTTCATGTTCTGCCTCCTTGAGCCCGGTGACATCCTGGATGATACCTACACTCTTCTGTGGCACACCCGCATTGTCATATATCGTCTGGCACCGGCTGTGAAGGAAGCATACCCGTCCCTTCGGCAGCACAACACGATAGACCATGTCAAACGGCTGGTAATCAGTCAGATGCTGTCCGTACGCCTCCTCCACCGCCACCCGGTCTTCCGGATGGACAAACTCCCGGAAGAATGCGCCCATCGTCACCGGAATCTCCGTTCCCTCATATCCAAGGAGTGGAAGGATTCTCCGGTCAAAAGTCAGGCGGTCTTCAGGGATCTGGTAGACCCATCCGCCCACACGGGCCATCTCCTGTGTCTCCCGGAGTTGTTCCCCCTGCTCCGCAAGCGCATCCATTGCCTCATGCGATTCGGTCGTGTCCATGATGGTGCCGATCATGCGCAGGGGTGTGCCCCGGGCATCCTCTGAAACGATGAGCGCCCGCCCCCGCACCCACCTCCAGGTACCGTCTCTGTGGGACACCCTGAATTCAGCAAGGAACGGGGCATCCCGCCGGAGAGTATACGCGTCCAGGGCATGCTGCACATCGTTCTGGTCATTGGGATGCACCGTCCCCATCAGATCACAAAATGTTCTGATCGCCTGATCTCCCGGAGTGATACCCAGAATACTCCCAAACCGGGCGTCGTACACCACACTGTCCGATGCACAATCCCAGTCCCAGATTCCCAGGTCTGCCCCCGCAACCGCAAGAGAGAACCGTTGTTCGCTCTCCCGCAATGCATCTTCAGCCCTCCGGCGTTCGGTGACGTTGCGGCAATAGGCACAGGAAAACTCCCGTTCCCCTACTTTCACATAATTTTCCACCACTTCAACCGGGAAGAGCGTGCCATCACCCTTCCGGTGACAGGATTCATGGATCCGGTAGGTGTTCTTCCTGAGGTCCGCCCAGTGCCGCTGCCATTCGTCCGGATCATACCGGGGGTCAATATCACCGATCACACACCCTGCAATGGCTCCATCCACTCCATAGGTGTTCACTGCCTGCTGGTTGCCATAGAGGATATCCCCGTCTGGCGCGATGTAGAGGACTTCGTCGGGGGATGTCTCCACTGCAATCTGTGTCCGTAGCAGTTCCTCTTCGGCCCGCCGGACATCGGTGATGTCCTGCATTGCACCAAAGACAGATGATATCTCCCCGCCCTCTGCGACAAACGGCTCCGTCCATGCACGGACCCACAGTTCATATCGGCCACGACCGGAAATCCGGAATACATTGGTTGAAGACCGTTTTTCACGCACAGCGGCCTGCATTTTCTGTTGTACTTCTTCCCGTTCATCCGGATGGATAAACCCACAGAATTCATGAAACGTGAAGACCGGTTCCTCATCGGTGATATTGAGGATCTCATAGAGTCCCGCGTCCGGTAAGATCAGGTCATTTGCCAGGTCATATTCATAATATCCAAGACGGGCAATCGTCTGAGCATCCCGGAGGAGGCGGTTTGTTCTCTCAAACGCACGTTCTGCACGTTTCCGGCGGGTGATGTCCGAGTGTGTGCCGATGATCTGGTTCGGACTCCCGTCCGCATTCCACCGGATCACCCGTCCGTGACTTTTGATCCACCGCCATGTCCCGTCAGACATCTGCATCCGGTATTCGTTGTAATAGTCATCCTTCGGTTTTTGGATCCCTTCAATGACTCCGATCACCCCGTCCCTCTCATCGGGATGAAGGTGTGCGAGCCAGAAGTCATACATATTCTCCGGCATATCACCCTCATATCCAAGCATCGTATACCATTCCGGCGAGACGCTCATGGTCTGCCGGGGATAATTCATGTCAAACACCCCGATATGCAATGCCTCGATCACCAGACGGTACCGGCGTTCTGTCTCCAGAAGTGCTCCCTCGGCCGCTTTCAAAGCTGAAATATCGGTGGAGAGCATCCCCACCGCCCGGACAGTGCCATCCGGTGCCGGGACGGGATAGAGAATGGTATCATACCAGTAATCATCCCCCTCATCCTCAAAGCGTACCGGACGCCCGCCCATCAGTACATCAGCAAACGAATCCCGTAAGAATGACTTGAATTCAGCAGAACGAGAGGAAAATTCGAGAATATTCTTCCCACGGACATCCTCCGGGTCCATTCCGGATGCCATGGCAAAGGAACGGTTGGCTGTAATAATGGTCCCGTCCGGTGCTGCCAGTGCCTGGTACCCGTCAAGAGAGTCCACCAGGGAACGGAGATCCTCTCTGCTCTGGCGGAGCGCCTTGACGATACGCAACCGGTCAAGGGCAGCGCCCGTCTGTGCCACCAGCGCTTCAATGAGGCGGCGTTCCGTATCGGGAATTTCACTTGTTCCGTAGGAGGAAAGGAGGAAGAGACCACGTATCTCTCTGCTGCCCCGCACCGGAAGGATACCGATTACCTTCTGATTTTCCCCGGTACCATTGATCATCCCTCTACGGACGAGGTCGTCTGCGGACCCATATACCGGACGCCCCCTTCTGTCTGCCGCTGTCTGTTCCGGCTGCAGACGGATCCGGTTATTTTTCTGAAGAAACACCGGGGAGAATCCGAAACTATACTGTAATGAAAAGGTCACCCCGTCATCTTCCGCCTGATAAAATGCGCCGGCATCAATACAACTGATCTCCAGTGCAAACCCGATCACCTGCCGGACAGCGTCCCCGCTGTCCCTCACATCGTTGAGGGATACTGCCACATCACGCTGCGCCCTGAGTATCCGGTCCCGGTGATAGCGTTCGGTGACATCCGTCGCTGTGGCAAGGATAATGGGTCCCGCTTCTGTCTCAAAGAGGTGCACACTCACCTCCACCGGGATGTGAGTTCCGTCTTCTGTAATATGAAATGATTCAAATGCCCCGTATACGTCCTGGTGTTGCCCTTCCACCCGTGCCTGCAACTCCTGTATGTACGCCTCCGGGAGAACATCGGCAGGGGTCAGTGCAAGCAGGTCCTCCCGTGCATACCCAACCGCCGCACACATCATCTCATTGACATCCATAAACGAACCCAGCGTTTTGTCCGGATTGATCCGTACGGTATATGCGGCACTCGAGAGGTTGTCAAAGAGATTCCGGTACGTAAACTCACTGTTTCTCAGACGGTACGAGAGAAGAGAGACCGTCGTCCCGATGACCAGAAAGACAAGCACGCGCCCAAGTGCCGGGGATACCCCCGCAGGCAACGGGGAAAGGATAAACACATACGCCATGAGATAGAGGGCAGACGCAAGAGCAGCAAACCAGATACCACGGCGGGGATACCGGTAGGCACAGAGAATGATCGGTATATCCAGCAGATGGGGATAGACCGATTCAAACCCGGCAGAGAGAGTGAGGATGAGGATGCATCCAACTATCACTGAACTGGCTGCAATAAGGATGTCCCAGAGAGGGGAATCTTCCGGTATCTGTATCCGGGTGAACACCATGCAATTCCTCCTGTCTCATCCCTCCAACAGACATAGCACACCGGGTATGAACCGATGGGCGGCGGACAGGTGCAGACAGGCAATAAAAAGGTAATTTATTTTGGGAATATGTTATTCCTTTGGATTGACCATATAGGGGGATTTCCTATTTTTCCGGATTAAATGACAAATGACACAAAATTACTGATTTGTCTCCAAATATCTCCTAAAAAAACATATATTTACCATAACAGGGTCTTTAGACCCCACTATCATAATTCCAGCAATCCCAATAATTATCGTAAAACTGAACAAAGTGATATGTGATAACCCATGGTCAGCAATGCCGGGGCCACCGGATTCGAGAATGGTCAGGAGGCACCATATCGCATACTCTATATTGACGATGAAACAGCACTCCTCGGGATCACCGCATCATACCTGCAGAAGACCGCAGGGTTTGCCGTCGATACCGCCGTATCCGCGGCAGATGGGCTCCTGCGCCTGAAAAAACAGGCATATGATGCCATCATCTCCGACTATGAGATGCCGGAGATGAACGGGATTGACCTGCTCTCCACACTCCGGCAGGCGGGCAATACCATTCCGTTCGTGATCTTTACCGGCAGGGGGCGCGAGGAGGTCGCAATCGCCGCACTGAATGCCGGTGCTGACTTCTACCTCCAGAAAGGCGGCAAACCACGGGCACAGTTTGCCGAACTGGCAAACGCTGTCCGGCAACTCATCCAGAGACACCGGGCAGAAGAGAGACTTCACCGCTCGGAAACCGAAAAAGAACGTATCCTGGACTCGATGGAAGAGGCGATGATCTACATCCTCCCCGATTACACAATTGGATGGGCAAACCGGTTTACCGGACAGATGGTGAAGAAACCACCGGATGAGATCATCGGCCACCCCTGCTATGAAGTGACCTGGGGCAGGACGGTGCCCTGTGACCACTGCCGGATTCCTGCGGTGCGTGCAACCGGGGAGAAGGTTTCCGGCGAGTGCACCCTGCCGTCCGGGCGAATCGTTGACGTCACCACCTACCCCGTCAAAGAAGAAGACGGCACGATCCGGGGCTTTATCGAACGGGCAACGGACATCACCAAATACAGAGATACCCAAAAGGCCCTCGAAGACCAGAAATACGAGTTAGAGCTGACCGTGAATGCAACGACAGACGGCATCTGGAAGTGGCATATTCCAACTGACAAACTTTGGTTCAGTTCGCGGTACTATACGATGCTGGGCTATGCACCAGGTGCATTCCAGGCGGACTTCGACCACTGGCTCGACCTTATTCACCCGGATGACCGCGCCACGGCACTCGGCGTTGCCGAAGCATACCTCCGGGACAGACCCGACACCTATGAGAACGAGTTTCGTCTGAGGACCGCTGACGGCGACTACCGGTGGATCCATGCGAGTGCACGGGTGGTTGAGTGGGACGCAGACAACCGGCCCGTCCGGATGATCGGCAATCACGAGGATATTACCGCCATCCGGGAGAATGAAGAGAAGTACCGCACCCTGTTCAATGCAGCCCATGACATGATCTATCTGCACGAACTGAAGAGTGACGGGTCGCCGGGACGGATCCTGGAAGCGAATGCAGAGGCCTGCCAGACGATGGGATATACGCATGACGAATTCAGGGCGATGTACGTTTTGGACCTCAATGACCCGACCTATGAAGATGACATCCACGAGGTGGCCGATGCCATCCGGCAGAAGAGTGAACATGTATTCGAGTGGCGGCACCTTACAAAAGACGGGAGACCGGTTCCGGTGGAGGTCTCCACACGTGCATTTCAGATGCAGGGGCAATGCGTGGTCCTTGCCATCGTCCGTGACATCTCGGTGCAAAAGGCGCACGAGGCAGAGATCACCGCACTCACGTCATTCTATGAATCCATAATAGAAAGGGTGCCCGACGGTATCTGGGTAACCGATGCCACCGATACCGTCACCTATGCAAGCTCCGGTCTGGCACGCATTACAGGGATTCCGGTAGAGAAGATCGTCGGCCGCACACTGCCCGCTGAGTTTAACGAACGGGTGATGGAATCTTTCTGGCAGCGGTTTGCAGCGGCAAAGACGGCAGACGGACAGCAGGAATACCGGGTGCAGGTCACCACACCTGCGGGCCGTGAGACCTGCCAGGCAGGGTGGTTCGTGCCGCAGACCGATTCAGCCGGCCGGTATACCGGGATGATTGTCACAACCCGCGACATCACCCGCGAAGTGGAACGAAACGAACAGCTTGCCATATCACGTTTCTCGGTCGACCATCTCCCCGAGTCCGTCTTCTGGATTCAGGAGGACGGTACGTTTTGGTATGCAAACCCTGCCGCATGCAGGGAACTGGGATACACCAGCGAGGAGATAGAGCACCTCCGTGTTGACACAATAGACCCGGACTATCCACTATCCCAACGGGGCGAATTTTGGGAGAGACTAAACGATGAGAATGTGGTGCGCATACAAACAATCCACCACCGGAAAGACGGCAGCACGCTGCCGGTCGAAGTCACATCCCATATGATCAATATCGGTGAGAAAGCATTGGAAGTGGCCATCGCCCGTGACATGACCGACCAACTCCAGACTGAGGAGGCAATACTCCTTGCAAACAAGAAGGTGAGCCTCTTAAACAGTATCACCCGGCACGACATCATCAACCTGATCACCACCCAGATGCTCAGCCTGGAACTCCTCCGTGAGACGGATGACCCGGCAAAACGGGAAGAATACCTGGAGTCACTCGAAACATCAACCCGGCGGATTGAAAAAGACATCCTCTTTACCCGCGATTACCAGAACCTCGGTGCCGGTGCACCCGTCTGGCAGGACGCAGAAGAGTGTATCCAACAGGAGTGGGAGATGCGATCCGGCAGGGGTCAGGTCTCTCTTGAGGTGGACCTGGACGGTGTGCAGGTGCTTGCCGATAGTATGCTGCCAAAGGTCTTCGGGAACCTGATGGACAATGCATTCCGGCACGGCGGCGGGATCCGTACCATCCGGTTTTCTGCAGAGGAGCGGGGAACAGAATTGGCACTCTGCTGTGAGGATGACGGCACGGGCATCCCCCCGGAGAAGAGAAAAACACTCTTTCAGCCGGTTTTCAACCAGAAGCACGGCTATGGACTCTATCTGATCTCTGAGATCCTGAGCATCACAGGTATCACGATCACCGAGGAAGGCAGAGAGGGGGAGGGGGCACGGTTCGTCATTCATATTCCTGAGAACGTCTGGCGGAAATAACCGAATCACACCGGCAGAAAAGACCCCGCGGGAGAGCTCCAGGACACGCATCCCGTTTCGCACATATTCACAGACGGTTGTCCGGCTGACGAAATCTGCGCAGCATTTTGCGCAAAAACGTGAAAATAAAGAGATATATATCCAAAACAATGATTATTCATTAATATGAGCGGTCTGTCCCGGTGAGGGAACAGACGGCCACCATTGGTGACGTTGTGCGGGTACATACCAGATATCTCCTCATCATCTCTGCAGTAATACTGGCAATCTCTCTTGCATATGGCATCTGCGCCCAGTATTTTCTCATTGGCGGGATACAGGAAATCGAGACAAAAGAGATCACGGATGATCTCACCAGGGCGGCAACCAGTATTGACAACCTTGGTACTGACCTTGCCGTCCACTCCCAGGACTACGCGATGTGGGACGACACCTACACCTATGCCAACGATCGGAACTCCGCGTATATCGAGAGCAATCTCGTCCCGTCCACCTTTTCCGTTCTGGGTGTAGAGGCAATCCTCTACTATGACACAGCAGGTGACCTGTTCTATGCGTCCTCATACGACCCGGAAACAGAAGAAAAATTGCAGGTATCGCCGCACCTGACCACCACCCTTGCAGCGCTGCCGGTCATCTCTTCTCCGGCACATGCCAACGAGGCCTGCTCGGGCCTCCTCTCTACCCCGGGCGGCATCTGGACGGTCGCTGCAGAGCCGATCCTCACCTCTGACGGTGATGGCCCGTCCCGCGGGCATCTTGTGATGGCATCCCAGTTTACCGCGGACACCATCGAACGGATCGCTGCAGACACAGACCTTGTTATCAGTGTCGTCCCCCTCGTGGGATCTGTTGCGATCTCTTCCGAAACGCCGGGTGCAGGAGATACCGGGGATATCAGCATACAGACCAACACAGAGGAAAACACTGTCACCGCAGAGACTCCCCTCACGGATATCACCGGGAACCCCGTCCTTTCCCTGAGTGTTACCAGTCAGCGGGAAACCTATCATCTGGGGCAGATGGCAGTCATCCACTCGCTGATGCTGTTTCTTCTCGTCCTGATCGTATGCGGGGGATATGTATACCTGTATGTCGGACGACACCTCACCAGAAGGATCGAGACCATTTCACACGGTGTCCGGGATATCGCCGCCACCAATAGCTACCATACACGGCTTCGTGATGATGGTGATGATGAACTTACCACCATTGTGCAGTCGGTCAACTGTCTCCTCGATACCATCGGGAAGAATCTCTCGGAGATCGAAGGGGCCGGACGGGCACTGGAAGATTCTGAGCGGAAATATCGCCACCTCTTTGACGCGGCGGGTGAAGCGATCGTTATCCTCGACAGAACCGGCATTCTTGAATGCAACCGGGCCGCTGAAGAGATGATCGGGTCGAATCGGGAGGAGATCTGCGGGTCCCAGTTGCATGACCTCCTCGGCACCTGTGCAAACGGCGCCGACGGAGCGGACCTCACTACACATACCGAAGCTGCGTATTCAGGTGTTCCACGCCACTTTACCTGTGAACATCACTTCGATACCGGCACGGCCAGGCATTTCAGTGTATCCCTCTCGCGGTTTTGCGACACACAATCCGAATATCTGCTTGCAATTGTGCGGGATATCACCCAGTTTGTGAAGAATAAAGAACACCTCCGTATGACACAGTTTTCTGTTGACCACGCAGATGACGCCATCTACTGGGTAAAAAAAGACGGCTCCCTCATCTATGCAAACACAGCGGCATCAGAGTCTCTCGGCTACACCCCGGAAGAACTCGTTAGCCTGAAGACATGGGATGTCAACCTGACCATCACTCCTGACACCTGGTCGGACGTCTGGAACCGGATTGTGGACGGCAACCTGGCCCATGGGGAATCATATTTAAAACGCGCTGACAAGACGGCATTCCCCATTGCACAGACCACGAGCTACCTCTCAACACGGGGGGAGGAGTTTATCTGCATCAATGTTCGTGACATCACGGAGACAGTACGGATGCGAAAGCGCGAACAGGAGGTCCTCCGTCAGATTGAGGAAAATCTGGTCTCCCTTGCCATTCTCAATGACCATATCAGAAACCCGCTGACGGTCATCGCAGCACATGCTGATCTGCAGGACGGAGATATTCGGGAAACCATCCTCTCGCAGGTTGACCAGATCGATGAAATCATCCGAAAACTGGACCAGCGATGGCTCGAATCTGCAAAGATACGCGATTTCCTCATCAGACACTATGATTTTGAGGAAACTCCCGCGGAAGACAATGACAGCAGCAGACCCGCTGAAAAATAATGATTGACGACGGTCTTTCTCTCTCTCAGGTGACCGTCACCGACGACTCCGGGTCAAAGGGATTCGTGCGCAGGGCAAGCGAGAAGAGGTACGGGTAGTTTCTCTTCAAATAGTGCATATATGCAATCCATTCGTGAATCAGGAGACCATATACCCGTTTGACGTCCCCCCCCAGGTGGGAGATGTCTGTGTTCGGACATTCGGCGATCGCACCGCGCCTACTCAGTTCTTCCGTGAGATGAAAGGTGGCCCGCAGGAGTTCGGTGAAGTCCTCATGTTCGAGGAGCACCGGGTTTTCGAGCATTCGCACAAGAAAGTCCTCACGGTCCAGGAGGAATGTACGGAGACGCTCAAGGTCCAGCGTGCAGGCATCGATATCAAACTCATAGGTCTTCATCCGTTTTTCAACCGCACTGAAATTCTCCTCTGACCATGCATCCGTCACCACCAGGTCTGCACGCACGGACGCGATATTCGGGTCATGGGCGACAAAACAGGATATGAGCGTCGTCCCCACCCGTGAGAAGAACGTCCCGATGACCATATTCATCTTCTCCAGTTTCTGTTTCTTCTCGCGTTCCTCAAGCATGCGGTGGATGACAAGCGTGACAATCAGCACTTCGACCGGGAGAAATGCAAGGTCATGCAGGGCAAAGACACCGATATGGTGCAGATCGTGGAAGATCAGATAATGCGTCAGATAAAGCAGTGCCGCGGTCAAAAAGAGAGCTCCGGCAAGGCCGATGAACCATTTCCTGTCGTTCATGTGTATTCCTCCCAAATCCCGGGTATCAACCGGTATCGTATCTCTGGTACCGCAGAGGACCGTAATAAAACCAGTTCATCCATATAATGAGCCCGCCCCCTCTCACGCCCGCCTCTTGGGCTATCGCTCACTTCCCCGTACAGGGTGCATCCCCTTTTGGGGGCTCTCGGGAGGACAAAGTTCCCTCACTCCGGATGCATCCGTATAACAACACCCGCACAGCAGGAAAAATGAGATTATATACTGTACAAAAGATGGGGGCGTCACTTACACTGCGTCTGCATCCTGCACACCCGCACTCCGGTATCCGGACCGCGGAATACGGAGTTCAAACCGGGCGCCGGTACCGACGGCGCCGGTTTCCCAGAGTTCGATACCGGTCACCCCGGCAATCTCACGGGCAATAAAAAGCCCTCCTCCTGCCCTCTGTGAGAAACCGTGGGAGAATATTTTCTCCTTACATCTGGCAGATATGCCACACCCGTTGTCCTCAATCGTGAAGATCCCGGCATCCTCTGTCTCAGAAAACCGCATTGTAAGGCGGGTTGCACCCTCTGCATGCCGCGACGCGTTCTCAACAATGGTCCGGAGCACGTCTGCAAAGAGATCATCGGCGTAGACTTCAACAAGGGGTAATTCATTGTGATAGGAAAGACCCGCGATATCCATACCGCTGACGATTTCATCCGCCAGGTAATGGATGTTCTGCCACTCCGGCGGTTCCGTCCCGAGTGCATCGTACTTCCGGGTCCGGGTGATCTGGCGGTTCACGGTCTCTGTCATCTCGAATATCTTCCCCGCCATCACCACCATCTCGTCCGCGGTATATTCACCGGTCTTCATCTCCTCCGAGTAGAAGAGCAGTCCCTGCAGCTGGTTGAGAATGTCGTGCCGGGTCACACCCGCTAAGAGACTCAGTTTTCGGTTTGCCTCACGAATGGCCGATTCCGCCTGTTTTTTCCCCTGCACATCGCGGATGATACCCACCACCCGCCGGGGACGTCCGGTGGAGTCATATGCAACGACCTTCCCCTCAAGGGCAAACCAGTCCCATGTGCCGTCAGTGGTTTTCATCCTCAGTTCCTGCTCAAAACAGGTGATCGCCCCACCCATAACGGCAAGACTGATACTATCTGACGTGAGGAGGTCATCCGGATGAATGATCGCACGCCAGGCGTCCTGGGATACCCCCAACGGAGAGGAATCCAGCCCTCCCAGGGAGAGCACATCATACACATCCTCACTCATGCGGATGAGACCCGCTTCGGTGTCATAGTCCCAGATACCGACACCTGCGGCGTCGATTGCAAACCGGAGAAACTCCTCATGCTCGGTGAGGGACTGAAATGTTTGGTAGCGTTCGGTATTGTCACGGATGATCAGCAGAAGATAGTTCTCCCCCCGGTGCATGAACCGTGATACGGATGCTTCGGTATGGACCACCTCCCCCTCCCTCGTGGTCATGGAAAGTTCTGCAGGACTCCTGGCGGACGGGGCGGCAGCAGGTTCCAGGAACCGCCGAAAGATGCGCTCTCCGTCTTTCGGTTCGCAGGAGAAGAGAAGGGGGAAGATATTCGTTCCCCGGACCTCGTCTGCATCATATCCAAACATCTCCTCTGCTGCAGTATTCCACATATGGATGTCGTACCCCTCATCCAGCACGATAAAGGCCTCATACCCTGATGAGAAGAGACGCTCAAACATCTCGCGGTGTTCGGAGAGGATGCCTATCGTCTCGCGCTGCCGGGAGATATCCTGCACCGACACAATATACTGGTTCGAACCCGGAATCGTCCGGACGGAGACCAGCGCAGGGATGGCATCCCCGGTGGTCGTGTTCAGGGTAATATCCCGGGTTTCAGGAGACGGTTCCCCTTCCTCTGCAGGAGAGACTGCACCTTCCTGCACCGAAGCGACAGACGCAGCAACGGACGCATCTTTTACAAAGTCCATCCATTGCCGCCCCTTCAGTGCATCGGCAGAAGCACCCAGCATCCGTTCCGTCTCACGGTTTGCCCGGACGATCTGATGCCCCTCGTCAATGATCAAAAGACCAGTGCCTGCTGTATCGAAGGCAGAGAGGTACAGTGCCGAAGGTGCGGACGACCCTTCCTCCCCGTGCGGGGATTGCGGGGCATTCCGTGCAATGACACGGATGCACTGCTCACCCTGCAGTGTAACAGGACAGCATTCCAGCGAGAGCACCGCACCCGTCCCGACAGACGGTACTGCCAGTGCCTCAAAGCGGACACACCCGTTATCTGTGGCGGACCGGATGATGGATGCCGGGTCATACGCACCGTTCCGGGCGAACCATGAAAAGAGAGAATGCCCGATCACGGCACGTTTCGGCCGGCCCAGGAGAGCAGAAAACCGTTCATTGATGTCCAGCACAATCCCGTCGCGGTCGGTCACCACAAATCCCTCCCCTGCCGCGTCAAAGAACGACCGGTATTTTTTTTCCATTTCGCGGAGTGCCACACTGGTCTGGTCCAGCGTACTGTCCCCGCCAATCGATTTTGAGAGAGAAATAAGCGCAGGGTGCCCCCGGTATTGCACGACCGTCGCATACACCTCTACCGGAAACACTACCCCGTCGCGGGTTACATACAGGTTCTCAAACACCCCGCCCCCCGTTCTCAGAAGGGAGGCATACCGGTCAGGAGTAGCGTCACGGCAGAGGGGTGCGGCAAGGTCGTCTGTTTTGAGGTTCAGCATCTCCCCGCGGCGGTACCCGAACCTCGTGCAGGCAGGTTCATTCACGTCGAGGATGGTTCGCGCACTGTCGGAAATGATAACGGGTTCGTCACCGTTTCCGGTCATCATATGCAGTGCCGTCTTTGGAGGGGGAGACCGGGGGACTGCCACTATGAGGGCAGTCGGGCCAAACTCATCTGATGATGGAAAGAACGAGATCCCCGCCGGAATCCCTGAAGGTCCGAGTCCAACCTGCAGGAAAGTGGGTGTCCCGCTGCATGCCTGCCTGACTGCGGCGAGAAATGGTCCCCCGTCCCCTGCGATCAGGTCGGAATACAATCCGGTATCCGTTCCGGCAAGTGTGCAGAACGCTTTATTCGAAAAAAGCAGCGCCCCATCAGAAGAAAACCCCGCAACAGGGATCCCCCCCTCCCCTGGTGTTGTATCAGTATGGTCTGACAGCATTTCCTGACCGCCCCCGGATCATCTTAATATATTCCGTATCCATGATACCATAAACATTCTGTTTGGAAAGAAACCGGTTTTTTCCGATTATTCCCACAATTACCTGAAAATGAATGGCATACTACTATTCGTTTGCATTTGCCTGCACATCATAATTTTCCGGCATGAAACACGGCCTTATTATTATTCAATGACCTGTTTCCACAAAATTCCGGCAGAACAGACCACCATATGCAGGATGCCGGAAAAAACCGTTTGTTCCAAGTCGCAGGGGAACGGGAAGGGGGTATGGGTATTGCCCCTTCACCCGCCAAACCCCCTCAGAACCGGCCTATTGTTCTTCTTACCGGATCTCCACCCGGGTGCCTTCCACCATGAAATAGCACTTCTCCGCCATGATGCAGGCATGGTCTCCGCAGCGCTCGAGATGCCGTGACACCGTGATGCATTCGATGCCGCCGGGGATCATGTGCGGGTCCTGCATCATATAGGTGAGGCATTCCCGAAAGATGCTGTCCTGCATGGCGTCCACCTGATTGTCCCGCTTCTCAAGCGACACGGGATCAACCACCGTAGATGTCTGAAAGGCGGTGATAACATCCGCAAGCATGCCGACAACCCTGTCCGCCATGAGACTGAGACTGTCCATCGGCACACCCGGCACCTCGTGTTCTGCGGTCAGGACATTCTTTGCGAGACCCTTCCCCGCCCGTCCCACCCGGTAGAGGGAATAGTTCATCACATTATAACAGATGATCCTCCGGAGATCCGCTGCCACCGGGTGATAGAGCACAAAGAGACGAACGATGCGTTCTTCAATCTCTTCATGCAGTTTTGATAGCCATTCTTTGCGGTCCATGACATCATTTGCCAGTTCCTCATCGTGCGAAGTGAAGCATTCCATACCATCCGTCAGCATCCCCATGGCATGTTCTGCCATGGTCAGCACGCGTGCATGAATCGCATCCAGTTCGTTATGAAACGATTCTATCGTCATATTATCCAAACCTCCCGGTGATGTAGTTGTTTGTCAGTTCCCGTTTCGGGTTCTCAAAGATGGCAGTGGTCTCACCGGTCTCAATGAGTTCCCCCATATACATGAACCCGGTATAGTCACTCACCCGTGCCGCCTGCTGCATGGAGTGCGTCACGATGATCACAGTATACTGCGTCCTGAGCTCCTCCATGAGAGACTCGATCTTTGCCGTCGCGATGGGATCAAGTGCAGAGCAGGGTTCGTCCATTAAGATGACGTCCGGGTTGACGGCAAGGGTGCGGGCGATACAGAGACGCTGCTGCTGGCCGCCGGAAAGCCCCATCGCGGATGCATTGAGACGGTTTTTTACTTCATCCCAGAGTGCCGCCTTCTTCAGGCTCTCTTCGACGATCTGATCCAGTGTGTTCCGGTCACGGATGCCATGCATCCGGGGCCCGTAGGTGATATTGTCGTAGATGGACTTGGGAAACGGATTGGGGCGCTGGAAGACCATGCCCACCCGTTTTCTGAGATGCACCGGATCAACAGACGGTCCGTACATGTCCGTTCCGTGATAGGAGATGGTGCCCTCTACCCTGCAGGAAGGGATGAGGTCATTCATGCGGTTTAAACACCGCAGGAGCGTTGACTTACCGCACCCTGACGGCCCGATAAGGGCGGTGATGGTCTGTTTGGGAAAGCTGATGGAGACATCCTTCAGTGCATGGTTCTCGCCATACCAGAGATTTACTCCCTGTGTTTCAATTACTGCTGAGGAATTCATTCTTACCATTTGATTGTTTTCTGATAGTGTGTTCGAAGAGCGATTGCAACGAGATAGACGCCGACGACGAGCGTGATGAGGACGAGTGCGGTGCCGTACTGGTTCACCTCCGCGCCGGGGACATTCGTTGCAAGGATATAGAGGTGGTAGGGGAGGGCCATCACCGGGTCGGAGAGGGACGAGGGCAGATAGCGTGAAGAGAAGACGACGGCGGTGAACATGATCGGCGCCGTTTCTCCTGCTGCCCGTCCGATGGAAAGGATTGCCCCGGTGATGATGCCGGGCATCGCAGGAGGAATGACCACCCGTGAGATGGTCTGCCACTGGGTAGCACCCAGTGCGAGACTGCCTTCCCGCAGGGAGTCCGGCACACTGCGCAACGCCTCTTCTGTCGTCCGGATGACGGTCGGAAGGACCATCAGGGCAAGGGTGATCTGTCCTGCAATCAGGCTGACCCCGAAGTTGAGGTAGAGCACCAGGAATGAAAACCCAAAGAGACCAAAGACGATGGACGGGGTGCCGTTCAGGAGGTCCACACCGGTCCGGATGATCTTTGTCACGACGTTCTCACGGGTGTACTCGATGAGATAGATGGCCGCACCCACCCCAATAGGAAGGGCAATTGCGATAGCACCCGCGACAAGGCAGAGGGTGCCCACAATCGCGGGGAAGATCCCGCCTTCCCGGCCGAGTGCACGTGGTGCCGTCGTTAAGAACTCCCAGCTGATCGCGGGCAGGCCATTGACGAGAATATACCCGAGGATGACTGCAAGCGCCGCAAGCACCACGGCAAGCGCTGCCCACAAAAGGGTAAATGCCATGGTCTGCTGGTGCCGGGGCATGAGGTGTGATGGCAGATAGTGCCATGCAGCTGCAAGCACGGCCAGCACCACCGCAAACAGGGGCGAGAGGAAGACTGCCACCAGAAGGAAGATGAACACTGCCACCCCAATCCGGAGTTCGCGCCGGTAGCGGGAGAGGGTATCTAAGATACGACCCGGTTTTCCGCCGGAACCGGTCTGTTTTGCATGGATGTGCCCAAGGATCACCGTTGCGGAGAGGTTGACCGCAAGCGTGATTGCAAGGAGGAGCACCGCGACCCCGAAGAGGGCGTGATAGTGTGCACTGCCGATCGCAGTCTCCCCCATCTCGATACCGAGAGTTCCGGTCAGGGTGCGTATGGGTGAGAGCACGTCGTAGAGAGGGTCCGGGATGATGGGGGAGTTGCCGGTCACCATCAACACCGCCATTGTCTCACCGACAGCACGGCCGATGCCGAGGATGATTGCAGCGGTGATCCCGGAGAGTGCCGAGGGGACGACGACCTGGGAGATGGTCTGCCAGCGTGTGGTTCCGAGTCCGAGAGAACCCTCCCGGTACTCCTTCGGGACAGCGGAGATGGCATCTTCCGAGACACTGATGATCGTCGGGAGGGCCATGAGCCCCAGAAGGAGCGAGCCAGCAAGCCAGGTCTCTCCGGTGGGAATATCAAAGGTCACCCGAATGAAATCGGTGAGGACGATCAGGCCGAAAAAACCGTATACAACGGACGGGATACCCGCGAGAAGTTCGATTGCGGGTTTGCATATGCCCTTTATCCGGGGGGACGCGAGTTCTGCGATGACGATTGCACAGGCAATCCCCAGGGGTGCTGCGATGACCATCGCACCGATGGTGACGAGGACCGTGCCGACCCACAACGGAAGAGTCCCGTATGCCGGTATCGCGCCGGTCGGGTTCCATGTCGCGCCGAAGAGAAACTCTCCCACGGTTGTGGTTGTGAAGACTGGCAGGGCATCTGCGACCAGAAATGTCAGAATGAAGAAGACAGCGAGTACCCCGAAAACTGCGGTCAGAAACCAGACCGACCGAATGGCCCGCTCTTTTTGGCGGGTGCGTCTGCCAGAGAGGAGAAATGCAGTCCCTGCAGAGGTATCCCCGGCAGGGTCAGTAGGATGTTCGTGATTCATGATACATCAAAAAGGGATTGTGATGGTGGTGCCACTGGGCACGTTAGATGACCGGGACAAAGCCTTCTTCAGCGACGAGCGCCTGTCCTTCAGAGCTCATGATGAATGCCAGATACTCTGCCTCAAGACCGGTGGGCTCACCCATGGTGAACATGTTGAGGCCACGTGCAATCGGGTACTCACCGGAGATGACCGTCTCAACACTGGCGTCAACGGTTGCAGTGCCTGTATTGACCGGCACGGCCTTCACGCTTGCATCGATGTATCCAAGTCCGACATAGCCGATGGCGCCGGGGGTCTGTGCCACAGTCTGACGGACCGCACCATTGGAGTTCTTCTCGAGTTGTGTTGTCGTGAAGTCTTCCTTGTCCATCACCGCTTCGTAGAAGTATTCACGGGTACCGGATGCACTGTCACGACCGACGACGACGATCGCTTCATCAGGTCCGCCGACATCCTTCCAGTTGGTGATGTCTCCCAGGTAGATGGACTTGATCTGTGCAATACTTAAGTCTGATACGGTGTTTGCCGGGTTGACAATGATCGCGATGGCGTCCTTTGCGACGACATGCTGCACAAGGTCAGGGTACTCTTCTGACTCGGATGATTTCAGGTCACGGGATGCCATACCGATGTTTGCCGTGCCTGCACCGACTGCCTTCACACCAACAGATGAACCGCCACCGGAGACCTGAATGTCAGCCTCAGGGTGGGCGTCCATGTATGCTTCAGCAGCAAGCTGGGCAACCGGAAGGACGGTGGTGGAACCGGTCACAGAGATCGTTTCTGTTTCTGCCGGTGCTACAGGGGCAGTACCGGAGTCTGTACATCCACAGATACACGCGGTGCCGAGGAGAACGACTGCGAGTGCGAATGCAATGATTGGTTTTGAGCGCATATTCATGGTGCCTTTTCACCATACCAGAAAGGAGTACTACGACATATAGTATCGACCGACATTTTGTATTGTGAGCATATTTAAGTACATACTAGTATATTCACAATATTGAATCCATACACACACCCGGAAATAGCATATATGGAATACGGACAGACTATTATGCAATGGCCGATATGGAGATCCGTAAGGTCCAGCGGAGCGGAGGTTCGTCATTTATTGTCTCACTCCCGAAAAAATGGGTTGATGCGACAAACATACAGAAAAACGACCCTCTGGGCCTGATAATTCAGAGTGACGGTACGCTTCTGGTCACACCAAACACCACCGGTGTGCAGCTAAAGAGAAAAAAAGTATTCCCGGTGGATGCCGGAACAGACCATGACCTGTTGCTGCGGGAACTGGTGGGGGCATATATCAGCGGATATACCGAGATTGTGGTCCGGTCCAGGAACCGCCGCCTTCCCGCAGGGATCATCGAGCAGGTACGGAACTTCACCGCGATGTCCATCGGGCAGGAGGTGGTGGAGGAGACCGACACCGAGATCCGGGTGAAAGACCTGCTCAACCCGGCAGAGATGCCGATTGAAAATACGCTCAAACGGATGGCCATCATCGTCACCAAGATGAGTGAGGACGCGATCACCGCCCTGCGCGACCAGGACCGGTCGCTTGCCACCTCGGTCATCGAACGGGACAATGATGTCGACCGTCTCCAGTGGCTGATTGCCCGGCAGGTGAACCTGATCTTCTCTGATGTGAACCTCTCCCGCCGGATGGACATACCCGTTGCAACCGCTTCCGGCTATATCCAGATCGCAAAGATCATCGAGCGGATTGCGGACCACGCGACAAAGATCGCGAGAAACGCGGTGGAACTCACCGATGTGGCAATTGAAAACGGCATCTTTGAAGGCATCCGCCTTGCAGAACGGGACGCAATGGCCGTCTTTCGGGCGGCGATGGAGGCGTTTCATTCCGGCGACCTTGAGAAGGCAAATGCCACGATCGGCACATCCGCAACCTTGGAGGAACGCTGCCGGGAGGTAAGTCGCATGGCACTCTCGTTTGATGCGGCAAACGCGATCCGGTTCGTCTATATTGCAGACTCCCTCCGGAGAATGGGGGACTACTCCACCGATATCTGCGAGCACACGATCAATCACATTGTAGGAAAAAATCAATAGACACCCGTTACCAGACCAAAGAGAGGAATGGCACACGTTCCACCATCCCGGTTGATGCGATACGGCCGGAAATTCTCAATACATTTTTAGCCATGCATGACATAGTGAATATGCACATTTCACACGGGCCTGTAGCTTAGTGGTGGAGCGTCCGGCTCATAACCGGACGGTCATGCGTTCGAATCGCATCAGGCCCATTTCTGTTTTTGAGATCTTCTGACAATACCGGTTCCGTGAAGTCTTCAGCCCTTCTCTTCATTGCCCTTTCACGCAGGGAACCTCCCCCATGAAAGGTTTCGGGACCTGGCACCGGCGTAGGGGGATGAATTTACGCCGTTCCCGTATCGGCAACATAGTTTGCAAGCACCACGCCTGCGACTATCAGGAAGCCTGCAACGGCATGGCAGATGAGGAACGTCTCCTGCAACACCAGCACCCCTGCAATAACTGCAACCACAACCGAGAGGTTCTGGATGACGCCCACCCGCGCCGCTTCCAGTTCCCTCAGACTGTATAGTGCAAGAAACGAGGTCCCAACGGAGGTGAAGAGGGCGAGGTAGAAGATTTCCACGAGAAAGTCCACCTGTCCCATAAGGGCAAGGGCGCCCGCGACATCGAGGCCCTCGCACCCCACTGCCGCAACGCAGAAGACCAGGCACCCGGTGAGCATCATGAGAAAGGTGATACTCACAGGGTCGATGGTCCCCGAAAGACGCCTGCCCATCACGATATAAAGGGAGGTCGAACCGACCGAGAGGACAGTCAGGACGAGACCCATGGAACTGATGCCGGCGGTGCCTGCCCCTTCCATCAAAAAGAGCGTGGCAATTCCTGCAATGGAGATGAAGAAACAGAGAAACTCCGGCCCGTTCACCCGTTCACCGAGGAGGAGGATGCCGATGATGCCCACACAGACCGGTGTGAAGGCACTGATGATCCCTGCCTCCGATGATGAGATGGTGAGGAGGCCAAAGGCCTGCAGAGAGAAGAAGAGAACCGGCTGGGCGAGGAGGAGGACCGCACAATCGCGGTAGCCACCCCGGGGTATGCTCCGGGGGAGGTGCACCCGGATGACACCCGCCCCACACAATACGAGCATCACGAGAAACGCAAGGCAAAACCGGAAGGCGAGGGTAGTGAAGGGTGCGGCAGCGTCAAGGGATTCTTTGACACAGAGAAAACTCAGCCCGATAAAGGTGGCATTCAGAACAGCGGCCACATACGCAAGCGTCTTTGGATCCATACCGTCTTCCCAATGGTTTGGAGGAACAGGCAGATACGCCTTTAGAATACTGCCAGATAATTATGCACTTTGCCCACACAACAGCCCCAAAAAGAGGATGCTCCCTGTACGGGGGAGCGATCGATAAACCCGAAAACAGTTTTCCTGCTGGATTGGCCTCTCTTCCGGCCCGGAATTGATTCCAGTGCAATTCCATACAAGGTTCATCCCCTTCACTGCCTCCCCCCGGAGGAGGGAGGGGGAGCACGCAGACAGGCGGGCGGGAGAGAGGTGTGCTGTATGAATGATCTGTTGCCTGTACGGACACACCCTGTACCGGAGAGAAAGCGATAAACCCGACACCAGTTTTTCCTGCGGAATGGGCGCTTGTTTCGGTTCTGAACGATTCCGGTGCGATTCCATACAGAAACGCGAATTTGATATGTTATCTCGAAAATAGAAAAAATTTAAAGATAATCTGAACAGGGTTTTCAGTTGTTATGTTCCATATGTTTCAGGGCATCGAGGGCTTCGTCCCCGTTCAGTGAACCGACAATGTCCTCTTTGCGGTGGTGGCGGAAGTAAAACACACCCATTATTGCGACGATGATGGAACCTGCCAGGACAAACATCATGTCAAGCATGGTATCGTTCAGACCGTTCTGCATCTTGCCCGCCAGTGACCCGCCGAGGAAAGTATCTACGAGGAATTCATAGATCTCCCAGAACCCGCCGAGGGCCATCCCAAATATGATGGTAAACCCAACAATAAAGGGGGCCGTGAGCTTCATATTCCAGTAGCGGTCGAGGAAGATAACCCCCAGAAAACCAAGCAGGGCAACGGTTGTGCCGGAGACGAGATGGGCAATCTTGTCATAATACGGGTAGAACATCTCATAGTATCCCTGAATGTAGCCTGCAGTATGGAACCAGAGCGCAAGGGCGATTAAAAAGAAGACGAACCATGGGAAACGGATATTCATACGGTGGGCAATAATGAACGGGATGCATGTCGCAACGAACATAATCAGGGCAGAGAAGAACCCCACCAGATTTCCGGTGACGAAGGCATAGATACAGTTCAGTCCGATGAGGGTCTGAAAGAAGTATGCGAGGTACATGCCATACTGTTTTTGCATAGGTTCTGTATTGACACATCAGAATATAAATACCTCTTACCCGGGAATGTGCACCGCGATTCCAGAATTGCGTGCGTATCCTGCCGATGATATCTGTTTGGGGAAAACGGTATGCATTATAGGGAGAACGAACTATTTTTTTCCAAATGTTTTCATCCATCGGGCTGACGCTGCCGCTTGAACTCTCCATCTATCTCTTTTTAGTGGCAACGATGTTCTCGATGGGACTGGGACTCTCGATACAGAAGATTACCGCCCCCCTTCATCACCGCCGGTTGATCGGCGTTGCCTTCTTCCTCAACCTTGTGGTAATTCCCCTCGCAGGCATCGCCTTAGTCCGGCTCATCCCTATGGATATCGGTGTCGCAGCAGGGCTTCTGATCATCGCCTGTGCCCCCGGTTCGACCATCGGGCCGAAACTCGCGGAGTTTTCACGGGGCGATGTCTCCCTTGCGATAAGCATCATGTTCTTTTTGAGCGTGCTTGCGATCGTCACCACGCCCCTCACCCTGACGCTCATTCTGCCGGGCGCCATCACTGAACAGATAGACTTCGTTTCGGTGATGACAACCCTCGTCATTTTGATCTTTCTCCCTATGGTCGCCGGTATGGCCATCAACTCCCGGTGGCATTCCTTTGCAGATCGCATCCGCGACCGGGCGTTTCTCTTCTCCAACCTCACGATCGTCATCTTCGGCATCATCTTCATCTGGGTGCAGGTGACCGGCGAAGTCCGGTTCATCGACTCATTTTTCACGGTCGGCCTTGCCGCCACCGCCGCCGTCTTCATTCTGGTGGCATTCTCGATGGGTATCGGCTACCTCCTTGGGGGCCCTGAGAAACACAACCGTGAGGTGATTGCAACGAGCACCACCAACCGTAATCTCGGGGTGTCTCTGCTTGTCGGGGCAAGCGCTCTTGCCGGTCACGGGGAGGCTTTTCTTATTATCATCGTCTATGCCATCGTCCAGACGATCATATCCGGCGTGATTGCGATCAAGTGGGGCAGAATCGCCAAACGTGAGGGACGTCCCCGGTGGAAGGATATTGAATAAAAGATAACCGATGCACAGCGATAGCCGGGCGGGAGAGGGAGGTTTCTACAATGAAAACCAAGGAACTCCATTCCATGATAATGAATTGAATCCATCATTACTCCCCAAAACCCTTTTTCCTTCTTACCCCCATAACTCAAAGACCAATGCAGACCACATGGACGTCCCCCACTCTCACCTTCTCCTACGTCACCCGCGAAGACCTCGCCCCCATATCAGAGATGCTCACCAAAGAAAGCGTATGCGAGTGGCTCTTCTTCGGGCCGAACACCCCGGAGGTCACCCACGCCTATTTCCTCCCCTTTGTTGAGGAAAATGCATGTGCGAATGCAGAAGAGAGGCTGCCGGCAAACTTTGTCTTCACCATCCGTGAGAAGGCAACGGGTGCCTTCATCGGCCAGTGCGCCCTTCTCGCCGAGGACCTCGCCCCCGGAACATACCTCATGGGATACCAGATCGACGACCCTTGGTGGAACCAGGGCATCGGGTCAGAGGCCGCGACCTTTCTCGTCTGGTTTGCCTTCCGAAACGCCGGCGCTTACCGCCTGAACGCCGATACTGCCGCAGGGAACATCGGCTCAGTGCGGGTGCTCGAGAAATCCGGGTTTGTCCCCGAAGGACGGCAGCGCAAATACTGGCACGCCCGGGGCGGGTACCATGACCGTCTCCTCTTCGGCCTCCTCGCAGAAGATATCGAAGACGAACTGCTTGCCACGCTCGACCGCCTGTTCACCTAAGACCTTACAGGAGCGAACACTCCTCCACGGCATTCACCCGCCGTGATACTGTCTTTCCATCCCCCACTCACACATCTCCCAAAAGCCACGCCCCGGCAATAGAGATAAATGCCAGAGCGGATAGTATTGACCAGAGGGGAAAAGGGTGACATCCATCACAGAAAAACAGGGGGGATTTCAGTGGGGCGTTCTGACCGTCATCTGTCTCGCCGTATTCATCATGGTCATCGACACGACGATCATGAACGTCTCCATCACCGCCCTCGTTCGCGACCTGAACACCGATGTGCCGACCATCCAGGCGATCATCGCCATCTATGCCCTCGTCATGGCCTCCTTCATGCTCATCGGCGGAAAACTGCAGGATGTCCTCGGGAGAAAGCGGGCGTTCCTCGCCGGTGTCGCCGTATACGGCGTCGGGACCTTCACCGCCTCGATGAGCACGAATGCGGCAATGCTTCTCATCGGATGGTCCATTCTGGAGGGCATCGGTGCCATCCTGATGATGCCTGCGACCACCACCTTTCTCACGTCCACCTACACCGGACGGGACCGGGCCTTCGCCTTCGGAATGTGGGGGGGCATCGGCGCCGCCGGTGCCGCATTCGGACCCATCATCGGCGGATTTTTAACCACCTACTACAGCTGGCGCTGGGCCTTCCGGCTCGAACTGCTCGTGGTGGTCCTCATCATCATCTTCTCGTATCTCCTCACCGAATCGGCCCCCACCCTGAAATGGAGAGATTTGGACGCAGTCGGCACCACACTCTCCTTTTTTGGCCTCGGCGCCATTGTCGCGGGCATTCTGTTACTGAAGAATGTGGAGGCATGGGGCTCCATCTCCCTTATTATCGGGGCAGGCCTCCTTTTGATGGCCGTCTTCTGGTTCTGGCAGAAACACCGCATGCGTCGCGGCCAAAACCCTCTCGTCGATGTGAATGTATTCCGTGACCGGACGTTTACGCTGGGAAACGGCATCGGGACGATACAGAACATCGTCATTGCAGGCTTCCTCTTCATCATCCCGATATTCCTCCAGTCCGTGACCGGCGTGAGCGCCTTTGAGACCGGCCTTGCCCTCCTGCCCATGTCTGTCATGATCTTTCTCTTCTCCATCGGGGGAGCACGTCTCACAGCGTTTTTGCCGCAGAAATGGCTTCTTTCAGGTGGCCTTCTGCTCTCCATTGCCGGTGCGGTGGCAATGCGGGACGTATTCTCCCTTGCGACCACCATCCCAGACATCATCCCCGGTAGTATGCTCTTTGGCATCGGCATCGGCATCATCCTCTCCCAGGTAACAAACCTCACCCTCTCTGCCGTGGACGAAGCGCACGCAACCGATGCCGCAGGCGTCCTCAACACCCTCCGGCAACTGGGCACCTCACTGGGCACCGCACTCATTGGCGCCATTCTGCTCATCTTCATATTCTCCGGCCTTCTCGCAGGCATTGCACAGGAATATCCGGAATCGGGAGAGACCACCGATGAGGAACTCGCTGTCATCCTGCAGGCCTGGGTGGAGAAGATGCAGACCACCGATATCAGCAGTCTCCCGGAAGAAGAGCAGGAAACGGCAATGCACATCGCAGACCAGGCCATCTCTCGTGGCATGTACCGGTGTTTTGACGCGATGAGCATCCTCCTCGTGGTTGCGTTTCTGGGGTCCCTCGCACTGCCCCGCACACCACGACCAAAACGGGAAGATGAAAAGAAGTAATCGAGGGCACCTGCATTCCCGTCAGATACATGCGCCCGAAATCCTATGAAACCCTAAACCAGACGCAGATACTCTTCCCACCGCTCCAGTTCGGCGCTGACCTGCAGGTCATCCATCACACCGGCATTGAACACATAAAAGGTAGGCACCACCTCCATACCACAGAACTCAAACGTGGCATGCCAGAGGCTCATCAGGTGGTGATTGATGTCTCCATGCGGCCCGCCCTCACTGTAAAACTCCGGCGGGGACCCTGCCGTGGTGGAGATCATCGCCTTTTTCCCGGAGAGAAGGCCTTCTGAGTATACCTTCCCCTCCGGGAGGTCCACCGCAAATCCCTGTGCGAGGACACGGTCCACCCATCCCTTCAGGATGGCAGGGGGTGCGCTCCACCAGATAGGGAACTGGAAGAGCAGGAAGTCCGCCCATTCAACCTTCTTCATCTCCGCCAGGATGTCCGGTGCAAGAGTCCCGTTTCTCACTCCGGCCATCTGCTCTCCCGGAATGGAGAAAAAGTCCCGGTTGCAGGGCTTCGGGAAGTCGTCCTGGTCGAGGACTGCCTTAAACTTCATTGCATAGAGGTCTGAGACCTTCACTGCGTGACCCTCATCCTGCAGGACCGATACCGCCGTATCCTTCATTGCCGCATTAAATGATGCAGGATAGGGATGGGCATAGATTATGAGCACATTCATACCGATATCACCACCTTTGATTACGTGGGATTAATGAAACCGGAGATGATGAAGGTTTCGGCAGACCTGTTCGGGGACAAACAAAGAATTCTTGTACACATCAGTCCGGATATATGGTATGACGCAATCGTTTTGCGACCGCATCAAGACCTGCCTCTTCTCCTTTGACCAGGGGTTCGGGGAATACCGGCACGAGTCGTTCCGGGATGCCTTCGTCTTCTACCTGACACTCCTCTTCGCATTCTCCGTACTCCTGACTCTTGTTGTTGCAGCAGGAGTCATCATCTTCGGCCCGGCGCTGGAGATCTCACATACAGCCGCCCTCTTCATCATCCCCGGCGTATTCGCGTTCTCTCTCGTGGGTGGCGTCATCTCCCTCTTCATCGGTGCCGCAATAACCCATATCTTCATCCTCTTCTTCGACGGCACCGGCGGATACCGGGAGACCGTGCGTACGGCGTGCTACTCGATGGTGCCGACACTGGTCATCGGATGGACGATCATCGGGGCGTTCATCACCCCGTACTGGGGGATGGCCATCCAGGTCTTTGCCCTCCACGACTTACACGGCATATCCAAACTGCAGGCAGTCCTCGCGGTCTTCATTCCGGTTGTGGTCTTTGTGGTAGGCTATTACCTCTTCATCATCGCACTGGTCTTCAGCTCGATGATATTCCTCCCGGCATAATCTCTTCCCCTTTTTTGGGGGGTCAGACCGCTGCCCCCGTAACCTCTTCATACGGACGGCGGAGGGGTAGGCCAAGGGTTGGGCCAACCCGTTCTACCGGCCACCATCTGCACGGGAAACATCATTCTCCGCACAGAAATTCGCGATCACGGTGGCGAACAGTTCACCATATGCCTCCCATTTTGCAACACCCACCCCTTTTATCTTCAGGAATTCTTCCTTTGTCCGGGGATAGTATGCCGCCATCCCGATTAATGACGGGTCGGTGAAGATCATATATTTCGGAACCCCTGCACGGCGTGCGACGTCATCCCGCTGTATCCGGAGAAGAGCAAAGAGGGCCGGGTTATACGGTACGTGGGAGAGGTCCTTCTTCTGTGTGCCGTGAGAGACCTTTCCACTCTTCATCGGTTTCCGGAGGTAGATCCCGGTATTATTCTGCCCCCGAAGATATGTCCACCCTTCTTCCGCGAGGGAGAGCACAGGATATTTCCTGCCGGACCGTTGGATATATCCCTGGAATATGAGGTCTTCCACCCATTCGCCCACCTGATTCTCGGAGATGTCCATAAGAGAGCCAAATGACCTGGGTTTTCGTGAATGCGGGCCTTCAAACTCTCTGCTCTGCTTCCCACAGAGAATATTGACAATCCGTTTCTTCCCGATCTGTCCATTCAGTTCCTTCACACAGAGGAATATTTTGCGTGCATACGCCCCTGCATCAACTCTGCCGGTCTCCTTTCGGCAGTTGTCGCACAATCCACAGTTTGGTTCGGTGAATTTCTCGCCAAAATAGTTCAGGAGCGTATGCCTCCTGCACTCCGGTGATTCACAAAACCGGGTCAGTGCATAGAGCTTCTTCTTCTGGACTTCCTTATACTCTGCATCTGCATCAGATTTGTTGATGAGCCAGAGTTGTTTTGCCATATCGTCCCTGTCGTAGAACAGGATACACTCACTGGGCATACCATCCCGTCCCGCCCGTCCGGTCTCCTGATAGTACGATTCAATATCTTTCGGGAGATCATAGTGCAGGACAAACCGGATATCCGGTTTGTTGATTCCCATGCCAAAGGCGACGGTCGCACAGCACACCTGTATTTTATCCCGGACAAACAATTCCTGGTTCTTCCTGCGGATATGGTCCGGGAGACCCGCATGATACGGGAGCGAGGAATAGCCCTGTGCCTGCAGATACGAGGAGAGCTCTTCGGTATGTTTCCGGGAGAAACAGTAGATGATGCCTGACGCGTCCCGGTGGGATTCCAGAAACGTGAGGATCTCCCGTTTCGGATTGCCGGATTCACGGATTTCATAATAGAGGTTCTTCCGGTTGAAGGAACCCACGAGCACACCGGGGTTCTTCAGGTGCAGTTCGCGGACAATATCATCCTTCACGGCACGGGTGGCAGTCGCGGTCACCGCAATGACCGGGACGTTTGGCCAGGTCTCCTTGATCATCCGGAGTCGCCGGTACTCCGGGCGGAAGTCATGGCCCCACCGGGAGATGCAGTGCGCCTCGTCCACCGCAACAAGAGAGAGGGGGAGCGATTTAAGCATCCGGATAAACCGGTCGCTGACGAAGCGCTCAGGAGAGACATACAAGAGATTTATTCTCCCGTTTCGCAGGGCGGTCTCCATATTTCTCTTCTCATCGACCGTCTGATCACTCGTGATGGTCGCTGCACGGATGCCCTTCTGGCGGAGGTCGTCCACCTGGTCCTTCATGAGCGAGATGAGAGGGGAGACCACAACCCCCAGGGTATTGGTGTGCACCGGGAGGATCTGGTAACAGAGCGACTTCCCCCCGCCGGTTGCCTTGAGGAGCAGCACATCTCGGCCCAGATGCAGCGCCGATATCGCCTCAGTCTGCTGGGGGAGAAAAGAAGAATAGCCCCAGTAGTCCCTGAGCGTGTCGTAGAGTGACATAACAACACCCAAAACGTTGTTCCATTTGCAATAATAACCTCTCTGATTTGATCTGACTGGATTTTGTACATTCGCAAATTTGAAAAATATTGTTCCGGTGTTTGCATCAAAAAATACAGGATGTACTGGCCGGATACCATCCATCCGGAAATCTGAAACCACACGCAGACAGAATGCCGCAGGCCGCATTCTGCTATAACCCCGGATAAACAGCAGGGGGAGAATGAGGGAGGTGCCGGACGGGGAAAAACCCAATCCCGGTATATTTCTTAGTAATAGTAGGGGTTGGCAGATGTTGCCGCCACCATTGCCGCCAGGACAAAGAAGAACAGAACCGCAAGGACGATTGCAGGCAAAAATACCGCGACAAACGCGCGTGTGGTGGATATTTCATGCAGTTCTTTTATTGCAAGAATTTCCAAGGCAAGAGTCCAGAACCCTGCGAGGAAGCCGACAACGGGAATCCAGCCAAAGAGCATGTTGGGAGTGAGAGCATAGATGAAGGCGCGGATGGTGGTGCTGACATCCTTTCTTCCGCCTGCGATGTATACGAAGATGTGAAGAAGGGCGCCGCCGATGAAGAGGGCGATGACACCGAAGATAATGATGAATATAATTGCTGCGATGGTTATACCGGCTATACCTAATGCGGCTAGTCCGCCTGCCCCGAGGGCTCCCATTCCTGCTTGAGCACCGGCAATTCCCCCGACCATACCCATAAAAAGGCCGAGCATGAGTCCGGTCAGTACACCGTAGATAGCCAGAAATATGATATAATAACGCAGTGCATCCCCAAGACTCTCGTCTTTGTGTGCAATCAGTGTCTTTGTAGGATCGAAGAGGAATCCTTTCACTTTTTCAATAAATCCGGTTGGCATGGTAATATCTCACCTACTGATGCGTTATGGTTTATGGGAGATAAAGATATTTACCTCACAAATTGCATCCTGTCTTTCCTCTCCTCCCCTCCATCATCTGCGGTTGCACAGTGGAAATATTGTCAGTTGCATCCGAACTGTATGCATCTAAAGAACTGCAAATATCATTTTCCGTGCGGTCTGCCCTACCAGATTATTGGGGATATCCTCCGCACTGTTCGGTAGTTATCCCTCTGAATTTTGATTCGGGGCAACGGGATCTGCGGACAACTGAAACAAATGGATGACGAAACAGAAGATTTGAAAAAAGTTGAGGGGTTGAGGTTTCAGCCCCATCCCTGATGTATTCTCTAGTAATGTGCGTGTGTGATAGTCGGTCCTGAAATCAGGAAGAATGACAGTGCGAGTACAACAAGAATAAGCATGAGGATGAACGGCAAAATGACTGCGACAACTGCCCGTGCAGTAGATATCTCATGCAGTTCTTTGATTGCCAGAACCTGCAAAATAAGTGACCATATCCCTGCAAGGAAACCGATGAATGGTATCCATCCGAAGAGCAGGTTTGGTGTAGCTGAATAGATGGCAGACCGTATGGTGGTGCTGACATCCTTCCTTCCACCTGCGATGTAGACGAAGATGTGGAGTATGACGCCTCCGATGAAGAGTCCGATAACCCCGAAGATGATCATCGCTACAATGGCCACAAGGGTTGTTACAATGGCACCGAATGCGCCCATGCCACCAGAGGCACTGGCGAGATCCTGTGCCATGCTTAGACCTAACCCCATCATTATGCCATTAAGTGCACCAAATATGGCCAGAAGGATGACGAAATACCGCAATGCATCTCCAAGACTCTCGTACCGGTGTGCAATCAGTGTCTCTGTCGGATTAAGCAGGAATCCTTTAACATTATCTATGAATTCAGTTGGCATAGTTTTTTCACTGACTATATGTTCATTATTTTACCTGATAAATATAACTGAACAGCCGGTCATTATTTTATTCTCTAACGCCAACAGACATACAGGAAGTGCATATGCCAAGAGTGATGCCCGAATACAAAGAAGAAGTCCGCCAGAAGATTCTCCGGGCAGCCTACCATGAGGCAAAGGAGAAAGGATACCAGTCTCTCAGGATGGAGAATATCGCCGCCCGTCTGGGTATCTCAAAAGGGACGATATATCTCTACTTTACAAATAAGCATGAGCTCTCCTGCGAGGTGATCCAGTGCATCAGCCGGCGGTTATCTGCGGCCATCGCCCGGACGCCGGATGAAGACCTCCATACCACCATCAACAATATCTATGAGAATACTGTGCTCATCAACATTTCCGGAAAAGGAAATGCGATGTTTGACTTTTTCTCACTTGCTGTCTGTGACCCGGAGATCAGGGGCTTGATCACCACTTTGCGAAAAGAGAATGGCAATGCTATCGAATCGTTCATCCGTGACCATCAGACGCATGGAACCATCGACCCGACACTGGATCCGGTCCGCACCGCCCGGATGATACAGGCGATGTGCATGGGGGTGCAGAACCTCGCCGCAGCGGGCATTGAAGAACCGGAGATCCGGGCCATCTGGGAGGAAGGGGTTTTCCGTCTTTTGCAGATAGAGCCGTCGGAGGAAGAGGAGATAGATGGGGAGTGAGACAGGGGATAACGGATTCCCTATCGCATATGTGAGGGAAGAAATCCCTCCGGAATTATGAGAATAATAGCAGAATAACAGTTATCGCACAGCCACCCGTAGAAAGGCCATCCCATGGTGGGCCTGTCGGAGGGTGACGGAGTCACCCCTGACTCCAAAGGGTAAAACCCATCCCCTCACTTCACCGCCGTCGCCTTGAAAAACGAATAATAGAGTGTCCCGTCCGGCTCCTTTGTCCTTCGCAGTGCGGAAATCCCCGCATCCCACCGGGCCGGGTCGGATATGCCCGCCCGGATGGCCGCCTCACGTGAGGCCTCCACCATCGCGATGAAGATCTTCTCGGTGAACTCCTCCACGAGCGCCGGGTGGCCCGCGTCCACGTAGACCGGTGCCGGGGTGACCGTGACCTCTGAAAACCCGGCATCGGTGAGGAGGGGGTAGAGGCGGCGCCCGATATTCCCGTCACCACCGGCCCGGTGCTGAAGGTCGATCAGACAGTCCACCACATGCCGGGCGGCAGGGCTCTCGGGATGGAAGATCGCAGACCCATGGTCGCCCTCGATCACCGTCACCGAACCGCCGGGACGCAGCGCCCGGTAGAGATTCCGGAGTGCCGCTTCCGGTTCAGGGATATGCTCGAGGACAAAGCAGACGAAGATATGGTCCGCACTCTCCGGCGGGAGGTCGGTTGTCGCAAGGTCTGCGTGACGGAAGGTGACGTTCGTAAACCCGCAGGCCCGCACCCGCTCCTCGGCCTGTGCGAGATAGGTCTCTGAGATGTCCACCGAAAGTATCTCTGCCTCCGGAAACCGGTGGGCAAGGATCACCGTCTGTGCACCGACGCCGCACCCGGCTTCAAGGATCTGGGTGCCTGCAGGAAAATCCTCCTCTGCATGGAGGATCTCTTCGAGTGCCTCTGATTGTTTCACGAGCCGTTCCGAGTCCTCTTCTCCGTATCCATGGACGTACTGCTGTTCGGTCATACCGATATGCTCCTGATCCTATCTTATCATTCAGAGGTGTTGAAGCATTGCCCTGTCCGTAGACTATCGGTAGACTTTCTGCAGAAGAACTGTAGACTGACTGTATACTCCCGTCAGAAACATTATGCCTCCTGCCTGACCAGTCTGAACCAATGGAGATCACAGTCATCGGCACGGAATCCCTCGGGGTGCGGGGCCTCTCCTGCATGGTGCGAACGGGCGACAGGCGCATTCTC